>WNFQ01000784.1_pt1 | contig 21710 bp, 27 predicted proteins | sample 5400171 | NCBI WGS metagenome assembly WNFQ01 (sample SAMN13153356, study PRJNA577476) | soil metagenome | isolation source: 20 cm soil under Madrone tree | place: USA:California | collected 2016-06-14 | reverse complement strand
AGAGAGGTTTAATATGGGTTGTCCGCTCGTATATCCGTCTGGGCTAAGCAGTAGCAAAACTAAGAAAGGCGGGGTTAGGAGAGACGAGACGAGACGAGAAAGAAAGAAAGAGAAGTTGTGTGGGTGTGGCCTAGCTCTCGTCCCCAACCCAGTTATAAGGAAGTCCAAACTGTGGAACAGAAACAAAGCGAAAGCACTCTACACGATCCCCAAAGTCTGCCACTAACCACTTTACCACCACAAGGCGAGCCAACTAGCCTATGAGGGAGCGAGGCAATGCCATTGGCCCCCGGGCCAAAGCGTGGACATCCCAGTGGCCTATCCCGCCTCCCGCCGCATGTATGTGTGCGTGCGTGTGCGCGCGCATGCACGAGCCATCATACACACAAATGCTGTGTATGTCTCACTCTCGGCCAAAGGGCGGCGGCGTCCAGTGTGTGCGATAGCGATCCAAGTAGTTCGAAAAAATAGACGAGTCCATCATTCACCAGAGACAAAGCCAAAACTGAACATGATGTGGGATCTAAAGAGGGATAGGCTCGAGAACGAGAAAATAATCGAGTATTGCCAGTGTGTTGTTTCGCAGCTCCCTTCGCAGCTCTCGCACCAAGATTTGAAAGCCCCGTTGTGGTCACTTGCCGCCGCCGTACAGGGTCACCGCAAACTGCGCATGCGCAGCAAAATCTGTATCACATCCGGTTTAGGTAGGACCAGCGATGCACAGAGAAAGAGGAGTGAGGCACCGCACTTGCGTCACGGCGACGTAGTCAGATCCACAATCACACGTGCACGTGACCATTGTGGATGTGGTGATGTGGAGTGGACATGTGATCGAGGCACACGGCGATGGCGCGTTGCTTTGACATCATTCTTTTACATGAGGAACAAGGACAAAATAGTCTGAAAATAGTATCTTATGACCCGCAACCAACACCTTGTGAGAGCCATAACTACAATGAACAAAAACGGGCGATAAAATTACAATGTAAAAACAGAGCAAAGCAACATGAAGGAAAAGTCGAAATGACCTGCGACATGCATCAAACAAAAGTGAAGACTGGTGGACGGTTGACGCTAGCAAGCAGCGACTCGACATTCAACACCAAAAAATCGATCAACGAGGCAGCTACCAGGCTACCCCTCCTCTCTCGCTCCAGGCAATCAGATCATCAAAAACCATCTGCTCCAAGGATCAGGCGTGTCCATACACGGGTCGCCTTGACGCGCAGCCTCGTAAGAGTCGCTTGGTTGATGGTCGAGCTAAAAATGTAGCGGAATAGGCGCGGTTCATCTGAGGAACAAACGCGTCAGTCGGTTTAGGGAATCAAGATGAGACCAGATGATGCGCTCAGGTGGTACTTACCCGCATCAAACGGCTCCGCTTGTGCATTCCGCGAAGCTGACGGAGCAGGGTGGAGTGTAACAACGGCTCCGGGCGCTTTGCTAAGGAACTTGCGCAACAAACGCGACGCTTTGAGTCCTTCACTTTGACATATAGGTGCCTGCGCTTCGAACTCCATGCCAAGCCCGAGTTCCCCATACTTGCCACGGAGGTATTCGCTGACTTTCGGTGCATCGGATGCCTAGGGAACAATATCAGATGGGGTCCTCGGTTTAGTAACCCAGCTATGACGCACTTCGCCAAGCATGAGGCTGAAGATAAGAGTGCGGGAAGGTCGGTAGCCAGAATGAAGGAGTGCGTCTAATGCGATCCTAAACGCAGAGGTCAGGAACAGTAAACAAAAGGACAAAGAATAGGACTACTCACATCATGCCGAAACCACTCTGGACGTCGGCCAACTCCACCTTGTGCTCTATGTTGTTGTCACCGCATAACGAAGATGAGCCGGACGACAAATCCTGTGCATGCTTTTGGGGTGCTTTGACGTCCAACACCGCTGTAGCCGAATAGGTTATATACAAGTCCATAGCCGAACAGAAAGAGCGGACACACCATCGCTGTTGGAAATGAGGACTGGTTGTAGGCTACTGTCTGTCCCCTGCCAATGTAAGACAACTGCAGACTCGGCCACGTCTGTACGGTTGAGAGATAGGTCCCTGAAATGAAGACGGGCGCTTAGTTCTGCAAGGCCGTGTGTAAAGGTACGACTGCGCACGCACAAAAGAGGGAACGTTCGGAGGAGAAAACTCCGCACAGAGACATCCTGGCATTCATCACGTAAACAATTCAATTTCCGGTCCCTATGGGATTCCGATCAGAAATGGGAAAAAAAATATTGGGGACGCGACCGAACGCACATCGTTACCAAGGCACCGTCATAGTACTCGTTGATCAGGGTCCTATAGGACTGTGCTTGTAAGGCGGAAGACATGTGGTCAGCAATTGATGTATGACGATCGGGTACGTCAGGCATCAGCCAGTGACTGGCGGAATATCCCAAAAGCGCACTGGCGATGAACGCCAAGCAGAAGAAGACGAGAAGTGAGAGGAGCATGGGCAAGCCATGGTGGTTGCGCACCCTGCTCTCGAGCAAGGGCGTAAATTCATCAGAAGAACGGGGCTTTTTCTCGGAGGGTGATTCAAGAGTTTCCAACGAGCCGACAGCTTCGAGATCGACGTTGGCAAAAGAATGAAGGATTGTTTCGAGGGTGTGGTAGGAGGCTCCAGGAAGGGGACGAGCAGACATGATTTGAAGAGAGTGACGGAGGGAAAAGAGGGGAAGTGGTCTGTATAATTACCAAGGTGAGCTGAAGCGGGGGGGAAACGGGGGTGGAGATGTGAGGAGGGATGGAGGGGGCAAGTGAGATGGAATGTATGCTATATATTGACACGTGAACGGCTTGGCGCCCGAGAGCGAATATCGAAGCCCACGCTCGAACGGACGCTTCTCTGATGTCTCTCGACAGTCATTGCTCTCTCGAACGCGACCGAGCTTCTCCTCGGGAGCATCAATGAAAGATGAAACCACTGCCACACTTGATTTAGGAAGTTCATAATATAACTGAATGTACATAGACGTTTGCAATACAGGGTGCACCCCACAATGACATGTGCCAAACAATGAAAAGAGAAGAGAATCCTCAATCACGTCCTCCTACAGCTGGGACGTAAGCTCATCGCTAAGTTAGAATAGTTCCCGCACTGACCTTGTGACGACGGGGATGACGATGCGGTGGCGGCGGCGGCGGCATTTGCTTCTCTATCTACGCTATCTGCATCTTTGATTTGCGGCGTAGACGGGCCAGGAATGCCGAGGAAATGTGTACCCTCGGATGACCTGCGGCTGGGCGAAGTCGTGGAAGACCGGGCAGGCGAGGTGGATTGAGTGTACGGGGACCCGTCGGACATCGAGTTGTTGCGCGAGGGGATGGATAGCGGATGAAGGTAGACGGACATCCCGAGATGGCAAAGAGTATTGATGGGGTGAGTGAGAATGGAAGCCGCGAAGCTTGAGTTTAACAGAAAGATGTCAGCGGCAAGTGATAGAATCGATGGTTCGATAGATAGATGATATAGAGCACTCTTCGGCGGGGGAAATGCAGGCGGCCAAGTCTGGTGGATCAGGCATGGAACCAAGCCTTTTTGTACCTTAGGCGCGGACAATGCTCCACCGCCATGAACCGTACAACTCGTGGATACATTAATGTGCGGAAGAGGCGGTGCACCAAGACGATGCCAATGCTGGGCCCAGCTGGGTCAGGTCTTCATTCATAATCACAGGACGGACGGCCACATATAGGGTACACACAGCACCCGGCCACTCCAACTCGCCAACCTTGGCGTCAGATCGTCCTAGGGCCGCAGACGGCGGCCAGTGCACAATCGATTTCCACATGTTGACGTGGCTGTGTCACACGTTTGGTCCCTCTCCAGGAAGTAAGGTCAAAGGGTCGGCGCCTTCCCAAATCCGCTAACTGGATCACTTCGAAGAGCTGTGTGCAAATGGTCATATACTACGAGTACAGTCGTTGTTCGCGTTCGCTCGCTCCGGTGAGCTCGACTTGTAGTGGGGTGGGGCCAAGCTAAACCGGTGCCGCCCGGCAAGTCTGAAAGCCGGAGTTCTCCGCTTATAGGATCACGCCCGAATCGGGTCAGAGCCGCGGCTAGATCCGGTAACCGTCTGACTCTCCAAGACACAACACGACGCGAGGCGAGGTCGCTCTTCAGCTTCATTGTTCTGTAACGCAAAAAGCTGTGGTTTTGTCGTGCCTTAGGAAATTGTGGTATCCTTTGCTTGCGTCGGTTTCTCTCATCTCGATCTTGCCGTGAAGCTCCCCATGCGTGTGGTCCGTTCGTTCGGCCACACACAGTTTTCTTCAAATTATGCCGAAAAGGCTTCTGCATTGAGCATGCCTCAGAAACCACGATCTTTTCTGCATTTTCGTGTGGCATCATTCTGAGCGAGCCACATCTTTTGTGCTGCCCACAATCCCCTCATCCTCCACTGCGACGTCCCCACATCATAAAAAGGGACGATGTCGATCCATAACTTATACTTTGGCAAACTGATTTTGGCTCTTCCTACCCGTGCGGTGAAACCTTCGATCATCAGAGAATTTTCTTCCGTGCGCCATAATGTCTTTACATCTCCAACAAGCGCAGCCGAGCTCCCGTCCCCCCACGATGGTTGATCGCCGCATCCCGGCCAGACCTAAACCAGCCCCCTACCCACGCACGGTCGCTAATCATCGTATTGTGCCCCGTCCCATTCTACCTCCCATCTCACAACTCTATTTCCCTCCCGTGCAACAGCCTTACGGGCAGCTCTCCTATGGACAGTTCATACCGTCCACCCCTGCTCCTCAAAGTGCATCAAACTTGCCGGCTCTTTCCCTCCATGCGCATGATGCGGCGAGCCTTCGGGCAGCGGGGAGCACCTCCAATGTTCCAGCCGTTACGATCGGCAGCCGAGCATTGCTCAATGGAGCCGATCGAGAGGTGGGGAATGTAGAATTCGACCACCCTTGGGTCAAATCGCACATTGTCGACCTCGAGGTATTCGCGCGTCACGAGTCTGGCGAAGTAAAAGGCAAGGTATACTTGGGCATCTGGCTTATCATCCGAAAGGCGGGATTGCAGGGAATGCAAAGCGCGCGTTTATTCATAAAGAAGAGCCTCATGCCGTATCCCTGGTTCAAGGGAGACGAGACGATCACTGAAGCGCTTCGCGTCTTCCAGCGACTCGAGTTCACTAATGCTGGACTTTTAGCCAGGAAATACACCGCGAATGCAAACTGGTTCTGGGATAAGAAGATTGGGAATGTTAGCGTGCGGGATTATTGGGCGGCAGAGGGGATGAAGCTGCGCCAAAAGATAGAGGCACAGAAACAGGAACAAGAACAAGAACAAGAACAGGAGGAGGGGGAGGATGATGAGGATGAGGATGAGGAGCAAGCCCAAGCGCAGTGTGATTGAACGGAAGAACCTTTAATGTTTCCAGAAAAGATTTGGAAAGCGAGTTACGAGTAATGACGACCAGTGTACGACAATGTCCTATCACGATTGTGCTGCCTCAATTCAGAAATTCACTCTTATGTGCAAATTTACCGATTGTTTGAATGAAGCTACTACTCGTCCAGAGATCGATCAATATAGACCTCTCTTCTACGTTAAGTAAAACCTCTGGCAGTGGGACCCGGAGGCTGTGTCACGTTCAGGATCAGAGATAGCACAGCAGAGGTTGATATATACGTTGATACGCCACACTCGCACATTAACACCCATAGAGTCGAAAAAAGTCCACCACGCTCCCATGCAAAGACGCCCAAAACAGCAGAACCTTAAGTTAGATTGTTCTCGGGGTACTTTGGCCGTGGAACCACCACCACCACCTATCATGATAAATGTAAGAAAATTTCTTCCGCATGTGGAATCATATTGTTCAATCATTGTTTAAGTGGATGAATGGGAATTGCTCTTACCTCCTCGGCGGTTAGCACAGCCGCAGAAACTTTTTTTTATCGATAGGGGCTACCTGCATCCAGCATCAATCTCCCGGGGGCTATTATCGTAACTCTCGGCATGGTGGAAGAGCTCGCCCACAAAAGAGGGTCGTCTCTTTCCGACCCACACGGCGCTTGCCCCAAAGTGTACTTTACTGTTGCGACCACTTCCTGGACGAATTGGTCCTTAGTAGATCCACGATGGTGGCCCTGTTATGTCAATGCCAGATTACCCACAACTTTGGGATTTGATTCGTAGACGACTCGCCGAGGTTCCCACGCGGTGTCCACTTAGAGACCGCAGGAAACCAGGATTGGGAGTCAGGGAAGAAATGACGGATACTGTAGTATCATGGCGCGTAGCGCTGAAGCTCAGGCACATGTCGCGTTCCTGCCAGCTTTTTTTGGCCAAGAGTTTTGCGCTCCATTTCGAATAAGTTAAGAATGTTTCCCGCCGGCACTGTGACATGAAGTAAGTAGATGGAGCGAGTTAAGTTAGGGCATAGGATGCACAGGAACGAGCAGACTCGGAAGCTCAGGAACAACTTTGAGGCACAAGAGTGAAGGGCGGTTGTAAGACTGGCCGGTGTCGTAGTTCTGTTTGGAATGGGGCTCCGGTGCTTCGACTCGGAAGCGGTGCTTAGGCTCGGAACATAAATACAGCACTTTATGCTGTTCTGCACCCCCATAGACAGCCCGACTCGGACGTGCATCGAGAATGGAGACTCAGACGTAACAGGGGCCCGGCGCTACAGTACCCCAACTACTACAGCATGACGCGTCGTCGAATCAGTCGGCATATGCCCTTACAAGAACGCACACCCACCCGCAAAACCATTTTGATCTGCTCCAGTTGGATGTACTGTATCTATTTAGTGTTGTGGGTTGTAGTGATTCGTTGCGGTGTCCTGCGCTCGGTACGTTTCATCATTCAAGCCCACAGGCAGCAAATTTTGAATTTCCTTGGAACCCTTCCCATGTACTGCTAACATATCATTGCACAGCCGAGTGCAATGATTTGTTAGCAGTAGCATGGGAAGGGATTCAGCTTAGCAAAAGGTCCGTCCGAGTCACCGTGCCACGGGGGCATTTTCGGGAATTGGTTCTGTAGTTTTCGTCGTCCGTCTCCATTACTTCCCTTCGTGATGAGCCATTCTGATCCTTTTTCACCGCCACCCGCCGTGAATGCGCATCGGTATACACGGAGTCCGAATGTGCGAATAGACCCGACCCAAGAACGCGCTGTTTCGACTACATCCCACATCTTCTCTTGGCACAGCTATCAAGTGTTCCATGGAAGCCCCCCACGACCAATGTCATATTAGTTCATACCGAACATTACCTCCCGTAGGTTATACCAGCCGAGCCGGGACCGTTTGCCATAATGCACGAAAGTGGGTTGTGCGCTACACCGGAGGCTTACTCTCGCGACCAATCGAGGACGCTTGAATCTTCCAAGCAACGAGGAATAGTCATGTCTCTCACTTTCGCTTTGGCTTTTTCGTGCCACTACGTGCCGCACCCGCCTTCCCGTGAGAACGGCTACGTACAGCGGACAAGTGACGTCGGGCTTGAACCATCACGATACACCAAAAAGCAGTAGCGCCCAGAATTAGCGCCTCAAAAGCTTTTGCCGAGGCCACACTGACGAAACAAAGTTGGTTTCATCGAGATGATCGAGTCCAGGCGCTCTAAGCCAATCAAGGGCGATGCATGTGGCTAAGAAAGCCTCGTACAGTATCCCCATCTCAGCCGAGGCTGTGGAAAATACTGCGCAGTATCCATTTGATTTCCAAGATTAGGCCTGCACCATGTGGTTTTCAGGACACAGCCCTCCCGTTTCCTCTTTTTGTCACTGACCCACCTCGTAAAACCTATGAAACGTTGCCCCATCTGGTTTCAACGTTTACCCGTCTGCCAAGCTGTTATCTGTCTCTACTCGGTGGGTCTAAACAGTAACGCCATAGGTTCGTATGCGAAGTCATACTAGAATGGCGACCAAAAATGAATCGAGAAAGACTTAAAAGTCGACGTTGCGTGCTGGATACAATGCCCGGTGCCGCCTTGGTGGACTTTAAGTGGGCCCTAATAGAATGGTGAGGTACTGAAGCTTATCCTGGATGGGCACACGAGGATTCTTGATGTCCATGAACCCGCAGAGGCAATGACTGCAGAAAAATTAGGAGTCAGGGTACGGCATGTGTTGAACTGTACCAGAGGCGGGTGCTCTCTTGCCCGGGGTCACCATAAAAGGAATCCACATCGTATTTAGTATTTAGTACTACGTGACCAAGGCCGAAGTCGGTGTCTGCAACGAAGACACTCACCTAGAAATATATCACGATATACATGGAAATGCAACGAAAATCGAAGACGTAATGCAGTCGAACATGCTGGTGTACAGTGGGTGAGGGTACCGTAATAACTTGAAGTCTCTCAAGTCTCGGGCTTGCGATTGACGCTCACGTCATACATCGCCAACAACGATCCGAGTTACGGTCCTCGTAGTAGTCGTCACGCTCGTAGTCGTTATCATAGTCGTCCTCACGGCTCCTTGCTGGACGCTCTCGGTCGTCAAGATCGGCGTGTTCTTCACGACCTGCTGCTGCGCCGGCGGCGCCGGGCTCAGCCGCCAATACGTGCTCACGCCGGCGTTCCGTTCTTTCGCCAGAAAAAGCTGCAGTGTGCGATTCCGTAAGCAGAAAAAGGAGCAACAATTCAGAAACTGAAAGCTTACAGACGCCCCTGCATAGCTTCCCTTAAAGCTCAGGACCATCTCGGAATGCGGAAGCCTGATACTAAGTAAAAAAAGTCACGGCGATCAAAAACGGCATGCACAAGCTACTACTAGTACGAGCTTTTTACACGCACCGGACGTACACATCTCCGTTTTCATCATGATCCTCCGCAGTGCTATTCCTATTGCCATTATCCATGACCTCTACCTCCCAGCAGGTCGGGAAGGTATCCGTGACGACTTCCGCGGCCTCTTCCAGGTGCAGTCCCTTCAAGTCTCGAACCGCGAGGAACGAGCCGCTCCTGGCGACGCTGCCAATGACGAAACCTGCACCGCAGGGATGGAACTCCCACTAAAGTACGAAGTACGTGAGATTGAACGTGAACGGTTGTGGATAATATGCAAATATTGTAGCGCCGCACGCGCGCGGGCCCGGGGACGGGGATTCAGAGTCGATCATGTTTCGCGGCAACACAACAATCAGCTTCTTCTGTACAGCAGCCAGCCGCGGAGCGAGAAAAAAAAAGGAACGAGAAGCTCTCGCCTGTTGGTTCTCCCGCCCATGAAATCCATACGCGATCAGCGACCGACCGTCCAAGCCAGAGAGATCGAGTGTCATCCCCCAGCGGAGGTCTGTAGCGGTGTAACGGCCTTGCTCGAGCTTCCGCATCGTCGTTGTCTGGTCTGGCGGGATCGTTGTCTGGGATTGCGCCATCTTCGAAGGGGGGAGGTTCGTGCTTGCGAGCGAAAACTCCAAGTGGGAACCGTGGTTGACTAATTGGGCATCTCGTGTAAGTTACAGTTACAGTATACGTCATCATCGTTAACGACATGGATGTTGTTTACGTCCTCATTACAAAAGTATTGCCTCCATGGAAGTCGACACTCCGGGCGAACCAGTTTTGCACAAGGTTTGTACTGGCAGGAAGTCAGACATACGATATGTCGACTTTGACGAGCATTTCAGTTTCATAATAGAGGATAGTGCGGTTGCGTAGTATCAGTGCCCAATGGCTGTTCCAAGCGATAATGATGTAGAGGCCATTTGCGTCAGGCGGAGCTCTGGCCTGAGTGAGCAATCCGAAATACATCGCGAAGCTTGCCCACACAGCGTCATAGTTGTAAGGATATGAATGCCGAGTAATCTACTTGCCGGTCCACTAAGCCACAAATGACAAGGCTGCAGCGCGCTTACGGTCTCACAGAGTTATCACACAACCCAGTAGCATTAGACGTGAGAAACATTGGTACAGACAGCAAGATGCACAGCAAGACACAAGGGTAGCGTAGGTATCGTAGATCTATGGGGTACAGTGAGAAGCGATGTGGATCTAGGTAGAACTATAACGCGTTGTAGGTAAACACAAGACAATGCGAGGAACCTCGGGTATCGATCAACGCCACTTTGATTTTGCGACGCGAACACCGTCCAGCGTGATTGACGCGACAGGGAAAGTGGAGTCCGTGCGGGGGTACTGGTTGAGGAGAGGGATTCGAGCCTGAATGGCTTCGTGGAGCTCCTTCTCCTTGGAGAGGAGGCTAGAGGGTCCGAAACGTCTGTCGCCGATACGCCTGAGGGCCTGCAGGACGTATTGATCAGTGTAGGCCGGGTTGGCGCTTTTCGTCGAGATAACGCCTTTAGTCTTTATCTCGGAATGTACGACATCCATCGGCACAGTGAGCACCTCGATGTGGATGACGCCCGCGAATGCAGCAGCGCGGTTGAAACCTGCTGGGGACGAATCGCATTCCATCCATATCTCTTGCCATCCATTCACGTTCATGCCTATTGTGCTGCAGAGCACACGCCCCTGGAATAACTCGTTTGGGGAGAGGACGAGCACCCACTGGGTGGGGTAACCAGCGGGATTAAAGATCGCAAGTCCGACGTGGGAAATGGCGCTAACCATGATGCAGAAGACGATAGATGAATGGGATGATAGATAGCGGATGGTTTGCGAGTGTCAGTTGAGAATGGGTGGATGACAGGGAGCAGCTGATTCGGGTATTGAGATTCGGGGATGGAAGGATCATGTTTTATTTATCGAAAACGCAAGGTGGACGTCGATTGTGGATGTGGATGTGGATGGAGATGTGGACGAGTTAATTAGGGCTTGTGGACTGATCACTTTCTTGTGGATTGGACTTAGGCGCCGTACGCATTGTGTACACAAATGTCAAAGAGAGCATCTCCCACAGCCAAAATGTGATGTTACCAAGGCAGCGAAGAAATGTGGAACAGACCCTAAGGGCGCCCATAAGGTCACCCGTTACGAGTGGGCTTCATGAGAAACAGAAATCACGTAAGTCAACGCGGAAATGGTGATATAGCGAGGGGCGGCGAGTCGTGTGACGTTTCAATACAGGCCGATAACAGACAGACATATGGACAGGAGCCATCGATCGCCTGAGGTAGAGGGCAAGCACGTTGACAAGCTGGCAAAACCGCGTCAAGTCAAAAGTAGTCAAGACTGAAAGAACGAGTGAGATGTGGTCCGAGTCGTGGCCGTGGAAAAGTGGAAGAAAGCCGGAGACGCCAGGACCACAACGCCAGGCGCCCACCAGCGATCAGGGACGCCGCGTCAAAACCCGTTACTGAGTGATCGGAAGCGCCAACGTTCCTCAACCACAAAAGCCAGAATGGTACAGTATGTAAGTTACCCGCAAGATCATCGTGGTCCCCCAGTAGTCCGATTCTAGGCCAGGGCCCAACCATTCAACGATTCAATCGAAGCCACTGACAGGCACCGGGCCCAGGCCGACCTGACCTCCCAGCCGTCACTCGGATCTTCAACAAGCCATTCACTGAGCCCGTAACACATCTATGTGCCCGCCATCCACCGACTGCCCAAGCAAATAACCGCCATCCGGCGGAAATCTGTGCCCACGGTTTGTCCCACGTACATCAAACCAACTAATTCCCATGTGAGCAGGGAGACGGGACGGTGCATCTTAACGAGAAATTGAGGAGCGACGACTCGATTGAAGCTTGGAGCTTGAAAAGCGATGCTATTTGTTTGGCTTGTGTCTTTCTTGACTGCTGGGGTTCGTGCCGATAGAAGAGCCTGCTATGCGTTTTGAAAGAAGTGGTATTAGGAAGCTGATGGCAGACATAAAATAGGCCAAAAAAGCCCTATTACTCTGTTTCCGAAACATTCATGGAAGGAACATCATCTGCTGCACACCAAAAAGGTCAAGGAAAATGCGGATCGGATGAAACGAATACGCTGGAGCACAATGTACCACCGTGACAAGTACTACACAAATCGACAATGGCCCTACGATTTCGAACCCTGTACTGAGTATTTTTCGAAGAAAAAAGAAGGATGCATCTGGTATCGGTATTGTACATCGCTGTCACGTCCACATCCAAGACGGCCAAATTAGACCTTCCTTCACTACATACAACAATGTCGAGGTTCGAGAAGTCGAGTATTTCAGGACGTACACACAGACTTGGCCTTCTTCGGCACGCCCATTCCTCTTTTCTTCTTGTCCGCTACGTCCTGTAGCAGTTTTTCCTCATATTCATCGACTAGATCTAATCCCGGAAACGTCCTGTTGAGAGCAGCGATGGACAGCCAGTTCGGGTAGTATTTATTGTAATCACGTGATCAACATACACATTTTTAAATCCCTTTAAATAATCGGGACTGGAATACGATAGAGCCATCATGCATGAGAGGAGGCGGAGGAGGCGGAAACACTAGCCTTTCGAAGGACAACAAGAAGGCGGAGCAGACGCATCAACGTTAACAAATTGGGAATTATTGAGGTAACTCGGCTGGTATATATAGATGGGGTACTATGGGAAGACACCAGCCAGACTCGAATAAGCTGCCCATCCTTTTTGAGAGTGAAATTAGACACCGAGTACGCTCAGTTCAATTAACATACCCACTTCATCCCTCATTGCGGCACTCCATAATTTCAATGCTTTTCTCGTTCCATCGCAGCGACGCAATTTCGGCTTTCATAGCCCGCATACGTTCCGTAAGCCTGCGCATGACTCTGTCCTCATCCGTATTGACGAGGTTTGCCGCGGTCATGGCGTCCGATGTGTCTGCCTCGGCTTTGCTCTTGGCCCAACCATTCTCAGCGTCCTTGAATCGTAAATTGACTGCCGCCAATTCGGACTTCCTCGCCTCGAGCTCGGCAAGTACATCTGCAAGTTCTCGTTGGCTCCGCTCGTTTTCCTCAGCAGCGCGGGATGTGGCTTTCTGCAGGGCACTTTGAGCCTGCTCGGGCGCGTGGTCGCGAGACAGCACCAATTCGTCGAGCTTCACTTGCAATTCGCGTAGCTCCAGTCCTGCGCGCTTCTTTGCTTCCACCGCATTTGCCTCGGACTATTTAAGCAGAGCACTATTTTGCGCAAGTTCATCAGTTAGCTGTGAAACGCGCCGTTCCAGCTCGGTTTGCGCAGCAAGCATTGCAGACAGCTTTCGTTCAAGCTCAACGAGACGCTCATGAGTAATCCGCGAGGCGGGGAGGTCCAATTCTTCGGGGGTAGCTCTTTGAAAAGAGAGAGCACCATGTGTTCCATGGGCATCCGACGAAGAGATGTCGGCTCTTGTGGTTGTCTCTGGATCAGAGGACCCGCGGATGATTTCTGCACAAGTTGGGTGGTCTTCTCACTAGGATTGACATCGTTAGAGCCGGGTTTCGGGTAATCGAAGTGTTCTGCGTTTTCGATCTTGGAGGCTATCCAAATGAAATGACAAAAAGAAAGTACGTACGTGTGTCGAGAACATGAATAGGTTTAGCTTCATGCACCGGTACGCCTGGTGATAATCCTCCTCCAAGCACAAAGACCCGTGTCCCGTCAGAAGCCATGGCATGATGCCGCCTTCCGCTTGGACTTGGTCCTATATCTCGAAATGTGGTCCATCGCTGAGCTGGATATTCATTTGAACGAGAGCATGAGGGTGAACGTGCCAAACCACTTACTCGACAAGTTCAACGCAGTCAGATCACCTAGGTTGGTTCCATAGATGGTACACCCACCGAAGACATACATAACATCATCGACGAGGACAGCGGCATGTCCTGCACGGGGATGGAATGGACCCCGTGCATTGTAGCTCAGTCCATTTTCGTGTCGAGGTGTCAAAGGACCAAGTGTCATTATAATTGTGTTTGTGGTCACCACCACCAAATCTACAAGACATTATAATGAGGGGAGAGGGCGAGGATGAGAGAGGTACGAACACAATGATACGGTCGCCGGTGGTTACTGAAACATGATCGCCCCTCGGAGGGGGCTTCTTGTCTCCGGGGGCAGGTTCGTATGATTCCCAAAGAGGATTCGATTTTACTGCGGGAATATCTAGTAAAAATGGCTCATGGAAGCGAGGGGAAAACGTACAACGATTTAGGTCGAGTGCCCAGATATCATTAAAATGCCCCCCACCCATCCCGCCACCGAAGACGAAGAGATTGGAACCCAACCAAAGTCCCGGTATCGTCGAAACGACCGCAGGGCCCGGGACCATTGACCATGACGTGGGTCCACTCTCGCGATACTGGAACGTAAGAAGCTCTGATCAGCTGGAGTGGGTTTTGACATCAAAAGATCCGACATGCCAAGGTTGAGAAGATAAAGTGGATAACCAACGCCCCAGACCAAAAGGAGAGTGCTGGAGAGCGCAGCAACATGTGTACAAAGTCGATGGGGAGTCTCTACACTGGTCTGCAAGAGAGTCGTGGAGAAATCCCGTGTTGAGAACACATATATGTCATTATCTGCAATGCCGGATGAATGACCTCCAAAGAGGAACAATTCGCCAGCGGCAGTGGCAGTCGTGGAAAGCGCATGTCTATATATCGAGAAAATGGCGAAAATGGTGATGGCAACTGTCCTAATGGGGGAGCATGTGCAGACTATGGATAGACGGGCTGCGACTGTTGCATTTGCTGAGGAGAATGCGAGTGTAATTGCAATTTGGTGGGAAACGGGTAGCCTGAGATTGTGAGGCAAGTCCACGGCCCGGCACAATAAATATTACGCGCCGGAGCGGTCCGAGACCGCTAGTGCTTCAGTTTCAAGGCGATCTATTTTTTTTCTTTCCAAAAGGGTCGCTCAGTTGCCACTCGAGATGACCTGTTTCCATGAGAAATGAGGAGGTTGATCTCACACCCCTGGAAGTTCAACCAGAACAAGGCAACATGGCGACTCGACTCAGAAGTGGTGGCGACCATGTGCTGTAGGCGGAAATAATACTGCGCAAATCCACATTGTCCACGTTACATCTGCAGTCTCACTGATGAATTTATTGTACCCGGAAGCTCTAGACTCTGATATTTCCAACTAACCGGACAGACAACTCGGGTTGATTTCAGATAATATGCCTCAAGTGTCCGTGTTTCTGGTGACATCCAAACATTTATCCAACTCGAAATACACTGATAGATCTCAACGAACAGAGGAGAAAAACGTCCAATTTCCTCCCCCGTATCCTCTTTCTCTCCTCCAACTCCGAAAATGGAAAAGGCTTATTATACCGCGAGAGTGCTACTCTAGTATTCAGACATCGGTCACGACCTCAACATTAAGGGGAACCCAGAGACTCACACTTTACTGTGAATGGGAGCTTTTGACGTTCAGCGGGTAAGTTGATGCATTTTAAAAATTAGTGGAATCATCTGGATCGTTTGGATCGAGTCATGTTGACGAGCTAAGCGAAAAAGGAAGGCACAGTGAATAAAATGTGACGGACCTAGGGCCAATGGTTCCGACTTGATCGGGTTCATGATTGGAAGTGCGGCAGCCCCGACGGCGAGCCCAAGAAGAATAATGGGCAGGTTGATGACAGCGGTGAAGCGCATAGTAATAGTAGCGACAGGCAAGTGTGTCTATGCAAGGAGCGACAATTTTATTAGAAAGAAAGATGATGATGACGGATTTTTGATACAGGAGAGGGGTGATGAATCCCGGGGTGTGAACGAGCTGTTGTTATGAACAGTAAACGATTACGCCGAGCTTTATATGACTCCCGGCGAGAATAATGCTACCTTAATTTCTCTACTCATAACTTGAAGAATATCTCTCCCTCTTCAATATACTGAATATCAAGCGGCGCCGATAGCATGTGGCACGCCGCGTGTAATATCAACGCACGGTGCTCAATTACCACACCAGAATCTCCGAGTCCGAGTCAGCCGCGGCGGTCGACCGAAGTTCCAGAATGAGAACAAGAGAATCCATTGCAGCAATTGGCTAATAAGTTGGCTAGGCTTCCTGTACTGTAGTAGAGGGTTGTCAGACTGAACTAGTTGGGCAAAGCTGCACCGAGTCAAAGACTGTGGCAAAGCTTAATGACGAGTGAAGTGAGGCCATGGCTAACTTAAGAAAAGTGAAAGCGGAGGAACTTGAAAGCCCGAAGACGCTGTGCCCGCAGTCCAGTCACAGTGCTTCGGCTTCAGCGTTCAGGCCGTTCAGGGCCAAGCCGTACAGCGATTGGAATTGCCATCATTCCCCGACCACTGCACAGGAGTTAAAAAGGCCGTCGTCCATCGAGTTACAGTCACCGTTCAATTACAGCCAAGGATGATCGTGGTCGTGGTCGGATTACAGGCCAGACCGCTGGTACGGACCGCCACACAGTGAAGTTTCTCCATCTGCCAATTCGTGAATAGTTTCAAAAACATCAGTTCGTGCGATGTGAGACTGACCCTCAGGTTTGCCGGATGACAGCGAGAACAAACAAGGCGCCGCCACGTGCTCGCGGCAGCGGACCTGCCAGCGGTCAATTCAATTTCAAGTTCACGTCACGACGTCGATATTTCACTCGTCCACAACAAATACAATAAACAGTGTGTTCTGGTCTGCACTTCGGCCATGGACATACCGTACACAGAAGCTCTAGGCTCATAGGTTTTAACGCAGAACTCGGTGCTGACTTCAAAATAAATAGAATGCCTCCGAGTCCATCGCCTCGGAAGTACCCATATTTACATAGTGGCCTTCGATGACGTCCAAATATCGTACACCCAGTGATGGATGATGGACCTACGAACAGAAAAGAAAAGGTCCGATATTCTTCCCTATACCTGCTTCTCCAAATCTAATGCAAGGAAGGCTTTTTTTCCCGCGGGAGTCGCACTACTTATGGTAGCCACATCAGACACACGACTTAGGTGTTTAGGGAATTTTCAACTGACCTAAGGACCTTCTCCACAAATCGGATTTTTGACGTCCAGGGTGTATTACTGGTATAGCCATTTCAATGCCCCGGCTTATCGATGAGTGGAGCAAAAAGAGGGAGGCGCGTTCTTGTTGTCCTTCGAAAGGCTGATTTCCGCCTCCTCCGCCTCCTCTCATGCATGATGGCTCCATCGTATTCCAGTCGTTCTGATTATTTATGGATTGACAAAGTGTCCATCGCTGCTCTCAACAAGGAGTTTCCGAGATTAGATCCAGTCGATGAATGTGAGGAACAGCGGCTACAGGACGTCGTAGCGGACAAGAAGGAAAGAGGAAAGGGCGCGCCGAAGAAAGTCAAGCCCCCGTGTACGTCCTGATATACTCGACTTGCCGAACCTCCGAGTCGACATTGTTTTATGTGGTGAACGATAGATGTCAAAATGGACTAATTTGGCAGGTCTGGATGTGGACATGACAGCGATGTACAATACCGATACTAGATGCATCCTCCTTTACTTCTTCGGAAAATGCTTAGTACAGGGTTCGGAGTCGTAGGCCCATTGTCGCCTTGTGTGTACATTGTGGTACTGTACACTGTGCTGAAGCGTCTTCGTTTCACCCGATCCACATTTTCCTTGACCTGTTTAGTGTGCAACTGATGCTGTTCTTCCATGAATGTTTCAGACACAGAGTAATAGGGCTTTGACCTATTTTATGTCTGCCATCAGCTTCCCAATTCCACTTCTTGCAAAACGCGTAGCAGGCTCTACCGTGACCGGCACGAATCCCAGCAGCCAAGAAAGTCATAAGTCAAACGAATAACATCGCTTTCAAGCTTCAAGCTTCAATCAAGACATCGCTCTTCAATTTCTCATTAAGATGCCCCGTCCGTCCCTGGTCATGAGAATTAGTTGGTTTGATGTGCGTGGGACACAAGCATGCGCACAGGTTTCCCTCTGGGCGGTTATTTGCTTAGGTAGTCGGTGGATGGCAGGTACATAGATGTGTTACGGGCTCAGTGAACGGCTTGACGGAGTTGGCGCCTGTCAGCGACGGATGACGCCGAACTGGCCAAACCTTCCAGTCTGAGTGAGTGGGCACGGGGCAACTTGTTTTGAAGCGCCTTCGGTTCTCTGCCTTACCACCGTCTAATCCAGCAAGTCTTTCTTCTCTCTGAAGAAGCTCTCACATTCTCCTCAGCAAATGCAACAGTCGCAGCCTGTCTACCCATGGTCTACACATGCTCTCCCAATACACTCGCATTCACACTTATCTCCGAGTCAATATGGTTATGCGCATTCCACGACTGCCACTGCCGACGGCGAATTGTTCCTCTTTGGAGGTATTGCAAAAAACGGCATTCCACACAACGATCTATATGTGTTCTCAACACGGGATTTCTCCATAACTCAGCCGGGGAGTAAGGGAGAGACTCCCGGCCCACGTTATGGACATGGTGTTGCGCTCTCCGGCACTCTCCTTTTGGTTTGGGGCGGGTGGACGAAGTACAATGGCAAGGATGTGAAAATTCAGAACCATGATGATTCTCTTTATCTTCTCAACCTTGGCATGTCGGATCTTTTGATGTCGAGACCCGCTCCAGCTGATTAGAGCTTCTTGCGTTCCAGTATCGCGAATGTGGACCCGCGTCGAGGTCAGTGGTCGCGGGCCCTATGGTCGTTGCTACCATACCGTGACTTTGGTTGGTTCCAATCTCTTCGTCTTCGGTGGCCGGATCTATCAGATGTATTTTAATGATATCTGGGGATTCAACTTGAATCGTTGTACGTTTGCCCCTTGTTTCCATGAACCAATTTTACTAGATATTCCCGCAGTAGAGTCAAATCCTCTTTGGGAGTCATACAAACCTGCACCCGAAGACAAGAAACCCCCTCCGAGGAGCGATCATGTTTCAGTAACCACCGGCGACCGTATCATTGTGTTCGTACCACTCTCGTCATCGCTCTCTCCCCTCATTATAATGTCTTGTAGATTTGGTGGTGGTGACTACACACATCGGTATAACGACACTTGGTCCTTTGACATCTCGACACGAAAATGGACTGAGCTACAATGCACGGGGTCCATTCCGACTCCCCGTGTAGGTTATGCTGCTGTCCTCGTCGGTGATGTTATGTATGTCTTCGGTGGGACTGCCTTGGGTGGAACCGACCTGGGTGATCTGACTGCCTTGAACTTGTCAAGTAAGTGGTTTGGCACGTTCAGCCTCATGTGCCCGTTCAAATGAATATCCAGCTCAGCGGTGGACCACATTTCAAGACATAGGACCAAGTCCTAGAGGAAGGGCGTATCATGTCATGGCTTCTGACGGGACACGTGTCTTTGTGCTTGGAGGAGCGTTATCAGCAAGACAGCCGATGCATGAAGATAAGCCCATTCATGTTCTCGACACAAGTGTGTACTTTCTTTTTGTCATTTCATTGGATAGCCTCCAAGATCGAAAACACAGGACTGCTCGATTACTCGAAACCCAACTCCAACGATGTCAATCCTGATGTCTCTCCTGAGAAAGAAATTGCACGGTTGGAGAATGAGCGTTTCGTCGAGCTTGAAAGAAAGTTGTCAGCGATGCTTGCTACACAAACCAAGCGGGACCGGCGCATTGCACAGCTAACTGACGAGCTTGCACAAAATAGTTCTGTACTCAAACAGGCTGAGGCGAATGCGACGGAAGCAAGACTGGAGCAACGTGAAATACAAGCGAAGCTTGACCATGCCACCAAAGCCAACGAGCGGAACCAACGAGAACTTGCAGAGGTGCGTGCCGAACTCGAGGCGAGGAAATCCGAATTGGCGGTAGTCCATTCACGGCTCGCGGACGTTGAGAATGGTTGGGCCAAGAGAAAAGCAGAGGCAGACACATCGGGCGCCAAGACCGCAAATCTCGTCAATACGGATGAGGACGGAATGCATATGCTTACGGAACGTATGCGAGCTATGGAAGCCAAAATTGCGTCGCTGCGATGGAACGAGAAAAGCTTTGAAATGATGGAGTGTCGCAATGAAGGCTGAAGTAGGTATTTTAATCGAACTTACCCTACTCGATATCTAATTTTCACTCTCAGAAGGATGGGCAGCTTTTCTGACGGTGTCCTTCCCGTATGCCGAACAGCTCACTATCTAGTATTATGCCGAGTCATCTCAATGGTTCCCAATTTGTTCATAACACTTACGCTCTGTCTTCTTGTTGTCCTTTCTTGTTGCCCTCCCGTAGGCTAGTCTCCACCTCCTCTCATGCATTACCGCTCCATTTCATTCCAGTCCTTCTGAAATCTGAACATTGCCTCATCAGATAAGAACGCGGGCCGGAGCGGCCCGCTAGCACATTTTAACGTCCGCCGACTGGCATACGATGATAACTTACGAATTACATCGCGCAGCAATCAATCGTTGGGGGTTTTCCCCCCTTATTCCTACTACCCCTCTTTTCTCTCCTAGGCTCGCTCATGGGCATATAAGAACCGGCGTTTTTACGTGCAGAAGCGAGATTGACACCTCGGGCTTGCGAGATCAAGAAGCAATCTAACCTACTACTGTATCGGAATATTGTATAGTGTTCGAATCGGGCCACTGGCAAGCGCAAGCGGCGATGGCGGGAGTCCGGGAATTTGATTCGACCCACATGACAGCAGCCCGGGCGCGTGTGGACAACAACTTGAAGCACTGGCACGCGACGATCAAAATCATCCACTGGTTCTGGCATAAATGACTCTCAGGCTGTCTAAATCTACTCACTAGTCTACAGCAAATAGCACTGCTACTGTAGTGCTCATGTCTGCAGATTTCCCCTCTGCAATAATAGCGTAGCGTACCCGCAAGCTCGAGGTTTTCATGGTTTTTCAACCAACCAACCGGACAAACTCATGCCAACTTTTATAGACAACACGATGCCTTCGAGTCGGGATATTATCATTCATATTCCAGGCCTTTAGCGACATCAAGGATACACCAAAACCAAAAGGTCTAAAAGGATATACAAGAAATGAAATGAAAAATGGTCCGATGTTCTCTCCTTCTCCGAGCCCCTCCTACCCCCCTTCTCCAATAAACAAAAGGCTTTTTTTATATACAGCGAGAATTATGCCGACTAAAGGTTTTACCACGTGGGTGGGGTTCAGTCACACGACCTTTCAATTTGCGTCTGAAGAGACCCACGACTCACACAGAGATTTACGCCGCGAACTGGGGAGCTTGCTTGCGCTAGCGCGTTCAAGGAGTGTGGGTGGTGCATTTCAAGTATGGCCGGACTTAGGATCTGTTGTTTATCGACGAGTTAAATAGCAGTGTTTAGATGCGCAGCGGGACAATAAATAAACGTGACGGACTGGGGATCAGTGGCCGGGGCAGTTCTTTCTCACCACCCACAGGAGATGCGGCAGCTCCAATTACGAGAGCGAGAAGGACGAGGGGCAGGTTGACGATGGCGGTGAGGCGCATGGTAGGATGTTCGTAGTAGTAAGGGACGGGTAGATACTGTATGAGAGAGGGAGGTGGAGCGACGACTTTTGTTCGCAAAAGGAGTCCCGGGGTATGAGCGAGCTAGTCTAGTTGTTCGTCGAACACCGAGTGAACGATGACACCGAGCCTTTTATATGTAACCGTATGTGCACCCCAAGGCCCGACTCGGAGAATTGAACTCGGAGTGGTTGGATTGGATACTAGCCCTACTATCCGAGTCGTCGCCAGTGTGTTTTCCCAAAATAAACCCTACCTCGTTTTTTTTTCATCTCTCATCTCCTCTTCGCAGTGCTGTGTGCACCTACCGTATATCGGGGGAGATTCGACTCGAGGAGAGGAGTTGGGGCCACATGCAACGGCGTTGATATCGTCGTGCGGTAGTATCCGAGTCGGCGGAGTCGCATGCAAATATATATCTACCCCTGCATGCATGCACATGCACTCACG
>WNFQ01000783.1_pt1 | contig 21712 bp, 20 predicted proteins | sample 5400171 | NCBI WGS metagenome assembly WNFQ01 (sample SAMN13153356, study PRJNA577476) | soil metagenome | isolation source: 20 cm soil under Madrone tree | place: USA:California | collected 2016-06-14 | reverse complement strand
TGAGCACCTGCTTTTCCACCGACAGCGGCGCGTACTGATCCTGCTTCAAAATCTCCGTTAAGCGCTGGCCGCGCGCCAGTTGCGCCTGCGTGGCCTTGTCGAGCTGGTCCGAGCCAAACTGCGCGAACGCCGCCAGATCGCGATACTGCGCCATGTCCAAACGCAAGGAGCCCGCCACTTGCCGCATGGCTTTGATCTGCGCATTGCCCCCCACGCGGCTCACCGAAATGCCCACGTTGATCGCCGGCCGGATGCCGGCATTGAACAAGTCCGCTTCCAGATAAATTTGCCCGTCGGTAATGGAAATCACGTTGGTCGGAATGTACGCGGAAACGTCTCCCGCCTGCGTCTCGATCACCGGCAGTGATGTCAGCGATCCGCCGCCCAGTTTGTCGTTCAGTTTGGCCGCGCGTTCCAGCAAGCGCGAATGCAAATAAAACACGTCGCCCGGGTACGCTTCGCGTCCCGGTGGCCGCCGCAGCAGCAGCGAAATCTCTCGATAGGCTTGCGCATGCTTGGAAAGGTCGTCGTAAAACGTGACCGCATGCCGCTTGTTGTCGCGGAAGAATTCGCCGATCGCGCAAGCCGCATACGGTGCGATGTACTGCACGGAAGCCGGCTCGGACGCGGACGACGCTACGATAATGGTGTAATCCATCGCCCCGGCATCGGTCAGCACCTTCATTACCTGCGCGATGGTCGACCTCTTCTGCCCAATCGCGCAGTAAATGCAAATCAAGTCTCCGCCCTTTTGATTGATGATGGTGTCGAGAATGACCGCCGTTTTTCCCGTCTGCCGGTCGCCAATGATCAGCTCGCGCTGTCCACGGCCGATCGGAATCATCGAATCGATGGCCTTGATGCCCGTCTGCAGCGGCTCGCGCACCGGCTGCCTGTCCAGCACGCCGGGAGCAATGCGCTCCAGCGGATTCCGCTCCTTCGTGTTGATTGGCCCCTTGTCGTCCACTGGCTCGCCCAGCGGGTTCAGCACGCGCCCGATCAGCGCATCGCCGACCGGCACGGACATGATCGTGTTCGTGCGCTTAACGACATCCCCCTCCTTCAGCTCCGAGGACTCGCCCAGCAGCACCGCGCCCACTTCTTCCTCTTCCAGGTTCAGCGCGATCCCGAAAATATTGTGCGGAAACGCCAGCATCTCCCCGGCCATTACTTTTTCCAGGCCATGGATGCGGGCAATTCCGTCGCCCACGCTGATGATCGCGCCCACCTCATCAACGGACACGGTTTGCGCGTAGTTTTCAATCTGCTCGCGCAAAATTTTGCTGATTTCATCCGCTTTGATATTCGCCATTCCTGCTCCCGTTCCCTATTCCGCCACCAGGCGCGCCCGCAATTCGTTCAACCGGCTGCGTAACGACCCGTCATAAACCGTGTCCCCGACCCGCACCACCGCACCGCCCAGCAGTCCCGGCTCCAATGAAAACTTCGCTTCCACGCGTTTTCCTGTCAATCGCTCCAGCGCAGATGACATTTCCTTCTTCTGCGCTGCGTTCAACTCCACCGCCGACGAAATCTCCGCTTCCGTGATTCCTTGCCGCTGCCGGATCACTTCCTGAAACGCCGCGATGATTTCCGGCAAAACGTGCGAGCGCCGATGGTCCACCATGACAAACAAAAAATTGCGCACGATCTTGCTGGCGCCTACTCGCGCCAGCAATTTCTCGATCACTCGGTGCTTCGCTTCCGCGGTCACCGCTGGGCTCGACAAAAAATTCCGCAGCTCCGCCGACTCCGCGTACAAAGCGCCGAAGCCCACAAGTTGCTGCATAGCTGGCTCCGCCGCGCCCTGCGCCATCGCAATATCCGCCAGCGCATTCGCGTACTGCAAGCTCGCCGACTTCAATTCGGCCTCCCTTCGAGGTCCTTCATAAGCGCGGCCATCAGCGATTCCTGCGCTTGTGGCGTCAACTGTTTCACCAGCAGCGATTCCGCGCCATCCACCGCCAGATTTGCTGCAATCGCCTTCAGTTCCAGCCGCGCGGCCCGCTCTGCGGCCTCAATCTCCGCCTTGCCCGCCAGTCCAACCTTTTGGATGTCGCTTTGTGTGATCGCCCGCAGCCGCTCCGCCTCCGCCGTCGCTTCTCGTTGCGCCGTCGCGCGCAATTGCTCCACTTCCTGCTCCAACCGCGCCAGCTTCTCCTCCGCTTCGCAAAGCTGTCGGTCCGCTTCAGCTTTCGCCGCCGTAGCTCTTGTAATCGCGGAGCTGATGTTTTCGGCGTTCTTGCGGAAAAAAGGAGGTGTGAGCTTCAGAAAAACCCAGGCAATCAGGCCCGCAACAATGGCGAAGTTGATCCACTTGAAGATCTCATTCGCGCTCTCCGTCGTCGTGTTGCCGCCTTCTTCCGCGGCATGCGCGCTCATAGCTGCGAAAAACACAACCACAATCGCGCTGGCAGCAGCTTTCCACACGCCGCAGCGCGTCATCGAGCCTCTCTCGCAGGTCCGCCCGGCCGTGGCGCAATCTGCAGTACCCGCCGCGCGATTTCCGCCGCCAACTGTCCCACCGAAGCCTTAAGCTCCTGCAGCGCCGCCGCCAATTCCTTGGCCACGCGTTCTTTGCCCGCCGCAACTTCCGCCGCCGCCTTGTTCCGCGCCTCTTTCAGCAATGCCGCTCGCTCGTCCAGCACCTTTTTCCGTGCGGCTTCCTGTTCCGCGTACACCTGCGCCCGAGCTCGTTTCAGCGCTTCCTGATACTGCTTCACTTTTTCCGCCGCCATGGCTTCCGCGGTGGCCGCGGCCTTGCGCGCGCCCGCGGTGCGCGCATCGCGTTCCGCCATCACCGCCAGTAGCGGCTTGAAAAACAGCGCCCGCATCATCAGGTAAAAAGCCAGAACAATCAGAACTGTAGGCACAGCCTGAAGGAACAGTTCCCCAAGTTGGTGAACAATCTCTTGCATCTAAGTTGTTTCGCCTGAACCCCTTCAAGTCTGGCCGCGTGGGCCACGAGCGGTAGGCAGCCGCACCATGTCTGGATCCGCAACGAACTCACGGTGGGTCCGTAGCTGCCTAATGAAACAATATTTTATAGCATTCGCCGCGCCGCACAGTCAATGTGGCTCGCTTCACCCAGCGTGAGAAAAAGTGCGGATTGCGTCGCGTTTTATTGGCGCGTCTGTGAGGAATGTGCGGTCCGCGCGTCCGATTGGTCGTACACGTACCGAATACTGATCTGCGAATCCGAGCGGCCTCTGGTAAGCCGCAGCGTTTCATAGAGTTGCATCCCGTCGTAGGAGAGTTCGTAGGTTCGGCTTATCTTTCGTCCGCTCGGATTTTTCTCATCCGTCACCAGCCTGTTGCCGTCCCAGTGCGCCGCAATCTCCTGGTTATTGCTGTCCCTCGTCTTCTGCAGCTTCCGCCCGTCCGTAAAGAAGGCGCTCTTGTGCTCCTGGTCGTCGAACATATCGATCTCGATGTCTTTCTTCGCCTCCGCAACGGTCAGCGAACGTGTGGGATTCACGTACTCCTGCATCCGCTCCCGGTCTTCGTCGCTTTCGTTTCCGCCTCCGCCCCGCCGACCTCCGTATGGACCTCCTCCCATTCCGGGGACGCCCATGCGCACTCCGCCGCGTCCGCCTCCTCCGCCGTTCCCGCCCCGCGCCTCCTGCATTTTCTTCCGCGGGTCATCGCTTTCATCGCGATTGAGCTTCCAAGCTCCCAGGATCGAGGTCCGCGGCTTCACTGGGGCACTCTGTTCTTGCGGCCGCGCATCCCGCGCAGATGGCGGCTGTGGTTGTGCCGCCGGCAAGGGCCCCGCCGGCGCCTGTGCTCTCGCGCTCGTCGTCCATCCCGCCACAGCAAGTCCTAGCGCGCCTGCGGCCACGAAAAATCTTAGATATTTAGATTTCATGGCACTCATCTCTCGCCCAGCCCTTCTCGTGCACAGCTTCCGCTATATATTCTCGTTTTCCGTGCCAAAAGTTCCCAGCGGGCTGGAACTGGTTGGATCATCACTCATAACGGAGCCTCATCATTTAGAGGCATCTGGCACACTAGGGTTGCCTGTGGACTACGGCGCTCGGCCGCATTCACTTCAGCCAAGGTTGAATCGCCGTAGTGCGAGGCAGCAGCCCCACCGCGCCCAGCTCCCGAAATTTCGCCGCCCTCTGCCGATAACCATAGGCGCCCGGCGGCAAAATCGCCAGGAACCTCACGCCCGCCGCACGCGCCGCCAAAGCATCATCAATGTTATCGCCAACGTACAACGCCGTTCCCGGATCGCGTCCTCCCAAAATCTTCAGCAGTCCATCCGGATAAGGTTTCTTCCGAGTAACATCATCCATCGTCACCACCGTGCGAAACTGCCGCGTCCCCGCCCAGCGCTCAAACGTGTACGTAAATTCTTGCCGCGTCCGCCCCGTAAAAAGGTCCAGCTCAAATCGTTTCGCCCACCGCTCCGCCTGCTTCGCGCTTATTAGCATCTTCTCCTGTCGCACATTTCCCGGCCGCCCATCGTAGTCCCAGTAAAACTGCTGAAACGCGTCCCGCGCCTCCTCGTACGTCGTCGGCCGCCCCAGCGCCGTCGCCCAGTTCGATACCATGCTCCAATCGTCGTTGTTCCCGGGCTTGTTCTTCCATTTGTAGAGCTCCGCCCATGTCACGCGCCTCCCGGTCAGAAATCGCATCGTCTCCAGCGCCGAGCGCCAGAAGCTCCCGCGCACGTCCACCAACACGCCGTCCACGTCGAAAATCAAAATTTCCGGAATCGGCTCAAGCCGCGTGTGGCCGCGCAAAGTAGGCAAAGTTCCTCGCTGGATATTGTAGGCGCCGCGCTTCAGTTTGATATCCTGAGCCTCGAAGGGCCCGGCCAACAGAGTCTCTCTGTCCGCCACGTCAGGCTCTATTGTCTCTACACAATTTGGGGGGTCGGAGCTTGGCTTTAGCGCCTGAGGAACGCCTTACCGCTTATTTGGCAAGTCGCGCCGCGGCTCACGCCAAACCGACAAGCCAGGGCACACTCCTGCAACGTTTGAGACGCAGCCCTATTTCTTTGCCGGCGCCGCCGCAATCTGCTCGATCACCAGCGCATGCGATCCCCCGCGGTCGTACACCTTGCCCTTCACCGTCACGCGCCCGCCTGCATATTCCAGCAGCCGCGCGTTCTGGCCGGTGGCCGGCGTGGTATCCGCGATCGGCCAATAAATCGATCCATCGTCGCTCAAAATCACCAGTTGTGAACCGGCCTTCGCGCACATCAGCGCGCAGTCGCGGCTGATCGGCTTCTCCAGGTTCTTGGTGAACGCACAAGCCGAATCCAACACGTAGCCTTCCACGGAGATGCTCTTCTGCTGCCCATGCAACACAAGTGCCGACGCACAAAAAGAAATCGCCGTCACGCCCGCCCCCACTATCATTTTTGCGATAGTCTTCATCTCTCCTCCTTGCCCCGGCGCATCGTAGCACGCAGCCGTTATCGCAGCCAGCCTCTTTCACCCCTCCTGCGGTCTCGCATAATTCGCAATATTCTCCGGCACCGGAATCTTTCTCTTGCTGCGTGGATCATCCAGCGGCGTTTGCGGCGTCCACTTCAGCGGCAGCACGCCTGTCCACGCCGCCGTGTCGTAATCCTGATTCTCATCGTCCACCGCAAATCCGGTGCGCATCTTCGCCGAGGCTTCCACCAGCGGCACCGCCAGCACCATCGTCGCCTTCAACTCGTTCTCGTTCGGAGGCCGCACCTGTGCCCATCGCCCGCGGATCACGTACTCCACAAAATCACGCATCGCCACCAGCTTTGCCCCTGGTTCTTCAATCACCTCCGCATTTCCCATCACTACCACCGACCGGTAATTCAGCGAATGCCCGATCGCCGATGGCGCAAACACAATCCCGTCCAGCAACGTCACGCTCAAGCAAAATGGTGCCCCGCTAGCCAGTGTCTTCATCAACCGGCTCGCCGGCGACCCATGCAGAAACAGCTTGTCGCCCACCCGCACGTAATTCGTCGGCACCACAAACGGTAGGCCGTCCACTACAAATCCCACCTGGCACACAAACGCCTCATCCAGAATGCGGTAGATAAGTTCGCGATCGTAATGCCCGCGATCCGCCTTCCGTCGCACCTTGGTTCTATCCGTAACCGTAAATTCGCTCATCCCCGCAGCCTAGCCTCCGCCCACACCCACTCGCAAGCGCCAATCTGGACCGCACGATTTCGCCTGACATTTGGTACCGTCTGAGGTAGCATATCGATGTAGATAACTACGCAAATTCTTCAGCTTTTGGCCCTCACGCGCAGCTTCCGTAACTAGTTGGATAACAGAAATGGCTCGCTGAACCAGGCCTAAGTCTTTTATTTGCAGTAAGCTGCAGCCTCTTTCTCTCTTTTTTTGCCTTTTTGAAAAATGCCACCCTTTGGAATCAGTACCTTGCAACCTCTTTTTTCTGGGTTTGCCCACCTCGACTGAGCGTTTTCAACAGCTTACAGCCTCTTTTTAGAAAACACCCGGGTGGGGGGTACCCCGCGCGGAATTCGGCGCGCCGCGCAGGATAGGCGAATTGACGGGCCGAAGGAATCGTGTAGGCTGGTGTGCCGTTGCTGCGGCGGTGTGGACATGGCCAGATTAAAATCGATCATTACGCGCGAGACATTTCGCTTTTTTCGCGAGCTTTCTGCTAACAATCGCACTGAGTGGATGCAAGCGAATCGCGAACGCTACCAGGAATGCGTGGTGCAGCCGTTGCGAGGCCTTTGCGAGGAACTCGCGCCCGCAGTGCTGCGGTTGGATCCGCGATTTGAAGCGAGCGGCCGCACGGGCGCGAATTTGTCGCGCATCAATCGCGATATCCGCTTTGCCAAAGACAAAACGCCCTATCGCGCGCAGATGTATTTGAAATTCAGCGCGCCGTTCCGCGGTGAAGGCGAAACCGGCCAGCTTTACGTCGGCATTTCCGCGCAAACGGTTACCGCAGGCTTCCGCATTTATTCCGGATCGAAACGCAAGGAGTCTGCGCTTTCGCAGGTTGCGGCTCCTCGTCTGGAGGCCAATCCGCGATGGCTCATGCAACAAAAACGGCGCCTGAGCCGCCGCTACGAAAGCTATTGGTACAGCACGGAAAAAGGGGAATGGACCAAACATTCCGGCTGGCCAGCCGCGGAGAATTGGAAAAAGCTGCAAGCATGGATCGTGCGGCGGGAACTGGGCACGGCGGCCGCGATGCGCGGCTCATTTTCCAGCGACCTCGCGAGGGTTTTCCGCGACCTGCATCCTTTGCTGCGATTCACCTCAGTTGCGTGAGAACACCTTTCGTCGGAGATGTCAGCGCTAGGTGCAGCAGATTCTAGCTGGAGAATTCTTTAACGACCAATGCTGATGCTGCATCGAATGAAGCCTGTAGGTGTAATTGACGCTTGAACGTCGCTGGCATACGATGCGCGGCTCGCAATTCTCTTCGATTTTATTGCGGTTCTGGAGTTTACGCGTGAAACGACTTGGACGAATTTTGATTTGGGTGACGCTGGCTCTACTGGGTGCAGGGGCGCTCGGCAAGATCGCGCTAGAGCGAGGCGAGTCGCTGAACGCGATGTGGTTCGTGATTGCCGCAGTGTGCTGCTACCTGGTCGCTTTCCGGCTTTATTCCGCATTCGTGGCGGCCCGGCTGCTTGCGTTGGACGATACTCGCGCAACGCCTTCGGAGCGCCACGACGACGGCCGCGACTTTGTCCCGACGAACAAGTGGGTTTTGTTTGGACACCATTTTGCGGCCATTGCGGGGCCGGGACCGCTTGTAGGCCCTACGCTGGCTGCGCAATTTGGGTATTTGCCGGGGACCCTGTGGCTGATTGCGGGCGCGGCGTTCGCCGGGTGCGTGCAGGATTTCATCATTTTGTTCTGCTCGATACGCCGCGACGGCAAGTCGCTTGGGCAAATGGCGCGGGAAGAGGTAAGCCAGCGCGGCGGATTCATCGCCCAGCTCGCTGTTTTGGCCATCATGGTGATTTTGCTGGGGGTGATTGCTCTGGTGGTGGTGAACGCGCTGAAATCGTCGCCGTGGGCAACGTTCACATTGGCAATGACGATCCCCATTGCGCTGCTGATCGGAATGTATTTGCGTTTTGTTCGGCCGGGGCGCGTGCTGGAAGGTTCGCTGATGGGAGTCGCCCTGATTTTGTTCGTGGTTTTCGCCGGGCAGTGGGTGGCTGATTCTCCGTCCTGGGCGCGAGTTTTCACGCTGGGCGGCGTTCCGCTGGCGCTCGCGCTCATCGTGTACGCATTCGCTGCGTCAGCGCTCCCGGTGTGGCTGTTGCTTGCTCCGCGGGACTATCTCAGCGCATTCATCAAGGCCGGAGCGGTTTTCGCGCTCGCCGCGGGGATTTTATTTGTGCGCCCGCACGTGCTCATGCCACCCTTGACGCGCTTCATCGACGGAAGCGGTCCCGTGTTCGCCGGGAAGATTTTCCCGTTCTGCTTCATCACCATCGCTTGCGGAGCGATCAGCGGTTTCCATTCGCTGATTTCCTCGGGGACCACGCCGAAAATGATTCTGCGCGAAAGCCACGCGAGATTTATCGGCTACGGCGCGATGCTGCTGGAGTCTTTCGTGGGCGTGATGGCCATGGTGGCGGCGTGCGCGATGACGCCGGGCGTGTATTTTGCGATTAACAGTCCGCCCAGCATTGTGGGGGCAACGCCCGATGCCGCTGCCGCGACGATCAGCGGCTGGGGTTTTCCGCTGACCGCGCAAACGATGGCTGGACTTGCGCATGCTGTCGGCGAGCTGACACTTTGGAATCGCGCAGGGGGAGCACCGTCCCTTGCCGTGGGCATGGCGCAGATTTTTTCCCACAGCATTGGCGGGGAGCGCCTGCTAAGCATCTGGTATCACTTCGCGATCATGTTCGAGGCGCTGTTTATTTTGACGGTGCTGGATGCGGGCACGCGCGTCGGCCGCTTCATGGTTCAGGAATTGGGCGGCCGGGTGTGGAAGCCATTCGGACGCACCGGGTGGATGCCGGGCGTGCTTCTCTCGAGCGCGATCATTGTAGGAATGTGGGGATACTTTTTGTATCAGGGAGTGATCGATCCGCTGGGCGGAATCAATTCGCTGTGGCCGCTGTTCGGCATCTCGAATCAGTTGCTGGCGGCCGTGGCGCTGGTGGTGGCCACCACCATTTTGCTGAAGATGGGACGCACGCGGTGGATCTGGGTGACGCTGCTGCCGATGGCGTGGCTGGTGATCATTACGATGACGGCCAGCTATCAGAAAATCTTTGACGCGAATCCGCGCATCGGTTTCTTGGCGTACGCCAACGTCCTGATTGCGCAAATTGCGGCAGGAAAGGTTCCGGCCGCCAAGCTAGCGGACACGCAGCGGCTGATTTTCAATCAGCGGCTGGACGCTGTGGTGACCGCGGTGCTTGCGCTGATGGTGATCGTGCTCATAGTGGAGGCACTGGTGCAGTGGTATGCGATCCTCAGCAGCCGGCGTGTGCCGGTGCTGCATGAGTCGCCGTACGTGCCAACGCAATGGGCGGCAGGCTATTCCGGCGTTGCGCAGGGAGACGACTAATGAGGCCCGTGCCGAAAAACATTAGACGCTTGGTGCGGCGCTTTTGGCGCGGCGTGCGCGAATGGTGCGGCGACGCGGCCTATGAGCGCTACCTGCGGTCTTCTGTTGCGCAAAGCGACGTGGGCCCGCGGCTGAGTGCGCAGGAGTTTTACGTGCAACAGCTCAATCGCCGCTACTCGCGGCCGAACCGCTGCTGCTGAAATCCTTGAACTTCACCTGTACCTTTGGCCGGTAACTCTTGGCCGGCCCTTAGAATTACTTAACAACGCCGCCGTTTCGCGGATGCTAAGCTCGCTTTTTCAGGAGCGAACATGCGAAGAGTCTCTGTATTTGCGGTCGTGCTTCTGTTACTGATAAACCTTCCGGAGCCGCGGCTTGCAGCGGCTGTGACCGACGCGCCGGATTCCGCTGCGACGCCCGCGCCCGAGGCTCCGCCAGCTCCCGCAAAAGGATCGTCTGAGGGCCGCATTCCGATCGGCGTAGGCGTTAAAGTGTCCACGCTCGGAATCGGAGGGGAAGTCGCCGTCGCCGTATCTCACCGCTCCAACGTGCGCTTTGGGTTTAACTCTTTCAGTTACCGCCACACCTTCGATAAGGATGGGGTGACCTACAAAGGGACGCTGGACTTGCGCTCCGCGCAAGCCACCTACGATTTGTTCTTCTTGAAGGAGTTTCACATCAGCCCGGGAGTGCTGGTCTACAACGGCAACAACGTTACCGCCAACGCTTCGGTGCCCGGCGGGCAGAGCTTCACGTTGAACAATACCAACTATGTCAGCGACGTCGCCGATCCCGTATCGGGAACCGGGAAGCTTGCGGTGTACAAAGCTGCGCCGATGCTTCTCGTCGGTTTCGGCAATCTTGTCCCGCGCAGCAGGCATTTCAGCACGTCTTTTGAAATTGGCGCTGCTTACCAGGGACCGCCGCGCGTCACCCTGAACCTCGGCGGCAGCGCGTGCGATTCGACCGGCTTGTTTTGCCGGTCCATCAGCTCCGATCCGACCATCCAGGCCAACCTCGTTTCCGAGCAAGCAAAGCTCAACAAGAGCGCATCGCCCTACAAATTTTATCCGGTGCTATCTTTTGGCGTCGGCTTTAAGTTCTAGCAAGGGCGAAGCGCAACAAAAAAGATCGACGACCGAGTTGCCCGCTGCGTCGGTGCGGTGTAGAATCGCGCGCAATCCAGGTATCCCTCCGTTTGCAGTCCATAGAGTAGGAGGTTTCTATGAAAGGCACGCTGGTTTTAATTTTGGCCATCGGTCTGACCGGCGGCTTGGCGCTCGCGCAATACGGCGCTACGCAGGACAAGGCTGCGGCCAAACCCGATTTCGACATCACCGCTTCTTACATTGAAGCGTGCAGTTGCGACATGTTCTGCCCCTGCTATTTCAATACCCGTTCGACGCATCATCACGAAGGTGATTATTGCCGGGCCAACCTCGTTCTTCGCACCGACAAAGGCTATTACAAAGACACCAAGCTGGATGGCGCGAAGGTCTGGGTGGCCGCTGATCTCGGAAGCGACTGGAGCACCGGCAAGGACTCCTGGAGGGTTATCCACTATGACCCTGCCGTGACCCCTGCGCAGAAGGCCGCCCTCAACGACATTCTCGGCCAGCTCTATTCCCCCATCAAGTGGCAGCACACCGACGTAGATACCCAAGGATTCCTGTGGAAGGTGGATACGAAAACTGGCGAGGCTCACGCCAAGTTGGACAATGGAAAAGGCGAGGTCATTCTCGAGCGCGTCGCGGGAGATGATCCGACGCACGAAATCATTGTACACAATCTCAAATACTGGCTGGCGCAGTCCAACAACGGCTTCCGCATGTGGAAGAACAAGCACGAAGCCTTTGAAGGACACGGGCACAACTTTTCGTACGACGGGACGAACGGCTTCCTGATCACCATTCATTTCTCGGGTCAAGCGAAAGCCGCCGCGGCAGATTAGGCGAGTACGACGCAGGCCTTAAAATTCGTCTTCATCTTCGGACCGGCTTTTCAGCACAGTCGTTTTATGGCTGATTTTGATTTTGTGTGTGCGAATCCCGCTAACGATCGCGCGGCGCAGTTCCACGGGCAACGCTTCGGGCGGGAATACCCCTGCCAGATCGCGCGGAAAGAACTTGATGAATAACGCGGCGACGTGGGCGGTGGCGTAGGCAACTGGCGTGGTGTAAAGGCCCTGCTGGCGGATTTGGTAGAGCGTGGGGAACAAGCATTCGGTGCGAATCAGGAGGCGCTGATCCTCCTTCTTGCCTCGCTTTACGCCGCGCACAATGACTACCGCGGCGAACCTCGCGTTTTGCAGCTCACCCCGGCGGATCAGCTTGGCGATCTTGCGCGGCGATAACGTGTGCGGAAATCGGTGGCGCACGATGCCGCGCGATTTCGAGAGCTTTCCCTGCTTGTACCAACGGCGCAGGCGGTCAAATTCGTTGCCGCCGATTTTGACGTCCATGTTGTGCATAGGCACAAAATAGGGCAGCGTGCCTACTTCGTCCTGGGCAGCCAGAACCACATTCGCGGAGCCGATCGGGTCCGGGAAGCGGAATTTTTCCAGCTCCGCAAAACGCTTGCCCATGCGGAATCTGCCGTTGCGATACACGCGCGGGCGGGAAATGGCTTCGTCGAAGGTAACTTCCGGGGACCATTGCGAGATGGGGTCGTCGCTTTCAGTGCTTTCATAGAGGCGGACGTGCACGGACTCCACTTCGTGCAACGTTTCGGCGGCGCGCTTGACCAGGAGGTTGGTGAGTCCGGGAGCTGCGCCGGTGTTGATCACCGCTGTCCTGTTTTTCTGCTGGAAGCGGCGCGCGTAAGCGAGCTGCTCTGCCTTGAAAGGGTTGCGCGTCAGGTGCGAACTCAGGTCCAGATAGTGCGCGCGCAAGCGCAATGCCGCGCGCATCACAATTTGATTGAAGACCGAGGCGGAGGCGTTGACGATGAGCTGGCATCCGCGGGCGGCGCGCACAATCCCGTGCAGATTTCGCGCGTTGACTTCGGTGATGCGGATTGAGCTTTGTTTGCCCAGGAAGCGTTGCGCGCGCTCGAGGTCGCGGTCACCGCACCAGACTGTATGTCCTTGTCGCTGCAACAATTGCGCGAGGAGAGAGCCGGTGGCGCCGGCCCCGAGAACGAAGATCCTCATGGCGTGGCGAAAACTCTACCATACTAGGCAGGCTTGGCCGGGAGCGTCCTCGAATGATGTGCTGAATTGCAGCCTAGCTCTCGATGGCGTACACTGGCAGCCTAGACTCCGACCCTTGGCGCCTGACGGGGAGAAAACCGATGGCGGCAGGGGCGATGTCCTGGCGATGAGCCAGGAATGAGGGTTCGGCTGGAAACGGCTGGGCCTCCCGCTTGGAAAGGGGCCGACCACGAAAAAGTGCGCTTTTTCGTCTGCGCCTGCATCCGAGCATACGGATTCAGGCGTTTTTGTTTAGCGGATCGCTCGGCACGATGTCATGACCCTTCACGATAAATTCGGCCGCCAGATTACAGACCTACGCATCTCGATTACCGACCGCTGCAACTTCCGCTGCGTGTACTGCCGCTCGGCTGATCCGGAAAATTATCGCGACCACGACGAAATTCTCTCCTGGCCGGAACTCGACCGCCTGGCGCGAGTTTTCCTGGGATTGGGCATCCGCAAAATTCGCATCACGGGCGGCGAGCCTCTGGTCCGCGAAGGCGTGGAGGATTACATCGCGCGGCTGCATGCGCTGGGCGTCGAAGATTTGTCGATGACCACGAATGGGCACTTGCTGGCGGAACGCTGCGAGCGACTCATCCAATCCGGGCTGCGACGTATCAATATCAGCCTCGATTCGCTGGATCGTGCGAAATTCGAGAAAATCACGCGCACCAAATCCTTCGCGACAGTAATGCACAGCATCGATGCCGCGCAGAACTCGCGGCTCGCGCCGGCAAAGATCAATGCGGTGCTCGTCCGGGGCATTAATGATGATGAGGTGGAGGCCTTTGCCGGCTTCGCCCGCGAGCGCGGCGTCATCATGCGATTCATCGAATTCATGCCGCTCGACGCGGACCGGCACTGGAATCGTAGTCTTGTGGTGCCCGCGGCCGAAATCCATCGCCGCATTCACGCAAAGTGGCCGCTCCAGCAAATTCCACATGAACGCAGCGAAACGGCGCGGAAATACCGTTTTGCGGACGGAGCTCCCGGGGAAATCGGCCTCATTGCTCCGGTCACGCAGCCCTTCTGCGGCCACTGTTCGCGCATTCGCTTGACGGCGGACGGCAAGCTGCGCACCTGCCTATTTAGCAAGGAGGATCACGACCTCCGCGCGTTGCTGCGCGAAGGCGCCTCCGATGAGGATATGGTTACCTACATCCGCTCGGTGGTGGTGGAAAAAGAGGAAGGGCACCGCATCAACGAACCGGACTTCGTACCACCCTCTCGTACCATGGTGTTTATCGGCGGATAGCGGAGAATTACATCCCAAACCTGTGGACGAGCACACGCGCCACTTTGCGCGCATAGCCCTTGAGCACGTGTTAAGCTTGCGCTAGCGGCTGTGAAGTGCGTACTACAACGCCGCCGGCCCTCAACGGGCCGGCCAGGCCCCGAACGGAATCACAATGGCGGACCAAGACGACGAACAGAACCAGGACGATAGCCCAGAGCCGGAGCCGCGACTTTTCACCCTCACCGAAGCCGAGCGCGCTCGCACGGACCTTGAGCCGTTCCTCGTGGAAGCGATGGATTGCCGCAAGAAGCTCGCCGGGCTCGAAACGGACCTTACCGCAGTTTCGGCCAGAATTACCATGATGGGCGGCGTGATCGTGCCGTACGAAAAACTGGCTACCCTGCGCGTCGAGCACCAGCAGCTTGCGGAAACGCTCAAATCCGCGCTGAATCGCATCCTTGAAACGGGTTGCCTGATCAAGGATCTCGAGGTTGGCCTGCTCGACTTCCCGGCGCTGATCAACAACGAGGAAGTTTATTTGTGCTGGAGGCTGGGCGAAGACCGCATCCGCTTCTACCATCGCCAGGACGAAGGATTTGCCGGGCGCAAGCCGCTGGATCCCAACGATCTCGGTCCGGGCGACGTCGTTCAGTAGACCTGCAGTTTTTTCGGAGCGTTTCACCAGATTTTCCGCCCATCTCGAGCGGTGCGTTTTCCCGCTTTCGGGCCCTCTGCGGAATAAGTTCTTACCAGCTCCTTTCGTACTACAGGGAGTTCGCTTGGCGTCACAACCTGAAAATCGGCTGAAGGATTCGGTTAGTCCTTATTTGCGTTCTGCCGCCCGCCAGCCCATCGATTGGTATGAATGGGGCGACTCCGCTTTCGCGCGCGCCAAAGCCGAGGACAAGCCGCTGCTGCTGGATATCGGAGCGGTGTGGTGCCACTGGTGCCATGTGATCGACCGCGAAAGCTACGAGAACACCGAAATCGCCACCATCATTAACGAGCACTTCGTGGCCGTGAAAGTCGACCGCGACGAGCGCCCGGATGTGGACGCGCGCTACCAGTCCGCCATCAGCGCCCTTTCCGGGCAGGGCGGATGGCCGCTCACCGGCTTTCTCCTTCCGGATGGCAAGCCCTTTTATGGGGGCACGTATTTCCCCCCTGACGATCAGGGCGGGCGGCCAGGTTTCCGACGCGTCTTGCTGGCCGTCGCCGATTCGTATCGCAATAAGCGGCCCGATTTGGAGCGCGCCGCCAATTCGCTGGCGGACGCGGTGGCGCAGGCGGAGACATTCAACGGCGCCAGAGCCAAGTTCGACCTCGGCGTGGTCGATGCGCAAATCCAATCGCTCACCAAACTTTTCGACATTCGCAACGGCGGATTCGGCCAGTCGCCGAAATTTGCGCACGCTTCCGCGATCGAGCTGCTTCTCGAGCGCTACCAGGAGACCAAGGAAAAGCATCTGCTCGCCATGGCCGACACCACTCTAGAGAAAATGGCGCGCGGCGGCGTTTACGACCAGCTTGCCGGCGGCTTTCACCGCTATTCGGTTGACGAACGCTGGCTGGTGCCGCACTTCGAGAAAATGAGCTACGACAATTCGGAGCTGCTCAAGAATTATCTGCACGCCTGGCAGGTGACGCAGAATTCGTTCTTGCGCGAAACCGCCGAAAGCATTATCGGATGGGTGAATGATGTGCTCTCCGACCAGCGCAGCGGGGGTTTTTACGCCAGCCAGGATGCGGACTATTGCCTCTCTGACGACGGCGATTACTTCACCTGGACGCTTGAGGAAGTTCGCGAGGTGCTGCTTCCCGACGAAGCGCGCATTATCGAGCTCTATTACGACGTCGAGACCCACGGGGAAATGCACCACAATCCCGCGAAGAACGTTCTGTGGGTGGCGCGCGATCCAGCGGCCATCGCCAAAACTTTGGGCAGCGATGAAACTAATGTCCGCCTGACGATCGCGCGCGCAAGGGGCAAAATGTTAGCGGGCAGGCTGCGGCGCACAACACCGTACGTTGATACCACGATGTACGTTGCCTGGAACGCGATGTTCGTTTCCGCGTATCTGGAAGCTGCGCGCATTCTGGGCGAGTCCGTGGGCGACCGCTGCCGCGAGTTCGCGCTGAAAACGATGGAGCGCATGCTGCAGGAAGCTTGGAACGAAGACAAGGGCTTCGCGCACCGCATCGGCGGCCCGCGGCTGGAAGGCTCGTTGGACGATCAGGTTTTCGGCGTTATCGCGCTGCTGGACGCCTACGAAACGGCGCTGAATCCGCGCTATTTTCGTGCAGCGCGGCGTACGCTTGATCACATTCTGGAATACTACGCGGATGCCGAGGGCGGCGCGTTTTTTGACCGGCCATCGAACGCGCCGCCGCTGGGCGGGCTGGACGTACGCCGCAAGCCCTTCCAGGATTCGCCCACCCCCGGCGCAAACTCCGCAGCGATTATCGCGCTCGTCCGCGTGCACGCTTACACTGGAGACAAGCGTTACTACAATTTCGCCCAGAAAACGCTGGAAGCCTTCGCGGGAATCGCGCCACAGTATGGGCTCTTCGCCGCCACCTATGGTCTGGCGGCGCTTCTGTTCGCGCGCCATCCGATACAGGTCGTGATTACCGGTCGCGCCGATGATCCCGCGGCACTGTCCCTGGAAGCCGCCGCCAACCGGGTCTACCGGCTAGGCAAGTCTGTCTTACGTTTCACCCACACGGGAAACGCTGGGGCGCCGCTCCAGGAGCTTCCCGAAGCGCTTAGGGACACGCTGCCGCATCTGCAAGCGGACAGGTCCGTGGCGGTGGTTTGCGCAGGGCAATCCTGCCTGCCGCCCACCAATGATCCGGCGCAACTCGCTGCCATGCTTGAAAATGGCGCAGCGGGCGCCGCCACGAAATAGCTCCGCAGGTTAGGCCTGGCGCCTGGCTTTACTTCTTCGGCCGCGACTCCGGCGGCACTAATCCCGCCAAGCGGTAGTACACCGCCAATTGCCCGTAGTGCTCGCCGCAATGCTCCATGAAGCCGTACGCCCATTCGAAAACGCGCACCTGCTGGTTCTCGAAGGGATCGACCATCATTCCCGCCATTCCCGCGTCGCCCTTGGCTTTGATCGCCGCCGCGCCATCCGCGAACGATTTCTTCACGAACGCCACCACATCTGCCTTCGTCTTGTATTTCGCGCGTGAAGGATCTTCCTGCGCGGGCGGCTTCTCGCCGTTGGCGATATTAATAAAGAAATAGTTGGCCCCAGCCATATGCAGCAATTGCTCCGCAAACGAGCGCTGCGCCGGCGTCGGCTTGAAGTCGTACTTGTCTTCCGGGAAGTCTTCCGCCATGGCAGTTAGCTTCCGTCCAATATCATTCCATTGCTCAAGCACCGCTTGCGACAAGCCCTTCGCCGGTTTCGGAGCGGCATCCTTCTTCGCCGCATCCTGCGCCGCCGCCGGCGCTGCAATTACCGCGAACAGCATAGTCACCACGAGCAAAATCATTTTTCTCATGCTTCTCTCCTCTCAAATTCCATTGGTCTAGCCTCTTGTTGCATGAAATTCAGGAACATCGCACTACGAACGCAGACTACTCCGTTCGACGCATCATTGGCCCAGACGGCTTTTCCTTCGGAAACGTTTCCGGGGCTCGGCGGGCTTTGATATTACTCACGAAGGCGGTCGTGCGGCAAACGAAAGTGGACGATTTCGCCCCTACCAGCGTCAGGCGACGGTGACTTCGGGGCTCAGGTAGACGTCTTGGACGGCGTTTAGAAGCTGCACGCCTTCCTTCATGGGGCGCTGGAAGGCTTTGCGGCCGGAAATGAGGCCGGTGCCGCCGGCGCGTTTGTTGATGACGGCGGTGGCTACGGCTTCTTCAAAGTCGTTGGCTCCGGAGGCACCGCCGCTATTGATCAGGCCGGAGCGGCCCATGAAGCAATTCGCGACCTGGTAGCGGCAAAGGTCGATGGGATGATCGCTGGAAAGTTCGGTGTAAATGCGCTTGTCGAATTTGCCGTAGCTGGAATCGCCCATGTTCAGCGCCTGGTACCCGCCATTATTCTCGGCCATTTTCTGCTTGATGATGTCAGCTTGAATGGTAACGCCGAGATGATTGGCCTGGCCGGTCAGGTCCGCGGAGAGGTGGTAGTCCTTGTCCTTTTTGAAGGCGCTGTTGCGCAAGTAGCACCACAAAACGGTCGCCATCCCGAGTTCGTGCGCTTCCGCGAAGGCGCGGCTGACTTCGACGATTTGGCGGTCGGCCTGGTCGGAGCCGAAGTAGATGGTGGCGCCGACGGCCGCTGCACCCATGTCCCAGGCTTCTTTTACCGTGCCGAAAAAGATCTGGTCGAACTTGTTGGGGAAGGTGAGCAACTCGTTGTGATTGATTTTCACGATGAACGGAATTTTGTGCGCGTATTGGCGGGCGACAGAGCCTAGCACGCCAAGAGTGGAAGCGACGGCGTTGCAGCCGCCTTCGACGGCTAGCTTGACGATGTTTCCGCCATCGAAATAATCCGGATTCTTGGCAAAGCTGGCGCCCGCGGAGTGCTCGATGCCCTGATCGACGGGCAGAATGGACATGTAGCCGGTTCCGCTGAGGCGGCCGTGATGAAAGAGCCGATGCAAGTTCGCCAGGACGCGGACGTTGCGATCGGAGACGGACCACACGCGATCGATGAAGTCCGGCCCGGGGAGGTGCAGGCGCTCTTTCGCGATTTTGGGGGACTTGAATCCCAGCAGCGATTCGGCCTTTGCTCCCAGATAGGTTTCAATTTTTCCCGTGCCCGCGGTTGTAGTCGTTGCCATTTTCTTTCTCCTAATCTATTCGCGAATTCCCGTTGTGAGCATGCCGCCTGCAGCGGTGTCCACCAGCCACTGCAATTTTCCGTTCTGCGGCTGAATCATTTGCGCCGGCAATTGTTCCGGCTCGTACGGCCCTTCCAGAACGCCTTTCAGCGCCAGCGCCTTGTCCGCGCCAGTGACCATGAAAATTGCCTGGGCCGCTTGATTGACCGCCGGAGCGGTCAAGGTAATACGTTCGGTGTACAACTTGCCTATCCAATTCCGTACCACGATGCGCTTCGTCTCATGCAGCGCTTTGGTGCCGGGAAAAAGCGATAAGGTGTGGCCTTCGTTTCCCATGCCCAGCAGCACCAGGTCGAAACGCGGAAACTGCCCATCCGCCAGTTTAAAGGATGCGCGCAAGGCTTGCTCGTATTCCTGCGCGGCGCGCTCTGTGTCCTTGTACTCGCCTTTGATTCGTATTACTTGCTCGGGTTTCAGAGGCGATTTCGAGATCAATGTTTCGCTAGCCATGCGAAAGTTGCTGTCCGGATGGTCGGGGCCGACGCTGCGTTCGTCGCCAAAGTACAAATGCATTTTATCCCAGGGAAGCTGCGCGCGCAGCCCCGCGTCGCCAACAAGCAGGGAATAGAGCGCTTTGGGAGTGGAGCCGCCAGCAAGCGCCACGGCGAAGGAGCCTTTTTCGGAGACGGCGGAAGTGGCGGACTGGACGAATTCCTGGGCCGCGCGCCTGGCGATGGCGTCAAGGTTGGTCAGGATTCGAATGTCGCCTTGCACAATTTCTCCACTACTGTTGTCGGGGCGCGCTTCAGCTTACCCTGAGGAACGAAGGGCGCGTCCCGGCGAGCCGAAGCCGAGCTAAGTGGGACAGCCATTTCTGGCTGTCCGGTGCGCAACGTCCCCCCGCGGCGGCTCGGCCACAAACGGTCCCACCCGCCCCGCAAATCTAGCGGGCGGCAGCAACCTTGCCTTCGTCGTCGCTGCAACCGCGGTCGCGGTCGATTTCCTCTTCACCGATCGGGCGCCAGGCGCGGCCTTCGCGTTCGAGAAGCTCGTCCGCTTCCACGGGGCCCCACGAACCGGCAGGATAGTTGGGGAAGCCGCGGGCGGGCAACGCATGCCAGACGTCCAGGACGGGCTGAATTACATTCCAGCCGGCTTCGACCATGTCGGCACGCTGGAAGAGTGTCGGATCACCGGCCATGCAATCGCGCAGCAGGCGCTCGTAACCGGTGCTGTGCTCGGCGCCGAAATAGGTGCAGTAGTCGAAATCCATGTTGACGAGGCCGAGCTTCATGACCGCGCCGGGAACTTTGGCGCCGAAGCTGAGCGAGATGCCTTCGTTGGGCTGGATGTGAATGACCAGGCGATTGGTCTCCAGATTTTTTACGGTGGTGTTGCGGAAGAGAACAAACGGGGTGCGGCGGAAATGAACGACTATTTCGGTGGCGCGCTGCTTGAGGCGCTTTCCGGTGCGCAGATAGAAAGGCACGCCGGCCCAGCGCCAGTTGTCGATTTGCAGCTTCATGGCCACGAACGTTTCCGTGTTGGAGTCCCGCGCGACGTCGGGCTCGCTGCGATAGCCGTCCACCGGCGCGCTATCGATGGCGCCGGGACCGTATTGACCGCGAACCATGCAGGTGAGCACGTCTTCGGGGCTGAGCGGCTGGACGGCGTGCAGGACTTCCGCTTGTTTGTTGCGCACTTCGTCGGCGTCGAAGGAGATGGGCGGCTCCATGGCGGTCATGGTGAGGAGCTGGAAGAGATGGTTGGGAACCATGTCGCGCAGGGCGCCGGCCGTTTCGTAAAAGCTGCCGCGATGCTCGACGCCCACTGTTTCCGCGGCGGTGATTTGCACGTGGTCGACGTAGTTCCGATTCCACAGCGGCTCGATGATGTTGTTCGAAAACCGGAAGACCAAAACGTTCTGCACGGTTTCTTTACCGAGGTAATGGTCGATGCGGTAGATCTGATTTTCGTTGAGGACTTGTTTTAGCTCTTCGTTGAGCTGGCGCGCGGATTGCAGGTCATGGCCAAAAGGTTTTTCGACGATGACACGGGCCCACTGGCCGTTCTCTTCCTTGGTGAGGCCGGCCTGACCGAGCTGCTTCACGATGGGAGAGAAAAATCGTGGAGCGACCGCGAGATAGAAAAACCTGTTGCCTCCGGTGTTGTGCTCCTTATCGACATCGTTGATTTGCTGCGCCAGACGCTTGAACGCCTCGGGATCCTGAAAGTCGCCCTTGACGTAATAGATACGCTCGGCGAACCAGGCCCAAATTGCGGGGTTGATCTTGGTGGAAGAATATTTGGGGATTTCTTCCGCAAGAGTTTTGCGAAAACTCTCCGTGGTGAAATCGTTGCCGGCGAAGCCGATGATGGCGAACTGTTTGGAGAGCAGATTGTCGGCGGCGAGGTTGCAGAGCGCAGGGATGAGCTTGCGCTTAGTCAGGTCGCCGGTGGCGCCGAAGATGACCATGACGCAGGGCGAGGCGACGGGGTTTGCATGGACGTGATTCATAGGCAGGTGTCCTGTCCGATGCTAGCGAGTGGTGCGAGTTGAAATATTTCGCCCATCAAGATTTCTTTTCCGCGTGACCGCCGAATTGAAAACGCATGGCCGACAAAATCTTGCTTGCGAAGTCGCCTTCGCCTCGGGACAAAAAGCGCTCGTACAGCGCTTCGGTGAGGACGGGCGCTGGAGCGCCGGACTCGATGGCGGCGAGTATTGTCCACCGGCCTTCGCCGGAATCAGAGACGCGGCCGGAGAAGCGCTGGAGGGAAGGCTGCTCGAGAAGAGAGATGGCGGTGAGGTCGAGCAGCCAGGAAGCGACGACGCTGCCGCGGCGCCAGACTTCGGTGACGTCAGCGAGATTGAAATCGTACTGATAATGTTCGGGATCGCGCAGCGGCGTGGTTTCGGCGTCGGTTTCGTGGTGTTGCTTGCC
>WNFQ01003722.1_pt1 | contig 21716 bp, 16 predicted proteins | sample 5400171 | NCBI WGS metagenome assembly WNFQ01 (sample SAMN13153356, study PRJNA577476) | soil metagenome | isolation source: 20 cm soil under Madrone tree | place: USA:California | collected 2016-06-14 | reverse complement strand
GCCGTAGCGGCTCCCGGTCGGTCCCGCCGTGCCGGTCTCGCCGACCGCCCACGTCGTCGCGAGCTTGCCGCGGATCTTGCGGGCGAACAGCAGCGCGTAGGCCTCGGTCGAGGGCGTGATGCCGGTCAGCTCCTGCTCGGTTACGGCGAGTAGCTCGGTGCGCGACTGCCGCGTATAGACGACCGCACCACCGAGGAAATAGGCCGAGGCGCCGGGGATCGCCAGCAACGCCGCGGATATCAGGCCCGCGGTCGAGGATTCGGCAATGCTGATGGTCTCGCCGCGCGCCTTGAGCCGTGTCGCGATCCGCTCCGCGTGGGGCAGCAATTCCTGTATCATCGCTTGTTCTCCTGCTTTGGCGGCCCCGACCTTGCCGGTTCCGCCGCCCGTTTTGCAAGGGCTTGTAGTTAGAGGAGCGACGAGAATGGCACGCGACGGCGATTTACCATCATCGGGCCCGATCACCGAGCGGATCCTGGCGATCCGTGACCGCTGGCACACCAAGCGGCATCCGTTCTTTCTCGCCTTCGGCGAGGGCAAGCTGCCGCTCAAAGCCTTAGGCCGCTATCAGGCGCTGCACTATCATTTCGTCTCGCGAGCATTGGCGAGCTTTGGGCTGCTCTACGCGCGCGGCTATCATTTCGAAGAAGTCCGCAAGATGATCGCCGAGAACATCGCCGAGGAAGAAGGGCTCAAGGCGATCCCCGAGCCCGGTCACGAACCGCATGACCACAACGAGCTGATCTTGCGCTTCTGCCGCGCTGCGGGCCTTTCGGACGAGGAGGTATACAATACGAAGATGCCGCCGGCCTGGTGGGCGCGCTCGCTCTATATGTACCACACGACCGCCACCGAACCGGTCGGCGTCATCCTGGCGATGCAGACGACCCAGGAGGGGCAGATGCCGGGGCTGATCAGCGAGGTTCTGCTGCCCGCTTTCGAAACGCACTACGGGTTCAAGCGCACGGCGCGCGAGATCGAGTTCTTTACCGAGCACGACGCCGCCGATGTCGAGCACAGCCGCCGGCAGATCGAGCTGTGCGGCAGGCACCTCGACACGCCGCAGCTCGAAGCCCGCGCCCTGCAGGTCGCCGAGGAAATCTGCCAACTGCGCTGGGCGTCGATCTCCGAGCTCTACCGGTCGGAGGTGCTCGGCGAAAAGGGGATCCTGCCGCCCGGCGTCGGGTAGCCCTCCATAGCTTCTTCGCAACTGCCATAGCGCTCCGCCTCAGGCGGACAACAATCACCGGAGACAGGGATGGCGCCCACTCTTGTCGGTAAGCAGGCTGTTGTCGTCGGCGCCGGCATGGGCGGTTTGGCGGCGGCGGGGGCGCTCGCCGAGCATTTCGAGCGGGTCGTGGTATTGGAACGCGACACGCTGCCTTCAGACGCCGTTCACAGGGCCGGGACGCCACAATCCAGGCACATTCATGCGCTGCTGGCAGGCGGCCAACGCGCGCTCGACGAGCTGTTTCCCGGCTTCGAACAAGATCTCGCTCGCGCCGGGGCGGTGCCGCTTCGTGTCACCCTCGATGGTCGCATCGAGATGCCAGGCTACGATCCGTTCCCGCAGCGCGATCTCGGCTTTGTTACTCATTCGATGTCCCGCCCACTGATCGAGCTCGTGGTGGGTCGGCGCGTAGAACGACACGCTAACATCACCCTGCGAGCGCGTTGCCGCGTGCGCGGCCTCGTACCCTCGGCGGATCGCGCGGCGGTCATCGCGGTCGGCTTTGAGAACGCCGACGGAGAGAGCGAGACGCTGCCCGCCGATCTGGTCGTTGATGCCTCCGGACGAGGCAGTCCGACGCTCGGCCTGCTCGAATCCATCGGACAGCCGATGCCCGAGGAAACCGTCATCGGTGTTAATATCGGCTATGCCACGGCAGTCTTCGCGGTCCCGGACGACGCCCCTTCCGATTGGAAAGCCGTGCGGACGGTTCCCAACATCCGGGAGAGCACCCGCGGCGGCCTGATGTTGCCGCTGGAGGGCGGCAGGTGGATGGTGACCGTCGGCGGCCGCGATCTCGTTGATGAAGGTGATCTTGGTGGCGAGAAAGGAGTTGGCCGCGTATTTGATCAGCTCGGCGGTCTCGATGCCGGTGAACACGATCGGCGTCTCGATCAGGTAGAGCGGCCGGTAGAGCTGGCGCAGCACCGCCTGCGCGCGCTCGCCCTCGGTGCCGATCACCACCCGGTCGGGGCGCATAAAATCGGCGATCGCCGAGCCCTCGCGCAGAAATTCCGGGTTCGAGGCGACGTCGAACCCGCCCGGCGGCCGGGTGCGGCGCAGGATCTGGGCGACCTTGCGTCCGGTGCCGACCGGGACGGTCGACTTGGTCACCACCACCGCATAGTCGCTGAGCGCCCGGCCCACCGCCTCGGCGGCGGCATTTACATAGGACAAATCGGCATGCCCGTCGCCGCGCCGCGACGGTGTGCCGACGGCGATGAACACTGCCTCGGCACCGGCCACCGCCGCCGCCAGGTCGGTCGTGAAATTGAGCCGCCCAGCCGCCATATTGGCCGCCACCAGGGCTCCCAGCCCGGGCTCGAAAATCGGCACCTCGCCGTCCTGCAGCCGCGCGATTTTCGCCGCGGCCTGGTCGACACAGGCGACCGTCAGCCCAAATTCCGAAAAACACGCCCCCGAGACCAGACCCACATACCCGGTCCCGATCATCGCTATCCGCATCCGCGCACCCGCTCGATCAGCAACACTGAACGCAGCGCAGAACGGCGGCGCGGCCACCTTATTCCGCCGCAGCAAGAGAGCTTGCGTGGTACCCTGCGCGGCAGCACTCAAGAGGCGGCAAGCACGGATGTCTCAATCGGTACTCGTCACCGGCGGAGCAGGATATATCGGCAGCCACGCCTGCAAGATCTTGGCGCGAGCTGGATACCAGCCGATCGTCTTCGACAATTTGTCGCGCGGGCATCGCGAGGCGGTGCGCTGGGGGCCGCTGGTCGAAGGCGATCTCGCGGATCGAGAGCGGCTGGTCGTGGCGCTGCAGACGCATAGCGTGTCGGCGGTTATGCACTTCGCCGCGTTAGCCTATGTCGGCGAGTCGGTGGCCGATCCGGCGCTGTATTACCGCAACAACCTCGCGGGCACGCTCTCGCTGCTCGAGGCGATGCGTGCAGCCGGGGTGGACAAGATCGTCTTTTCGTCGACATGCGCCACCTATGGCATCCCCGACAGCATCCCGATCCGGGAAGACGCACCGCAGCTCCCGGTCAACCCGTACGGCGAGACCAAGCTCGCGATCGAGCGGGCGCTGCGCTGGTACGGGGAGGCCTATGACCTGCGGTCTGTGTCGCTGCGCTATTTCAATGCCGCCGGAGCCGATCCCGAGGGCGAGATCGGCGAACGTCATGAGCCCGAAACGCACCTCGTTCCCTTGGTGCTGCAGGCGGCCCTCGGGCAAAGGTCACACATCGACATCTATGGGAGCGACTATCCGACCGCGGACGGAACCGCGATCCGCGATTACGTTCACGTCGAGGATCTTGCCGAGGCGCATCTGCGTGCGCTCGAACATCTTTGTGCCGGGCACGAAAGTGCCGCACTGAACCTCGGGACGGGCCGAGGTCATTCGGTGCGAGAGGTGATCACCGCGGCCGAGGCGGTCAGCGGACGGGCAGTACCCTGGCGTGATGCCGCGCGACGGGCCGGCGACCCGCCGGTCCTCGTCGCCGACCCGAGCCTCGCTACGGAGCGGCTCGGTTGGCGGGCTCAGCGTTCGGACCTGCACACGATCATTCGCACCGCTCTTGCCTGGCATGAGAGCCGCACCCGTTAGCTAACCCCTCGGCGGGTTGACCCCGCCATCAGGAGCGGGGAATGAAACTCGTTAACCCCCGTTGTGCGAGCGTCGCCTCCACCCAAGAGGGTGACGGCGGCAACCCTCGGGAGCTTCCCAGATGACCACGGTCGAAATCGATAAGGTTGCGACACGATCGCTGCCGGTAGAAGCGGCCGATCGGCCCGGTCCGCTCCGCGTGCAGGGCAAGTTTTTTTTTGCTGGGGCTCACAAGCACTTTATCAAAGGCGTGACCTACGGTCCCTTTGCGAAGGGGAATCACGGCGCGCAATTCCCCGAACCCGCGACGGTCGAGTACGATTTCGCGCTGATGGCGCAGGCCGGCGTCAACACTGTGCGGGTCTTCACGGTGCCGCCGATCTGGCTGCTCGACGCCGCCCATTGCGCGGGCTTAAAAATCCTCGTCGGACTGCCCTGGTCGCAGCACATTGCATTTCTCGACAGTATTGCGGGTCAGGCCGAGATTCGGCAGACAGTAACCGCGGGGGTGCAGGCTTGCCGGCGCCATTCGGCTGTCTTCGGATATCTTGTCGGCAACGAAATCCCGCCCGACATCATTCGTTGGCACGGCGCCGAGCCGGTGCGTCGATTTGTCCGGAGCCTGGTGGCATGCGTAAGAGAGGCCCATCCGGAAGCACTCGTCAGCTATGCCAACTTTCCGTCGACCGAATATTTGACGATCGACTTCACCGACTTTGTCTGCTTCAACGTCTATCTCCACGATCGAGCAGCGTTCCGGCGGTACACTGCCAGACTGCACAATCTTGCAGTCGATCGGCCGTTGGTGTTGACCGAATTCGGCGTCGATTCGATGCGACTGGGGGAGGAGGAGCAGCGGCGCATCCTTTCCTGGCAAGTTCACTCGGCCTTCGAGGCGGGGGTCGCCGGGACATTCGTCTTCGCCTGGACCGACGAATGGTTCACCGGCGGACATCTGATCGAGGATTGGGCGTTCGGCCTGGTAGATCGAGAGCGCCAGCCCAAGCCATCCCTTGGCGAGATCACCCGCCAATATCTAGGTGCCTTGCCACCCAAGTTGCCGTGCTACCCGCGGGTTTCCGTCGTTGTTTGCGCCTATAACGCCGAGCGCACGATCGATCAATGCCTCGCCTCTCTCGCCGTACTCAACTACCCGGATTATGAGGTCATCGTCGTCAATGACGGCTCGCGCGACCGTACCCTCGCTATCGCCGAGGGCTACGGCTTCTGCCGGATCATCAGCCAGTCGAACCACGGGTTGAGCGTCGCCCGCAATGTCGGCGCCGAGGCGGCAACAGGAGAAATCGTCGCCTACACCGACAGCGACTGTGTCGCCGACCCCGATTGGTTGAGCTATCTCGTCGCCAAGATGGAGGGAAGTAACCTCGCCGCGTGCGGCGGGCCCAATTTTCCACCGCCCGAGGACACGCTCGTCCCAGCTGTCGTCGCCGTCGCCCCGGGTGGTCCGACGCATGTACTGCTCAGCGACGAAATCGCCGAACACATTGCCGGCTGCAACATGGCCTTCCGCCGCGAGGCGCTGATGCGGCTCGGCGGCTTCGATCCGATCTACCGCGCCGCGGGCGACGACGTTGACATCTGCTGGCGTTTTCAGGACGCCGGCTATGTGATCGGGTACAGCCCTGCTGCTGTGGTTTGGCATTTTCGCCGCAATACCGTCACCGCTTACTGCAACCAGCAGCGGGGCTATGGCAAGGCTGAGGCTCTCGTCTATGCCAAGCACCCGTTTCGTTTCAACCTGTTCGGGCAGGCGAAATGGCTCGGCCGCATCTACGGCGATCTCTCGCCCGCGCTGCTGCTGTCACGTCGGCCGGTCATCTATTCCGGGGTTTTCGGACGCGGCCTCTTCCAGACTATGTATGAACCGCCCTCGTCTCTCACGGCACTCTTGCCGCTGACCTTCGAATGGAGTGCTGCCTCGCTGGTTCTGGCGCTCGTCGGGATTGCCGGCGGCGGGTGGTTTTCGCTGCTCGCCGTGCCGTTGCTCGCCACCTGGGCCTTGTGCGTCAGCGGGGCGCTGCAGGCGCCGATCGACAAGCGGTTCAGCGGCTTCAACACCGCTGGGGTGAAGGCGCGGGCGCTGGCCGCGCTGCTGATTTATCTCGGTCCGTTGCTGCGGGGCTGGGAACGCATCAATTGGCGCATCAAAGGCATGCGCGCCCAGACCCAAATCGGCCTAGTGGAGACCGAGCAACGCGCTCGCTTGGTCTGGAAGGATTCCACTTGTCCTACTGGAGCGACACCGGCGCCGAAAAAGAGGTTCTGTTGAATGGGCTCGGCGATTTTCTTGTTCCGCAAAAATACCTCGTTATGCCGGATACGGGGTGGAGCGGGTGGGACCTCAAGATCGCTCGTGGCCTTTGCAGCCGTGCCTTGGTGACGGTCTGTAGCGAAAACCACGGCGGCGGCAAACGCCTTCTTCGCGTGCGCTGCGCGATGCGGTTGTCGCAGCTGGCGCTGCTGGTGCTGCGCAGCAGCGCCGCCTTGGCAGCCTTTGCATTGATGCTCGGCTGGCCGCTCGCCGGGGCGGTGATCGGCGCGATCGGGATCGTCAATGCCGGGGTGATGGGCTGGCAGCTCATCGGCTTCGGACGATTGATGCACCGCATCATCGAGGCCGTCGCCAAGCAGGCCCAGCTGATGCCGATCGAGCCGGTGGCCCGCGCCCGGCCAGAGAAGCGCAGGTGGGTGCGGGGGTCTGCCAGAAAGGCCGTTCCGCTACAAGCGACGCCTCACGGGACCGCGCCTACCGAATCCCCGCTCGCTCGGGGCTGACCGGCACAGCTGGCGGGTGGTCCATTCAAGGGCGGATCCAAGCGATGGCGAGAAAGCTCTTTCCATATTTGCTTCCGCATCGCTGGCGGATCGTGTGGGCGCTACTTCAAGTGTTCCTGATGACCGGCTTTGAGTTGTTGAAGCCGTGGCCTCTGCAAATCGTCATCGACAACGTCCTCGGCGGTCAGCCGTCCCCGATTCCCGCCTTATCCTCGGCAGGAGGTTTACTGCTCTTCGCCTGCGGCGGGATCGTCGTCGTGCATTTCGGGGCAGGAGCGCTCACTTTACTCCACAATTATACCGCGATCCGCATTGGCCAGGACATGGTCAACGATTTGCGCGGCGCGCTTTATGCCCATCTCCAGCGCTTGTCGTTGGCCTTTCACGGCCGTCAGCGAGTCGGCGATCTCCTCTACCGGATCACCGCAGACAGCTTTGCCGTCCAAACGATGATCATGAACGGGGCCTTGCCGATCCTATCGGCATTGGTGCTGCTCGCCGGCATGCTCGTCATTCTGTTTCCGCTCGATCCCGTCCTGACCATGTTCGCGCTCACCATCGTTCCGATGCTGCTCGCGCTGATCTCGCTCTTCAACCGCAAGATTGTCGATGTCGCCACCGAAGTGCGCACCACCGAAAGTCGGGTGTATTCGCTCGTGCAATGGGGGATGTCGGCAATCAAGCTGGTGCAAGCCTTCACTAAGGAAGAAGAAGAGCATCGGCGGTTCATGGGTGCCAGCCGCGAAAGCCTGCGGGCTACATTGCGGCTCTACAGCTGGCAGACGCTGTATTCCGGAACGGTCAATCTGGTGATCGCCGGCGGCACCGCTCTTGTTGTCTTTGTCGGGGCGCGGGCGGTGATGTCGGGCACCCTGTCGATCGGGCAACTGATCGTTTTCATCTCTTACCTCGCCCAACTCTACGCGCCGATCAATCAGATCACCCAGAGCTGGGGGCTCATCGCCGGGGCGAGAGTGGGAGCCCGCCGGATTTTTGAGATTCTCGATACCGAAGCGGACCTCGAAGAAGGTCCCAGAAGCTTCCCAGCGGAAGGAGCCCGCGGCGACGTTGTCTGGTCTGGAGTGAGCTTTTGCTACCGCCCCGATACGCCGGTGCTGACGGGGATCGACTTGAACGTGCCGGCCGGAACCAAGCTCGCCATTGTCGGCCCGACCGGAGTAGGCAAATCGACGCTCCTCGGTCTGCTGCCGCGATTTTACGATCCGTCGGCGGGGCGGGTGGCGATCGACGGGGTCGACGTGCGCGAGTACCGGCTGCGGTCGCTGCGCCGGCAGATTGCAATGGTCTTGCAGCCTCCGTTGATATTTCCGCTCTCGCTGCGCGACAACATCGCCTATGGCCGTCCGGGGGCTGACGATGCGGCGATCGAAAGGGCAGCCCGATTGGCCCGGATCGACGGTCTGCTCGCCTCGCTGCCGGAGGGCTACAACACGATCGTCGGCGAATCCGGGACGGCTTTGTCCGAGGGCGAAAAGCAGCGCATTACCATCGCCCGCGCCTTGCTGCGCGATGCGCCGATCCTGATCCTCGACGAGCCGACATCGGCGCTCGATGTGACGACCGAGGCTCTCGTGATGGCTGGGATCGAGCGGCTGATGGCCGGGCGCACCACCTTTATCATCGCCCATCGCCTGTCGACGGTGCGGCGCTGCGACCGCATCGTCGTATTGCGCGACGGTGCGATTGCCGAGGCGGGAACCCTGTCCGAATTGCTGCAACGCGATGGGCTCTTCGCGGAATATTACCGCACGCAATTCGCCCCCGAGGAGGTATTCGCTAACGACGCCCGGGTCGGGTGATCGTGAAGGGTACATTGCAAAATCCCGATATTTTCGGGCGCAAATGGGGATACCGGGCGGACCTGACACATATCGACGGCGTGCTTCGTGTTCTCGCGGCTGGTCTCGACCCAGAGACGATCCGTCCGAAGCGGGCTTACGCCCCCAATCGGTACCTTGTCCCGAATGAGTTGTCGCGACTCGTCCTTGGCGCGCTCAGAGCCACAGTGAGCGGGCCGCTGAGCAACGATTGGCGCCGATCCCGCACCGCCGCCGACCACGGCATCACCGCCATCTCGCCCGCAATCACCGCTCGCCAGCGTCGTCTTGGGGTAACGCTCAAACTCCGCTGTCGCCAGCGTCAACTGCTGCATTGCCCCAGCCTTTGTGCGCCAGTTCACCTCGCCCCCACTTTATACCACCATAATTGACCTGGGCGGCTTTTGCAGAGGTTCCTTAGCACAGGTAAAACTCGGTTAAATGTGGTCAAGCGGCTCGGTAAGCACCACGGTCATCGCAAGTGAGAAGAAGCCGATCAGATTTGGCTTGTTAGTTGACCACGATTTACCGGGATTTCCAAAATATAACGCGGGTTGCAGCGCAAGGTAATTAAATTTGTACCCAGGTCCGTCGGACGCGTGGTCCGATGTAGCCAGCTCTCATCCGCAACCGCTGCAACTCACAAAGGGCGGCTCATGATAATGGATTTGGACATCAACGACCCAGTTGCGAATGGCGAGAACCGCAGTGGCCCCTCGGGAGCGCAGTCCAGCGACCCAGAACGGGAAGCTGTCTGTGGAGCTCTTTATCGGGAAATCGAAGTCTTGATCCCCCGGCTCAGGCGTTTTGCGCGGGCCCTAACGCATGACACAGTTGCTGCCGAGGATCTCGTCCAAGAAGCGCTTAGGCGTGCACTCGGGAAAATTCACCTGTGGCAGAACGGGACGGATTTGCGAGCCTGGCTATTCACGATCCTGCATCACCAGCATATCAATGAGACTCGCCGCCTGGCGCGCGAGAGCGGTCGGGTCGAGTTGAGCGCCGGACACCAACCAGTCGAGCCCAATCAGGCTCAACTGCTTGAACTGCGCGATCTCGAGCGCGCCATCGACCAACTTCCGGAGCAGCAACGCGCGGCGATCCTGCTCGTGGGCGTGGAGGAGATGCAATACGAAGAAGTCGCCTCTCTTCTGAGCCTGCCGATCGGGACCGTCCGGTCGCGGGTTTCGCGCGGCCGCGCGACCCTGCGCATTCTGACCGACCGCCTCCCGCGGCGGGGCTCGCCGCGTCCTGGCTCGTCGAAATTTCATGGGATGGCGGGGGATCGGACCCCGTCTCGCTTAGAGACTGGGTTGCGGTAGGAAGTCCCGTTTTGGAGGTCACGATGAAAACCCTGTCTGTTCTCGCCCTCGCCACGGCCGTCTCGGCGGCACTCGGCAGCGCGCCGGTCGCGGCCCAGCAGCGCGCACTCACCCCGAGCCCGCAGTTCCACGCCGTCAACCCCAGCCTGCCGGGCCCACAGTTTCATGCCGTCAACCCCAGCCTTTCGCTGTCCGCACCGACGAACAGCCCGCTGCAAGAGCAGATGCGGGAGGACTACGCTACCGGCCTGATGGGAGCGCAGCGCCAGTTGCTGCAGCAAAACCCATCGGGCCTCGGCCGGCAGGAGCAGGAGATCGGCCGCGAACTCAACGGCTACACCCCGCGGTAGCCAGGAATGCCGCAATATCTGTTCATTACGTAAGCCGCACGAAGAGCGATGAACCCTCACCCGGCCTCACCGACGCCGAGTGAGGGTTCGGTCGCGCAGGCTTTACCTACCCGGAACATATTTCCAGCGGCCGAGAAATAGGCCGAGGTTCAGCGGGCGAGGTCGCCGGCCAGCGAAAAGGCGGATTTGCGGCCGATCTTGCCGCGATAAATCTGCAGGGTTTCGAGCACGCGCTGAACGTAGTTTCTCGTCTCGCCGATTGGGATGTTCTCGATCCAGTCGACCATGTCGATACCACCGCCGCGCGGATCGCCGTAATCGCGCAGCCACTGCCGAACGCGCCCGGGACCGGCGTTGTAGGCAGCGATCGCGAGCGCGTACGAGCCTCCGAAATCGTCGATCAGCTTCTCGAGATAGGCGCGGCCGAGAAGCACATTGTAGGTGCCGTCAGTCGTCAGCCGCTCGGCCGAAAAGGGCAGCTGTAAGCTGCATCAAACCTCGTGCGCCCGCGCGACTGACCGCGTCCCGATCAAACGCGCTTTCCTGACGGGTAATTGCTAAGAGCAAAGAAGGCTCGGCGGTGCCGCCGCTCGGCAAGGCGGTGACGGGGTACCCGCGGATCATCAGCGTCGTCCCGAAGTCGATGGCGCGCTTGGCCACTGCGACGGCGAGATCGATCCGTCCGCTGCTCTCGGCAAGAGTTGCCAGCATCGCGAACTGGGTCGGCGTCGCAGCCTTGTCCGCCATGCTCAGCAGGAAGACTTTGCCCTGGTCTCGATAGCCAAGATCCAGAAGGATGCGAGTGGCGCGGACCAATTCGTTCTGGTTGAAGCGGGCAACTTCCGCGGCATCGGGAACCGGCTCCGGCGCCGGCCGGGGCGGCGCATCCTCGCCGAGCTGGTGGGCGGCCAGCTGCCCGTAGAAGGTGACCATGTGATCGGCCGCCGCGGCATACAATTTCGAAGCCAGCTCGGGCTCGGCCTGAGCGGCGGCGGCGCGTCCCGCCCAATAACCCGCCCGAGCCTTCGCGTAAGGCGTGCTGACGCGGGTCGGGATGCGCGAGAAATGATCAAATGCGTCGGCCGGGTTTTTCATGTAGCGCAAGGCGATGTAGCCCAGCAGAAACTCGGCCTCGGAATCGGCGATGCCTTCGAGCGGACCGTGCTGCTCGGCGATACGGTAAGCGAGCTGGGCGTTGCCGGTGGACAGCACCCGCCGAGCGATAGTCTGTCGCTCGACCCACCACGCCGCGGGCCGCACTGGATCTCCGGGCTGGGACAGCAGGATCCGCGCTGCCGCATCGACCATGTCCTTCCTGGTTCGCCAGCGCAACTCGTCGTAAACGAGCCCGGGATCGGAACGCAACTGCGTGGGGACGCTCGCCAACAGAAACTCGGCATTCGGAGCGAGAGAGGTGAGGGCCAGACGGGCCTCGCCCAGGCTGCGCCAATCTTCCGGGAGCAGCGGCAGCATGCGACGCGCTGCCTCCTGCTGCCCCTCCCAAAGCAGGCGGTCGAGGCGCCTCTCATGGTCCTCGGGGCGGATCGAAGCCTCATGACGGGCGAGGAAGGTTTTCTCATCGCCAGGACCAAAATCGGCGCCGATCCAGGCCGCCCGCAGCGCTGCGGTGCCGCCTTCGAGGTCGCCAGAGCTCAGCTTGATCTCGGCCTCGCGGACTTTGCCGGCACCGCTGATCGGCGGATGGCGCTTGAACCAATCAGCGGCAATCGCGTCGGATTCGCCGGCCAAAGCTTCCTCGGCGTGCTTGCGCAGCGCCTTCTGCCGCGGCCAGTCGGGGTTGTTATCGACAAACTCGGCGATATCGGCAAAGCGCCCTGGCGCGCCGGGGCGGGAATAATCCATCCAACGGATGATCTTGAGCGGCAGCATATCGCCGGTGGCGGCGGCACTGGCATAGGCGCGGTTCCAGTCGCCGCTTTGCGCCGCCGCGAGCGCGGCGCGCGTCTCCTGGAGACCGCTCTCGGACAGCCCCTGAGCGTGCAGCGCCGGACACGGGGCAGAGAGGATGACGAGGGCGAGCAGGAAAACGACGCGAATAGCCAAACACAAGGTCGACCTCTGCCTCCGAGTTAACGATGAGGCCCGAGTCATTACGGGTTTTCCGCTCAATCGGCAAGCCGCACGGGTCCCCGAATTATGTAGCAAACGCACCAGACTGAGGTTCGGCGCCTCGCGATCATGAATTGCATCGACTAACGCGCTCCCCGCAAACCGCCCGGGCCGGCCCCGCACCCCCTGTTCGCCCTGTTTTATCAGGTCGAGATCAGGCATTATCGCAACCTATAGCTAAAATATCATGTCTTGGTTTCGCGTGTTACGCAAGCGGTTGCGGTCCGTACTCCTTTTAGTGCAGAGAATGAACAGGAGGCCCTCCAACCTAGTGTTTCTCCTTCCACGCTCCCAAGCAGGCGCCAACAATCGCTAATCCAGCGTCCCATCATCCTACGCCAATTGTTAAAAACACCCGGGCACCGTACCACATTATTGCGATATTGTCAACCTTAATCCGGAGCTAACGCGCGCACGCCTTGCGTTCCCACGCGTCCTTAGCCCTCGCGTCACGAATGGTCTGCCATTGGAGGTTCGCGACGGTATCGGTCCGCCGCAGGCGCGATGCCCGACGCCTCGCACCAAGCCCTCCCTGAGGTCCATACATAATTCCGCGCTGGTCCCGGACCTCGGCGACGGCGCCGCTGTTGAAGCCCGCGCCGGCCGGGATTATCGTGCTCGGGTTCCGACGCAAATCGGGAGGAAACGATGTTCAAGGGATCGCTCGTCGCGCTGATCACACCCTTCCGCAGCGGAGGTCTCGACGAAAGCGCTTTTCAGGAGCTCGTGGCATGGCAAGTCGGACAGGGCACGCATGGCTTGGTGCCGTGCGGCACGACCGGCGAAACGCCGGCCCTCGAGCACGAGGAGCAACGGCGGGTGATTGAGCTGTGCGTCGAGGTCGCCAGGGGCCGGGCGCCGGTGATCGCAGGAACGGGCTCCAATTCGACCGCGCATACGATCGAGGCGACGCGGCAGGCGAAGCAGGCCGGCGCGGATGCGGCGCTGATCGTCTGTCCGTATTACAACAAGCCGACGCAGGAGGGGCTCTACCAACACTTCAAGGCGGTGCACGACGCGGTCGAATTGCCGATCGTCATCTACAACATCCCCGGCCGCACGTCGGTCGACATGACCACTGCAACAATGGCGCGGCTCGCAAAATTGCCGAACATCGTCGGCGTCAAGGACGGCACCAACGATCTGACCCGCCCGCTCAAAATGCGGGTCGAGATCGGCGCCGATTTTTCGCTGCTCTCGGCCGAGGACGCGACCGCCGTCGCCTACCTCGCCCAGGGCGGGGATGGCTGCATTTCGGTGACCGCCAATGTTGCCCCACGGCTCTGCTCGGAAATGCACGAGGCATGGCAGCGCGGCGATATCAAGACGGTGCGTGAGATAAACGAACGGCTGATCCCTCTGCACGATGCCTTGTTCGCCGAGACCAGCCCCGCACCGGTAAAATACGCCGCCTCGCTGCTCGGCCGCTGCACCGCCGAGGTGCGTCAGCCGCTTTGGGCGATCCAGCCTGAAACGCAAGAGAGGGTGCAGCAGGCGATGCGCGGCGCCGGCCTCCTCAACTGATGCTTTAACTGATGAGGACGGCAGACCGCTACGTTGCGCAGAACCGCCGCGCGCGCCACGATTACTTGATCGAAGATACGATCGAAGCGGGGGTCGTCCTGCTAGGCACCGAGGTCAAGGTGCTGCGCCAGGGACAAGCCAGCATTACCGAGGCCTATGCCGATCAGAACAGGGGGGAACTCTACCTCGTCAACGCCAATATTCCGGAATACGCCGCTTCGGCGCACTTCAATCATCAACCGCGGCGGCCGCGCAAGCTACTACTGCATCGCAAGCAGATGAACCGGTTGCTGGGTGCGATCCAGCGCGATGGCATCACGGTTGTCCCGCTGTCGATCTATTTCAACGAACGCGGCCGGGCCAAGATTGAACTTGGCCTCGCCCGCGGCAAACGAAAGGCCGACAAGCGCCAGGCCGAGAAGCAGCGGGACTGGCAGCGCAGCCGCGCCCGACTCCTGCGCGATCACGACGCCTGACGCGCCCCGGCGCTAATCCGATCGGTCACGGTGAAGACGCCTCCACCCGACCGAGGCGTTGCGCCAGTGCAGCGAACACCGCCTCAAACATCGCGACAGTGAGCTTTCCGGTATTGGTGTTGTACCGCGAGCAGTGATAGCTGTCAGCCAGCAGCCCACCCTGGGGCAGCGCATGCAATCGACCGTGCCCGAAGGGGAAGAAAGCGCGGCGTAAACCGAGTGCGGCGATTACGGAGGCGTGGGCGACGGCGCCAAGCGCCAGGATCGCTCGCATCTGATCCGCCGCGGCCAGTTCGCCGGCGAGAAAGCGGCGGCAGGTCGCGATCTCGGCCGGTTGCGGCTTATTCTGCGGAGGAACGCAACGCACGGCATTGGTGATGCGTGCCCGATGGAGCACGAGACCGTCATCAGGCCGGGCATCGTAGACACCTCCGGCAAACCCGAATTTTCGCAAGGTATCATAGAGCAGCGTGCCCGCGTGATCACCGGTGAACGGTCGCCCGGTGCGGTTCGCTCCCCTTAACCCCGGCGCGAGGCCGACGATCAACAGTTCCGCCCGTTCGTCGCCAAACGGCGGGACCGGAGCATTGAACCATTCCGGATGATCGGCCCGCTGGACCTCTCGGAATGCCGCAAGACGCGGGCAGAGCAGACAGTCTCGAGGCGGCCCTGGAGACGGAAAAGTCAAGGCTCCTCGACAGGCTCCACGCGCGTTCGATGGAGCTCTTCGCGAGGATGATGGTTGCGCATCACGCTCGGGGCGAGATCCTGGAGCTCGATGAAATTGTCGGCCTGCCGGCGCAGATCATCCGAGACCATGGGCGGCGAAGAACGGATCGTCGACACCACCGATACGCGAACCCCCTTACGCTGAACCGCCTCGACGAGCCGCCGGAAATCACCGTCGCCCGAGAACAGGATGGCATGATCGATGTATTGAGCCATCTCGAGCATGTCGATCGCCAGCTCGATATCCATGTTGCCCTTTATTCGGCGCCGCCCCATCGCGTCGGTGAACTCCTTTGTCGGCTTTGTGACCATCGTGTAGCCATTGTAATCGAGCCAATCAACGAGCGGCCTGATCGGCGAGTACTCTTGGTCCTCGACCAAGGCGGTATAGTAGAATGCTCGGATCAGCCGTCCCTTGGTGCCGAACAGTTCGAGCAACCGCTTGTAGTCGATGTCGAATGCCAAGCCACGTGCGGCGGAATAGAGGTTGGCTCCGTCGATGAATATGGCGATTCGCTCCTCTGGATAGAAAACCATGTGTTACAAATGCTCCGTCAGATTCGATAATGTAACGTAAATGTCTTACAGTGCGCATCCCGGGTCAAGGAGGGGCGAGGTGCGCGAGGGTGCAAAGTGATCCTGATCGGCATCGGCGGCAACCTGATCAGCGCACGATTTGGGCCGCCGCGCCAAGCGCTCGCCGCCGCCCTTGCGGCGCTCGAAACCGAAGGCGTTCACATTATCGCACGGTCGGCATGGTATCGGACCGAGCCTACCCCGCCTTCAGACCAGCCATGGTTCGTCAACGCCGTCGCTTCGCTGGCAACCGCTCTCCCCGCGCCGGATTTGCTCGCCGTGATGCAAGGGGTCGAGTTCCGGTTTGGCCGCGTCAGGGGCGAGCGGAATGCGGCGCGAGTACTCGACCTCGACCTACTCGATTATCGGGGCGAAGTGATCGAGACCGCGACGCTTATCCTGCCGCACCCGCGGCTTCACGAGCGCCGATTTGTGCTCGTGCCGCTCGCCGAAATCGCGCCGGCCTGGCGTCATCCGCTGCTGGGGTTGACAGCCGAACAGTTGCTCGCGAGCCTCGTTACGAACCAGCTGATCGAGCGGCTACCGGATTGATCGAAAGTCGGCGCAGTCGATTGCCCTCGTTCCACCCGGCCGATATAAACGGTGCATCGGATTCGCCGCTTTGATGCAATGACCGGATACGAGACGGCCCGCACCCGCATGGTCGAAAGCCAGCTCCGGACCAACAAGGTCACGGACAAGCGCTTGCTCGATGCCTTTTTAACAATACACAGAGAGCTTTTCGTTCCCGAGCATCTCCAGGCGGTTGCTTACGTCGACGAAGCTCTGCCGCTCGGCAAAGGCCGCTACGTGATGGAACCGATGGTCGCAGCTCGTCTATTGCAGGCAGCGGCCGTCGAGCGCACCGACACGGCGCTGATTGTCGGGGCTGGTACTGGATACGAAGCGGCTCTCGTCGCCGTTCTGGCGCGCAGCGTCGTCGCCCTCGAAGAGGATCCGGAGCTCGCCCGGCGGGCGCACGCGGCTCTCGTTGAGCACTCGATCGCGTCGGTCAGCGTCGCTGAGGCACCGTTGCCGCAGGGCCATCGGGCGCGCGCGCCTTACGACGTGATCTTCTTCTGCGGAGCGGTCGCCGAAGTGCCCACCGAGATCAGATCGCAGCTCGCCGATGGGGGACGGTTGATGGCAGTTGTCAAATCTGGAAGCGGCATGGGTCACGCCACCTTGACGACGCGGATCGGCGGAGGTGTGGCGCGCCGTGTTCTCTTCGACGCAGCCACTGCGCTGCTCCCCGGTTTCTTCCCGAAGCCGGTCTTTGCGTTCTGAGCGCAGGCACAGCGCCGTGGACACTGAAATATTGACGCCCGGATCCGACCGACGCACGGCGGTGTGTCGCATAGGTCACGGCGGTCCGCCGGTAGCCTTGCGGCGGACATCGGCGCTTATTGCGTTCGCTTGCTGCGTGACCATGTCCGCCCCGGCCGTGCTGCAGGCGCAGACGCTGACCCAGGCGCTTGCCGATGCCTACAACACCAATCCACAGCTCCTCGCCCAACGCGCCCTGCTGCGAGCAACCGACGAGCAAGTGCCGCAAGCGCTGGCGAACTGGCGGCCGACGGTCAACTTCACCAGCCAGGTGGGCATTGCGACGTCGTCCGAGCAACTTCCTCCGGGGCCGACGTCGGTGAACCCCATTACCGGCGCAGTCACGCGTAGTACTACTGATCGTCGGCATGTACAGACCAGACCAGACTCGCTCACCGTCACGGCGGCACAGCCGATCTACACCGGCGGACGCACCGCGGCGCAGACCAGCCAGGCGATCAACCTCGTAGAATCGGCGCGGGCGCAGACCCTGGCGGTCGAGACTACGGTGTTCCAAGCTGTTGCCCAGGCTTATCTCGACGTGGTGCGCGATCAGGCCCTGCTCGAGGTTAACCGTAACAACGTGGCGGTCCTCCGCAAGCAGCTCGAGGCGACGCAGGACCGATTCCGAGTCGGCGAGGTGACCCGCACCGATGTCGCACAGGCCGAGGCCTCCCTCGCGCAAGCGGTTGGTCAATTGGTCACGGCTCAGGGTAACCTCGAGATAAGCCGGGCCGAATATGTCCGCGCGGTCGGACATCGTCCCGGGACGCTGATGTTGCCGCGCGACCGCCCGGCGCTCCCGGCCACGCAAGAAGAAACCGTGAGCCTCGCCGGAAACAATAACTTCAACGTTATCTCGGCAATTTTTGCCGAGCTCGCCGCTCGTGACAACATCGACTTTGTGCGCGGCCAGCTGTTGCCGCAGATCTCCGTCGTCGGCAGTCTCAGCCGCAGCGCTGACCAGTCACTTAATTTCAAGGGCATTATTACCAATTCCGCGCAAATTCTGGCGCAATTGACGATGCCGCTCTACGAAGGCGGTGCGATCTACTCGCAGACGCGACAAGCCGAACAGACGGTCGGACAACGGCGCAGCCAGGTCGACGACGCGCGCCGGGCGTCGGTGCAGACGGCGACCCAGAACTGGTCGACCTTGCAGGCGGCGCGGGCGAGCATCTCCTCCTTTGCTCAGGCGGTGCGCGCGGCGCAGATCGCCCTCGAGGGCACGCAGCAAGAGGCGCTGGTCGGCACCCGTACCGTGCTCGACGTTTTGATCCAAAACCAGACGTTGCTCACGACTCAGTCGCAGCTTATCACCGCAGAGCACGATGCCGCGCTCGCCGAGTTCAACGTGGCTGCGGCGACCGGCCGGCTGATCGCGCCCGAGCTCAAATTGCCGGTGAAGCTCTACGACATGGAGCGGCACTACAAGCAGGTGAAGGACAAGTGGATCGGCTTCCGCGGCGGTCTTTCGGAGTGAGCTGGCCGGCGGCGCTCGGCCCCGCTGGCAAAGCCCGACTGGTATACCCAAATATTTGATACTTCCCGTTCGATCGGTTGCCTCCATGCCCGATGCAAAATCGCATTCAGAGCCCTCTATGGAGGAGATCATTGCCTCGATCAGCCGCGTCATCGCCGAGGACAAAGACTCCGGAAATAGGCGCACGGACAATGTGAGGCCAGGCGGAACGAGCGCGCCGGCGCACCCAGAGGGGAGCGATATCCTCGAATTGACCCAGGTGGTCGACGAGGACGGCTCGGTTCGCCGGATCGCCTCGCGGGCTGCAGCCGAGGTTGCCGCTTCGAGCGAGCCGGTTATTGCCGACCTGTCGCCTCCGGCGGTCGCGACCACATACGTCGATCCGCAGGGACATGCGAAAAGCGAGCCGACGCTCGACCCTGTTCGCGAGCGCATCGTCTCGACCGCCACCTCCGGAGCAGCGGCAGCCGCCTTCGCTCAACTCGGCGCCCTGCCGCGCGATCGACGCCGTGAGGGAGAATTGCCGCTCGGTGGTGCTGAACGTACTCTCGAGGAGATGGTTCGCGGCATGCTGCGCCCGATGCTGCAATCATGGCTCGACGAACACCTTCCCGATATCGTCGAGCGGCTGGTCCGTGAGGAGATTGCGCGAGTCATCGGGGAATCGGGGCTGCGCTGATCGGTCGGGAGCCGGCGCGTCCGAACAATCGGGAAGTCTCTGACCGACCGCTTCCGTCGAGGACAGTTTAGGGATGCTGGACAAGACTTATCAACCCGCCGCCGTGGAGGGGCGCTGCTACGCCGGGTGGGAGCGATCCGGCGGCTTTGCCGCCGAGCTCGACAGCCAGCGACAACCCTACACGATCATGATGCCGCCGCCGAACGTGACCGGAAGCCTTCATATCGGACACGCGCTGAACTTCACCCTGCAGGATGTGCTGGTCCGCTATCAGCGCATGCGGGGTCGCGACGTGTTGTGGCAACCGGGTACCGATCACGCTGGCATCGCCACAGAGATCGTCGTGAGCAACCAACTCGCAGCGGAAGGGACGACAAAGCACGCCCTCGGGCGGGACGGGTTTGTCGCGCGCGTGTGGAAATGGAAGGAAGAGTCTGGCGGCACCATTATCCACCAATTGCGTCGTCTCGGCGCCTCGCCGGATTGGAGCCGCGAACGCTTCACGATGGATCCGGGCCTTGCCTCCGCTGTCCGGCGGGTCTTTGTGCAACTCTATCGCGAAGGATTGATTTACCGCGATAAACGGCTGGTCAACTGGGATCCGGTGATGCACACCGTGATTTCGGATCTCGAGGTCCAGAATCGCGAGACCAAGGGTTCGCTGTGGCACATTCGCTACCCGGTCGTGGAGCTTCCCGGCCGGTTCATCACCGTCGCGACGACCCGGCCGGAAACCATGCTGGGGGACACCGGCGTCGCCGTGCACCCGAACGATCCGCGATTTGCCGACCTGGTCGGCAAATCGGTGCGGCTGCCGCTCGCCGACAGGCTTATTCCGATCATCGCCGACGAGCATGCCGATCCCGAGACCGGGACTGGTGCGGTGAAGATCACACCCGCCCACGATTTTGCCGATTTTGAGGTCGGCCGGCGGCACGGTCTGGCGCTACTCAACATCTTCGACCAGGACGCCCGGCTCAACGACGCGGTTCCGGTGCCCTATCGGGGCCTCGACCGATTTGCCGCGCGCGAAAAGGTGGTCGCGGACCTCGCCGTCGCCGGGCTCCTCGATAAGGTCGAAGACCACACCCTGATGGTCCCCCATCACGACCGATCGGGCGAGGTGATCGAGCCTTGGCTCACCGATCAGTGGTATTGCGACGCCTGCGTGCTGGCCGGTCCGGCGCTCGCCGCGGTTGAGGACGGACGCACCCGCTTTGTCCCGTCGCAATGGGAGAACACGTTCTTCGACTGGATGCGCAAGATCCAACCTTGGTGCATTTCTCGCCAGCTCTGGTGGGGACACCAGATCCCCGCCTGGTATGGGCCGGACGGGACGCTATTCGTCGCCGAGACCGTGGAGGAAGCGCAGTGCGAGGCGTCGGCGAAATATGGCGAGGCGGTTTCGCTGCGCCGTGACGAGGATGTTCTCGATACTTGGTTCTCCTCGGCGTTGTGGCCGTTTTCGACGCTCGGCTGGCCTAAGGAGACGCCCGAGCTTTCGCGGTATTATCCAACGGACGTTCTCGTCACCGGCTTTGACATCATCTTCTTCTGGGTCGCCCGAATGATGATGATGGGGCTGCACTTCAGGGGCGAGGTGCCGTTCCGCACCGTCTACATCCATGCCCTGGTGCGCGACGGGCGCGGCCAGAAGATGTCCAAATCGCGCGGCAACATTATCGATCCGCTCGAGCTGATCGACCGTTACGGCTGCGATGCATTGCGGTTCACGCTAGCCGCCTTGGCGGCGCCCGGGCGTGACATCAAACTCGCCGAGAGCCGAGTCGAAGGCTATCGCAACTTCGCGACCAAGCTGTGGAATGCGGCCCGTTACGCGGAGATGAACGCCTGCGCGCTCGTTGCCGATTTCACGCCGGCGCAATGCCGGCTAACTGTCAATCGGTGGATCGCTACGGCTGCGTCCGACTGCTGCGCTGCGGTCACTGCCGCTCTCGACGCCTATCGCTTCGACGAGGCCGCGAACCTCTTGTATCAGTTCGTGTGGGGCACGTTCTGCGATTGGTATGTCGAATTCACCAAGCCGATCCTGCAGGGCGGCGAAATCGCCGAACAGGCCGAGACACGGGCCACGACTGCCTGGGTCTTGGGACGCATCGTCCATTTGCTGCACCCGATCATGCCCTTCATTACCGAGGAGGTCTGGCAGAACCTCGCCGGCGAGGAGGCCGGCCTGCTTCTGACCGCACCCTGGCCGGATTTTCCTGGCGAAATCCATGATCCGGCTGCGTCGGGGGAGATGGAATGGGTCGTGCAAGCAATCTCCACGATCCGCGCGTTGCGCGCCGAGCTGAACGTCCCGCCCGGCGCCCGGGTCCCCCTCCTCATCAGGGATGCAGAACCCGGCGGGCTGGATCGGATCGTGCGTCATCGGGGACATTTCGAGCGACTTGCCCGCGTCGACCGGTTCGAACCGGTCGACGCAGTCCCTGCTGGCGGCATCCAGATGGTGGTCGGGGGTGCGATCTTGATCCTGCGGCTCGCCGAAGTGGTCGATCTCGCCCGGGAAAAGGAGCGACTGGGTAAGGAGATCGGTAGGCTCGACTCGGAGTCGTCCAAAATCGCCGCCAAGCTTGCAAATCCCAATTTTCTCGCCAAGGCCAGGGCGGAGGTCGTCGAGGACCAACGGGAGCGCGAGGCAGAAGCCACCCGTGATCGCGATC
>WNFQ01002020.1_pt1 | contig 21718 bp, 30 predicted proteins | sample 5400171 | NCBI WGS metagenome assembly WNFQ01 (sample SAMN13153356, study PRJNA577476) | soil metagenome | isolation source: 20 cm soil under Madrone tree | place: USA:California | collected 2016-06-14 | reverse complement strand
CCTTGAAGAACGAGGGTGTGCAGAGAATCCATAACCTCCTCGACGGAGGTGCAGTAGTCCCACCAGTGCACGTAGAGTATATCGATATACGGGGTGCGGAGCTTGTTGAGAGATGCATCCACAGACACACGAAGGGATTTGGCATGATTCCCAGCATAGTTAATCTTGTGGGTGATTTCGTCTTGGCCTCGCTTGTAGCCGGTTGTATACTGGCCGGGTCTCAACGTCCACATTTATGATAGAAGAGCTGAATCAGTACCTTGGTCGAGATGACGAGCTGTTCGCGTATGCCGCGCTTCTCAGTCCACTCGCCAATAAAGGCCTCGGAAGATTCGTCCTGGCTGGTAGTGTCATGATCAGATGTCTGTCTCAGGCTAGTGGTTGGATAGGAGACTCACTAGTTGTTTGCGGTGTCGATAAAGTTTCCCTGGAAAAGGATCAGAATCGATTCGAGATGCTAGTGAGTATAATGGCGAGAGTGGACTCACGCCTGCGTCAAAGAAGGCATCGAGGAGCTTGAACGAGCTCTCTTTATCCATGGAGCCCATTCCGTAGTGCTGCCATTTATCGCCGATGCTCATGGCACCGAGCTGCAACGGCGACACACGCACACCCGCACGGGGTGAAAGTGCGCGATAACGGCCAAGCTTTGTGGGAGGGGGAGGGGGAGGAGGCCACAGGGTGGATTCAGAAGACATTTCAAGAGGAGATCGGACGAGATGGGGTATGGAGTAGGATTCGTTGCATTATTTATAGCTGGAGTAAAGAATGGTAGCAGAATCCATATGGGAGTGGGAGAAAAGGGAAGTGGTGTTGAGCCCAGATGCCTTGGCGTAAAACCCTGTTTGAACGATACTTTGCGGTCATAAGTTCCATAGAACACTAAAGTGTGCTGCTTCTAACAGGAGCAGACGCGCTCATCCAAATTCAGTAGTCCGTAGTTGAATGTTTTGCAACAGAAACGGACCCGCGGTCGTAATAGAATCCCGCGGGATCCACTGGCTAACTGGAGGTCCAGTCGATATGTCACGGTGTCAAGTGGGTCATGCCGTTGTCGCTGTAGTCCACTGCAATCCGATTACGGAGATAAACGGTGATGCTGAGAATCTCCGGCGGCGAAATGGATCGATCGTCGGAATGTGATCAATGGTTGATAAGCTGCGCAGTCGCTTTCAAGGATGAGTTTTGAGAGGTCGGATATCGAGGCAAGATGTCCCAAAGGTAGCCGACAATAATCTACTGTAGTGTCCGTCATCGAATCAAAGGCCCAGTAAAAATGAATTGGGAAGTTAAATACGACTGACATCTGTGTGTTCAGATCCTATAGATGAAATTCGCGGTGGAGAGTTAAAAACGCCCACCACTGCTGAGCCTACTGTCCACCATCGCCTCAAGTTTTCAAGTTACAGTGCTACCTCTGCGACTGGGCGCAAGCAGCGGAGTGTAGTCTGGGTGCAGCAGATAGTTCGTCGTAGTCATGCGCAAGGAGACAACAGTACTGTATGTATGCATCGGGAAAATGTACATAAACTGTTCGACTTTTCGACTTTTTTGAGCCGTGAAAAGTACAAAAGTGAAAAAGTGAATCGGTCATACTAAAATAATGATAATAAATACATGTTTTTCATACTTTTGTACCTTTTTTCAACTTTTTAACTTTTTTCGAAGCAGCTGAAAGTAGCCTTCCATGAAATGTAGGTTACTTGTCAACTTTTGCACTTTTCACACTTTTTCTTACTTTTTGTCCCTTTTTGGCTTGTACGAGCTCGTACGAGCCAAAAAAGTTTGTTACAGGGTTACCGATGTGGGGTTCGCACCAAAAGGATGGTTCATACGGGATTCGCCGGAACCGCTGAGCAACCGCCGGGTGGGGTCTGGATTGGAGGTGCCCATCGCATGGCGACGACGGGCCTTAGCTGGATGAGTGACCAGCATGTTGTGCGTATAGGAGACTCGAGTGCTCACACTGGACCAGTCTTACCGAGGCTGCAGGGGGTCGTGGTGCCCTAAAAATCCTAGCACAAATGCAACGACTGATCCACGCACGTAAAAAATTGTACTCGTTCCTCATTTTCCCACCCAGCGCTCTCAATCGATCGACCCTTCCCTCTCATCAGGCATATTCTTCCCGGGAAAAGCCATCCCACCCGAACCTGGTACCGTATCACTGGAAATGGGCGTACACCGTAGTCCGTTCCATCGCAGCATCATCCACTTCCCTCCCGGTCTCAGGGGTCGGTATGTAAACAAAACTGAGAGTGCCGTGCCCTGCTGTTACGCCAGGAGGCATTGCAAGGTTAACGAATGGGGTAACCATTCGCTAAACTGGCATTATGTGGATGTAATCGCTAGGCTTGAACAGAGCCCATGCGATCCACGACGGTGCCCGTAGTACCAGAATCTGCGCAGTCCTCGGCGCAGCCCCCATCTCCCATACCGCCAGCCATAGCACCACCACTAACCAAAGTTGCGAGCAAGTCTCCGCCCATCTCCGTTTCTGCGTCGGGACCCACATACAGTACGTCCTAATGCCGCTATCGTCAGCCGAGATGTTCTTGTTCACCACCTAAATAAATCTCAGACGTATGCCCTTTCTTCCCTTCCCTTCATTGACGAGACTCTCGTCATTTCCAAATAGTACCAATAATGCGGGACAGCAAAGCTGTTACCGCCGCGTCTACTTTGCAGCATGGTAATGACTGGCTTAGCGCCGAGCCGCGCGATGCGCCGTCAGCCAACAAACCGGTGTTCTATAAGTAACAGTATAAAGTATCATCATGTGTCGAGGAAAGTGTAGACTGTACACGCTGCTGAATACAAATGAAATGGCAACAACGGAATTACGGTGTTCGTGGCGGGTTGATAACATCCGATAGCCTGTCCCAAAAATTTGCAGGGGCGTAAGGCCTGAACAATACAAGCTGTTGGTTTGCTTCGTCGATGTATGTATCTTGTCCTTTGAAAATGTTGCCTATTAATTTCAGGAACTCGTCGACGATGTATTCGGGGTATTCGTCCTGAAAATCGTAACCACGTGACAACGCGATATCGAGGAGGAGTTTTCGTGTTCCGCGCGAGTCTTTGTGCTTGCTCCAGTCTAATGTGATGGCCCGAAACGTGCCCGTGTATAGCGCCGAGTGTGACTTCTTTGACGAAGACGTGGATAACAGCTGCTTGAGGGCAAGGAAGAAAAGCTCGACAGTGAAGGCAAACCCGCATCCATCACTCAGATCCTGCAGACGCCACAACTGTCGCTGCAACTCGTTTTCTTTCCAGCGGAACATTCCCAAGTGGAGTTCTCCCAGGTCGTTTCGCAATTCTTTGAACGCATCAGCATCTCCTTGTCCTTTGAGAATATTACGGAGCGTAGGGACAACGGAGCACAAGCTCTTGAGAGTCTGTCCAGGGCGGATAAATTGCAATTTGCGAGGATCGCGGAGGTGTTCGACGAGGTCGCTGAAGGGGACAAGCACTGGATCGAGATCATTGGGAACACCGGGAAATTGAGAAGTGATCTGATGAGCGATGGAAGATTGAGTCGCAGATATCCACTGATCGACGTTCCCAAGGTGGTCAGCTTCGATGTTAATGTTGATGTTCTCCAGCTCTGATATCTCAGATACGTGGTTACGAAGGATTTCTTTAACTTCTGTCAGGTTTTCGGTCCCGTGCAGCGCGTCATATAACTTGTATAGACATTCCCTTGCAGTCTCAAGCGTCTTGTCAATCTTCTGAGCACCTGCCATGGCTTGGTTGTCCCCAGCGTCATCTTCCCCCGCAAACGACTCCACGGCCAATTCCGCGTAATCATGCACCTGCCGGCTGCCTTCCAGAATCTGCTGAATGGACACGAGTGAAAGGCACGTCCAGTGCATTACGAACACCTGGTCCGCTCCTCCCAAAGACAATTCCCGCGGCTTTTCAGATATACCGATATCTCCAAGCAGCTTCGTAATATCTCCAAACCAGGCGAAAGTGGCGTGGGCACCGAATACAAGTGATGAGGTGGTCTCAATGCATGCACGTGTGTTCTTACGCCAATCGTCCTGTGTAAAACGTCCACGGTTCTTGCAAGCTTCTAAAGAGCGGGCGACACGTGCGCTGAGCTCGTGCACAATGCCCTTTCCCTGAATATGTACGGTGGCGGGGTGTGGAATGACACTAGGCGAATGCGATAGGGCATTGGGTGTCGTTACATGGGTAGGGTGATGATGGGGAGTCGGTTTCCGGAGTAGGTGGATGATTGACTTGAAGGCGCTCCCAGAGTGTGAAGATCGGACCCCAAGCGGCATCGCCTGAGTAATCGGCACGGTTGTGTCCACGACTGGTCCAACAACAGGTTCATTCTGGCTTCGGTCCACACTCTCGTCTTCTATCATGTTGCCAACCTTCTTCCAGACCTCTACACCCCACTCCGTATTGAAGGAACCGGGAATTGCCGTTAGAAACTGTTCCATTTCGGTATCTTCTGTCAGGTTGTCGATTAGCCATCGGATTGCCCGTTCATCTCGGCCCTTGCGTTCCACTGTCTCTTCCATTGCGAGCTGCATCTGTCCCTCTGCCATATTGGCGCTCACGGGTCTCCATCCTCCATCGCGATCTCTGTAACTCCGCCAACGCACTTTCTGGAACAAATACCAGGCGACGCTGGAAAACGAGCTCTGGTATGGTGATTGGGGATATACAATGGGTGCGAATATCGTGAAGATATACAGCAGGATAGCCATGATGATTTGAGAAATGGCACATAATCCAACTGTTGTGTTGATATTCAGTAGCGAGTCGCCAAGCCCTGTGAAGAATAGGAATAGAGCCAAGTGGAGGAGACCAGGTATAGCCTCAGCCACTCTGGGCATGTACCATCCATCAGATCCTTCATGAAGGTACTGCCGAAGTCGAGCACTCTTCAAAGGGTCACTGTACCGTTGGAAAGAATGCATATAATTGCGAACCCATTGCTGAATAAGGATTGCGAGGAGTCCTGCAGAAAGACTGAATACGAGGGCCATGAACCAGAAAACATTTATGCGTATATCAGAGGCCGATGGGTTGAACGTCGGGAAAGGTGGCGGTGGAGTAGAGGGGATTGAAACCTGTGGGGCAATAGAGACCAATTGTTGGGAAATCTGAGAGAGGATGGTTGAATGTTGTTGGAGGTAGTACACCATTTCATCTTTGGGTTTGACTTGCAGATTTTGTTTGCTATCGATTACGAACGCAGTGAGGGCAGCAGAAAATAAACCAGCCTGTCGGGTCACACATCAGCATGCCTGAGTCGAGAATTGATACGTGTAGAATATGGACGGACAAATATAAGAACACCATCCATGTCATCTTTCAGGGTATTAATCCGGGCGTTATCGTGGCTCTTGGCTTCGCTCCCAAAGAGAGTCCAGAGCACTCTGGAACTGCCATCAAAGTCGCCTATCATGCGTCGTTCTTCATTGGGTTCCGGATCAGAGGTGCCGTGGAGGGTACCAGGATCTACAGGTGAATCGTTTGCCACTGTTTATTTATGTGTTTTCATCAGATAAATAAGACGGCAGTTGTATTATACATACAAATTTGTGCCTCAGCGTGGATTTGACCCTCTCCCACTTGTGCTGGCGTATCGCTGTTAGAATTATTGACGTCGTCGCGCTGGGACTGATCGATGTTCATCTCGGGCATGTTGCTTTCCCCGAACCCTACTGATTCAGACCAAAAGAATGAGGTGGTCGTCTTAGGATATAGCGACAAGACGGTAAAGACCATACCTTCAACCTGTGAGACGGCCGGCTGTTTCCCGCGGTCGACGTCTTGGCCGGTAGACGACAGCGACACTGGACTAGCGACACTGCCAGCGGCGTGAGGTTGAATGGTGGCCATGTCGCATGTCTCACTTTTTCCCGCCTCTTCCTCGCGAAGCGTTAGTTCTTACCAAAAGGACAGCGATGAGAAAGTGAGAACCGTACCAACACGCGGTGGAGCGACTTGTTGAGCCTCGAGATCAATGACAGAGCCCATAACGTGCCAGTGAGGTCAATGGCAAATCAGGGACGTCAAAAACAAGAGGACGGAGAATATTGGTGTGGGAAGTCGGTACAAAAGCAAGCAAGTTGGCTGACACCCGACAGTCACCCGACGCGGGGCCAATTGCTTAATAAGACCAAGTAGGCGCCACATGAAACTTTGTGATGTGATTTTGCCTGTCAATAATAATTCACTGGGGGTCTTACGGTCCTCTGTGCCCGTGTCCAACCATTCTCAGTACTTCGCATTTTTCAGAGAGGGCCCGAGGGGGATATTTTTGCGTATTACAGTACTTACAGTACTTTAACGTGCTTGTTCCTGGATGACTCCTTGGATGACTCATCGGCATCGGCCGCCTGGCTCATCCATGGCTAGTCCCGAAGTCACATGGACACGTCGTGCTGGCGGTGCACCCTAGGCCCAGCCACAATAAAGCCCCGAATGCTTTTGAGATGCATCTTAACTCACTCCTCTGACCATCAGTAAACATGTCACCCCCCCAGCGTCCAGCAGGCAATCCCGGTAAGCAATTCATATTATGATGTGTGTCTCCTCCTCATTGAGCTCTTCAAAGCGCCTCTTTGCCGATTTCCCCGTTGCGGTACAAGGGTTTTTTTTGACGTGCGAGTCAATGAACTTCGGGAGTGGTGCAGTGACGAACATATGATGTGAGTGGCCCTCGTCTATCTTCGTATACCATTGTTGTCTTACCTTCCCTTAGGGCTGCAATAACGCATCGTGTGGAGAAACCGTGCCAGGCTTGTCAAGTATGGCCCCGTCGAAACGGCTATAGGTTTTGCAGTGGGAATACTTGCGGATTTCAATATCGACGATAATATACGGGTTTTTTCCCCAGCCCGAATCGACTATGCTCAAACTATTACGCGCACCTATTCCGAATACTGAGGTGCGCTGTAAGGACGTCGCGTGCGCTGCGCATGCTCCACGGCGGCCGAATCCTCTGGACCTCGACGACGGCGCACTCACACGTGCCCACGGCGACTCAGATGTAGTTATAGCGGTTGCGGTTCAATGCTCGCGTTGTGGTTCAGTGTTAGTGTCGAGGTTTTGTGGCCGTTCAGTCTCTCTTGTTGGCTTTGTGTCTTGTTGCTTGCCCATTCTGTACTTAAGCCCCGTCTCTGGGCTTCATGATCCATCCATCCGATCCCATTTCTGTGATTCGACAAGCCTCAGCGTCCGTTTCTCGAGTAGCGCCGTCGCCGTGAATACATCACATCTGAGCCGATCCGTCACGCGTTCAGTACCCTCGTCGCCGCCGCTAGGCCTCGTCATACTCCCTTTCCTCTATTTATATTGAGCCTCTTGTTAGAGACTATCTATCCTTATCTTCGCGCCCTTTCCTTCAGCGCGTAATATATCAAGTATATTCGCCACATTCTCATTCAACAGTTGACTCTTCCACGGTAGATGACTGTAAAGGCATCCACCACAAGCCATGGGCACCTCGATTGCCTCTCAGCCTGTTATGACATCAACTGGGCCATGGGATACTCTCCCCTTCATTTCTGTTCATGCAGGCCACTTCACAGATACCGAAATTTCCCGACAGTTTGACTATAGCAATACGGCTTGTTATTCGACATTCATCCTTTTTGGGACCTACAGTACTCGTACAACGAACGCGTGACAGGAATAAGAATGAGCTCAACCACTGAGCGGTAGTCGGTTCATATTTTATCGTGTTGCTGGGGTGTGATAGGTTGTTGAAGTGGTACGTTGTCCAGATTGGCAACCGATGATAGGAATAAGTTAGTGGATGAGCCGTCACCCTAGTAAAACTCGTCAGAAATCATGGCTATAATACGAGTGTATCAGGAGACGACACATACGATCATTTTATTCGGGAAACCAGGGTCAAACGGGGCCGCGCTCTCGATACGCTTCACTTGTTCAGGAATCAGGAGAATGTCCAGCGCCGCGAGGTTCTCCTGAAGCTGCTCGACTTTCCGGCCACCAATGATCGGGAACACGTAGGGAGCCTTATTCAGATGGTACGCGATGGCAACTACAAACAAAATGCGATTCGTGTCAGTTCAAATACTAGAACTTTGGCTTGAGGAAAAGCACGCAAAAATCAGGACATACCTGCCGTGATACTCTCGCAACCGACTTCCTTCGCGATATCCTCCAGGACGTCGCATACTTTCTTCTCTTGATCCGTACGCTCCCAATTCTGACTAAAGATTGTGCGTCCCTTTTCACCACTCTCCTTGCGCCGCGCCTCCTCGGCGTTGGTACGAATCTTTCCGCCACCGAGTACACCCCAGGGGGCAAGAGCAAGGCCCTCTGAACGCGCCATCGGGATAATATCGCGCTCGAAGGACCTCTCGAAGATTGACCAATTGCCCTGATAAATGCAGAATGGGGTCTTTCCATGGTCCTTGGCATACTGATTCGCTTTGGAGACAACCCACGCGGGAGTATCGGAAATGCCCTGGAGAAATAAGATGTTGTTATAATGTCGAGAGTATATGAATGGGCGATTTAGATTGGGTCATACCAGATAGAGAACCTTTCCCTGAAGGACGAGGGTGTGCAGAGAATCAACAACCTCCTCGACGGAGGTGCCATAATCCCACCAGTGCAGGTAGAGAATATCTATGTATGATGTGCGTAGCTTCTTGAGAGAGGCATCCACGGATACACGAAGGGATTTGGCATGGTTTCCTGCATAGTTAATCTTGTGGGTGATTTGATTTTGGCCTCGCTTGAAGCCGGTTGTATACTGGCCAAGTCTTAGCGTTGCAAGTAAATGTAAGAGATGGGGTAGTACCTTCGTCGCGATGACTAGTTGGTCGCGTATGCCGCGCTCCTCAGCCCACTCACCAATAAAAGCCTCAGAAGTTTCGTCCTGGCTGATCATGTAATCAGATGACGTCACGTCATTGGATAAGATAGGGGACGAACTAGTTGTTCGCGGTGTCGATGAAATTTCCCTAGGAAAGGATCAGTAGCAGCTCGAAATGGGTGGGAACAGCGAGGAACGTGAACTCACGCCTGCGTCAAAGTAGGCATCGAGGAGCTTGAACGAGTCCTCTCTATGCATGGTACCCATTCCGTAGTGCTGCCACTTATCACCGATGCTCATGGCACCAAGTTGCAACGGTGACACACGCACACCGGCGAGGGGTGAGAGTGTGCGATAGCGGCCAAGCTTTGTGGGAGGTGGCGGAGGCGGAGGCCACAAGGTAGACTCGGAAAACATTTTAGGAGGGAAGTTGGGGAAGGATAGATGATTTTTTCGAGTCGTCGCAGCATTTATAGTGGGAGTGAAGCTGACAAATGAAAAGAATCCGACATGGGAGAAAGGGAAAGCGGCATTGGGGCCGATGCCTTGCGTCCGTCCCGATGTTGTCCTGATTGATAGTCTGATTACGGGTGGCCCAAGCAAAGCAGGTATGGGTTTGCGCTTGCGTATCGACAGCACACAGTATGTTCGGCACAGAACCTGTTCAGAAATCTGCTGCTTCGAACATGAGAACACACGCTCTGTTTGGGGTTGCGATGAGACCTCAGTGGAGATGGATCCAACAGTTCAACCCAACAGGACTCGTAGTGTTGCCGCAAGTTCAAGTTGACACCGGTGTGACTTGCACACCGTAAGCTGGGAATTTTGACAACTGGAGAGGACAACTTGCCCGGGCCGGGTGAGTGCGAGAGTGCGAGATGGGCCGGCCCGGTTCGGCTAATGACCCGAACAGAACTTGGCACGTCACGGTACTAATCGCGGCTGCATGACCTCGCTTCATGCTTATTTCCACTACCGCGATCAGGTTGCATTTCAGCGGCATCTTTCCACAGTCCCCCTAGCTGATGTCAATGCGCGCGACTGGCTAGGCCGCACAATACTACATCAGGCGTGTGCTACGTCGGCAAGACCAAGAACAGAATATGTGCGCCTGCTCCTCGCTCACCCTGGGATCGATGTGAATTTGCAAGACGTGGAGAGCCACTGGACGGCGCTTCACCACGCCTTGTATAACGGGAATATTGCTGCTGCGTGCGTAACATACCATCACATCTGATGCGATAGTACCAAATCAATGTCCTGGCCTAGCATCCTTCTGTTGCAGAGAGGCGATATCGATACCTCATTGAAGGACTTCGAGGGGTATCGGGCTTTTGATCTCTACAACACCACAGTCGAGGACACGATGCCAAGCAAGCGTGACACTTTGAGAGGGCTTGAACTGTATACCTGGGGCTCGAATAGGTAAGTTCACGGGTCTAGCAAACCTTCTACCAACTTCCTCTCATTCTAATGGTATCTATTTAGGAATTCCTCTCTTGGCCATGATGACACCGATGACAGAACCCACCCTGAGCAGGTCGTCCTGAGACATCAAGGGGTCGGAGAGGACCCGAACGCTCAAAATCTTATCTCGTTCAGGTTACAACCTGCCATGGTTCGGGATGTTCAAATGTCGAGGTTACATACAGGTATGTGGTTCTCCCTTCGTTAAGGTCTGTCACTGTGGGAGATACTGCACCCTATGAAATGATAACGTGTGCGATTTCTGGAAAATTTGACCTCGCTCTTCAACAGCCGTTCTTACTTATGAATCACGCGCCAACATCCGTGCATGTGGCTTTGCTAGTTCCGGACGGCATGTCGCCTTCATTGCTCTGCGCTATCTATATTTGATAATTGCTCTCATAGACTTGGCCCTGGTGGAGGTCAACACACTCAACCCTCTTTCTTGCCGGTGATCAGGCCTGATTCTGAGACGGTGTTTACCGCCATCGCACTTGGTCAGGACCACACACTTGCTCTTACATCTGATGGTGCTATATTCTCGTGGGGTCTTGGGCGGTTCTCCCAACTAGGCTACGAAGTGCCTTCCTCGCATGTACAACCGTCACCACGTGTCGTCGCTGGGCCATTAAGGCGTGAGCTCGTACGAGGTATCGCCGCTTGCAAAAGCGCAAGCGCCTGCTGGACAGATACCTTGCTATACACATGGGGAAAGAATAATGGCCAGCTTGGATATGATAAAATCGCAAGTCCTGTGCAATCCATCCCAAGGGTAGTCACAAAAGTCACAAAGCCGGTCATTTCCGTTGCTCTGAACGTGCGTGTATTCATACATGAAATACCGGTTTTGACCTCCCCGGGTTAGAACACTGCGATGGCCTGTCTCCTCGCGACGCAAGACGTCATCCTTCTTTTCAACGACACGCATTCCCGTATTACATTTCCCTCCCCGACACGCCTTCCATCGGACTTCTTGGCCTATCGCCCACCGCAGGCGGCCCGAACCATCACGACTGCGCGTATCTTTTGTAACGAGAACACGTTCGCCACAATCTCTTCCGCTGGTGAAATCTTTACTTTCAGTGCTCCAACACCCCCTCCTTCCGGGGAACGCTTGCTTCCCGTACAGCCACAACGCGTCTGGGCCCTCCGAAAACAGTGGAGTGCCGTGCACGTCAGTTACCGATCCTGTTTATTTCCCCTGAAGTGCTAAGATATCCGCCAACTCACGTAGGATGCGGCTCTTGGTGTTGATGGCTCTCTGGTCATATGCACTCAGTCAGGTCATGTCTTTGTGCGCTCGCGGGGTGGTGGCGGTGCTAAGTTACTGCGCTTCGTACGTGTAACTGGATTGCAGCGTGCTATCGCTGTGCGTGCCAGCGACGCAGGTGCTCTGGCTGCGTTGCGGGAACCTTATCGGCCACCAGACATCACAGCAGTAGGGAACAATCTCGCAGAAGACTTGGCCCGTTTGCAACCCTACTTTTCCTTCACGCGCCCGGAGGATGAGGGTAAACGTGTCGAGCCAATGCTAGAAAGTTCGGTGGATCCAGTGGCGATTGAGCAGCTGCCCGATGTCACGGTGACGGTATATGAGGAAGAAGAAGAGGGAGATGGAGGATGTTTCGACATCGAGGCGGAATTACTCGCGCGTGACGCTCGGGAAGTGATGCGCCTCTGGGATATCCTCGCGCAGGATCGCGTTGCGCGAAGGCGGCCACAGACTCGGGCTGATGTTGTCGGATTGGGACAGGGACAGGGACAAGGATTATTCGCCAAGAGCAAGCTTTCACACGGCGCAGATCTCATGGTTCGTGTTCAAAACTCGACAGAATTCCCCGCGCACAGGATCGTACTCTCTGCTCGTTGTGCCGTTCTCGCTCGCGTGCTCGGTGGCCTAGGTAGTCTCCACGATCGAGAGTCGGGCATTTCTTTCAAACTTCTCCCCGCGCCTGTTCCGAGAATAGGCGCCAGAGCCAACTGTCCGCCGCAGATGTCAAGCGAGGCGCCTCGCCTTGCCATCACGGGTGTACACCTCTTCACCGTACTCGTCTTATTGCATTATTTATATACGGACGTGCTACTAGCTATCAATGACCCGCAGCTCGCGCGGCTCACCTATACAGCGGACGCATTCGCTCACGGCCGCTTACAACCCGCTCAGGCCGTGCGCGAATTGCTAACTCTCTCACGCGTGCTTCATCTTAAGGCCCTCGCCGATCCTCTGCTTAGCGTGGTGCGGCGCACGCCGTCTCCGTCGCTAACTGCCCATTTTCGAGCCATTTTCGATGCGCCGATGACGTCGGTATCCTCCCCCGATGCGGATGTCGTGCTACGACTCGCGGATCGCGAGGTGCAGAGCCACTCTTTTGTGTTGCGCGCGCGCTCGCTGTTTTTTGAGTGTTTCTTTGCGGATGAAGAGTGGACTAGAGATCGGTGGGAGAGTGATGGTACTTTGCGTGTTGATTTGTGTCATTTGGAATGGCGCGCTATGCAGTATGTGCTTAGGTTTATGTGTTGCGGAGAGGAGGCAGAAATGTTCGAAAGACTGGGTATGTGGATACCCACCTTACCCTACTGGATTCCTTGACGAGAGCTTTCTTGAACAGATTTTATCGATTCTACTGATGAGCTATTGACCCTCTTGTTTGATGTCATGTTTGCTGCGGTGAGTGAGTCTCACCTCGATCACTTGTCCTCATTTTATGGGTTTCTTATCTCTGATTCAACTCCAGAACGAATTGCTCCTGGATAAATTGCTCCTGATCTGCTCTTCAATTGTCATCAAATACGTTACAATCGACAACATCTCGGCTATCTACATGGAAGCAGCGTCCCTACATTGCCCGCAGCTGATGGACAGCCTTCATCAGTACCTGTCTGTCAATATGGAGAGTCTGCTCGAGGCACGGTTGCTTGACGATCTATCTCCCTGGCACATCAAGCAACTTTCTAACGCCGTACAAGGTCACCAGGCCTCAAAATCACCATTCTCCCGTTTGCAGCTGCCCGTCAACCTCGCTGCCTCCGTTAACGAGCACCGCGAATGGCTTTCTGTACAGGACATTCCTAATCCTATAGTACGTTCACAACTGAAGGCGCAGCCAAAACCATCCCCAAAGCCAAACAGGAAGCTATCGCAGCAGCCCGCCTCCCCCGGGACGCCAAGCAAGTCGAGCGTAGCGATGCCGCGAACCCCGCTTCTCGCCAATATAAGCGAAGACTTGTTTTGCATGGACGAGGCTATTGTTCCTCCCTTGAATCTGAATCTGGATGTCAGTGTAGGTGCCTCAGCCGATCGCGAGGAGCTTGTTGGGAGTACTCCGAAGGTAGGACCATGGAAGGCCAAGTCTACTCCCCCTAGGTCCGTCCCACTTGAACCTCAGTTCCTTTTCTGATATAAGAGTTCTGTAGGGTTGACATGAAGGCGATTCTGGCAGAAGCTGAGGAGATGCAGGCCAGCACTGCCAGTGGACGTACTCAACATCCACATCCTACAGCGAGCTCTTTGACGTCCATGCATCGACAGGGGTCAGGAGATGGCATGCGCATTTCACTCTCGCTCCCGAAGACACATGATGTACAACCTCGCTCGGGCTCTCCTAGTAGTTGGCGCTCGACGTCCACCCCAGCTTGGAGAATCACGAACCTCTCGCGATTATCAGCATTGGAACCTCCGGGCTCTTCTCCAGGTCGCTCGTCGGCGACGGCAACGGCAACGACCCATGACCAAACTTTACCGCGTATTACTCCACCAGGGAGTATGCAGTCGTTATCAGAAAAACCATCCCCAACTCAGCCGTTCAATGCTCCGGCTGTCCAGAAATCTAAATCTTGGAGTAATCAGAGCTCTTCTGGTCCAGGTCCATCGACAATGACGCACCCTGGTCGGCTACCCGGCTTGGGGCCGACCATCAGTCCATCCAAGGCAAAGTCGAAGGCTGGTCAGACAGCAACAGCCCACCATTCATCATCGTACGTGCCAACATACCCGACACAGCCCGATTCATAAATATTGACTTATGTTCCACCAACAGCAGCGGGAACGTGTGGACTTTGTCTTCTGTAGAACCAGTCTGTCAGCCGTCCTCAGGCACGCCAATTTCCTTCGCCGAAATTCAGCAGTTGCAAAGCCAGCCGGGCAATTCCGCGCTCAAGGCGAAGGAGCGACAGTCGCTTAGGGAGATACAGGCGGAGGAGACGGAGCTACAGGCTGAGGCCGAGTTTATGAAGTGGTGGACTGCTGAGGAGGAGCGCGTACGTCTTGAAAATGAGGCTATTGCGGCGGCCTTGTTGCAACCGCAGAAACAGCAGCCGCAAAAGCAGCAGCACCAGCGCCCTTATCATCATCACCATCATGGCAGGAGGAACAAGAAACCTGCTGCTACTGCGGAGGGCGAATCGGCTCCTGGTCCGAGGACATCCCGTGGAGGCGGGGGAGATCGGAAGAGTAAAGCCGTATAGCGGAAGTGGGTCTATCTCATCACCCACGGAAATGGGAATGCCAGCTGTCGTGTATGAACTTTACAGTAACTTATCGTATTGTTGTTATCTACTGTAGAAATTGACAGGAGTCACAAACTGATTTAAAATCCACAGCATGCCTCTACAATAAGAAGGGAACCGTCTGTACTCGGGTACAAGGGCCCTCGGGTGATGTTCCCACGCTCATTAATTCGATGCTTGGGAGTAAGAACGATTTCCGAAGAAAAGCCAGTGCGAACCCTTTTATGTGCAGTGCTGTCGTGGGTACGTATCATAACTTCGGGTGACGCTCCTCTATCCACCTTCTAGGTCGCTTTTCTACGACGATCGCACGTCGCCCGCTTGGAGGCTGATGATCACCGTCATTATTGCCATCGTCGGCGAAACGACCACGATGGGGGTGTGCAGGACAGGGGAGCATATCGGAGGCGGATACGGTCATAACGCAGGCGAGAAATGTTAGGCCGAAGAGTGATGAGGTGAGCGAGCGCGCGCGGCGAGTGGTTAGGCGGAATGAGTGTGGACGTAGTGAGACCATCTTATGAGTTTGTTGATGGTCTATTCATTATTCATAGATACACGCGGGTGAGTTTGGGTGAAAGGATATTTTACATCGAGATGTTATACGTACCACAACCTCCATAACCTGCCCTTTTTTTCTAAGTGGTGTTTCTCGCGGCCTTGAAGGAATAGGCAACGGTGAGGTGGCAGTTGTGATACAGTACGCGTAGTGGTGGCAGCAGATGTTCGGACGCGGAGACGCGGAGATTTGACGACATGACGGGGCATACCCAATCGGCCTTATCTGCTGTAATATAAGTCCAATACCGCGTCAAATATCTCAAAATTCGTCAATAAAAATATTAATTCGAGACTAAAATCGCACGAATCCATGGATAGCACCTACTGCATGACCATCCGCACGGATTATGGGGATGAGCTCGAGATTTTTACTGTCTCCAAAATTTCAGAAGAAAGAGCACGGCCACGTGGGTCAAAATCCGCTATTGTGACTTGTTTGTTTTCCCGCCCTTTCTCAAGTAATTCCGAAACGGCCCGGAAAATCGTAACACCTGCAGTCTACCTCCAGAATGCCTCCCCGACCGAACGCACGCGTCCTGCGCGATATCAAAGCGCGACAGGGCGTCGCCGACAACGAGATCTCGCGACGCGCATATCTCTACGTCGCACGCAACCAAAGTCTTCCCGCCCAAGTGCGCTACCAGGCGCAGCTCCAGCTAAACTCCTTCGGTCGCTATACGCGGCCCACGACGGTCAAAAATCGCTGTACGGTTACTGGACGTGGACGTGGTGTAATGGGCGAGTTTGGTCTGTGTCGGGTACGTGAAAATGTTTCCTTTATATGTTACCTGCACTGACTGGTGACGTGTGGGCGATCTACAGTACCAGTTTCGAACGAAGGCTCTCGCGGGAGAGTTGCCAGGAGTTAGTAAAGCCTCTTGGTAGAGGGCATCGTGCGGATCGGTTTATTGCTGTAAGCGTGTCTTTTCGCACGGTTCTTGTTCTGTCACCGATCGCCAGCAATCCGTTTCCAGTTGATCGCTATCCACAACTAGATAGGTGGGGTTGGATGCGCCAGCAACAGTCTACTTCTGATCCTGCATGTATCTCAACACCTCCAAGGACGGGAAATGAATTGTCTGTTGATCATCGGCAACTCTTGTCGTGTATCAGCGTATCTCCCTCCTTTCATTGTGATTGATGGATGGTACAACCTTCAGCTCAATGTCAATATCAAATCCCGATAAATATACAACTAGGTTCGTCTAGCTTGCGCGTTCAATGTATTATGTATGAAAGAAGGAAAACCTCACGTTGATGAAACCGGGGCGAAAGCCGGTGGCCCTGTTAATACGCTTGCTCCGAGAATGATGCCTGTGCGTCCAATTGCCGGATACATTGATACTGCATCGAGTTCAGTTTGGGCTCTAGCTCGTGTTCTGACGTCTTTAGTTTCGTACGTACGACTATGACCAGCTCCGAGTTGGAATAGGAAGTCGTTTGACTTGGATCCTGTGTAACCAGATTGTTGTATATAAGAAACGAAAAGTGAGACACAAGGTTGACTCGGTACGAAATCATATTCCCTCCGTTTTGTGTAGCGGATATCGGACCAGAAGTATGTGCTATGTACGTAGTCAGCCACAGTAGCGCGAGTACAGAATACTGACCTCGGCTCGGTGAAGACGAAGCCGAGGTCCTCTATCTATGAGAGTCACTTTTATATTTTCTCTGTGCCCCAAGGGATATGCAAGTCGTCCCTAACGCACACGAGAGACACGAGAAAGGTAATCTACGAAGAAAAAACGGAAAACTTAAACAAAGACTGCCTAGTATGACGGCGCCAATTTTCAACTCAATGCATTGCCACATGTCGGCTGCTCCGAGACCGCCAACGGCGGATGGGTATCCGCACGAAACGGAAGCCCGAGTCATGCCAACACTTTTTTTATGGATCAAACAAGCCCCCCTTGCAGATACCCAAAAGTTATAATTCTATGAAATAATACTAAAGGACAACGATCGAAGTGCACCTATCGAACATGGCTCGACTGTATTCACGTATCATACTGCGGAGAAGGCTTCCGTTGTCAGTAGCAAATTGATTCTACAGCGGAAGCCCACCGCTTCTCTTCGGTCAGAAGATCGTGCAATGTTCGGACTCGTTCAAATGCAGACTTAACAGTACTTTTAGAGAAACCTTTAGGTAAAACGCCAGAGGCATTAGAACCTGCAAAATAATCCAACAATTCCATAATGGTCAATACTGTTACTTTCACCTCGTCCTGCATGACCTCTCTGTTATTTTTTGAGTCAGCCATATCTTGTGCAAAGGCTCGGGAGAAAAAATTTGTGGCACGGAGGAAGGCATCTTTGTCTTTGTTGATGTATAGTTCAATGCTCCCTGAGATGACGCCATGGGGAATGAACCCCGGTAGAGGTTGACGAAAATATTCCCCCATGTCGTAAAGCGGGGGGAACATTAGCATAATGGCTACAGCATAGAGAATTTCCAAGAAGGAGGTATTGACTTTCCAATATTCACCGGATGTAATACCTAGGCAGGTTCTACCCCTGTTGACATAAGGTGAAAATATCCGAGTTGAGAAACGAACTTCTGGTGGCTTGAACGGGTAATCCTTTTCGGGTGGTATCATTCCAGAATGCGTGCCCGGATACCACAAAGAGCGAGGTGATGATATTGACCAGGAAAGCTGATCCTGATTGACTTCTACACGAATAATTGTTGTCCCCGATTCATCGGCAGTAAATGATGCCCAGTACGAACCCCCGAGCCAATGGGAGTCTCCAAATTCGGCCAAGCACTGCCACTTGCCGGGAGGACGTTCGGAATCCCCCCCCGGACCGTGGAATTCTTTAAAGAGTTGCTTTCTCCAGATACTCTTAGGAAATGCACCCTTTGGCCATACACGACGCCCATCGTGAATTGATCCAGTTTGGGTTGAAGGGTGAGATGACGCTGGCAATGGCGATGGACCTGGACTATGCAACCCACAGGCAATATTGTTGAAGGGATTAGAAGGCGTAGTGGGGCATATTCTTTGCGCACTTACCTAAGCAATGTCCGAATCGCATCAAGGATTTGTGTGAAGAGGGTGCTTTGGACAGAGTCGGGCTTGGATATTTCGGAGTGATTGCAATTCGGGATATCAAAGACCTTCTCATTTTGACAATTTGTTCTTGCATTTTTTGAGGGGACGATCTAGGCCATCGCAGTCGGTGAGAAGGTGAAGGGACATTCAATAGTGAATTACCATTCCGAAACCGAACATCGCAGTAGTCTCACGAAATGAGAATATAGGCCGTGATCCCCAGATACTATTGAACTGCTCCGCTATCTGGGCAACCAATGAAGACTGTCCACGTAGAAGACGGAGAAGCCGCGATGATGGAAGCCATGGAATACATTTAATGAGCAAGGATACTCTATTGGCTACAGGAGCACCACGATGAGGGGTTCCTAAGAAAACAATTCCTCCGGAATTCTGGAAAATGGGATTCCATCTACTCTCCAGTGGAAAGGCCATGATCATAGCCTGTACCATTGTCATTAGATGCATCACAGAAACAGGCGTGATAAACACACCTTTTTCACTAGGATTCCACCTAAACTATGGGCCACAAAGACTATGGGTCTCTCAGAGTTGATGGTGTCATCGTCTCGACTGCGCTACAGATTTGATTCCATATCAGTAAAATCGTTGGGACTACAAGCAGTAAGGAGTACGCACAAAGCAGCGATTTGAAACCTCTGAGAGCAATTTGGCTGCATCGACACCAAGGTCATCCTGTGAGCCAAAAACCGCGCGGGCATTATATCCGTATGTCCACACGCGAACGTGGGGGAGGTGGTTTCCGAGCCATGGTAACCAGAACTCCTTCGATTTGTTTGTCCACGTAAGGCTGCGATGGCCATTTAACCCGTGAACAAATACCAAATCCGCTGAGGGAGTCGAGGGTTCGTGGACGATAACAAGTCCGAAGTCGTGCTGGCTCATAAACACAGAATGGGTGGTTGGCGCTTAGAATGAGGTTGAAGAGTTGAGCGTCACGGTAGTGCGGTCTCGAAGTGCGGTCTCAGCTGGGCCCAAAAAAAAGGGCGAATGAATTGGAAATTGCTCATTTTTTTTGGGCGGGGCTCAGCCCTGACAACTTAGACACAGCTAACTTGACTTACTGTAGTGTGAGAATGACAGCAGTCGGCTTCGAAGTTCCGGTGAAAGCCGCCCTCGGCAATGTCCGATTACCCAGCTTTCCGAAAGTTATCCGAGTCTCTGAGGCTGGATCTGTGATGATTACAGGATTTGTGCGTTCCTACTTGCAGTGTGGCGCGGTCGGGTGTGTGAGTGAGTTTGGAAAGAGATGAAGAAGGCTAGGGAGAAGGAAAGAGTATCGGCAATCAACTGGCGGGTAAGATCACACAGTGGCTTGTTGGTTCAGACCAGCGTCGGAAATCCACGAGTCGAAGAGCAAATAAGCAGAAAAGATAAGGGCACGCAAAGGTTTTGAAAGACGAGGAAGGGGACCTGGATTACTACTGTAGTTAAGCTATGGGCTGCGAGGATGAAAGTGTCGTCCAAGCAGGAGAGGGAAGAGGGAGAGAAAACGAGAAGGGGCCCGGGAAAGGAGAGTCAACTGAGATAAAGGAGTGAGGGATCGGCCTCGATCGTGTGGACAACGGTTCCACCAGACGATCGCCGGGAGGAGAGAAAGATCACACATAGAGATGAGGAGGAAAGGGACTGGTGGTTCGAAGGGAAAATGATTCTTCGATGCCTTCTTCGACGAGCATGAAGGCTGCTTATATACATGTACGCTACTTCGAGATCGTGTCTAAGTTTTGTACAGTGATGGCTGCCTCGGAGGTGCTGATGATGAGGATTGAGTAGAAGAATGTGAGCATATAAAGAAAGAGCCAAAATAAGATAAAACGAGGAGCGTACGGCCGCCGCGTGGTGGTGTCCTTGTGTCTGTAGATGTTGTTCAAGAGCTTTAAGAGAGGAAGGAAATAAAGGAAATATGAAAGGAAGGAGGCAGTTAGGGCAGGAAATAATGTGATTGGGATGCGTAGGTCATTTTCGTCTTGTGTTGCAGCTTGAAGAGTTGTTGTCGAACACGAGGAGGACAAGAAAAAAAGAAAATCGACATGGGCACGTGAGGACGGGCGCTCCGATGCGAAAAGTCCATTCCGTTCCGGGCGTGGCTCCGAAGGGATCCTTACCTACTGATGGCACATTATATACTAGGACGTGTTTGCCTTGCTATCTGAGGTGCGTCGATGGCGCCTGACACGTGATGAATGAAGTTAGTGAGCGTAACTAAACGAGTACACAAATGTCAAGTTGCCAACTGTGGGCCGGGACAGCGTTATTGTGCTAAGGAAGACCTAGGTCATATGGAGAACAATTAAAGGGTCCGATGTAGTTTAGGAGTGAGAAAGCGATATGGTCTATAGTAAAAGGGAGAATTAATCCGAGAAAGGAAAAGAAAGGTATGAGGAACAGTACGTAGCAGGGAAGAATGGTGTTCTAACTTTAAGCCCTACCACATGAATCAAGGCGAGAGATAGTCAACACGTCGAAGACTAGGACACCCCGGACGGGTTGGATTATGCCGGGCAGTCTGAACGAGCACAACCATACTATTATTAGCCTGACGGCAGATTGAAGGGGGGCCCTTAAATGCACACTGATGAGCGAGTGGCTCTGAATGGCATTGGAGACTAGCTGTTTTGGAAACAGATTTATTCACCACTACAAGTGCGCCGAAGGCGACAAAGGGAAGTGAGTTGGGTTCTGTCACGGTCTAGTGACTGAGTACATTTTTCTGTCGCCAGTGTTGCCGAGTGTACGTGTAGCTTCGAAGCCCGCCAGTCAATGGTATGTGGAATCAGCTTGAATCTTCAAAAGGACACGACTGTTGCACCTGGCACATTGCCCCAAGGAATTTCTGTTATTGAAGTCGCTCGACATAACATCTTGCTTGGCAGCGCCTGACCGACTCGGATCCCACAAACCGCCCGACGGTGTACGCCACTCGATGGTGTTGCACAAAAATGATGTGAAGAAATAAAACAGCCCAGTGGTGCTTGTAGTATACAATGCTGCCCACTGTACATCGTGCAGTACATTTTCTACGTCGGAAGAAACTCGCTTTGGTGAATCTTTTATGAAACATTGTCAGGCCTATCGTGATACTCATTTCACGTTCACAGGGCTGTAAGTACGCACCTCGGATGCGATGTTTGTCCACTCGGAGAGCGAGCGAAGGTACTCGTCCTTTCCTTCATCAACAGGAATATCTGGATGCCAGAGAACGAACGAATCGAACCTGGCCACCGGTTTCAGGACCCTAACTGGGCGCACGTCTTCGTCTTCAGGCGACGCCTCATCCATCTCTTCC
>WNFQ01000782.1_pt1 | contig 21770 bp, 15 predicted proteins | sample 5400171 | NCBI WGS metagenome assembly WNFQ01 (sample SAMN13153356, study PRJNA577476) | soil metagenome | isolation source: 20 cm soil under Madrone tree | place: USA:California | collected 2016-06-14 | reverse complement strand
CGGCGACGACAACCGCCGTATCTTTGCTGGGCACCTTTACGAGTGCGGTAAAACGCGAAAAGGTGCCCAGCAAAGATACGGCGGTTGTCGTCGCCGCACTGACTCGGCATGTTCGTAAGTTGCCTGCGGCGCTGCGGCGCTCCCTGACATGGGATCGCGGGCTGGAGATGGCCAAACACAAGACCTTCTCGGTGGCTACCAATGTGAAAGTCTACTTCTGTGATCCGCAAAGCCCTTGGCAGCGCGGCTCGAACGAAAACACGAATGTGCTGTTACGACAATACTTCCCGAAGAGAACAGACCTGTCCGGCTATACCCAGTCGGAACTCGACAAAGTAGCGCTGCGCTTAAACCAACGCCCGAGAAAAACCCTAGGTTTTCAGACTCCTGCGAGTAAACTTCGAGCCAGTGTTGCGTCCACCCATTGAGGCCGCACCCGTAACCGGAAGAAGTCTCTAGAGACTGACTAACTAATGGGGAAAAGAGCGCAGCGCATTCCATCCTGGCCAGGAGTGATTCACTCCAACAAAGGCCGTATACTTTTGCGCAGACCAACTTGTGACATCCTCACATTTCGCTTGCGGCGAAGCGGCGGACCATACATTCCGGTTGGCCGACCACTCGCCCGGAACACTTCTGATGCTACTCAAGCCGGTTTCTGACCCCTTAAGCGGTCGAGTGGCTTGAACGCGTACCACAAAAGCCGTTTTCAGGGAAGTACGGAGATGCCATCCACAACAGGAGTTACGGGTGGCTCGACGGGCCTAGGCGAACTCATTTTCCTCCGCCTGGTCTGGGAACCGAACTTTCTCCGGCCCGTCAACGTATGAGAACGTATAGGAGACGGTATCTCCCGTAGAAATCCCTGCTGTCTCGCCAAGAGGATCGTCAATGGAAGCTTTAGGGCAAAATCTAAAATTTGCAGCGCGTCAACTGCGGCGCAATCCCGGTTTCACCATAACGGTGATCCTTACCCTGGCACTCGCCATCGGCGCAAACACCGCCATTTTCTCCATGGTGAATGCGCTCATGCTGAAGAGCCTGCCCTATTCGTATCCCGAACGGATGGGCACTATTTACACACGGATCACCGGCTCCAGGGCCTCCGATGAGCGACACAAACTAAATGGTGAGCAATGGGAGCTGCTGCGCGACAATGTCCCCTCCCTGATATCGGCTGTTTCAAGTCCAAGAACTTCGGGCGTAAATCTCCAGGCGGGTTCGCACGTGGAGTACGTGCATGGCGGGCGCATCTCGGCTCACTATCTCGACGTGCTAGCGGTTCAGCCTGTGCTGGGGCGCAATTTTTCTGACGACGAGGACCGTCCGCACGGGCCCAAGGCCGCCATCCTAAGTTACAGTTTGTGGCGAAATACCTTCAGCTCTAATGCCAATATTTTAGGGCAGGGCATTCTGTTGAAAGGCGAGCCGTACACTGTGATCGGAGTGCTCCCTGAGGGCGCAACTACTCCCTTGAACGCCGACCTATATACGGCGCTCCAGCCCAGCCGCGAGGGCGAAGGCGGGGGAACGAACTTTGAGTCCGTCACGCGGCTGCGCGATGGCGCCAACTGGCAACGGGCGGATGCGGAGATCAACCGCGCCTGGGCCCTGCGCTCCAATCGCTATGAATTAAAGAACAACCCCGGCGCGCAGCTGACCTATTATTCCGTGCCGCTCCAGAAGGGCCAGACCGCCTCGCTGCGTCCGCAGGTTCTGGCGCTGATGCTGGCCGCAGCCTTCATCCTGCTGATCGCCTGCGCCAATCTGGCCGGGATGACGCTGGTCCGCATGATGCGTCGCACCTCGGAAGTGGCGACGCGGCTGGCGCTGGGGGCCTCGCGCTGGCAGATCCAGAAGCAATTCTGGATCGAGAACCTGCTGCTGGCACTTGTTGGCGGAACCGTTGGCACTGGTGTGGGCTTCCTCGCCTTGCGCGGTCTCCTGTTGCTGCTACCCGCGACCTTTCTCCCAGTCGCCCGCGTTCCCCTCGACGGCCGCGTGATGGGCTTCACGCTGGGTGTCTCGCTGTTGACCAGCATTCTGTTCGGTATGCTCCCCGCGCTCGCAACTCGGAATGAGGACCTACGCTCGTCAATGGCCAGCCGCGCCGTGGCCAGAAGCGGCAGCTTGCGCCTGCGCCAGGGGCTTATCGCTGGCGAGGTCGCCCTGACCGTAGTGTTGCTGGCCGCTTCCGGCCTGCTCATCCGCACCCTTGTCCACTTGGAGACGCTGCCGCCGGGGTTCAACCCCAACGGAGTAATGACCGCCAAGGCCTCGCTCGACGACGCCCGCTTCCACGATCCTGCGGCCTTCAGAAAACTATTGGACGAGAGCACGGCCGCCATGCGGCAGATTCCCGGCGTGCAGAATGCCGCGGTCGGATTGAGCCTGCCGTATGAGCGCGCTTTGGTTGATGGAGCGCTGGCCATCAGCGACGGTAAGGAAGCAGGGCAACACGTCGAAACAAATGAGGTATACGTCACACCCGGTTATTTCGAGGCATTGCAGATCCCGGTCCTGATGGGGCGCTCCTTCACCGCAGAAGACGGTCCGGATGCGCAGCGTGTGGCCATCGTCAACCAGGCATTCATGCGCAAATTGTTCCACGGGGCAAATCCGGTTGGACGTTACGTGGATAAGAATATGGTGATTGTCGGAGTAGTGGAAGATGTGGCCATCGCGCCGGGGTTGGTTGCTGGTGCGCCTCTTACCGGCGAAGAGGCTATGTATATCCCTGCCGCGCAAAAAGATGCCCAGTCACTCTCGCTGGTTCACGTATGGTTCCAGCCAAGTTGGATCGTCCGCACAGCCGGCCCGGTGGAAGGATTGAACGCGCAGATGCAGCGCGCGCTGGCGAGTGCCGATCCCAACCTACCCTTCTCGGGCTTCTACAGCATGCGCGACTTGCTGGTGAAGACCCTGGCGACACAGCGAGTCGAAGTGGCGCTGCTGGGCGCGATGGCGGCACTGGCGCTGCTGCTGAGCGCGGTCGGCATTTTCGCGCTGGTTGCCAACATGGTGGCGCAGAGGACGCGCGAGATTGGGATCCGCATGGCCCTGGGCTCGACTGTGAGTCAGGCAATGGTGCAGATCGGCCGCTGCGGCGTGGGCGCCTCGGTACTGGGCCTTTTTCTGGGACTGGTCCTTTGCGCGGGAGCGCTGCGAGTGATGCGCGGCGTGCTCTATGGCGTAGGTGTGTACGATGCGCCCACAATCCTCACAGTCGTCTTGACGCTCGCGTGTGTAACGCTCATTGCTACCACTGTGCCAACTCTGCGAATTGCAGGAATCGATCCTGCAAAGACGTTGCGAGATGAATAGGACAACGTCGGGAAAAGCCATTCTCTTGCGCTCCTGCCTGGCTGTCGTTAAAACAGCCGTGGAATGCGTCTCCCCTGCTTGGAATCTTAAATGTAGCATTCCCCAGCGGCTGGCAGCCCGTTGCTGCGATGTTGTATATGGCTTTCCAATACTGACGAGAGAAGTAGAGAAAAAAACAGGGCGTCTTGCTTAGGTGGGCGGTGGGAGATGCCGCGTCGCGACACTATGTTCCTGCTGCGGCGGCTGCGGTCTGATCGAGGATTTTTGCTGCGCGGCCCACTTCCGACACTCCAAAAATCACCAATGTTGCATTCGTAGTTGGCTCAACACCGCAGTATGCATAGTGAATGTTGATGTTGGCGTCGCCTAGCTTCGAAGCTGCGCGTGCCAGTTCGCCGGGGCCGTGGGGAAGCTTGGCCTGGGCGATTTCGCCTTCTGTGTAGCTTATTCCTTCCTTGTCGAGGATTGCTGCGGCGGCGGCGGGATTGTCGACGACCATGCACACGAGGATGGTTTTCTCCGCGGGGATGGATTGAAAAGCCAAGATGTTCGCACCGCGGTCCGCGAGCGCGCGGCAAACTTTTCCCAGCGATCCCGGACGATTGTCCATGCGAATGGTCAGTTCCTTGTTAATGGGCATTTTGGAGACCTCCTGCGTTCGTATCAAATCGAGGCGTAGAGGTTCGACGTGGTGGTGCGGGAATCTTACGTCTAGCCCTAGGTTGATGCAAGGGAACATCCGGAAGGATTGGGTGTATACTCCGGCTACCCGAAAGACGAACGATCTCTTCGGATGAGGAGTTTCTCGACCGGGAAACCAACAATTAGCTGAGCCTGGCCGGCGTTCGGTCCTCGCGGCTCGGCCGGCTCTCAATCAGTGAGGGCGTGATGAAGCAAACCTTTGCTATCGGCATTGGAGGCGCGGCTGGACAGGGTGTCGCCACTCCGGGCGACATTTTCGCGAAGATCTTCAGCCGGCGGGGCCTGAACCTCAACGCCTACAACGCTTATCAGTCCATCATTCGCGGGGGCCACACTTTTCTGACGATTCGTACCGGCCCGGAAAAGGTCACCAACATGGGTGACCGCATCGACCTGTTCATTCCGCTCAACCAGGACAGCATGGATCGGCACCTGAAACTTCTCACTGCCGGCGCCGCATGTATCTACAATGCCGATACAATTAAGTCCGGCGCGGCCGGGGACGGCGTGCAGCTTTGCCCACTTCCGGTTTCCGAGTTGGCCGATATCACGCGAAATAAAGTTGCGCAGAATACGCTCGCGATTGGCGCCGGTCTGCACATGATGGGCATCGGCTTCGCGGCTTTAGAGGAGGTCCTGCGCGAGCAGTTCAAGAAAAAAGGCGATGCCGTTGTGGCTGAAAACATCGGGGTTGCGCGCGCCGGCTATGACTATGCCGCTGCGCATTTCACGGCTTTCGCGAATCCGCTTCCCAAGACGGAGAACAAGTACGCGATCTTGAGTGGCAATGTCGCGATGGCCATGGGAGGCGCGGCCGCGGGAGTGAAATTTTACTGTGCCTACCCTATGAGCCCTTCGACCGGTGTGCTGCACTGGATGGCGGCACACGCGCGCAAAGCCGGAATTATGGTGCGCCAGGTGGAGGACGAAATCGGAGTGATTAACATGGCCATCGGCGCGGCTCAGGCCGGCGTCCGCGCCATGTGCGCTACCTCCGGCGGCGGCTTCGCGCTGATGAGCGAGGGCCTCGGCATGTCCGCTATGATCGAAACGCCGGTGGTGGTCATCAACTGTCAGCGCGCCGGCCCGTCCACTGGCGTTCCCACGAAGACCGAGCAGGGAGACCTGTGGCAGATGCTTGGCGCTGCATTTGGGGATTATCCACGGATTATCGCGGCGCCGCTGGACATCGGCGATTGCTTCAAGCTGATCCCGGAGCTATTCAACCTCGCCGATCGCTTCCAGTGCCCCGGACTCGTGCTCTGCGATCTCCTCTTGTCCGAAGGCCGGCTCAGTGTGCATCCGAACGACCTGGATTTCAGCCCACCGATCGATCGCGGCGAGCTCATCACCACCGCGAACGGTAACGGCGCACACTCTGCGGCTTCCACGAACGGCGGCTACAAACGCTATAAAATCACCGACAGCGGCGTTTCACCGCGCGCTGTTCCCGGCGTGCCCGGCCACATTCACACGGTGGCCACCGACGAACACCAGGAAGACGGCGTACTAATCAGCGACGAGTTCACCAACCCCATCAAGCGCCGCGCCATGATGGAGAAGCGAATGCGCAAGGTCGCTGGCATTGAGGCCGCCGTGCCGCCACCGGTACTTTCAGGTCCGCCCAACGCCGATGTGACATTGATCGGCTGGGGTTCAACCAAAGGGGTAGTCGAGGAAGCTTGCGAACTCCTGAGCGAACAAGGAATCTCTGCCAATCAGCTCCAGATTCGCTGGCTTGTGCCGCTGCATGGCGAAGCCATTCTCGAAATCCTGCGGGGCTCGCGGCATACCATCATCGTGGAGAACAACTACAGCGGCCAGTTCGCGCGCTACCTGCGCAGCGAAACCAGCTTTGTGCCCAGCGGCCACATTCGCAAGTACGACGGCGAACCTTTCATGCCGCATCACATTGTCGACGCCGTGAAGGAACAGCTCGCGGGGAGCACGAAACTTTCGGTTCCCATGCACGAGATTATGGTCTGAGGAGGAGACGCACATGGCGACCAGCGTACAGCGTGCGAATCAACTGACGATGGCGGAACTGAAAGGGAAAGTCGATCCCGACTGGTGCCCGGGCTGCGGCGATTTCGGAGTGCTGGCCGCGCTGCAAAAGGCCTTGGTGGAGCTGCAGATTCCGACCCACAACGTCGTCACCATCAGCGGCATCGGCTGCTCCTCCAATCTTCCCGGCTACATCAACACCTATGGCATGCACACGCTGCACGGCCGCGCCCTCGCGGTGGCCACCGGCCTCAAGCTCGCCAATCACGAGCTCACCGTAGTGGTGACGGGCGGCGACGGTGACGGCTTCGGGATCGGCGGCAACCATTTCGTGCACTCGATGCGGCGCAACGTCGACTTGCTGTACATCGTGATGGACAACCAAATCTACGGCCTTACCACCGGGCAGACTTCGCCCACCAGCCGCGTCGGCATGAAAACGAAAAGCATGCCGTTCGGCAACATCGAAGCGCCGGTTAACCCCATTTCCCTTGCTCTAGCCGCAGGCGCCACTTTCATCGCTCGCGGCTTCAGCGGCGAGCAAAAACATCTCACCGAACTAATCAAGCAAGGTATCGAGCACAAGGGCTTCTCGTTCCTCGATGTGTTCAGCCCGTGCGTCACCTACAATCTCGACAATACGTACCAGTGGTTTCGTCCGCGCGTGAAGAAACTCGAGGACGACTCTGCTTACGATGCAGGTGACTGGACCGCCGCGATGGAGAAGTCTCTGCTCTGGGGCGAGGAAATCCCCATCGGCAAATTCTTTGAGCGCACCGACGTCCCCACCCTTCACGGCGCCGAGCCGGTGCTGAACGAAGGCCCGCTGGTCCATCGCGAGCTCAGGGTGCCTCCCGACGCGGCCCGGTCGTTTATAGAAGAGCTGATGTAGCCACGAGCGGCCGGCTGCCAGGCCAAAATTACTCCCGTATTTGTGAGATGGAGTATCGACAGGTGGCGGGGTGCGTTCGCGCAGCCAGAAATGGCTGTGCCACTCATGCTGGAGTTAGTTGGGGGCGGGGTCGGTGCGCTTTTTTAGGACCGGGCGGTCGTTGGTTGGGGGGGCCTGGGGAGCGGCGGCCGCTGGGCCTGCTCCGGTGGCGGGGGCGGAGGCGGAGATGCCGCCTTCTGTATAAGCCTTCTTTAGGAATTGCTCGGCGACTTGCTGGGCACCGCCGGTATCGTCGTTGGTTTGCTTGGCTTTGCTGTATTCGTTGACGGCGCGGGCGCGCTGGCCGAGCAGGTCAAAGATCTTGCCGAGATAGATGTGGCTCCAGACGTCGGTCCACTTCTCGGAAGCCTCCGGAACGGTTTGCAGGGCGTCGCGGAACGCGTTGGCGGCGGCCTGATAATTCTTTTGGTAGAAAAAGGCTTCGCCCATGCGGAAATTGGCGAGTGGGCGACTGGGTTGGATGGAAAGCGCGCGCTGATACTGGCCAATGGCGTCGTAGTAGCGGCCTTGTTCGGCAAGTTCCTCGCCGCGGGCGATGGCGGCGCGTGCGCGCAGCGTGGAGCTGCCCTTCAGGATGACGTTATTGGGATCGATCTTGATGCCGCCGGGCTTGGGGCGGCCGAAAGTTTCCACCGTAAATTCGGACTCGGTGCCGACGACGTCGATCGTCTTGGTTTCCGGATTGCCTTCCGTTTCGATGCGCAGGTCGACGGGCATGTGGAAGGTGTCGAGGGGCTGCTTGATTTTGCCGACCACGCGGAAACCTTGATGCGTGCGGTAGACCACGTATTCGATGGTGAAGTCTGGAACACCGGTGGAATTGAGCCATTGCGCGAAAAAGCTGCGGAGATCGGGCGGTGGTTGTCCGGCTTTGGCGGAAGCTTGTGCATGCTGCTCGGCGAAGGCTTCGAAGTTTTCTATGGTGGCGCTGCCCTCGGCGTATTTGAAGTAGAAATCGTGCAACAGGGATTTAAAGGCGACGTCGCCCATCTGCGCGCGAACCATGTGGAAGATCATGGCGCCTTTGTTCATCACAACGGAGCGATAGTCGGCGGAATAGGGCGCCAGGCGCGCAGCTTGGGCGATGGGCGCGGCTTCTTCGTACATTAAGGCGCCGACGGCGAATTCGTCGACAGCTTTCAGACCTGCTTCTTTGCCGGCGTTTTGCTCGGCGTAAAGAGCTTCGGAATAGCGCGCCAGGCCATCGCTGATCCACACATCTCCACGCGTGGTGGGCAGAACGGCGTTACCCCACCATTGCGAGGCGACCAGGCGCGCGATGGTGCGGTCGGAACCTCGGGGATCCCATATGCGTTTGCTGAGGAGCAACAGACCCGGCCCGGCAAAATCGCGCAGCGTGCCGTCGGGAAGCTGGGCGAGGGTGAACTCTGGGCGGGGCAAGGGGCCGAACATATCGGAAAACACCGTGGTAGAGCGCGCCACGTCGTCGGCGAACTTTTGTGCATCGCCGCTCGCTTCGCGAGGAGCATATACGTTGACGCTGATGCCTTCGGCCTGCTTGGGATTGAGTTGCAGATTTCCGGCGACGAACGTGCCATGCGGGGCGGACGTGTCGCACTGGAAGGTGTAGACGAGGCGATTGCCTTCGACGCTGTTCCTGCCGGGAGTCGGCGTGGGAGCGGCGGCTTTGCCGGTGCCGGCCACGGCGAAGGCTTCGGGAACGTTGAGGCGGAAAGTGGCGGTGTAGCGGTTGGAAGGATAGTTGGTGAGCGGGAACCAGCGCGCGGGAAGAAGCAGGAAGGCGCCATCGCGATTGATGGCCGCGGCGCGGACGCCGGGGACGGGGCTGTTTTCTTCATTGGCGAGAGGGCCGGCGTAGGTGAAGGTGAGAGTCACTTTGGCGCCCGGCGCCACGGGAGAAAGCAGATTGACGATGAGGTTGAGGGGATTTTGGGAGTCGCGCTCAAAGCCGAGCGTCTTGCCTTCCGCGGACTTCACCACGGTTACATTGAGATTGGGATGCAGCTCGACGCGGACGGCGCTGGAGACTTCCTGAGCTTTGAACTCGACTTTGGCCACGGCGGAAAGAGACTGCGTGATGGGGTCGAGCGTGGCGGAGACGTCGTAATGGTCGGCGAGGAAAGAGGATGACCGAGGTGTTTGGGCATGCAGGGGCGCGCAGGCGAGGAGGAGCAGAGAGGCGAGGAGTGAAGCGGTACTGAATTTATTACAACGGGTCATCGGACCCCTTTCATTTTGACGCATTGGCTGCGGCCTCGCATCGGCATTTTCCGGCAGCGATCGATGGAGGTCCTTCGGTTCGGCAAAATGCGCCGGACCTCACGATGACGGCCGATTTGCGAGAGCGCATGGATGCCGATTGCTACTTCGCCGGCTAGAGCTGGCTGGGACGCGCTGAAGCGCGCCCCTACAACTCTTGCAACGTTTCCAGAAGCCTCAACGGATGCAGGACATGTTTCTGCCCTATATAGGATAGCAGAGACCTCATTTCGCGTTGCCATGCGGGGGGCTGACTTGTGCTTGCGCTTCGGCAATTAGTTCGAGGATGGCGTCGGCGGCGCGCTCGACCGCGCCGGGAGGGCCGAGGCGCTGGCGGACTTCGGCAAGGTCTCGGCGGAGAGATTCGCGGGCGCTTTGGTCGTTCAGCAGGCGAAAGACCTCGGAGGCTACGCGGCTGGGAGTGAAATCGTTTTGGATGAGTTCGGGCACGGCGCGTTTTCCGGCGATTAGATTGACCATGCTGAAGAAAGGCGTGCGCACGAGGGGCTTGGCCAGCAATGCGGTGAGAGGTGTGACGCGATAGACAACGACCATGGGGACATCGAGGAGCGCGGCTTCGATGGTGGCGGTGCCGCTGGAGACGATGGCGGCATCGGCGGCGGCGAGGGCGTTGTACGTTTGGCCGAGCACGATTTTCAGGGGGACTTGCGGGGGCGGCCAAGCTTCGCGGAGGGATGCGAGATTCGCTCCGGGGGCGGCGGCGAGGACGAATTGCGTTGGCGAGTCGCGGTGGATGCCCTGGCAGGCCTCGCGGAGTATCGGGAGATGCTGGCGAAGTTCGGCGGCGCGGCTGCCGGGGAGAACGGTGACTAGTTTTTTTTGTGGATCGAGGTTTTGCTCGCGGAAAAACCCGGGGCGATCAAGCGATGCATGCACCGCGCCGACCAGTGGGTGGCCGATGAATTTTACGGGGACCCCGGCATCGCCGTAGAACTTTTCTTCAAACGGAAAAATGCAGAGGGCTTTCGCGAAGCGCCGGCGGACTACACGCACGCGCCAGGGGCGCCAGGCCCAGAATTGCGGGCAGATGTAATAGATATTTTTGATGCCGCGGCGTTTGAGTTTTCTGGCGAGGCGGAGATGGAAGCCGGGAAAATCGGTGAGGATGGCGAAGGCGGGCTGGCGGCGCTCGGCTTCGGCGACGAGGCGGCGCATGGCGCGGATCAGCGACGGAAGGTGGCTGAGGATTTCCGTGATGCCGACCACTGAGACTTCGGAGTAGTCAGTGACGATATCGACGCCGGCGGCGCGCATTTGCGGGCCACCCATGCCGAAAATTTCGAGGTCAGCGCGCTGCTTTAGCGCAGCGGCGAGGCGCGCGGCGTACATGTCTCCGCTGGCTTCACCGGCGGAGAGGAGAAGAGAGGTCATGATACCGAACCCTGCAAGACGCCAAAATCTTGCCCAGAAGGGGCGCAGCAGTGCTGCGCCCCTTCTGGGGCGGCAAATACTTGAGCGGCGCTAGTTGGCATGCGGAGGGAGCGCTCAGTCGCTGGCGGGAAGAGGAAAAGGTAGCGGCGAGCCGGGCCGGGGGCGGGCGGCGCCAGAATCTTCGGGTAGGTGCAACTCCTGCTCTTTGTACTGGAGCTGGTAGAGGCGATAGTAGATGCCGCGCTGGGCGAGGAGCTCCTGGTGCGCGCCTTGCTCGCGTAGGCGGCCTTTGTGGAAGACGAGGATGCGGTCGGCATGCTGAATGGTGCTCAGGCGATGCGCGATGACAAGCGCGGTGCGGCCGCTGAGGAGGCGGTCGAGGGCATCGCGGATTTGCAGCTCGGTCTTGGTGTCCACGCTGGAGGTGGCTTCATCAAGGATGAGGAAGCGCGGATTGTGCGCGAGGGCGCGGGCGAAATTGATGAGCTGGCGCTGGCCGACCGAGAGCGTGGAGCCGCGCTCGTTGACGCTGGCGGCGACGCCTTCGGGGAGGGATTCGATGAAATCGGCAAGGCCGATTTCGCAAATGGCGTTCTCGACGGTGTCGCGGTCGATGTTGGGAGTGCCGAGGCGCACGTTGGATTCGATGGTGCCGGTGAAGAGGAAGGGGTCCTGAAGAACGATGCCGAACAGGCGGCGCAGGTCCTGGAGATTGATTTTGCGGATGTCGATGCCGTCGAGCAGGATTTGGCCGCGCTGAATGTCATAGAAGCGAAGAAGGAGAGAGATGAGCGTGGTTTTGCCGGCGCCGGTGTGGCCGACGATGGCGAGGGTTTGGCCGGGCTCGACGCGGAAAGAGACGTCGCGGAGAACCCAATCATCTTCGCGGGGATTAGGGATGGGGCGATAGCTGAACCAAACATTGCGGAATTCGATTTCGCCGCGGGGATTTTCTAGGCGAACGGCGTCGGGCGGCGAAGAAACGTTGGCGGGCTCGTCGAGGAGCTTGAAAATGCGCTCGGAGGCGGCCATGGCGGACTGCAGGATGTTGAATTTTTCGCTGAGGTCCTGGATGGGGCGGAAGAAGCGAGTGGCATACATGGTGAAGGCGGTCAGCTTGCCGAGGGTGAGCGTGGAGGCGAGCACGCGATTGCCGCCAGCCCAATAGATTAAGGCGATGGCGAAGACGCTCAAGATTTCAACGGCGGGGTAGAACAGGGCGTAAGAGAGGATGGCGTCGCGCCAGGCGATCATGTTGTCGTGATTGCGCTTGGCGAATTCAGCGCGGGCTTTTTGCTCGCGGTTGAAGATCTGCACGATGCTCATGCCAGAAATGTATTCCTGGAGGAAGGCGTTGATCTTGGCGATGGCCGTGCGAATGTGGCGATTGGCGTCGCGCACGTAGTGGCGGAAGACGAAGGTGACGATTAGGATGAAGGGAAGAACGGAGAGCGCGTCGAGAGCGAGGCGCGGGTCCATCCAGAAAAGCAAACCGGCCATGACCGCGAGGAGGAAGAAATCGTTGATCATGGTGACCACGCCGGCGGCAAAGAGGTCGTTGAGGGCGTCGACGTCGGTGGTCACGCGCGTGACCAGGCGGCCGACGGGGTTGCGGTCAAAGTAGCTCATCGGCAGGCGCTGCAGGTGCGCGAAAATTCCGGTGCGCATGTCGTACATGGTCTGCTGACCGACGCGCTGCATAATGCGGATCTGAACGTACTGGGCGACGAAATCGAAGATCAGAACGAGCAGGTATAGGACGCTGAGTACGATTACGCTGCGCCAAGCGCTGGCCTCAGGCAAATTGCCTCTCAGTGCTGGCGAGAAATAACGGTCGATGGCGACTTGAAAAATTCGCGGCGGGGCTAGTTCGAGCGGCGTAACCACGGCGACCAGGGCCATGGCTAGGACGACACGCCAGCGGTACGGATGCAGGTATTGCATCAGGCGGCGCATCAAGCGCGCGTCGTACGCTTTGCCTAAGGCTTCTTCTTCGTGCACGTTGCTCATGCGCGTTCTAACTCTTCTTCCAGCAATTGCTTCTCGTAGAGATCTGCGTAATAACCGCCGCGAGCGAGGAGTTCGTCGTGCGTGCCGCGCTCGATGATACGGCCGTCGCGCAGGACGACGATCTGGTCCGCGTCCCGCACGGTGGAGGTGCGGTGCGAAATCAAAATGGTGGTGCGGCCGTGCATGATGCCGCGCAGACGCGTGAGGATGCGCTCCTCAGTTTGCGTGTCGACGCTGGAGAGGGAATCGTCGAGGATGAGGATGCGCGGGTCGCGGATGACGGCGCGAGCGATGGCGGTGCGTTGTTTCTGTCCGCCGGAAAGCGTGATGCCGCGCTCGCCGACAACGGTTTCGTATTTATGGGAAAAGCCTTCGACGTCGGAATCGAAGCTCGCGATCTCCGCGGCCTGGCGGACCTGGTTGAGATCGTAATTGGGGAGGCCAAAGGCGATGTTGCCGCCGACGGTTTCGCTGAAGAGGTACGTGTCTTGCGGGACGTAGCCGATGGAGCGGCGCAAGGTGTCGAGCGGCCATTCGCGAATGGGCCGGCCGTCAATCAGGACTTCACCCTCGGGAGCTTCCCAGAGGCGCGCGATCAGGGCGGCGAGCGTGGTTTTGCCGCTACCCGTGGGGCCGACGATGGCGAGCGTAGAGCCCGCAGGAATTTTCAAGTTGATGTCCCGGAGGACGGCATGTGTATCGTTGCCGTTGGATTTGGCGAAGCCGGCGCCATTCCCGGAGATAGTAGTGGGATATGTGAAATTCAAGTTGCGGAATTCGACTTCGCCGGCGACTGCGGCGTTGGCGGGAACCTTCGCGAAGCGGTCGTCGATTTGCGGCTGTGCGTGGAGAATGTAATTCAGGCGGCCCATGGAGGCCGCGCCGCGCTGGAAAATGTTGGTGACCCAACCGAGGGCAATCATGGGCCAAACGAGAATGCCGAGGAAGGTATAGAAAGCGATCAGGGCGCCGAGAGAAATCTGGCCGCGGAGAAGTTGATGGCCGCCTTGCCAGAGTACGATGAGGAAGGAAAAGCCGATGAGCGCCTGGAGCGATGGCATGAACATGCTCCAGGTGCGGATGAGCTTGATGTTGCGAGCCACGTATTCGCGATTGGGCTCGTCGAAGCCGCGGATTTCGGCTTCTTCCTGGGCGTAGGCGCGGATGACGCGGACGCCGGAAAGATTTTCCTGGACTTTCGCGGAGAGGGTGGCGAGCGAGGCTTGAATCATTTCGTAAAGATCGTGAATAACTTTGCCAAAGTGGCGTACGGCCACGAAAACTACAGGGACGGGGAGCAGCACCCATAACGTCAGGGGCGGAGAAAGGCGCGCCATGACCGCGATGGCGATGAGCATGGTGACCAGCGTTTGCCCGGTGTACATGATGCCGGGGCCGAGGACCATGCGTACGTTGTTGAGGTCGTTGGTGGCGCGGGACATCAGTTCGCCAGTGCGATTGCGGACGTAAAACTCCGGCTCCATGAGCAACAGGCGGCCGAGCAGGTCGGCGCGGAGGTCGAATTCAATGTCGCGGGAGACGCCGATGAGAACCCAGCGCGTGGTGAAGGACAGCGCGCCTTTGAGCAGGACGCAGATAATCAGGATGAGACAGTAGATGCCTAGAGCGTGACGGCTGTGCGGGGCGTAGAAGGGAATATCGCGGTTGAGCCAACCGCCGGCAAGCGCTTGCGCGTGGGTGTTGGTTTCAAAGGGGCGAGGGCTGCCAGCGAGAATGTCGGTCATGACGCCGGTGGCGAGCGGGATGATGTTGCCGACAATGCTGGTCAGCACGAGAGCGAGCAGGCCGAGCGCGATAGCAGGGCGGTAGCGAGCGAGATAGGGCACGAACCCAAGCAGGTTTCTCGCGGCGGAAGTACGCGCCTGCGGTTGCTGCGATTTTTGCGCGGCGGTCCCGTGCTGTCCGGTTTTGGTGCCGTTGCTCATCGCAAATTCGATCGCGCGGTGCTCAGCGACGGAGCCTCATTCAGAAAATGCTCGTATGAGCGCTCGAGGGACTGGTAGCGCTTGGTCGCAGGGTTCCAGCGGATGCCGATGGGAAGCGTGTGCGTGTCCACCGCGCCCTTCAGCGGCGTGAAGTACAGCGCCAGGCCCTTTTCGGGATCCTGCTCGTAAGCCAAGCGCCAGCCGGTCACGCCTCCGATGGGAGTGCCAGGCAGATAGCCTTTCCCATTCTTCAGGTGTTCGTCGCAGCGCAGGATTTCCATCCACTGACCGTTATCGTTTTCCGCGAGCACCGCGCGAGTGACAATCGTGCCGGGCAGATTATTTTTCGGCGATTTGGGGACAATGTTGGCAGCGAGAAATTCCTGCTTGCCGTTTTTCGCCAGTTCGCCGAAAAGCAGCACGGTGGTCTCTTTTCCGAGTAGTGAATCCGCCGCGGACTGAATGTCCTCGGGAACGGACGGCGCGGCCGGCTTTGCTTCCGCGGCGGGCTTTTCCGGTGTCGCGTCACCGCAGCCGGCGAGGAAGCACGCAGCCAGTATGCCCAGCGCTGCGTTCCGGCAAGTGCGGCGAACGGCCCCCCGATTCTCACTGATTTGATTCCCCGTCCCTGAAGGTAAGGACGGCATGGCTGCGGACTCGTTAGCAGGCGTCAGGAAACAGCCGCTTTCCGTGAGATTTTCCATTGTAGAAGCTTCGCTACTCCTTTTTGTCCGTCGCGAGGTGAAGGCGTAATGCCACAATTTTAGCCGTTGCGTGTCCTCCACGGAAGAAATCATCGGCTCAGGTTGCTTTTATGATGAGGTGACGTTCCGGCGCCCGCCGAGGCCCAAGATTAACGCCGGGCGAGGATGGCGTCCAGCCGGGCCTCGAAATTTTCTTCCCCCTCGGAGGATAACTCGCTGCGCTCGACGGGAAGCGCAGCCTCAATGGCCTCCACCCAGTTGAACAATTGTTGGATGTTTTCGCGGGTCCTGGCGTGATATTCCTTCAAGTTGCCGCTGGCCGACATCCACTGGCGAAACGTGTGCTCGAGGGGATGGTCGGAGGACCCGAATGGGTTAGAAGCTGCGGCGGGAGCGAGAATGCCACCGTGCCCAGTGAAGAAATGCTCGAATCCTAGGTCGGCGGCGAAATGGCCGGCGGTGGCGGCTACTCCATCGTCGTACAGCAGGCCGTGACAGATCAGCGCGAGCGGCTGCGGTTCGCGGCGCCACTTTAGAGTTTCCAAATCAAAGAACCACAGGTCCCAGTTGGCGCCGACGAGGTATGCCGTGTCCGGGTTCATGTGTTGCGCGGCGAGTGCGGCTACTTCCGGAGGGCCGTAACTTTGATCGCGGAGGTCCCACTCGGCAACCGGGATTTCCGTGGGATCGACGGCCTGAATGCGCAATTCGGTAAAAGCGCTCTGCGAAGTGGAGAGTGACGCAGTGGTGAGGAAGCGGGCAAACTCCGGGATCATCGTCGTTTCGGAGAAGTCGCGCGTCCAGATGCGCAGATGCGCTCGGTTGGCCATTTTTGCTTATTTAATTATACCGGTACGCCCAAAAAGAGGCGAATTCCGCGGTGGTTCAAGCTGAAAGCGGTTCAGTGCGGGAGCGGCGCCGCGGTGCCCAGATTGGAGGCGATCTGGGCCAGGCGTTCGCGCAGGGAGTCGCCTATTTCAGAGAAAACCCTGGTGCAGGTGTCGCGGAGTTTTTCTTCGGCGGTGGCGGCGATGCCCGAGACCACTTCGCGGGACTGGTGGTCGAGCGAGGCTACCGTGGCGAGCATCCATTGATTGGAGACATTTTCGAGGCGGCCGCGGAACCTTTCGGCGGCTTGTTCGCCAACGCGCGCGTACATGCCGCGTATCTCCGCTTGCTGAGCCTCGGTCATCGATTTCCAGGCCTCGAGCAGGGGGCCGAAACCGGCCTGCACTTTCCTGTTCGCTTCAGCGACACCGGCTTCCAAAGTGCCGCTCATGGCGGTTTGAAAGCGGCGGAGAAAGCTCTCCTGCTCGCCGGTGAGTTTCTGAGTCAAATCCGCGTGCGCTGCTTCCATGCGGGCTTTGGATTCGCTCACCGACTTTTGCGCTTCCGCTTCAAGGCCGCTGAGCTCCTGGCGCGCCTGGCGCTGAATTTCGTCGATGAAGGCGGCGGAGGTGGTTTCTGCGGCTTCACTGAAGAGCGCGCGGGCGCGCTCGAAAGCGTCGCGGACGACTTCCTCCATCTGGTTTTGCGTGTGGCCGACGAAATTGCGGCTGGCAGTATCGAGCTCGCCGGCAAACATCGCGGAGATTTCGCCGGCGCGTTCGCGCAGGCGCGCTTCGGCCTGCTCTCCGGCGCGTTCCGCAAAATGCTGAATTTGTGTTTGCGCTTTTTTCTCGTACCATTCCGCGGATTTCAGTAAGTCATCGACGACCTGATGCTTGGTGGTTTCTGCTTTGCCTTCGAGGTCGGCGAGACTGCGCGCGGTAACAGAATCTGCGGATTCGTGCAGTAACTGCTCGACTCCGCCCAAATTGCCGCGGAAGCTCGCCAGTGCTTCCGCGAATGCTTCGTCCGCCGTCACGCGAATTCGCTCCTGTTGCAGGGATGTGGCGGCATCGAGCATCGAACGCCCTCCGGCGAGGCGCTGAATGCCCTGTTCCACCTGCAGGAGGTGTGGCTGCACGAGCGATTCGACTTGCTGGCTGAATTGCGCGGCCGCTTGCCGGCTGGATTCCGCAAAGGTGGCGTGGATCCGCGCGCTGAGTTCGTCAAAGAGCGATTCGGAACGGCGATGCAGCTCGTTGCGGTGCAGGCTCAAGATGTCGTCCAACTGCGACTGAAAACCAGCGAGCGCGTGCTCCTGTGTGGTTTCCACGCGCTCCGGGAAAACCTCGAGCCGGCCCAAGACCTCGCTGGCGCGCACCAGCGTTGCTTCGATGCGTCCGGCATGAGCTTGCGTGAGATCCTTTAGCGCAGCGAGACGCAAGTCTGATTCGGAAGCGACGAGCGCAGCGGATTCACGGAATCCGGCTTGCAAGCGTTCGGCCTCTTGCTGAAATTGCTGCAGCACGCTGTTCGCGTGGTCGTTCAGCGATTCCGCGGCTTGGACTTGCGTGGCCGCGACGGCGTTGTCGACAGCAATCTGCACGCGACCCAAAGCGGATTCCAACTCGCCGGCAAGATCGTTTTGCCAGGTCTGTTGGGCGATGGACAAGAGCGCGGAAGCTTGCTCTTGAACGTGGTTAGCCTGGGCGCGCAGGGATTCCGCCAGCGCCGAGGCGCTTGATTCGTGCGCGCGCGCGGTTTCTTCGGCCTCGCGCTCGGCTGATGCCGCGAAGCTGGCGATACGTGCTTCCACGGCGGCGGCGTGCTCGCGGAGCCGCTTCAACAACTCTTCCGCCTGGGCGCAAGCCGAGCCGAGCGTTTGCAGCGCAGCGCCTGTTTGTTCGGCATACGCATTGCCCTGCGCCAGCGCTTCCTGCGAAAGCTGCGCGGTCAAGTCGCGGGTGAGCTCTTCGAGCTGCGGCGCCAGCCTTCGCGGCAAATCGCGCTGCAATGCTTCGGCCGCGGCGTCCTGCGCCAAGTGATAGAGACCGGCGGATTCGTCGCGGATTTTCTCCAGCGCCGTGGCCACTTCGCGCGAAAGCATCTCGCAGTCGGCCGCCATTTTGTGGTCCCACTGCTCGGCGGAAATGCGATGTTCGGTGGAAACGGCTTGCGCGGCTGCTTCCCGTGCAGCGGCATGAATTTGTTGCCGCGCATCCGCCAGCAAACGTGCGACCTGGCGAGCGAGCTGCATGGAGGCGTCGGTCGTGCTGGCAATGGCAGGGAACGCACGCAGCCGTTCCGAGCGATCCTCCGAGGCAGCGCCGGCGTCGGATAGCGACAGGTCAAAATCCGCCTCCGCTGCCTGAGAAGGCGATTCGTGATGTTGTTCGCCAGCTTCCGCGGAATGCTGCGAATGCTCCTGCAAATCCGCAACACCGGGCGCGCCAACGTCCGCCTGCGCGGCGTCCGGAAAGGCGAACCAGTCGTCGGGCGGAAAGGCAATGCCCCAGGCGTTTCCGGGAAGCTCTAGCTCCAGGGCGACCTGAAAGAGTTGCCGCACGGTGCGCGGGCGCTGAATCCACGCGACCCGTCCGCGAACGGTGCGTGGCGGCTGTCCGGCCTCCGGGTGTGGCACCTCGAGCGTGACCCACATATTCTTCAAGACGTAGTGCTTCGATTGGTAGCGACACCCGTGGCAATTGATGATCAGAGTCGAAGTGTGCTCGCTGAATTGGCGACCGAGTGCGTCCACACCCGCAACGGTCAGGGGAACGGCCTGAACAATGCGCGTGCTGCGGCGCTTGCGCAACTCCACGGTTGCGCTGGCTAGGCCGGTTTCAGACACAGCTTCTCCCATATCTTCGGTAAATTCCCGGCCAAGCTCGTCCATGAATGCAGGCCATCCATAAATTGTAAAAACGTATAAAATCGACAACTGCGATTACTTCGTCTGGGTATTTTCCGACGCAGGGGCGCGGTGCTCTCCGGTCAAGAACATCCACGCTTCCTTTGCCACCCAGATGGGTCCGACCAACAAATAAACCGGCCCCTGGAAAAACGCCGGATGATTGCCTTCGATCCGGTGACCCAGGAACAAGAACGCCCAGCCGCCCACGAACAAAGCTCCGCCCCAGATCCACTTTGCGAAAAGGAACAGAATTAGTCCGGCAAAGATTAGGGGGATGCCGATGCCATGCAGCAATTTGTTCCAGCCGGAAGAGTGTTCATGATCGTACTGCGCCATGTAGTGCGCCAGACCCAGAGCGCACCTCCTTGCGGGGGACAGCTGCCGCGGAAAGCTCACTTTATACCGAATCGCGGGAAATGGCTAGGGCGGCGGCTACAAGTCGCGGCGGCCTTCCATGGCTTTTAGCATCGTGACCTCGTCGGCGTACTCGAGGTCCGCGCCGACAGGTATGCCCACGCCGATGCGCGTGACGCGCACGCCGAGCGGCTTTAGCAGCTTGGACATGTACACGGCGGTGGCTTCGCCTTCGGCCGTGGGGTTGGTGGCGATGATGATCTCCTCCACCGTTCCGCCTTTAAGGCGCTCAACCAGTGTTTTTATCTTGAGCTGCTCGGGGCCGCGCCCTTGCAAGGGCGATAGTGAGCCGCCCAAGACGTGGTACATGCCGCTGTACATCCGCGTCTTCTCGATGGCCATGATGTTATGCGCTTCCTCAACCACGCAGATAGTCGCGCGACTGCGCGTCGCGCTGGTGCAGTACAGGCAGGGATCGGCATCGGTAATGTTGTGGCACACGGAGCATTCGCGGATTTTTTCTTTCGCGTCGCGAATGGCGTCTGCGAGCGCGAGGGCATTTTCAGGCGCTGCGCGCAGCAGAAAGAAAGCGAGGCGCTGCGCGGTTTTTTGGCCGATGCCGGGCAGGTGCTTCAGTTCGTCAATCAGGCGTTCGACGGGAGCGGCAAAATCAGGCATGCATGATGTGTAGCACAGGGAAACGGGTAGCGCAAACGCAGGCGCGTTCGTTTATTTTTGAGTGCGCATCTGCGGAGGGCGAAAACCTAAAGCGCAAGAAATTAGAAGGGCGAGCGCCTTGTGCTTGCGCACCTGAAGCTCACCCTTCTTGGTGATCGCATCGCTACCGCGATACGAACTTATTGATTCGCGGGCTTGGTCGCGGCCCGCGCTTCGACTGCGTCGCCGCGTGGCGTCATCGAGACGACGATGTATTCGCGCTCCTTGCCGTCGGACTCCGGGACGCGCAGGAGCATCTTGTCTTTGCGGATGCGGAACTCCGCCGTTTCACCGACCGGTAAAAGCGTCGGATGCTTGTCGTCTTTTGGCCGGATGCGATAGATCAGCCGGTCGGACTTGAGAATGTATTCCTGGCATAACACTTCTTGTGTGTTTTTGTGCTGGCCATCGGTACCGAGAATTTCGCCGGTCAGTGTCTTGCCGTCTTTTTCGGCATAGCCGCAATGGGTGGAATCCATTTGCAGCAGCACGCCGCGCTCGTATGCGGGCTTGTCTTTGGCCGGAGCGGGTGCAACGTTCTGAAGGCTCGCTGCGATCGCCAGAAGCATGCCTGCAGTTCGTGTTTTCATCGCTGGGTCCTTTCCTTATCATTAATCTTGGCTCTAAGTTCTCCGGCTATTGCTTTGGGCTCTGCGTCGTCGCTTGCGCTTCCGATACGAGCAGAAGCTGCGTGCCACTGTCGAGATGCACGTTCCTGCTGGTTGAGGTGATCAGCGAACCTTGCGTGCTGTTGGAAGCCACTGCGTTCAGGTTGAGCCCTTCGAGTCCGAAAACGCCCTGGCTGTTGGAGGTAAGCTGGCCAGCCGTGTTCAATCCGCCGACCGCGCCACGCGCCGCACCGGCCGCGTTCACCGTCGAGTTGACCGCGCCGTTAGCGACTCCACCGGCGTTTGCTGCGGTGTTGGTCGCCGCGCCGGTTGCTGCACCCGCGGTGGAACGCACGCCACCGAGCGCTCCGCCACCACTGGCGCGCGCTGAGCCCACCGCTCCGCCGCCACCGGACAATTCATCGCCGCCGACAGAACTCGCTGCGGCGGTCTGCGCTGCGGCGAGCGCGCGAATCGTGACATTCAGCGGAATTTCCTCGCCATTTTTCAGCATCGCTTTATCAAACACAATGCCCAGCGCGGATTCTTTCTCTTCCTTGCTGCGCTGCTTGCATTCCGTTACATGCCCGACCAGCTTCGAGCCCTTTGGTATCACCACCTTGCCTTCGGACTTCGTTGCTTCTGTCGTTTTTGCGGTAACCTGATCGCCAGGCTTGTTTTTCTTGGCGTCCACCGGTTGCGAAAGCGTGGCGTTCATGGCCGTGCCGCTGGAAAGCGACGCCGAACTTTGCCCGGCTCTTGCCGAAGTTGAAGCTGAGGTGTTGCTGGAAGCTTTCGCGCCGGATTTATCCGCTTGCACCGACGTGCTGCCGCTCGCGGAGGAACTCGCTTGCGCGCCCCCTTGAGCGTACAACGTAGAACCGGGCACTACGAGCATGCCCGCCAGAATGACCACGGACGTAGCCTTCATAATGGACCTCCTCCCAATCAATGCGGCTTTGCCGCAGCAATGGATCAGCTGGGATTCTTCCATTTTCCGCTATGCGGAGTCTTGCAGAGGCACGCTGTTTCCAATAAGGCATGAGCCCCGGCCGGAAACTATGGGAGAGCCTG
>WNFQ01002300.1_pt1 | contig 21775 bp, 22 predicted proteins | sample 5400171 | NCBI WGS metagenome assembly WNFQ01 (sample SAMN13153356, study PRJNA577476) | soil metagenome | isolation source: 20 cm soil under Madrone tree | place: USA:California | collected 2016-06-14 | reverse complement strand
TCAGCTCTCCCATCGCGTTCTTGTAAGTAACGGCGAGCTTTTTCAGATCCGATTTGGGATCGAGCGAGTAACGTTTGGCCAGCGCTTCGATGTAAGCGCGTTCGGCCTCAGGCTTGTCCTTTGCCAGCGCGAGGGCCTTCTGCGCCGCGTCGGTAGCGGCCAGTTCGCGCGCCAGGTCAACGTCTTGATTAATGTTCGGACCCAGTGCCAATGCCACTCCCCACCAGGCCATTGCCATCTGCGGATCGATTTCGGCGGCGCGCTTGAAGGAGTGAATCGCCTGCTCGTGATTGAAAGCAAAGACCAGCGAGAGGCCCTGGTCGAAAAAGCGCTGGGCCTCGGGTTTGTTGGTGGACACCGGATGATGAAGCGATCCCAGGCCGGCCATGATGGTGGCGGGCTTTTCCGTCGTGGACATCTTCATCTGCTGGTCGGGCTGTTGGGCCAAGGCGGCGGTGGCGGAAAGGAGAAAGATTAGAGAGATCGTTGGATTACTTTTCATTTCTATAGCTCCAAACTTGTTGACGCCGATTGCCGGGCTCCGCTTCGTACGCAAAGCGTTTTAGCACGAATTTGTTTGAGGAAGAAATGACGGGAGCGTAACCGCAAGACGTCTTCGTGGGGAAATGTCCCAGTCGTCGAACGGTTTGGTTTCGTTCTTTCCCGCGCGGACAACAGCCATCCACGAAATCACACGAAACCGCGCGAACAAACCAGCTTCGCTTTAATATATTTCGTGGATCGTTTTATCTTGAGCGCCGATTCTCTCAACAGGACACCACCAAGATCTTGGAAGAGCCGTAAGAGGGGCGTATTATCTCAAACGATGCTCAACGCCGGTAGCCTTACATTCGAGGAGTTTGCCATGCGCGAACAACTGCCCCTGGCGACAATCCATGACGCAGTGCTCGAGTTCCTGCGCGGGCGCGACGATGCAGTTGTGTTTGGCGCCCAGGCCGTTAACGCTTACGTGGGTGAAGCACGCATGAGCCAGGACATCGATCTAATTTCCACGCGCGCGGTCGAACTCGCGGAAGAGTTGCGCGAACATCTGAGCGAGCGTTTTCACATCGCCGTCCGTGTGCGCGTGATTGGCGCGGGGAAGGGGTATCGGCTTTTTCAGATTCACAAGCCGCGCAATCGTCATCTGGTTGATCTGCGCCCGGCAGAATCTTTGCCCCGCGCCGAACGAATCGAAGACGTGCTGGTAATGTCTCCACCAGCGCTGATCGCTCACAAAGTAGTTTCGTATCACGGACGGCGCGGACAACCGAAGGCAGGAACGGACTGGCGCGATCTGGCAATGCTGCTTTTGACTTTTCCGGAGTTGAAAGAGGAACAGGGCGCCGTCAGCGAAGCTTTGAAATTAATAAATGCGAACGACGAAGTGATTAAGACTTGGGGTGAACTAGTAGTCCAGGAGATCGTTGAGCCTAAGGATGACAGCGAGTTTGAGTGAGAGCGCTTGTGCCTATCTTGGTCCGCGAACCCCTAGGAGAGAATACCGCGAACTCCAGTAGTGTCTTCTGGTTTGCGCTAAACTCGGGGTAGCAACAAAGTAGAGCGTTTCTGGACCAAAGCTCTTCAGGACTACTTCCTTGGGGATGAATTTTACACCTGAGTCCTCTCCAAACCGTTTTTCGTAATCTCTCTTCACAGAGTTGGCGACTAAAATTCCGTCGCCGGGCAATGCACTCTGAACACGCGATGTGAAGTTCACGTTTAGCCCGTAGATATCGTTTTCTCTAATCTCAACGTCCCCCGAATTAATTCCGACTCTTATTCCGATATAGTCGACTCCGGTGTTCTCTGAGAAGTTTATGGCAAAGCTAACGGCGTCGCTAGCGGTCCGAAAAGCTACCATCAACGAGTCCCCTATGACTTTCACAACACGGGAATCAAAACACCGTGCGATGTCCCGGCCTACAGAGAAGTGGGCGAAAAGATCATCAATCCATTTATCATCACCACGTTTCCTTCCGATCGCAGTTGATTCCACGATATCCGTAAAAACGAGTCCGAGACTAAGATGTCGCGCGCCGGCCCACTCTTCCAAAGTCTGTTCATCTTGCGAAGACATGACAACTCTCCTTAGCTATCACTCATTCACTTTCAGCACCGCCAGAAAAGCTTCCTGCGGAATCTCTACGCGCCCGACTTTCTTCATGCGCTTCTTGCCTTCCTTCTGTTTCTCGAGCAGCTTGCGTTTGCGCGAGATGTCGCCGCCGTAGCACTTGGCAATCACGTTCTTGCCCATCGCTTTCACTGTTTCGCGCGCGATTATTTTCGCTCCAATGGCCGCCTGGATGGGGACTTCGAAAAGTTGACGCGGGATTAGTTCCTTCATCTTGGTTGCCAACGCCCGTCCCTTTGCCGCGGCCGTGTCGCGGTGCAGAACCAGCGACAGAGCGTCGACCGGCTCGCCGGCAACCAGCACGTCGAGCTTGACCAGATCGCTTTCCCAATAACCCGCCAGGTGATAGTCGAGCGAAGCGTATCCGCGTGAAGTCGATTTCAGACGATCATAAAAGTCGAGCACGATCTCGTTGAGCGGCAGTTCATAAGTCAGCATTACCCGAGTCGACGTGATGTACTCAAAGCCTTTTTGTTGACCGCGCTTTTCTTCCAGCAGAGCCAGGATTCCGCCCAGGTGTTCTTCGGGAGTCAGGATCGTTGCGCGGATGGCCGGCTCTTCAATTTTCACAATCCGTCCAGGATCCGGCATCTTCGCGGGCGAATCGATTTCAGTCACCTTGCCGTCGGTCGTCGTCACGACATAACGCACGCCCGGCGCTGTGGTGATCAGATCGAGATTGAATTCGCGTTCCAGACGCTCCTGCACAATCTCCATGTGCAGCAGGCCGAGAAAGCCGCAGCGAAATCCAAAGCCAAGCGCAGTGGACGACTCAGGCTCATAAAAGAACGAAGCATCGTTGAGACGCAGCTTGTCCATCGCGTCGCGCAACTCTTCATACTGGTTTGTGTCCACGGGATAGAGTCCCGCAAAAACCATCGGCTTGATTTCCTGATAGCCGGGAAAGGGCTCCTTTGTTGGTCGAGCTGCTTCGGTGACCGTATCGCCGATTTGCACATCCGCAACCGTTTTGATCGAAGCGGTGAGAAAGCCAACTTCGCCGACACTCAAATGATCGATCGGCGTCGGCCCGGGGCGATTCACTCCCAGCGTTTCCACCTGGTAATCGCGGCCGGCATTGAAAAAGCGAATTTTCATGCCCGGCCGAATCGTGCCATCGATGACGCGAAACAAAACGATGACCCCGCGATATGAGTCGTACCACGAGTCAAAGATCAGGGCCTTGAGCGGCGCGTCCGGATCACCCTTGGGCGGCGGTACGTCGCGCACGATTGCTTCCAGGACTTCGGCTACGCCGACGCCGGTTTTGGCGCTGGTAAGAATCGCGTTGTGAGTTTCCAGGCCGATGAAGTGTTCGATCTGTTCGATGGCCTTCTCCGGCTCGGCGCCCGGCAGATCGATCTTGTTGATTACCGGAATGAGTTCGAGATTATTTTCAAGCGCGAGGTAGGTGTTGGCTAAGGTCTGCGCTTCGACGCCCTGCGAAGCATCGACGATCAGCAGAGCGCCTTCGCAGGCCGAAAGCGAGCGCGAAACTTCGTAAGAAAAGTCGACGTGGCCCGGCGTGTCGATCAAATTCAGGATGTACTGTTGGCCATCCTGCGCTTTGTAGTTCAGCCGCACCGCATGCGCTTTGATGGTGATGCCGCGTTCCCTTTCGAGGTCCATGTCGTCCAGGATCTGGGCGGACATATCGCGCCCGGTCACGGCGCCGGTCAACTCGAGCAGACGATCGGCGAGCGTCGATTTGCCATGATCGATGTGCGCGATGATCGAGAAATTGCGAATGCGGGATGGATCCATTGGCAGTGGTCAGTTGTTCGTAGTCGGCTGTCAGTAGTTAGTTAATGGGAACGAAGCGGATTTTGCAACTGAGGAGTGAGAACTAACAAGTTGTCAATAGAAGATGGCGAGACGCTAACTTAACCTCACGTCTTGAACTGGAACTACCGGAGGTTGAAGTTGTATTCGAGTTGCATCCACATAGACACCGGCTTGCCGTCCCTGGTTGCCGGCTTAAATTTGATTTTTTGGGCAGCTTTCACAGCGCGCTCGGTGAGTCCATTAGGCAGTCCCGAAATGACGTGGATGTTTGTAACCTTTCCATTCGAAGCAAAAACGCACTTCAGAATAACCGTGCCTTCAATCTTATTTTTTCTGGCGTCTCTGGTATAGCTGGGCTCAGAGTTTTTTTCCACGATTGCTTTAATGGCCACGTCTTTACCGCTATAGATCTCAGACGCGATTTCTTGGGTCGCTTCATTAAGGTAACGAGAATGTCCCAGCCCCTCACAAAGACTGAGACCGAGAATTACGAAAACGACCAATGGCTGGGCGTATCTCTTCATGATTGAAAGACGGTACACTTCCTCTCTCCCGAATGACGGAATGTTCAATCGTTGATGTGTTCGTTGACGTACGCGCGACCTTTTTCGGGCGTGTTGTACTGACCAATCCAATCCGTGTTTTTGAAGATCCAGACGATGTGGTCTTTGACGAACTCGGCATATTTATTATTAGGAGTGCCGTCGGCATCAACCAATCCGAGCTTTTTGTTTACCTTCTTCATTAGTTCGTTGTCATGAGTGGCGCTGGCCGCCTGAAACAGCTTGTGGCGATTGTCATCGGACAACGAGGACGAACTGCTGGAAGGTGAGCTGGCAGTGTTTGAGTTGCGATTCGTGCCGCGGTTGGAATTGTAATTAGCATTATCAGGTGCGGGAGCTTTTTGATATTGCCAGTACACAAAGCCGGCCGCGATCACTACTACGATCAGGCCGAGACATCCTGCGCCGCCACAGCCGGCGCCAATCATTTGATTTCTGGTCATATTCTCTCTAATTTCTGTGATGCGGGGCACTAGCCCGACCGTTAGGGAGGGCTCCATTGGTGCACCTCGGAGCCCACCCTGACGGTCGGGCTAATGCCCCGGAGACAAAGGCTCGATCTCAAAGGTCTTCTATTTCATTATCGATCTGCGCGCGTTGTAGTTTCCCGCTGTAGTCGACGTAAATCGACTTCCATTCCGAGAAGATATCCAGCACTTGTGTGCCTGCTTCGCGATGGCCGTTCCCTGTAGCTTTGGTGCCGCCAAACGGCAGATGGACTTCCGCGCCGATGGTGGAAGAATTGACATAGAAGATTCCGGTGTAGGTTTCGTTCATCGCGTGGAACGCGCGGTTCACATCCTGAGTGTAGATGGCCGCGGACAAGCCATAACGCACGCCATTCGCAATCTCGATCGCTTCATCCAGAGAGTCTGTCGGAATCACCGAAGTCACTGGACCAAAGATCTCTTCCTGCGCGATGCGCATGTCGGGAGTCACATCGGTGAAGACAGTCGGCTCGATGAAGAAGCCGCGCGCGTATTCGCCTTTGGTCAGATGATGCCCTCCGCAAGCGAGGGTGGCGCCGTCTTCATGCTGGCCGATGTCGATATAGCCCATGATTTTGTGAACGGCTTCAGAGTTTATCACCGGGCCTACTTCGACTTTTGGATCGGCCCCGTTGCCGACGCGCAGAGCTTTGGCTCGCGCTACGAGTTTCTTCGTGAATTCACGATAGACTTTCTGGTGCACGATCAGACGGGACGAGGCGGTGCAGCGTTGGCCCGAAGTGCCAAACGCGCCCCAGACCGCGCCTTCGATCGCGTTGTCGACGTCCGCGTCATCAAGAACAATGATCGCGTTCTTGCCGCCCATCTCAAGCGAGCAGATCGCGTTGCGTTCAGCGCACGCCAGGGCCACTGACCGGCCGGTTTCCGTGGAACCGGTGAACGAAATCAAACGCAGGGAAGGATGACCAGTGATTCCCGCGCCCACCGTTTCACCATAACCGGTCACCAGATTCACCACCCCGGGTGGCACTCCGGCTTCTTCACAGGCTTTGACCAGATTGTAGGTTGAGAGTGGCGTGTCCTCCGCGGGCTTAATCACGACCGTGTTGCCGCAGACCAAAGCCGGAATCATTTTCCACGAAGGAATCGCCATCGGGAAATTCCAGGGTGTGATCAAGCCGCAGGACCCAATTGGTTGGCGCACGCACATGGCGAACTTGTTTGGCATCTCAGCCGGAGTTGTGAATCCGTGCAGACGCCGCCCTTCGCCGGCCGCGTAATAGGTGCAATCGATCGCTTCCTGAACGTCGCCCCCTGCTTCTTTCAAAACTTTGCCCATCTCGCGGGTCATGTCGGCCGTGTATTTTTCTTTATCGCGGATCAGTATCTCGCCTACCCGAAACAGAATCTCTGCGCGCCGGGGCGCGGGAGTTCGCCGCCAGCCATCGAACGCGGCCGCGGCCGCAGAGACGGCAGCGCTGACATCGTCGCTGATTGAAAGTGGAAATCGGCCGAGCAGGTCACGGGTATCGGCGGGGTTGCGGTTCTCGAGCCACTGGCCGCTCTTACTCGGCACCCAGCGGCCGCCGATAAAGTTATGATAGGTCTTGCTGCGTGCTCGTTTCGTGGCGCGGGCCGCCGTTCGCGACTTCTTTGCCAGGGCTTTTTTTGCTTGCGCCATTGATAGTTTCGAGTTTCGAGTTTCGAGTTTCAGGTTGTCAGCCAGGAAAGATGCTGAACTCGAAACCCGAAACTCGAAAGCCAAAACTTTTATTGGTAAGTGAACTGAACAATTCGCTGGGCCAGGCGGTTGAACTTTCGATCAAAATGCGAAAGGTTAAGCACGATTGGATCGCCCGGCTTCAATGACTCGACGACGCGTTGGAAATCAGCCAGGGTCGCCACCGGCACGCGATTGATACGGGTCACGACTTCGCTGACAAAAATTTCCTGGGGCCGGACGTCGGCGGCCAGTCCGTTTGGATCGACTTCCTTGACATAAAGGCCTTTCACCCCGTTCAGATGCTTCTCAGTAATTAGTTGCGGCGTGAGTTCGCCCAGCGTCAAACCGATTCGCCCACTACCGGTCTTTGCGCTGTCAGGCTTTTTGGCGCCTACGCTTTCCACGTCGCCCGGAGTATCCAGACGTTCGGCGAGTGTTACGCTTACCGTGCGCCGCTCGAGCTTGCCGTCAACATCGCGCAGAAAAGTAAGATTAGCTGTCTGGCCCACGGCGGTCGCGGCGACCTTGGCGATCAGGTCATTCGAATCCTGGACCGGCTGGCCATTGAACTCGACGATCACGTCGTTTACCTGCAGACCGGCCTTGCTCGCCGGCGTCGGTTGGCTGCCGTCTTGGGGCACGTCGGCGACTATGGCTCCCTTGATCTCCGGCAGATGATAAACGCGGGCAAACTCTCCTCGCACCGGTTCGACTGAAACACCCAGAAAGCCACGCTTAACTTTTCCGTTTGCCAGGATCTGTTCGCAAACGAACTTCGCTTCGTTCGAAGGCAGGGCAAACCCGATTCCGTTGTAATCTCCCGTCAGGGTCGCGATCTGCGAGTTCACTCCGATCGCTTCGCCGTGCATGTTGACCAGCGGGCCGCCACTGTTGCCGCGATTGATCGCCGCGTCTGTTTGCAGGAAGCGTTGAAAGCTGGTGAAGGCCTGCGAGTCGCGTTCCTTCTTGGAAATAATTCCGGCAGTCACCGTTTGATCCAGACCGAACGGCGAACCGATCGCCAGGACCCAATCGCCCACCTGGGCCGCGTTGGAATCTCCGAACTTCATCACCGGCAAATCATGCGGAGCTTCGATCTTGATGACTGCCAGGTCGGTTTCCTTGTCGATGCCGACCACCTTACCCCGAAATCTTTCACCCGTCAGCAGGCCAATCATGATCTGCGTGGCGCCATCGATCACGTGGTTGTTGGTCAGAACATATCCCTTCGAATCGATGATGAATCCACTGCCTACTCCGCGCGTCGGCCGCGGCTGCGGACGCCGCAGCATGTCGTAAAACGGATTGCTCTGATTACGCCGGGTTCGACGCGGCTGGCGATTTCGACGAACGAAGCCGAAAGCGCTTCCGGCGCCCGCGCCGCCGACTGCGGCCCGTCCTGGGCTATTGCCGGGTGGCCCGCCAGGATCGCGCCAATCCCAATGCCGGCCAGCACGCAGACGACGGCCATGACCGCGATCCACACGCGCAGTTTGCGCAGAATTGTCGCTTCGGCGTCAGTAGTTTGTTTGAAAGACTCGAACATGATTCACCACCTTACAAGAACTCTCGATCCGGGTTTCGCTCGGGAGAGCGATCCCACGCTCTTTATCAATCTCAGGGGAAGCAGGTTTTGGCAGTATAGCGAAAGGCAGCCAGAAAAACTAGAAGTCCGAGGTAGCGCAAGCTGCCAGCTTGCGCAGCCCACCAATAGCGCTCCGCAAACGAAAACGACCACTACCTAAACGAGTCTCAGGGCCGCAACAAGACTTTCATGACACCCGGTTCCGAGGCACGCTCGATCGCGCGCAGTCCGTCGGTGAGAGGCCGCTCTTCGCTGATCAGACTTTCCACATCAATGGCGTTTGTTTTTAGCAGTTCCAGCGCCGGCGCGAACCGACCGCAGCGTGAACCGATCACGTTAATTTCATCAACTACGATGCGGGCCGTATTCAAATCGGTGGCGCCGTGAAAAGTGGATTTCAGCACGAGACTACCGCGGGGACGGAGCAGATCCAGTGCGAGTTCGAATCCCGCCGCGGCGCCGGACGCCTCGACCACAACGTCGAACGCGCGCGTCAGCAGCCTGGCCTGGTCACTGGTAATTGTCTCAATGCCGCGGCGCGAAGCGATTTGAAGTTTGTGTGGATGTTTTCCGACCAGAGTCACGGGCGCCCCGGTTGTCGCCAGCACCTGTGCGCAGAGCAAGCCAAGCTTGCCGTCTCCGATCACCGCGACGTTTGTACCTTTGCCAACTTGTGCGCGCTCGAGAATTCCACAAGCGGCCGCGAGTGGTTCGACAAACACTGCGCGCTCGTCCGGAACTTCATCAGGCACCGGCAAGAGGTTTACGACCGGTAGCTGCAAAAACTCTGCGTGTGCGCCATCACGACCGACGATGCCGAGCACGGTGCGCTTCTCACAATGCCGCGGATCGCCGGCGAGACAGAGATCGCAAATGCCACAGCCCGCATTGATCTCGCCGACGACGCGTTGGCCCGGTGTCAGAAGCCCGCCCGTGAGCGAGGGCTCGCTTGCAATAGAAGCCCTCCCTGACGGTCGGGCTACCGCCCCGGGCTCAGGCAAGCTTTCGATCACGCCCACAAACTCGTGCCCGATGGTTCCCTCAAACCCAGCGTAACCTCGCGTGATCTCCAAATCGGTGTTGCAAATTCCCGACAAGGTCACGCGCACCAGCGCTTCGCCAAAGGCCTCGGGTTTGGCGATGTCGATCACTGAGAGCTTTTGGTTTTCGTAGCGGAGTGCTTTCATTACATTCGATCATTCGATCAATAGAGCGGGGCAGTAGCCCGACCGTCAGGGAGGGCTCCTCATCAAACTGAGCCCTCCCTAATGGTCGGGCTACTGCCCCAATCAAATCAATAGAACTCGCTCAAAAAGTCTTCGTGCGTTCGTAGATATTTTCTGTCGTTAGCTCGATGGTTTGTCCACGTCCCGAAACCTTCACCGGCAGGCGCCACTCGATCTTTTCGCCGCCGGACAAAGTCGCGGTGGCCCGCAGCCACCAAATGCCTTCAGACAATTTCATCACGGCTCGGCCGTTGTTATCGAGTTGTGCGCGCGCCGGTACCAGCCCCTTTATCCGTTGCGCGAGAAAATCATCGAAAGTTTTTCCAGGCCGCAGGGCGGTGGAATAATCTCGCTGCGCGGCCGCGAAGTCGATCGGGTAAAGCTCAACCTGCATGTTGCCCGGGGTGGCCGGCGCGTCGCTGCGCAGGGCGATAGTTATTTCTGAGGTCGCGTTTGGGTCAGAGTTTTCAGTCCGCCTCCAGGATTCATCCGCCGGCAGACGCCGGTACACGTTCCAGCCGGCGAGAAACAGTGCGCCGACCAACATCGCTCCGAGAATGATTCTGATAATTGTCATTGCCCTGCTTCCGACCGAAGGCCGAGTTAAAGCGGCAGAAAAACCTGGTGACTCACAATCCTGAAGCTCCGGAGGAGCGAGATGTTTATAGCATTGAAAGTTCCAAAATGAATATTAAGCTCCGGAGGAGCGAAATCATATTATCCAAATTAGGCTTTGCCTTTTCGCACATCAGATGGCAGAGCCATAATGGAGGTCCACGTTCCCGGTTCAGTTGAACCCAACGCGAATGCGCGATAATCTCAAGACGTGAATAATCTTTGGGACGACAAGTTGCACGAAGAGTGTGGCGTGTTCGGCATCTACGGACATACCGAAGCAGCTCGCCTGACCTATCTGGGCTTGTACGCGTTGCAGCACCGGGGTCAGGAGTCTTGTGGTATCGCCGTCTCAAACGGCGCCCAAATCGTCTCAGAGCGTGACATGGGTTACGTCTCGGAAGCTTTCGATCAAACACGTCTGGATCGGATGCCCGGCCCCAGCGCGATCGGTCACGTTCGCTATTCCACCGCGGGTGAAGTCTCGCTGCGTGAATGCCAACCGTTTTTGGTGACCTGCCAGCACGGCCAAATCGCGGTCTGTCACAACGGTAACCTGCCATTCGCGCGCGAAGAACGAAAGCTGCTGGAACGCGAAGGCGCGATCTTTTCCTCGACCTCAGACACTGAAGTCGTACTGCATGGTGTGGCTCGTTCGCACGCGGCCAGCGTGGCAGAAGCTATACCGGAAGTTCTGCGCCACACCGAAGGCGCGTTCTCAATGCTGTTTCTGACGCCGACGGAACTGATCGCGATTCGCGACCCGCGCGGCTTTCGTCCACTGGCCCTGGGCCGTCTGGGGGATGCCTGGGTGATCGCTTCGGAAACGTGCGCCTTCGATCTGATCGATGCCAAGTACGTGCGCGACATCGAGCCGGGCGAGATGGTCGTCATCAACGAAGATGGTCTGCGCTCGTCGCGTCCGCTGAATGCCCAGCAACATTCGATGTGTATTTTTGAGCACGTTTATTTTGCGCGCCCCGACTCGCTAATCTTTGGCGAATCAGTTAACCGCTCACGGCACCTGATGGGAAAGCGTCTGGCGATTGAGCAGCCCGCGGACGCCGACATCGTCGTGCCGGTGCCCGACTCAGGCGTGCCCGCCGCGATTGGTTATTCGTCTGAGAGCGGTCTGCCGTTTCGTTTCGGGCTGGTGCGCAACCACTACGTTGGCCGGACTTTCATTGAGCCCCGTCAATCGATTCGCAGTTTTGGCGTCCGTATCAAATTAAATCCGGTGCGCGATCTAATCGTAGGCAAACGGATTATCCTGATCGACGATTCGATAGTGCGTGGCACGACTTCAAAGAAAATCGTGCGCATGGTGCGCGAAGCCGGCGCCAAAGAAATTCATGTGCGCATTTCCTGCCCGCCGACAATCAGTCCCTGCTATTACGGTGTCGACACGCCCAACAAATCAGATCTAATCGCCGCAAACTATTCCATCGAAGGCATTCGTGATTTTATCGAAGCCGACTCGCTCGGCTACCTCTCACTCGAGGGCATGTTGGAAGCCACCGGAATCAATCCGGACTCAGCCTGCGTCGCCTGCTGGAACGAAAAGTATCCGACACAGATCACCAGTAATGCCGAGACGATGCATTCGCGGGAGCAAGGGAGCACGCCGAGGCGGGTAGCGGTTGAGATTTAGTTACAGAATTTTTGGCATCGCAATCTGCGATCTCAATGGCCCACGCGTTACAGAACCCCGAGCGATAGCGAGGGGGATGCTAGAGTCAATGCACGGATGTCCGGTTTGTAACATAAGAACGGAGAAAGTTGGCTGTAGCATCCGCTCGCTATCGCTCGCGATTCTGTAACAGGGCCGCTGGAAGTACTAGCAAGAATCTTGCGGACGGATACTGAACCGCTTGAACTATACTGTCGCCATAACGGGCTCCTGCTGTAGCGACAATGAAACCTCCCGAAGCGTTCCGAGACGAACACACTCCACTAGGCTATTTGATAACATTTCGCGGCTACGGGACCTGGTTGCATGGAAAAAGCGGATCAGTCGATCGCTTTCATAATACTTATGGTACTCCCACGTTAACGGCCGACGCAGCACGTCTTCATTACAATCAGCGCGCACTCTCCCAATCTCCGGTAAACCTACGGGCCAAGGAGAGAGCACTTGTAGAAGAGGCGATTCGAGAAACCTGTGAAATTCGCAACTGGTCTCTATGGGCTATCAATGTTCACACCAACCACATTCACGCGGTGGTTACTTCTAAGTGCAAACCGAACGCGGTGCTGAATGCGTTCAAAGCGAATTCAACGCGCCAAATGAGAGAAGCGAGGTGTTGGGGGGCAGTGAAAGAAGCCCCTGGGCTCAGGGCGGCAGCAAACGGTATCTCTGGACTGAAGGGCAACTGGTCAACGCGATTGCCTACGTTCATGACGATCAGGTCGAACCGTTAGATTGAGCAGCGTCGGTACAGAACCGAGAGCGGTAGCGACCGGATGCTATACTCAACTGGCGTGTTGAGACACGTCGTTTCGGATTCTCGATTAGAATCAGAGTTGAGCCTGGCATCCGGTCGCTACCGCTCCCGGTTCTGTAACGAACTCTCGTTAGGATGAGTTGTTCCAATGAACAAGACCGTCTTCATCTCATCTACATACGATGACCTTAAGGAGTACAGAAGAGCTGTTTGGGAGCTGCTCGAGAAGTTTGACGTCAACGTACGTGGAATGGAACAGTTCGGGGCGCGGAAAGAAGCACCATTAGCCACCTGTCTAGCGGAGGTAGAGCAATCTGATATTTATCTTGGCGTGTTTGCGGACAAGGAAGTAGCGTCAGTAAGTGCCAGGTATAAGTCGCAGACCTACTTTGATCCACCCGACCCTGATCCCCAGTCGCGATACGAGATTACCTATTCGGCCGATGCCAAAGTTATCTTACTGTCGTCCAAGTTGTCTGAAGTGACTTGAGTGCATTCCATGGGTTCAACATTAATCGGCAAACCGATCCCCCGCAAAGAAGGCCGGAAGAAAGTCACCGGCCAGGCGCTGTACGTGGACGATTTAATTTTCCATGACATGCTGCATGGAGTGACTGTCCGCAGTTCTGTTCCGCGCGGCCGCATCAAAAGCATTTCTTTCGCAGGCGACATTCCGTGGGATGAAATTACGATCGTCACAGCTAAAGATATTCGCGATTTGAAGCTTGGCGAAAACTATGTCGCGTTGATCCTGAACGACCAGCCTTATCTCGCCGACGAAGTTACCAATCATCCGGAAGAGGCAGTTGTGCTGCTGGCTCATCACGACCGGTATCTGCTGGAGGAGGCGCGCCGCCACGTGCTGATTGAATACGAAGAGCTGCCGGCGGTGTTCAATCTGGAAGATTCACTGGTGCGGAAGGAAATCATCTGGGGCGAAGACAACGTCTTCAAAAAGTTTCTGGTCGATAAGGGTAACGTTGATGAAGTCTGGGCCAAAGCAGATTTCATTGTCGAAGGCGAGTATGAAACCGGAGCGCAAGAACAACTCTACATCGAGAACAATGGCGCGATTGCGGTGGCCAATGCAGATGAGGGCGTCACTGTCTGGGGTTCGATGCAGTGTCCTTATTATGTTCACAAAGCCTTAATCAAGTTGTTTGGTTTGCCGGAAGAAAAAATTCGTGTGATTCAGACTGAAACCGGAGGCGGCTTTGGCGGCAAGGAAGAATATCCTTCGATGATTGCCGGCCACGCGGCGCTGCTGGCGTGGAAGTCTGGGAAGCCGGTCAAGTTGATCTACGATCGCGCGGAAGATATGGCCGCCACGACCAAGCGCCACCCATCGCGCACGCGTCACAAGACCGCGATCACGAAAGATGGAAAGCTCCTGGCGATGGAGATCGATTTCGTGATCGATGGAGGCGCGTACTGCACCTTGTCGCCCGTCGTGCTATCGCGCGGAACTATTCACGCTGCCGGTCCTTACTTCTGTCCGCACGTTCGCATCAAAAGCAAAGCAGTAGCGACGAACATGCCGCCGCACGGAGCTTTCAGAGGATTTGGGGCTCCGCAGAGCATCTTTGCCCTCGAGCGACATCTGGATAAAGTCGCTGATGCTGCAGGCCTGACTCCGGAAGAGTTTCGTCGGCGCAACTTCATCAAAGAAGGCGAAACGACGGCGACCAATCAGTTGATCCGCGAGAAAGTCGACATGGAGGGTTTGCTGAATAGAGCATTCGAGTTGAGTGACTATCATGCCAAGCGCGAGCGCTTCGCGAAAGAGAATGCTGCGAAGAATGCGGACGCGGCTGAGCGGTGCAGTAGCCCGACCGTGAGGGAGGGCGTCGTTGATCGAGCGCTCACCCCCTCCCTGACGGTCGGGCTACTGCCCCGTCCTGCGGCGTCGGCGCTCCCAGCGTCACGCATTAGGAAAGGCATCGGCTTCGCTTCGTTCATGCATGGCGCGGGATTCACTGGATCCGGCGAGGTCTATCTGCAATCGATCGTCGGCGCGGAAGCGACGCCCGAGGGACTAATTCGAATCCTCGCTGCCAGTACCGAGATAGGTCAGGGCACCAACACTATCTTTGCTCAGATAGCCGCCGAAGCGCTCGGTCTTGATTACGATCTATTCGAAGTTGCACAGCCCGACACTGCTGAGGTCCCCAACAGCGGGCCCACGGTCGCCTCGCGCACGTGCATGATCGTCGGCAAACTGGTCGAATCCGCGGTGCTCGGTTTGAAACAGACGCTTGTCGGCAGTGACTTACTGAATGATCAATTCACTCAAGCTGAATTTCAAGGGGCTTGCAATGCTTATATTGAAAAGTTTGGTCAGTTGAAATCATTCAGCAGGTATCAACCACCGCCGAATGTTTTTTGGGACGACGAAAAGTATCAGGGCGACGCCTACGGCGCTTTCGCCTGGGCTGTCTATGTGGCAGAAGTTTCCGTGGACACGTTGACCTATGAAGCGCATGTCGATGACTTTGTCGCCGTGCAGGAAGTCGGCCGGGTAATTAACCCGGTGCTGGCTGCCGGACAAATCGAAGGCGGAGTAGCCCAGGCGATTGGGATGACGCTTTACGAAAACGTCGTCTGGGAAAATGGACGGATGAAAAACGGCCAGATGACCAACTACATCATGCCGACCGCGGCCGACATTCCACCGATTCGCGTCTACTTTGAAGAGAACCCTTATGCCTACGGACCAGCGGGAGCGAAAGGGATTGGCGAATTGCCAATGGACGGACCGGCGCCGGCGATCCTGAGTGCGATTGAGAATGCAACGGGCCGAAGTTTCAAGCGCGTGCCGCTGATGCCGGAAGCGTTGATGGAGGAGTTGGCCAGTTAAAAACTAAGTTCACGATACTCGCCGGGTGTCATTTGGGAGAGCACTTCGGAGATTCGGGAAGATGCTCCTTCATGCGCGGCCAACTCGTGGTCATGAGGACGAGAACACTTAGTTTTCTTCCCGCAAGATTTTGCTGATACCGAAGTTGTTGGTCAGTCGTGATAGGCAAGTCGAAAGAATCTTCAGCGGCGGCGAGCAGCGCACCGTTTTCCAGGTTTGACCAGCCCAATTCAAAAGCGGTTTGTACCGTGTACTCGGTCAAGTGATCTCTGAGAGGCACTGGAGTTCCTTGATCGAAGAGAATCTTCATCTCTACGGCAAATTATTCTGGGCTCAGACTTCGGCGAGGCTTTGCTCGGCATGCGCGAGAACGGCAACGACTTGATTCGAGGTCACTCCGGGAAACCATTCCAGAAATTGGTCAATAGTGGCGCCCGTTTCAAGATTTTCGAAGAGTGCCCGCACGGGGACGCGGGTGCCCCGAAAAACCCATGCGCCGCTTACCTTGTCTTTGTCTCGTTCGACTTCTCCGCACTCGGCCCAATCCAACATGGTTCCCATGATATGCTTTGGTTTTGGATCCGGGCAAGGACGCCGCATAGTCCTGGCTGATCCCTGGTCCAGTCTATGGAAAGAATCATTAGCGCCGCATTTGCCTTCCTGATAGGATCCGTCGGACTTTGGGCAGGCTTAAAACAGTTGAGAAACCGCGTTGCGCTCAACAGTTGGCCGACGACCAAAGGGAGAGTGATCGAGCGCGGCACGTTTCAGCCGTTCATACCGGCCGCGGGTCCGCCCGCTTTTCGCCATTCTCCTTTGGTGAAGTACGTCTATCAGGTTTCTGGTAAGGAATTCATCAACGATAGTATTCGACCAAAACGGATTCAGCTACCGCAGCACAACACCAAAAAGTGGGCGCAGAAAAAAGCAGAGTCATTTCCGGACGAGGTATCCGTCCATTACAATCCCGAAGATCCGAGCGAGTCTTTTCTGCTCCAAACCTCAAAGCTGATGCTGTACGTTGTAGTCGTCTCCTCGTGTCTGGCTATTTTGTTTGGGTTGCTGTTTCTGCTAGTTTTTTCGCCGAAGTGAATTAAGCGCGGCTTGACGGACGGTTCCGGACTAAACTCGTCGATGGATACAAAGGACATAACCGCGAAGGTCACAATGTCGTGCACCGTTAACGGCGAGAACCGGACGCTGCATGTTTATCCCCTGGAGCGACTGCTCGACGTGCTGCGCGAGCAGTTGCGTCTGACCGGGACTAAAGAGGGTTGTGGCGAGGGCGAATGTGGCGCGTGCTCCGTAATGATCGATGGCCGGATCGTTAACAGTTGTCTGGTGCCAATCGCGCAGGTGGCCGGCGCGACGATTCAAACGATCGAAGGGATCGCGACGGACGATCAGCTGCATCGCGTGCAGCAGGCTTTCATTGAATGTGGCGGCGCACAGTGCGGAATTTGTACGCCGGGCATGGTTCTGGCTGCGGTAGACTTGCTCGAGCGCCAGCCAAATCCGGACGCAGACGACATTCGCACTGGCCTGGCCGGGAACCTTTGTCGCTGTACCGGCTATATGAAGATTTTTGAATCGGTGGTGCGGGCCTGTCAGAAATAATTCAGGATGGTGCGATTGTTATTTACCGATCGCAGGAAAGTGTCGTTGGGCGGTCCCGTCTCGATTGATCGAATGCGGAGTTATTCAGACTTTTAATGAGAGCCTACGTTCCATCCTATCAACTTATTTCGCCCGCGAATTTGAGCGAAGCGCTCAATTTTCTTGCGCGTGATGAAGGATCCTGGCAGCCTTTCGCCGGTGGCACTGACCTAATGGTCTTACTCGAAGCCGGAAAGTTGCCGCACAAGAATTATCTCAACATCTGGAATCTGTCGGAACTCCGCGGCATTGAAGTAACCGACAGTCAGGTTACGCTCGGTTCGCTGACCACTTACACGGAAATCCAGGACCACGAAACGCTGCGCGCAGAATTCCCTATGCTCTGTCAGGCGGCAAGTGAAACCGGTGGGCTGGCGATCCAAAATCGCGGCACCATTGGCGGTAATATCGTCAACGCTTCACCAGCGGCAGATTCGCCGCCGGCGTTGCTGGCGTATGACGCTGAGTTGGAATTTGTCTCAGCCGCAGGGTCGCGCACGATTCCCTATCATGCTTTTCACACTGGTTATAAGCAGATGGACATTCGCGCTGAAGAGTTGCTGCGCGCGATTCGTTTGCCGCGTCTTACCAAAGGCTTGACGCATTACTATCGCAAGGTCGGTACGCGCAGGGCCCAGGCCATCTCGAAAGTTTGTTTCGCCGGCGTGGCTCGGATGAACTTGAATCAGATCGCCGATGTTCGCATCGCGCTGGGCAGTGTGGCGCCAATCCCGATTCGTTGCGTGCTGACGGAAGCCGCTCTGCATGGCCAAACGATAAAGGCTGAGACTATCGCCGCCGCCAGGTCCGCGCTGGCGGCCGAGATCGCTCCCATCGACGATCTGCGATCCACCAGAGATTACCGCCTCAGAGTCTCGCTTAATTTGCTGGAAGATTTCGTTCAGCAGGTTGCCTCAGGAGTTCGTTAGCCTCGCAGATTCCTGGCAAATGTCTCAGCCGCAAGCTGTCAGCTTGCGCTACATCGGGCTTGCGTTAGAATCGTGCTGACGAACCCTCGCATGAACGTTGTCTCTTACTCAACGAAAGTTTTTCTCCTCGCCGCCCTCGCGGCAAGCCTCCTCGTCTCGACCATTCCTGCATATGGGCAGAATGCGCCGCCCGTCGCTGACGATACGCATTTCAATATGCTGGTGCTGGGCGATTCGATAGCCTGGGGCCAGGGCCTGCGGGAAGAGCACAAAGCCTGGTACCTGGTAAAGACCTGGCTGGAAAAAAACAGCGGACGCCCAGTGCGCGAAAGAGTGGAAGCTCATTCCGGGGCTGTAATCGGTTCGGTGGGAGGTTCGGCCGGCAATCCTTTACCGCTGCAGGATGGCGAAGTGAATCGCGGTTTGCCCAGCGTCAACGATCAGATCGAGAACGCCCTGCGCTCCTATGCGAATCCGGCCAAAGTTGATTTGGTGATAGTCGATGGCTGCATCAACGATCTTGATGCCCGCCGGTTGCTGAACGCCGTCAATACTCCTGAGGGAATTCGTGAAGTGTCTCAACAGAAATGCGGTCCCCCGATGGAATCGCTGCTGAGCCGAATCACCAGAACGTTTCCCAGTGCGCATGTCGTAGTCACTGGCTACTATCCGATCCTCTCTGAAAGAACAGAGAGTGATCTCTTCATGAGGGCGTTGGCGAAGAGATTTTATACCGGCGCGGCGCGGATGAACGACAAGCAATTGCGCACCAGGTTGATAGAAATCTCTCGTCAATGGTACGAAGGGTCTAATCAGATGCTGGCCGTCGCGGCGGGAAGAATCGATGAACAGTTGGCCGCCAAAGGTTCTCGCCAGCGAGTACTGTTTGCCGAAGTGGGTTTTCTGCCTGAGCATTCGTTCGCAGCGCCGCAATCGCGTCTGTGGGGCTTCGATGCTTCGACAATCAGAAAGCTGCTGGTGATTCTGACGCTGGGGCGCGTGACCTTGAAGACCAATGATGAGCAGCGAAACCAACGTAACGCCAGTTGCAAACAGACGTTTAGGCCTCCGGCCGGCGAGACAAAGCAGCAAAAGGAAGCGCGAGAAAACCGGATTATGCTCTGCCGGCTGGCGGCGATTGGACACCCGAACCCAAAAGGCGCTCAGATGTATGCCGATGCGATCGACAAACAACTGAAAATAGTCATGAGTAGTCCAGGATGGCTGAGGAACAGCGGCGCCATCGCCACTCCTGGCAGCACAGTGCCCTAAAGTCGCTCGACGTGCACAATTTAAGAGCTCGTGTCGGACACACGAAGAGGAAATCCCCAATGACACCAGACAATATTCAGTTTCGCACGGGCGTCATCAAGCCGGTGGAATGCTTGAAAGAAGGTTGGGCGCTAATCAAAGATCAGTACTGGCTGTTTCTGGGAATTGTCTTTGTCGGTATTTTTGTAGGCAGTGCGGTTCCCATCGTCCTGATCGGGCCGATGATGGTGGGCGTTTACATGTGCTTCTTTCGGCGAATGCGCGGCGAACCAGTTGAGTTCGGCACGTTGTTCAAGGGCTTTGACTACTTCGCCCAAGGCCTGATTGCTGCGTTGATTCAGATGATTCCCATGGTCGTCATCATGGTGCCGTTTTACATCATCATGTTTGTCCTGATCATGACCTCGATGCCGCGCGGCGGCCGCATGGATCCGGATGCATCCACCAGGTTCCTGTTTACTATTTTTGGGTTTGAGGCGGTGTTCTTACTCGTGATCATCGTCGTCGGTATCGTCGTCAACATCTTTTTTATGTTTGCTTTTCCTCTGATCGCCGATCGAGGCCTCTCCGGACTGGACGCCATCAAGCTCAGCATCAAAGCGGGCAAAGAAAACTTTGGGGGTATCCTCAGTTTGCTTCTATTGAATTTTGCGATCGGGATGCTCGGCGTCCTCGCCTGCTATGTTGGCGTGTTCTTCATCATGCCGATTTCGTTGGCGTCATACGCGGTCGCATATCGTCGAGTCTTTCCGTCAATTTCGCAAACCTTTACATCGCCCCCACCACCCCCGGGGAACTGGGCCGCTTAGAGCATGCCTCAATCGGATCTCATCATTCGCGGACGCCGGGTCGTTCTATCCAATTCGTTGGTCCCGGCGTCCATTCATGTGCGCGCCGGACGGATCAGCGCTATCAAAGAGTTTGAAGATATTTCCGCGGATTGCGGGGTCGTCGAAGCCGGCAAAGACGCGGTCGTGATGCCGGGACTGGTGGACAGTCACGTGCACATAAACGAGCCAGGCCGGACAGAGTGGGAAGGTTTTGCCACGGCCACCCGAGCAGCGGCGGCCGGCGGCGTGACCACGATTGTTGATATGCCGCTTAACTGCATTCCCGCCACGACAACTCTTGATGGACTGAACGCAAAGTTGGCCGCGGCGCGCGGCAAGCTTTCGGTCGACACTGCGTTCTGGGGCGGCGTGGTCCCTGGTAATACGGGTGAACTGGCAAAGCTCTGGGAGGCCGGCGTGGTCGGCTTCAAATGTTTTCTGGTTCATTCCGGAGTCGAGGAATTTCCCAACGTCACCGAAAGTGATCTGCGAACGGCGATGCCCGAACTGGCGCGGCTGGGCGCGATGTTGATTGTGCATGCCGAGGTGCCGGGTCCAATCGACTCGGCCTGCTGCCAGGCGCCCGATGGAAATGACGGCAGCGATCGATCTTATGCGACTTTTCTGAGTTCGCGCCCGCGCGCGGCTGAGAATGAAGCCGTTGAACTGATGATTCGGCTGAGTCGCGAAACCAATTGCCGCATTCATATCGTGCATCATTCATCGGCGGATGCGCTGGCGGCGTTGCGCGCGGCCAAGGCGTCGGGCGCGCAACTAACCGTTGAAACCTGTCCGCACTATCTGCATTTCGCCGCGGAAGACATTTCGGACGGGGCCACTGAGTTCAAGTGCTGTCCGCCGATCCGCGAGCGCGCCAACCGCGAACAACTGTGGGAGGCTCTGCGTGACGGGACGATCGATATGGTGGTTTCAGATCATTCTCCCTGTCCGCCGGACATGAAGTTGCGGGACGAGGGCGATTTCATGAAAGCCTGGGGAGGGATTTCTTCTCTGCAACTGCGCCTGCCGGTAATGTGGACGGAAGCAAACGCGCGCGGCTTCACGATTAATCAAATGGCAGAGTGGCTGTGCGACGCGCCGGCCAAACAGGTTGGCCTTGATGGACGCAAAGGCGCGATCGCCGCCAGTTATGACGCCGACATTGTGATCTGGAATCCAAATAGCGAGTTTCGCGTCGAGCCCGAGATAATCCATCACCGTCACAAGCTGACACCTTATGCGGGTGAAGTTCTAAGGGGCGTAGTAGAAAAGACTTTTCTACGCGGCCAGATGGTTTATGATGGCGGCGAGTTTGGCGAGCCCAAAGGCCAACCGCTATTTCGCACGAAACTACAGACATAGGACCGATGCGACCCATTGGTCCTATGACCGCAAAGAAGAACTCACTGCGATGGACTTCACTGAACTAATCGATCTCGCTTCAGAACGTCTGGGCGGTGCGGTGCTGTACGCGAATGACGAGTTCTTTGCGCCAAAGGAAAATCTGCTGAAGCCCTCCGCGCCTGTTTTTATTGAAGGCAAGTACACAGACCTCGGCAAGTGGATGGACGGTTGGGAGTCTCGCCGCCGCCGCACCCCGGGATTCGATTGGTGCATCATTCGACTGGGTTTGCCTGGGATTGTTCGCGGCGTGGTCGTCGATACCAGCCATTTCAAAGGCAACTTTCCCGAGCAATTTTCGCTGGA
>WNFQ01000781.1_pt1 | contig 21777 bp, 14 predicted proteins | sample 5400171 | NCBI WGS metagenome assembly WNFQ01 (sample SAMN13153356, study PRJNA577476) | soil metagenome | isolation source: 20 cm soil under Madrone tree | place: USA:California | collected 2016-06-14 | reverse complement strand
CCCGATCGCGCTGAAGCTCGCAGCGGTGACGCCGATCGCAGCTCCCATCCCCCGGGCCGAGTGGGCGGCTCATCGCGCCGTGTATCGCTCAGACCTGATCGTGCGACAGGATGCCCCTTACCATACGCTCGAGGACACTTTCGGCGGGCGTGCGGGCTGGACAGTCGCGCACTCCCAGTCGGGATTCAACGCCTTCAGGCACCATCTGCTCGCCTACCGCACGGCGCAGCGGCCGGCGCTCTACGCCGAGATGGTCGGGAACCTGGTGACCGCGCGCAACGTCCTTGAGGCCGTGCGCGAGGGACGGATCGACGTCGGGCCGCTGGATGCCTACTGGCACTTGCTGATCGCGCGTCACGCGCCGCACCTCACGGCGGGGATTCGGGTGCTCACCTCGACGCCCGTGACACCGATGCCCGCGTTCGTCGCCGCCGCCGCCGCTCCCGCGGACATGGTGGCGCGACTGCGCGCGGCGTTCACGGGCGCCGCGCGCCGGCCCTGGTTCGGTCCATTCGCCGATCTTCTGCTGCTCGAGGGCTTTGCGGAAGCGACCGAGGCGTCGTTCGCGCCGCTGCTGGAATGGGACGCGGAAGCGAAGGCGGCCGGATTCGATCAGCCGGCCTGATCGATCGAGGCGCGGCGGCCGCCGCACCCGCGCTCAGGCGGGCCGGACAGGCACCCGGCCGCTCGGGTGCTGGGGCGCATCGTGCGGGCGAAACAGAAAGCGGCGCGCTACTTCGAAGTAGGTGCGATAGACAAGCCCGCCGTTTTCCGCGATCAGGCGATCGCGAATGAGTCGGTAGCGGGCGGGGTACTGGTACCACGGGATCAGCGGCGCTTCATGGTGCAGCGAGTGCAGGTTGTTGAAGAGGAAGAGCGGACCCAGGATCCAGGACTCCTCGACGATCGCGATGCGCTCGCGCACCTGCGGGCGCGCGCGATGCTCCGCGAAAGCGCGGATCAGCACAATGCCGTTTGCGGGGATCACCATGGCAAGGAGGTAAATCCACAGCGGCATACCGCAGACGACCTTGACCCACACAATCACCGGGACGCACCACAACAGGTGTTCGAGCCACATCAGCCGCGCCCGCTCCTGGTTGCGGATCACGGCGCTGACTTCGCCGTGCAGAAACCTCCCGATGGACCAGAAGGAACCGATGATCACCCGCCCGGCGAGCGTCTGCTGGATCTGCACCAACACACGGGTGACGGGCTTCAGCCGCGCCCAGTCCTGCGGTGTCCAATAATAGGATTCCGGGTCATCGAGTGGGTCGGTGAGTCGCTGGTCGATGTGGTGCATGCGATGACTGCGCCGATAGCGTTCGTACGGCATCCACAGTGACAGCGGCACGATAGCGAGCAGCCGGTTGAGACCGCTCCAGCGGGTCGGGTGACCGTGCACGATTTCATGCTGCAGCGAGCTGTGCAGCGTGATCAGCACCGCGGTGATGGGCGCGACGATCGCCAGCGGCCAGCGGCCATAGGCAAAGGTGATCGCAAGCCATGCGCCATAGTCGGCCAGGATGAGAAGCAGCGTCGGCACTTCCACCGACACGCGGCGGTGGTCGAGCGCGGCTCTTGTGCCGGGCGCATCGGAATCGGTCGTCATTGCGGCAAGGTCGTTGAGTGTCATCCGACAAAAGCCCTTCCGGTAGCACGGAAGTCGGGGAGCTGCTCAACCTGTGGCGTGCGTCGGAATCCGGCTGATTCTACCCAAAGTCGTGCCGCGGCGCCGTCGAGGCTTGCGCTTCCGGGAACTGAGTCTCATGGGATGCGGGCGCTTGGGCAAAGGCACCGCTTCCGCCCGACGGGGCCAGCGGTCGGCGCGTTCTCATGCGGAGCGCCACGCACGACTGGCCGCAGAGCGGTAGCCGGCTCATGGGGGAAAATAGGTACTGGCCGGGCGTCACCACAACGCTTACCCTTTCGGCCATTGCCAAGTCCGTGACCGGCGTCCTCGACAAACCGAGGAAGCGCCGGTGGCGAGAAACAACACCAAGGGGAGCTGACACACACATGACTACTCCAACGGGAGCCCTTCGATTCGTGTGCCGCGGCCTGGCTGCATTTGCGCTCGTCGCCTTGATACCGATCTTGGCCACGGCACAGTCCAGTGGACGGCCCGCCCTTCACCGCGTCACTGGAACCGCAATTCCAGGCGGGCCGCTGAGGCAGCGCCCGAACACGGTCGTACTCAAAATGGCGGGCGATCCGGTCGCCGTGGTGCGCAGTCGCATGCCGGGCAAGCAGGTCGCCGAGGGGCAGCGGCAGTCGATACAGCGCGACCTGCGCAGCCGGCAGGACGCGATCGTGCCGTCCATTCAGAGGATGGGCGGTACCGTGCTGGGGCAGTTCCAGCACGCCATCAACGGGATCAAAGTGCGCGGCACGCCCGAGCAGATCAGGGCGTTTGCCGCGCTGCCGGGAGTCGTCGAAGTCAAAGCGGTTGGGACGTATCAGCTCGTCAATGCGGAGAGCGTGCCCTTCATCGGCGCGGCGCAGGCGTGGCAGGGCCCGCCCGGGCTGCATGGTGAGCACGTCCGTATAGCGGTCATTGACACCGGGGTCGACTACACGCACGCGAACTTCGGCGGGCCCGGCACGGTGGCCGCCTGGAACTTGGCCTTCGCGAACAGCACCCAACCCGCTGATCCGGCGCTGTTCGGTCCCAATGCTCCGAAGGTCAAGGGTGGCACGGACCTGGTTGGCGACGCCTACAACGCGAACAACCCGGCCAGCGTGCCGGTGCCCGATCCGAATCCGCTTGACTGCAACGGGCACGGTAGCCATACCTCCGGCACGGCGACCGGTTTCGGCGTGACCTCCGCGGGCACCACCTTCAACGGATCGTACGACGCGAGCACGCCCAATCAGCAGTTCATTATCGGCCCGGGCGTGGCGCCGCTCGCGGATCTCTACATGGTACGCGTCTTCGGCTGCGTGGGATCGACCAACGTCGTGGTCGACGCGATCGACTGGGCAGTCGCCAACGACATGCAGGTGATCAGCATGTCGCTCGGTTCGCTCTTCGGCAACGAGGACAACGCGGATGCCGAGGCATCGGAGAACGCGGTCAACTCCGGCGTCGTGGTCGTCGCCTCCTCGGGGAATTCGGGGACGATTCCCTACATCGCGGGCAATCCGAGCACCGGTGAGAAAGCGATCAGCGTCGCCGCGGTGGATTCACACGCCTCGTTCCCGGGCGAAACGCTGGCGCTCGCACCGACCGGCAGCATCACGGCGCTGGACGCCAACGGAATAGCCGCCACCGATGGCACCTCGCTGCAGGTGGTCGTGTTGCGGACGAGTTCGGGCGCCGTTTCGCTTGGCTGCGACCCCGCCGAGTACACGGCCGCGGGAGTCACCGGCAAGCTCGTGGTCACGGCTCGTGGCACGTGCGCGCGCGTGGCGCGGGCGATTTTTGGCCAGCTGGCCGGCGCCGCCGCGGTCGCGATGATCAACCACGCGCCGGGGTATCCGCCGTACGATGGGCCGATCACCTCGGTGACGATACCGTTCCTCGGCGTGCAGGGCCCTGCCACCAACACCGACGCGGTGACCCTCGCGGCCTCCGCCGGGGCGATGTTCACGGCGGCCACGACGATCGCGAATCCGACCTTCCGGCGCGTCGCGTCATTCAGCTCCGCGGGGCCGCGTGGCGGCGACGGTCACCTGAAGCCGGACATCTCGGCACCTGGGGTCAGTGTGTTTTCGACCGCAGTGGGCACCGGCAACCAGGGCGAGTTCCTGTCGGGAACCTCGATGGCCGCACCGCACGTGGCCGGCAGTGCCGCGCTCGCCATACAGGCGCATCCTCACTGGGACGCGGGCGAGGTGGCCGCTGCGATCGTCAACACGGCGGATGCGACCAAGCTCGTCGGCTATTCGGCGCGTCTCGGTGGCAACGGGCTGGTGCAGCCATTTGGTGCGACGCAGACGTCGGTGATCGCGCACGCCGAGAACGGCACGCCGAGCGTCAGTTTCGGCGTGGCCGAGTTTACGCGCGACTTCAGCGGTGACGGGCGCATCGTCATTGAGAATCGGAACAGCGCGCCGGCGAGCTTTGCGCTCTCGGTCGTGCAGGGGACCGGCGCGACCCACACGGCCAGCGTCTCGCCGGCCTCGATTACGCTCGGGGCACACCAGAGCGGAACGGTGGACGTGACGCTCGCGGTACCGGTTGCGACGGCCGGCGATTCCGGCATGTTCCGCCAGGTACAGGGTCGGGTGCTAATGACTCCGACCAATGGCAACAGCGGCGTCGCATTGAGCGTGCCGTACTACCTGGTGCCGCGCGCCCGCTCGCTGGTCGACGCGCGGCTCGCCGGTTCCGAGAGGGCGCTCTCGATCGGACTCCACAACCGGTCGAATGCGGTGACCGGCACGGCCGACTTCTACGCCTGGGGCCTGCGTGGCACCCATGCCACCCTCGGCTCGATCGGGCTGCGGGCGGTCGGGGTGCAGTCCTACAACGATCCGACCAATGGGGGGCAGATTCTCGTGTTCGCGGTGAACACCTTCGCCCGCACGTCGAATCCGGTGACCTCCGTTTACGATGTGCTGGTGGACGTCAACGGCGATGGCACGCCGGACTACGACATCGAAGCCGCCGATCTCGGCCTCTTGACCGGCACCGGCTCGTTCAACGGACGGATGGCGGTCGCGGTGTTCAACCTGGCGACGGGCAAGGGAGTGCTCGAGTTCCTCGCGATCGCGCCCACCGACGGCACCACCGTGCTGATGCCGCTGGTCGCTGCCGACGCGGGCATCACGGCCGCGAACCCGCGGTTCAGTTACGTCGCCCAGTCGTTCGATCTGCTGACCGGCAACGTCGATGCGATCACGACCGCCGCGAGCTTCAACGCCTTCAACAGCTCGATCAGCACCGGCGCCTTCGCAACACTCCCGCCGGGGACCAGCGTGAGAGTGCCGCTGGTGATCGACCGGACGGAATTCCGCAAGACTCCGGCGCTGGGCCAGATGATCGTGTCGCTCGAGAACCGGGCGAGAGGAGAAGGAGGGAGCCAGGCGCTGCTGTTGTCCCTGGACGACTGATCCCGCACCGCGGCGCATTGCCGATGCCTCAATCGATGTGTACGTTGCGGCAGACGCGCCGCTCGAGCCCGGCGAGCGCGTCGTAGAGCAGAACCGCCATCAGTCCGGTCACCAGTCCCCCCTGCAGGATGAAGGCGTCATTGTTGGACAGGAGTCCCGCGATGATCACTTCGCCGAGTCCCTTGGCGGCCACGGTGGATCCGATGGTCGCCGTGCCCACGTTGATGACCAGGGACAGCCGGATGCCCTCCAGAATCAGCGGTAACGCCAGCGGCAGCTCCACGGACAGCAGGCGCTGGCGGGCGCTCATCCCCATGCCGTTCGCGGCCTCCAGGACCTGCGGCGGACAGGTCTGCAGTCCCACGATCGTATTCTCGAAGATGGGCAGCAGTCCGTAGGCAAAGAGCGCGATCAGCGTCGGCTTCACGCCAAACCCGAGCAGTGGCACGGTGACTGCGAGCACCGCTACCGGCGGGAAGGTCTGACCGATGTTGACGAGCGTGCGCGACAGCGGCAGGAATTGCGCGCCGCTCGGACGCGTCACCAGAATGCCGAGTCCGACGGCCACGATGGTGCTCGCGGCGGCGGCGCAACACACCGTGCCGAGATGCGCGAGCGCGAGCGTCAGCAGGTTGCCCTGATCGTAGATCGGCGGCGCGCCATACTGCGTGAGCGGCGCGAACAGCGGCGCGAAGCTCTCGGGCATCAACAGGAACGCCAGCAGCAGGGCGAGGGCCGCGAATCGCAGGATGGTGGCCAGGCCCGGCATCAGCTCGGTCGCCCGCGCGCGAGAATGGCGGCGATCGTGAGGTATCCGCGCGGCGTGCCGTCCGCGTCCATCACCGCGGCAGACTCGGCGCCGCACCACACGAGCTCCGAGAGTACCTCGCGCAACGAGGCGGAGGACGCCACCGCCGGCCCGTTCGAGGCGCCCGGCAGCGCCGCCTCGCCCGCCGTCGTGAGCGACAGCAGTCTCATGGCCCGGTCCGAGGCGCCGGTCATGCGCGACACGAAGGGGTCGGCGGGGCGCGTGAGCAGCACCGCGGGGCGATCGTACTGCAGCAGCCGGCCGTGGCTCATGACCGCGACGTGATGACCCAGACGGAAGGCTTCATCCATGTCATGGGTCACGAGCACGATGGTCGTGCCGAAGCGCCGCTGAATGTCGAGCAGGTCATCCTGCGCCTTCGTGCGGATGATGGGATCGAGTGCGCCGAAGGGTTCGTCCATCAGCAGCACCGCCGGTTCGGCGGCGAGCGCCCGCGCGACCCCGACGCGCTGCTGCTGCCCACCCGAGAGCTGATGGGGGAAGGCTCCCGCGTAGGCGTCCGGATCGAGCTGGAACACCCGCAGCAGCTCCTCGACACGGGCGCGGATGCGGGCCCCGTCCCACCCGAGAAGTCGCGGCACGGTCGCGATGTTCTCCGCGACGGTACGGTGCGGGAACAGGCCGTGCCCCTGGATCACATAGCCGATCCGGCGCCGCAGCAGGTGCGCGGGCTCGCCGGTCGTGTCGTTACCGTCGATCAGCACCCGGCCGCGGGTCGGCTCGACGAGGCGATTGATCATGCGCAGCAGGGTCGATTTTCCCGAGCCGGAGGTGCCCACGATCACCGTGATCGAGTTGCGCTCGATGCGCATCGACACGCCGTCGACGACGGCCGTCGCGCCGTACTGCTTGGTGAGGTTCTCGACGCTGATCATTGCCGTGCCCGATCCATGAGCTCCACCAGCGCATCGAGCACCACGGCGGCGGAAAAGGCCAGTGCCACGATCGGAATCGCCCCGAGCAGCACCAGGTCGATGGCCGTCTGCCCGATGCCCTGAAAGACGAACGTCCCGAGTCCGCCGCCGCCGATCAGCGCGGCGACGGTCACCATGCCGATGTTCTGCACCAGCACGATGCGGATGCCGGTGAGAATGACCGGCAGCGCCAGCACCAGCTCGATGCCCGTGAGGATCTGCCAGTTCGTCATTCCCATGCCGCGCGCGGCTTCGACTGCAGCCTGCGGCACTCGCTTCAGGCCGGCGACCGTATTCGCGGCGATCGGCAGCAGCGAGTACAGAAACAGCGCGACCGCCGCCGGTGCTGCACCGATGCCACGGATCCCGAGCGCCGCGGCCAGCGGCACGGTGGCTGCCAGCGCGCCGAGCGGTGCCATCAGAATGCCGAACAGCGCGATCGCCGGAATCGTCTGGATCACGTTGAGCGTGCCCAGCACCCCGGCCCGCAGCCGCGGCACGCGGTGGCACAGGATGCCGATCGGCAGTGCCACCAGGACGGCGGCGCCGAGCGATCCCAGCGCGAGCCACAGGTGCCGGCGCGCCTCGCGCGCAAAGCGATCGGCGTTGACCGCGTACTCGCGCATCACGGAGAGATGGTCGAACGTGCCGTGGGCCAGCGCGAGCCCGGCAATGCCGATGAACCCCACGAGAAACAGCACGCGCCAGAGCGGCCCGGGGCGCATGCGCGTGATGGCATCCGTTGCCAGCAGGCCGAGGCACAGCAGCAGGACCCAGACAGCGGCGCCGGGGGCGACGCGCACCACCTTGTTGCCGGGAGGTGTGAGCGCATCGCCGGCGGCGGCCACGGCGAGCGTCACGACGGCGACGCCCAGCAGGGCGGCGCCGAGGCGGATGCGGGCGTTGGTTACACCGAGGGCGATGATGGCGGCGAGGATCAGGGTCGCCTGGCAGACGAACGCTCCCCAGGCCGGCAGCACTTCGAGGAGCCCACGCGGATCGCCCGGCAAGATCCGGTTCGACTTGAGAATGACGAACGGCAGGAACACGAGAGCAGTCGCCCCGGCGGCGGTGAGGAGCGAGCCGAGGGGATCGAGCCGGCGCAGCCGCGGCATTGTCAGCGCCATGCCACTCACTTGAGAAAGCCCTTCGCCTTCAGGTAGTCCTCGGCGACCGAGCCTTCCGATTCGCCGTCGATCTGCACGCGTGCATTCAGCTGCTGCAGCGTCTCGCGACTGAAACTCTCCATCAGCGGCTTCACGATCGGGGCGATCTGCGGGTTCGCCTTGAGGACCGCCTCGCGAACGATGGGGACCGGTGCATATACGGGCTGGTCGTGCCGGTCGTCCTCGAGGATCTGCAGGTTCGCGGCGACGATGCCACCGTCGGTACCGTAGACCATGGCCGTGTTCGCGCCGTTGGTGCGCGCGGCTGCAGCGCCGATGGTCGCAGAGGTCTCCCCTCCGGCGAGCACGATCAACTGCCCGGAGCGCATCGTGAACCCATAGGTCTTCTCGAGTGAGCGCAAGGTCCCGGCATTGGCGAACTCGGCCGAACAGACGAGCACCACCTTACCGCCGCCCGCCACCCATCGGCCGAAGTCGCTCATGGTCCTGAGGTTGTTCGCCAGGGCCACGTCGCGGCGCACGGCCAGCGCCCAGGCGTTGCTCGCCTTCGCCGGTGTGAGCCAGACGATCCGGTTGGCCGCGTAGTCGAGCCTGGAACCGAGCTCGTACCCTTGTTGCAGGTCCTTCCAGGCGGGGTTGGACGCCACGTTGAAAAAGAACCCTGCATTGCCGGTGTATTCGACGTACAGATCGACCTCGCCGGCGATCAGCGCCTTGCGAACGACCGGCGTCGCACCGATCTTGGTCCGGTCGACCGTCTGGATCCCCTTCGCGTTCAGGAGCAGGCGGATCATCTCGCCGATCATCGCCGACTCGCTCGAGAGCTTCGAGGAAACCACGACCGCGGCCGGCAGCGGAGGCGACACGCTGAGCACCAGCGCCGCCGCCACCCACAGCGACTTCAGAATGTTCGCCACCCGTCACCCCCGCCGACCGCTCGAGGCCGACGATCGCGCAGCGCCGCACACTGTCGGTTGTTGCTCTACACGTCAAGCCCGCGCAAGCGCGTGTGCCGGCCCGCACTGCGCTTTATGATGGCGGCAGCGATGAATCCGCTACCGAAATCCCACCCGACGGCTGCGCGAGAGCTGCGCGTGTCGAGCGGCCGCTATTCGCTCTGGCGACTGTTTCTCGAGGGGCTCACCGGCCAGCGCGGCTGGTCGCGGGCCTGGGCGAAGGCGACGCCGCGCGAGCGCTACCGCGTCGTGATCGTCGGCGGCGGCGGTCATGGACTGGCGACCGCCTTCTACCTCGCCACCGAGTACGGCATCAGCGACGTGGCGGTGCTGGAGAAGGGCCCGATCGGGCTGGGCAACGTGGGGCGCAACACCACCATCATCCGTTCCAACTATTTCCACCCGGACAACATCCGTTTCTACGAGTACTCGCTGAAGCTGTGGGAGACTCTCGAGCGCACGCTGAACTTCAATGCGATGGTGAGCCAGCGCGGCACCCTCAACCTGTTTCACACCGAGGCGCAGCGCGATCTGTTCACGCGGCGCGCCAACATGATGCGGCTGCTGGGGGTGGATGCGGAGCCGTTGAGCCGCGAGGCGGTGAAGGAGCTGGTGCCGCTCGTTGATCTGGACAACGGCCGCTACCCCGTGCTCGGCGGGTTCCTGCAGCGCCGTGGCGGCACGGTGCGCCACGATGCGGTCGCCTGGGGGTATGCGCGGGCGGCATCGGAGGCCGGTGTCGACATCATCGAGGACTGCGAGGTCACCGGCATCGCCCGCGACGGAGCACGGGTGACCGCACTCGAGACCACCCGCGGGCACATTGCGGCCGACACGATATGCCTGGCCGTCGCCGGGCATTCGTCGCGGCTCGCCGCGATGGCCGGACTCACGTTGCCGATCGAGAGCCACGTGCTGCAGGCCTTCGTGAGCGAGGGCATCAAGCCGGTGCTCGATGTCGTTCTGACCTACGGTGCCGGACACTTCTACGTCAGCCAGTCGGACAAGGGCGGACTCGTGTTCGGCGGCGCCATCGACGGCTACAACACCTACGGCCAGCGTGGCACGCTGCCGATGGCCGAAGAAGTGGCCGCGGCGGCGATGACATTGCTGCCGGGGCTTGCGCGCCTCAAGGTGCTGCGGCAATGGGGCGGCGTCATGGACATGAGCATGGACGGTTCCCCGATCATCTCCACGACGCCGCTCGAGGGCCTGATCGTGAATGGCGGCTGGTGCTACGGCGGCTTCAAGGCGATCCCGGCCGGCGGCCTGACGACGGCGCACCTCATCGCCCGCCATGCGTCGCACCCGCTCGCCGCTCACCTGGGTCTCGAGCGCTTCGCCGCCGGGCGCACCGTGGATGAGCGCGGCGCCGGACCGTACCCGTACGCTCACTGAACGGCAGCGCCCATGCTTCGCATACCCTGCCCGTGGTGCGGTGAACGCGACGAAACCGAGTTTCGCTATCGGGGTGACGCCAGCAGGTCCCGGCCTGCCGCCGATGCCGGACTTGCGGCGTTCACCGCCTATGTCTACGAACGCGACAACCCCTGCGGTTGGCATCTGGAGTGGTGGTTGCACGTGGGCGGTTGCCGCAAACTCCTGAAGGTCGTCCGTCATACGCTCAGCCACGAGATTCACGCGGTCGGCGGCCCCGCGGATCAACTGTCGCTCCCGCCGGGACTCACGCGCTGATGCGCGGTCCCGGCCGTATCGCCCGCGGTCTGCTGGCCGACCCCGATCGGCCGGTGGGCTTTCGCTTCGACGGGCGCCGGATGTCCGGCCTCGAGGGCGACACGCTCGCCTCGGCTCTGCTCGCCAACGGCCAGCGCCTCGTTGCACGCAGCTTCAAGTACCACCGGCCGCGCGGCATCGTGACCGCAGGTCCCGAAGAGCCCTGTGCGCTCGTCGACGTGATCGGTGCCAACGGGCGCGAGCCTAACCGCCTCGCCACCACGCTCCTGCTACACGAGGGCCTCGTGGCCGAAAGCCAGAACCGCTGGCCGTCGCTCGGGTGTGATGTGCTGTCGCTCAACGATCTCATCGCCCGCTTCCTGCCGGCGGGCTTTTACTACAAGACTTTCATGGCGCCGGGCTGGGCCTGGGAGCGGCTCTACGAGCCGCTGATCCGCCGGGCTGCGGGCCTGGGCCGGCTCGAGCCGCTCGTCGGCGATCACGCAGCTCCGGCCGAGACCGTGCACGATCACACCGATGTGCTGGTGGTCGGCGCGGGCACCGCGGGGCTCGCCGCCGCGCATGTTCTCGGCACGAGCGGCCTGAAGGTGATGCTCACCGAGCAGGACGTCGCACTGGGCGGCGGCTCGCTCCTCGATGCGCGCTGGAGTGCCTGGCGAGAGGGCCTGTGCGCCCGGCTTGCCGGCCTTGCCACGGTGCGGTGCCTGCCCCGCACAACGGTACTCGGCGCTTACGGCCACGGCGTGTTCGGGGCGCTCGAGACGCTCTCACCCCCGGAGGCTGCCCGTTTCGATGGCCTGGGGGAGCGGCTGCGGATCATCCGCGCCCGGCGCGTGGTATTCGCCACCGGTGCGCTCGAGCGGCTGATCGCCTTTCCGGGCAACGACCGGCCGGGCGTCATGCTCGCGGGTGCCGCGCATCAGTATCTGAGGCGCTACGGAGTGGCCGTGGGCCGCCGCCCGGTATTCTTCCTCAACAGCGACGAGGCCTACGAGGCGGTGCTCGCCTTGAGCGGCGCGGGTCTCGAGTGCGCCGTGATCGACGTGCGCGAGAGCTCGCTCGCTGCCGAGCGCGTGCGGGCGCTCGGTGCCGAGGTGCAGCTCGGCGCGCTGGTCGTGGGGGCTTACGGGCGCGAGGGGGTTCGCACCGTCAGGGTCGTGGATGTGAATGGGCGCGCTCGCCGCGACCTCGAGGCCGACTGCCTGCTCATCTCCGGAGGGTATTCCCCGCTGACCACCCTGGCGAGCCAGCTCGGCGCGCGGCTCACGTGGCAGGAGGCGATCGCAGCCTTTACCCCCGATCTCGCCCCCGGCATCGGGCGGGTAGCGGGCGCGGCGCGGGGCGTTGCCGGACTCGCGGCCGCCGCGCGTGACGGCGAGCACGCGGCGTGCGCGATCGCAGCGGAGCTGGGTCGCGCGGTCAGCGCCGCAGACCTGGGCGGGGATCTGCCGCTCGACTCGCACGCTACGCCGATCGCCGCGGTGTGGGAGGTGCGCGGCCGGGGCAAGGCGTTTGTCGATCTGCAGAACGATGTGACCGCCGCCGACGTGCGGCTCAGCTTTCGCGAGGGCTACGAGCACGTCGAGCACATGAAGCGTTTCACCACCCATGGCATGGCGACCGACCAGGGCCGCATCGGGGGACTGGTGGGGAGCGCGGTGCTGGCACAGGCGCGCGGCGTGCCGGTGGGCGAGGTCGGGCAGGTGAGGCCACGCCCGTTCGCCCAGCCGGTTCCCTTCGCGGCACTCGCCGGTGGCGAAGTCCGCGAGCACTTCAGACCTAAGCGCCGGCTGCCGCTGCACGAGTGGCACGAGGCCGCCAGCGCGACCTTCGTGCCCACGGGGCTGTGGCTGAGGCCGCTCGTCTACTCGCGTCGATCCGGGTGGGAGGCGGTGCTGAGCGAGGCCCGCGCCGTGCGCCGCTCGGTCGGCATCACGGACGTGTCGACCCTCGGCAAGATCGACGTGCAGGGGCCGGACGCCGCGCGGTTCCTGGACTTCATCTACGCGAACTCGTTCTCCACACTCGCGGTAGGTCGCGCCCGCTACGGCATCATGTTGCGTGAGGACGGGATGCTGCTCGACGACGGTACGACCTCGCGGCTCGCTCCCGAGCACTTCCTCGTCACGACCACGACGGCGAACGCGACGGCGACGCTCGAGCACCTGGAATTCCACCTGCAGGCGGTGTGGCCGCGGCTGGATGTGCTCCTGACCGATGTTGGCGATCACTGGGCTCAGTTCGCGGTCGCCGGTCCGCGCTCGCGCGAGGTCGTGGCGGCGGTGGTCGCAGGCCTCGATCTGTCAAACGAGGCCTTTCCGTTCATGGCCGCGAGCGTCGCCACGATCGCCGGCGTCGCCGGAAGGGTGTTCCGCATCTCGTTCTCGGGCGAGCTGGCGTACGAGCTCGCGGTGCCGGCCGGTCAGGCCCTGGCGGCCTGGTCGGCGGTGCTCGAGGCGGGCAAGCCCTTGGGTATCGCGCCCTACGGCCTCGATGCACTCAACACGCTGCGCATCGAGAAGGGTCACGTGACGGGAGCGGAGCTGAACGGCAACACCAGCGCCGACGACCTCGGCATGCAGCGGATGCTGAAGAAGCACGGCGATTTCATCGGCCGCGCGCTCTCACAGCGCTCCGGCCTGACGGCGCCCGAGCGGCTGCAGCTCGTCGGCGTGCGCCCCCGCGCGCGCACGCAGCGCCTGCGAAACGGCCTGCAGCTCGTCGCACCTGAGGCGCGCACCACGACTCTTGGCTACGTGACCTCCTCGACCCCTTCGGTCGAGAGCGATGGCTGGGTGGGCCTCGCGCTGGTGGCGGGCGGGCGCCAGCGATTGGGTCAGCGGCTGATCGGCACCTCGCCAGTTCACGACGAGACCATCGAGATCGAGATCGTGAGCCCTCACATGCTCGATCCGGAGAACCTTCGTGTCCGCGCCTGAGTCCGGCATCCGGCTCGCATCCTGCGCGGCGGATATTGTCGAGATCGCGGCCTTCCACGGGCGCGCGCCCGAGCTCGAGAACATCGCGGGCGCCCGGGGCCTCGAGCTGCCAGTGTTGGGACGGGTGGCGAGGGCGACAGATCAACTCGCGCTTTGTGTCCGCCCGGCGCGCTGGCTGCTCCTTGCCCCGCCGGCGCACTCAGGCGCGACCGCGGCGCTCTGGCAGGACGCGTGTGCGCGCGTCGGCGCCGCGATTGACTTGTCCTCGGGCCTGGCGGCGTGGCACCTCGCCGGACCGCAGGTCCGGGACGTGCTCGCCAGGGCCTGTCGCCTGGATCTGGATCCGCGGGTCTTCCCGCCAGGAAACGCTGCCGCCACCGTCATGGCGCAGGTGGCGGTCATCCTCGCGGTGCTGCCCTCGGGGCTGCTGCTGCTCACGCCCACGAGCACCGCGCGGCACTTGCGCGAATGGCTTGCCTCCACGGCCAAGCCCTTCGGGCTCGTGTCCGGGGCGGATGTTACTGTTGCGGTCCTGTCTGGAGATGAATCGCCATGAAGACGTCCGCGCGAGCCGTGGTCATCGGTGGCGGGGTGGTCGGCGCCAGTGTGCTCTATCACCTCGCCAGGATCGGCTGGACCGACGTGCTGCTGCTGGAAAAGGGTGAATTGACCTCGGGCTCGACCTGGCATGCGGCCGGGGGCATGCATACCTTCAACGGCGAGGCCAACATCTCGCGGCTGCAGAAATACACCATCGACCTGTATCGCGAGATCGAGGCGCTGTCCGGCCAGTCCTGCGGGCTGCACCCGAACGGCGGCCTGATGCTCGCGGCGACCCCGGGCGAGCTCGACAGCCTGAAGCTGATCTGCTCACGGGCGCGCTACCTGGGGATGGAAACCGAGATGATCTCGCTCGAGGAGGCGCGCAACCTCAATCCCCTGATCGATGCCAGCCACTTCATCGGCGCGCTGTGGCGCGCGGACGGTGGGCATTGCGATCCGTCGGGCACCACCCACGCCTACGTCAAGGCGGCACGCCAGCTTGGTGCCGCGGTGGAACGCTTCACCCGCGTGTTGTCGCTCGGGCAGCGGCGCGACGGCACCTGGGACGTCGTGACCGACAAGGGCACTGTACACGCCGAGCACGTGGTGAACTGCGCGGGTCTGTGGGCACGCGAAGTCGGACACATGGTCGGCACCGAGCTGCCGGTGCTGGCGATGGAGCATCACTATCTGCTCACCGAGGACATCCCGGAGCTACAGGGACTGGACAGGGAGATCGTCAACACCACCGACTATGCCGGCGAGATTTACCTGCGCCAGGAGCGCGGCGGCGTGCTGATCGGTACTTACGAACCCCACGGCATCGTCTGGTCGCCGGTGAGGACGCCGGACGATTTCTCGATGCAGCTGCTGCCCGAGGATTTTGAGCGGCTGGCGCCGTACTTCGAGATCGGCTTCAAACACTTCCCGGCATTGGGTCGTGTCGGTATCCGCAAGGCGGTGAACGGTCCGTTCACCTTCGCTCCCGACGGCAATCCGCTGGTCGGACCGGTCCGGGGCGTGAGCAACTTCTGGGTTGCCTGCGCCGTCATGGCCGGGTTCAGCCAGGGCGGGGGCATAGGGCTCGTGCTGTCGCGCTGGATGGCGGAGGGCGATCCGGGCCAGGACATCATTTCCATGGACGTTGCGCGCTTCGGCGCGTTCGCGACGCCGAAATACACCTCCCTCAAGGTTCCCGAGAACTACTCGCGTCGCTTCCGGCTCGCCTACCCGAACGAGGAGCTACCCGCGGCCCGTGCGGTGCGCCGCTCACCGATCCACGACCGGCTCAAGGCGGCCGGTGCGGTCATGGGCGCGAACTTCGGGCTCGAGAATGCCCTGTGGTTCGCGCCGGAGGGCGTTGCGCCGACGGAGACCCCGACCTATCGGCGCTCGGAGGCCTTCCCCGTCGTGCGGGCCGAGTGTCAGGCGGTACGCAGCACGGTCGGCCTCTACGAGACCACCAACTATGGCAAGTACGAGGTCGCCGGGCGGGGTGCGCGCGGCTGGCTCGATCGGGTCTTCGCCTCGCGCATACCCAGACCCGGGCGCTTTGCGCTCGCCCCGATGCTCAATCCAGCCGGCCGGATCATGGGGGACCTGTCGATTGCATGTATCGCGCAGGACCGCTTCCTCATCATCGGGTCGGGGTTTGCAGAGGAGTTTCATTTGCGCTGGTTCTGGGCCGCCGAGCCACCGGCGGATGTGTGGGTGCGCTCGGCCGCTTCGACGCTGTGCGGCGTGTCGATCGCTGGCCCGAGATCGCGCGAACTGGTGCAGCGGCTGGTGCGGGACGATCTGTCGCCTACCGCGTTCAAGCTCTTCCAGGTCAGGGAGACGGCCGTCGGCTTCGCACCGGCGATCCTGACTCGCGCCGGGTTCACCGGTGAGCTGGGGTACGAGATCTGGACGACACCCGACTATTTCGCCTCGCTCTACGATGACCTGTGGGAGGCGGGGCGCGAGCTGGGGCTCGTACATTTCGGCGGGCGCGCGCTGTCCTCGCTGCGGCTGGAGAAGGCCTACGGCTCGTTCAACAAGGACTTCCGGCCCGACTACACCCCGGGTGAAACCGGGCTGGATCGCTTCGTCGACTTCTCCAAGCCCGAGTTCACCGGTCGCGCGGCGGCACTGGCCGAACGCGCCGCGGGCCCGAAACGCCGCTTCGTCGTCATGGAGGTGGCGGACGCCGACGCCGAGGTGGTCGGCTACGAGTCGATCATGAAGGACGGCACGGCGGTCGGCTACGTGACCTCGGGCGCCTACGGCCATTGCGTCGGCAGGAGCCTCGCCGCCGGCTACGTGCCGACCGCGCTCGCGCGCGAGGGCGCGCGCTTCGAGATCGACATCCTTGGCGAGATGCGTGCCGCGACGGTGCGGCTGGAAGCGCTGTACGATCCGCAGGGGCTGCGACTGCGCAGCTGAGCCGCGAGGCCTCAAAGCGTGCCGAACACCCTCTTGATGAGCGAGCTCGCCTGCGCGAGCGGATTCTTGCGGATCTCGTGCTCCTCTTCAGCGATGCGGCTGAAGAGGCCGTCGAGCGCCTTGGCCGTTACATAGTCGTTGAGATTCGCGTCCTCGGATGACAGCAGCCCGAGTTGCGCCGCCTTGCCGGCGTACTCGTTGTATTTTGCGGTCAGACCGAGTTTCGCAGTTTCAGCCGCCACGATCGGCTTGAACTTCTCGGTGAGCTGCGCGCTCGAGGCGCGGCGGAAGTACTGCGTGCCGGCGTCATCACCGCCGGTGAGGATCGCTTTGGCATCCGACAACGTCATGTGCTGCAGCACCTGCTTGAATACCGGCTTTGCCTGCGCCACGGCCTGCTCGGCCGCGTGATTCATGGTGGCCTTGAGCTCATCGGCCTGACCGCCCATGCCGAACCGGCTGAGCGCGCGGTCCGCCTTCTCCAGCGCCGACGGCAGCGGGATCGCCACCCTGGGATCGTTGAGAAAGCCATTGTTGGTGCCGAGCTGCGCCACCGCCACATCGATACCCTTCGACAGGGCGGCGCGCAATCCGCCGGCGGCGTCTCTGGAACTGAGCGCATCGACGCCCGCCGCGGCGGCGAAGGCGGCGCCGAGCGCCGCGAGTGTGAGCACCGGGAGCATGCCGGTCGGGCGAATCACGAGGCTTGAGCATCCCAGCAGCGCGCCAACGCCTCGCGCAGCTCGCGCAGCTTGGGCGGCTTGCTTAAGACACGGTCCACGTGCGGCGGAACGTCCCCATCGGCAACCAGTCGCTGCCCCCAGCCCGTCAACAATAAGAGGATCGTCTGCGGAGCAGCGGTCTTGACGGCGTTGGAGACTTTGCGCCCATCGACGTAGGGCATACCGAGATCCGTGATCACGACCGGGAACGGGTTGCCCTGTGCTTTTGCCGCAAGGAAAGCATCGATGCCAGCTCGACCGCCATCCGCCGTCGTGACGCCGTGACCATCCGCCTCCAAGGTATCGCGAAGCGATTTAAGCACCAGCGGATCATCATCCACAATCAGGATACGCAGCGGTGGCACCGTGCTGGCGGTGGCCGACACCGCCGCACCAACCGCGGGAGTGATCGGTATCGCGAAACTCAGGCGCACAGTGGTGCCTTTGCCGGGAGCACTCTCGATTTCAAAATCCGCGCTGTGACGTTGCATGGTGCCATAGACCATCGCAAGTCCAAGCCCGGTGCCACGCTCGCCTTTGGTGGTGAAGAACGGCTCCAGGCATCGGCGTCGCGTGTCCTCGTCCATCCCGATGCCGGCATCGATAACCTCGACCCGAACGAATCTGCGGAGCGGTGACTCCTGCGAAGGCAGTCCTTGCTCCTGCGCGACTCGGGTACGCAATATGAGCGGGCCGCCCTTGGGCATGGCATCGACGGCATTGAAGATCAGGTTGGTGAGCGCTTCCCGAATTTCATTGTCGGCGCCCATGACCGACGGCAGGTCTGGGGCCAGCTCAGTCCGCGTCTCGATGGCAATACCACGCTGTTGTGCCATGTCGCTCCAGCGGGCGCGAGTCAGGTCCACGACTTGCTGCACGATGGCGTTCATGTCGACTGGCAGCAGCGTCATTTGCGGTTCACGTTGGCGATAGAACTCGCGCATGCGCGCGACGGTTTGCGCTACGTCATCAATGGCACGCTGGATTGTCTCGAGCTGGCTGCGGGCGCCTGGACTCAGGCCAGGCTCCTTCTCCAACAGCGATTCGGTGTACAGAGACACGGGAGAAATTGCATTGTTGATATCGTGCGCGATACCGCTCGCCATTTGGCCCAGGGCAAGCAGACGCTCCTGCTGCATCACCGCCTTCTGTGTCTGACGAAGGTCGTCGTACGCCTGTTGCAGAGCGCTGTAGAGTTGGGCCTGGTGAGCGGCCAATGCGACATGCTCGCTCGCCTGCCGCAGAAACTCGCATTCGCCACTGCTGAAGCCGTGTGCTTGCCGGCGGGCAGCGATGAGCACGCCGAACACCTTGCTTTCGACCAGCAGCGGAGCTGCCACCATCGAGGTCAAAGCCCCTCTCGCCAGACGCTGGGCGAACGGGAACGGGACCTGAGTGATGTCAGGTTCGTAAACGAGCCGGCCTTGGACGCATTGCGACAATCCGTTCTGATCGATCTCGATGCGAGCCTGCGCCGTCATCGCCAGCTCCATCGCGAGCGCTTCGCTGTGCGAGCCGACGCTGGTGACGATCACGCAATTCTCGGCCGGGTCATACAGGCAGATGCAGCAGAAATCCACCGGCAGATGCTCTTCGAGCGTTCGGATGACGACCTGAAAGATGCTCTGGATGTCCTGCCGCTCGCCGATAGCTCGGGTAATTTGGTGGAGCAGGTTGAGGCGCGCGAGTTGGGCCTGCACCTTGACTTGTGCGAGCTTGCGGTCGGTGATGTCCCGCGCAATCTTGGATGCGCCGATAATGCGACCCTGGCTGTCCCGGATGGGGGAGATGGTGACGGAAACGTAGATTTTCCGTCCGTCTTTGGCAACCCGTACCGTCTCGAAATGATCAGTCGTTTCCCCGCGCGCAATGCGCGCCAGGATAGTCGGCTCTTCGCTGGAGTGCTCCGGCGGGATCAGCATGGCCATCGGCTTGCCGACGGCCTCCTGTGCGGAATAGCCGAACAGGCGTTCTGCGCCGGGATTCCAACTGGTGATGATGCCATCCAGACCCTTGCTGGCAATCGCATCGTCGGAGGATTCGATGATGAACGCCTGCCGGGCATTAGTCTCCCCGGCCTTCTCAAGCTCGGCGGTGCGCTGCCGGACTCGCAGTTCGAGCTGATCTTTTGCATCGCGCAGTGCTCGGTCAGCTCGGGCCCGGCCGGCAAAGTCCCGGCGGATCGCCCACAGCGCGAGGCTAACGAGTCCGCAAGCGAGAAACCCGCCTCCGAAAATAACCGCTTGAGCAAGGGCCGAACTCTGCTTGGTCCGCTGTTCGCGCTCCTTGAGCAAGGACGTCTCGGTATCCTCCATCTGAGCGATGAGGCGGCGAATGCGGTCGTGAAACTGTTTGCCTTTTCCGGTGAGAATCTCGCCTTGCGCCGCTGCAAAGCCCTGGTCTCTCCGCAAGTCGATGACGCCGCGTAAAATGGCAAGTCGCTCGGTCACGAGCGCCATCACCGAGTCGAGCCGCTGCTGTTGAGCGCGGTTGTCCGCTGTCAGCTCACGCAGGTGTCTCATCTGGCTGTCAATGACCGCGGCCGCCTGTCGGTAGGGCTCCAGATAGTCCTCGTCACCGGTAATGACGTACCCCCGCTCAGCGGTCTCGGAGTCGGTCGCGGCTGCCAGCAGCAATTCGAGGCTGCCGAGCACCTGGTGGGTGTGCTCAACCCACGCCGCATTCTGCTTCAGACGCACGACACTGAGATAAGAAACCACCCCGATCACGGCCAGACAGGCGAGCGCAAAGGCGAAGCCGAGGCGCACTTTGCGCTCGGTGGATAGCAGCTCTGTATGGGTGGGCTCGCTTTCCTTTCCAGGCGAACGGTGCAGTGCACCGCTCAGGACCGCGTGTTCGGTGGCTTCGCTCATAAGCTCATCTAACTCATCAGGCGAGGGCGGCAGTGTAGACTTCCCCGTCGACAAAGCCCACCGGCGCGGAGGCCGGAAATGAGCGCAGGCGCGGACTTCGCCAACATCATTGAGCGTGAGCGCGGGTTGCGGCGCAGCCTGAGCGCCCGCCGCCTGACCATGATCGCCATTGGAGGCGCGATCGGCACGGGGCTGTTTCTCGGCAGCGGTCTTGCAATCAGTCTGGCGGGGCCCGGGGTGCTCGTGAGTTACGCCATCGGTGCGGTGATCGCACTGCTGCTCATGGGGTGCCTGGCGGAGATGACCGTTGCGCACCCCACCTCCGGATCCTTTGGCGCTTACGCGGAGTACTACATCGGCCCGCTCGCCGGCTTTCTGGTGCGCTACGCGTACTGGACCTGCATCGTGCTCGCCGTAGGGACCGAAGTCACGGCGGTCGCACTGTACATGCACTTCTGGTTTCCCGCCCTTCCGGACTGGCTGTGGATCGTGGCCTTCTCAGCGCTCCTGATCGGGGTCAACTCCCGCAGCGTGAACGTCTTCGGCGCGGTCGAGTATTGGTTCTCGGCGATCAAGGTCACCGCCATCGTGATATTCATCCTGCTCGCGGCTTATATCGTGCTGCGCGCGCCGTCCGGCTCGGACGGCGGCGCGGCGACGGTCGGCTTTCACAACTACACCGCGCACGGCGGTTTCCTGCCCAGAGGCGTGTGGGGCGCGTGGGTCGCGGTGATCGTCGCGATATTCAGTTACCTCAGCATCGAGATGATCGCCGTTGCGGCAGGGGAGGCCGCGCAACCGGAGATTGCCGTCACGCGCGCATTTCGCTCGACGGTGTTCCGCCTGATCCTCTTCTACCTGCTGACGCTCGCGCTGGTGCTGGCGATCGTGCCGTGGACCGCCGCGGGCATCGAGGAAAGCCCGTTCGTCAAGGTCATGCGCGCGCTGCGCGTGCCGGCGGCGGCCGGCATTTTCAACTTCGTGATCCTCATCGCGGCGCTGTCGGCGATGAACAGTCAGCTCTACATCACCACGCGCATGATGTTCAGCCTGTCGCGGGCCCATCATGCACCGAGGCGCTTTGGCCTCCTCAACCGGCGCGGCGTTCCGGTGCAGGCACTGCTGTTCTCGAGCATCGGCATCGCGCTCGCCACCGTGCTGAGCATCGTGGCGAGAAGGTCGGCGTTCATTCTCATGGTTTCGATCTCGGCCTTTGGCGCCATGTTCACCTGGATGATGATCTTCGTTACCCACTATCGCTTCCGGCACGTGCGCGCACGCACCGGCTCTGCGCCCTTGCGCTTCCGCATGGCCGGCTTTCCCGCCACGACACTGCTTGGCGCCACGCTCATGGCAGCGGTCCTGCTCACGACGGCATTCACGGACGCGTTCCGCATGACGCTGGTCTTCGGGCTGCCGTTTCTGGCGTGCCTGACCGCGGCATACTGGATCTGGCGCCGACAGAACGCGCGCACCCCCATATCCAGTGCCGGCAGCACCTGAGCTGCTGCGCATGGCCGATGCGCACGGCCGGGTGGGTCCGCCGAGGTCAAGATCAGCGACTCCGTGATCATGCTTGCCGACGAGCACCCCGCCATGGGCTACCGCGGGCCGCGCTCGCTCGGCGGATCGAGTGTCAGCATCCTGCTGTATCTGGCGGAGGTGGACGCGGTGTTCGAACGCGCCGTCAGGGCCGG
>WNFQ01001096.1_pt1 | contig 21781 bp, 19 predicted proteins | sample 5400171 | NCBI WGS metagenome assembly WNFQ01 (sample SAMN13153356, study PRJNA577476) | soil metagenome | isolation source: 20 cm soil under Madrone tree | place: USA:California | collected 2016-06-14 | reverse complement strand
TCGCACGAGTGGTGCCAGACACCCGCCGCACCCTGGGAAAAGAACCGATCCGAAACTGGGCCGTGCGTTTGCTCAGGGGAGAATGAGGGTCGCGTGAGGCACCCTCAGAATCAAAACCTTCTGATCGGCGCCAGATGAAAATCGGGCGCCGCGCATCTTCTGAAAGATCATGTTGGTAATTTCTTCCAACCTCCCCCGCGGATCAGGCTCAGTACCTTCGTTCTCGCTTGCCGCCTCTCCTCACGTGATCTGGATCACCGACGTTTGAAGCATCCCTTCTTACACTGAAATCGATATGTTGACCATCAAGACGCTCACCGACGGCCGAACTGCAAGCCTCATCCTTTACCGGAGTTTTGATCTTCGACTCCGTAGCAAAACTTGAACAGAGCTGGCGGCGCATCTGCTCCTCGGAAACGGTGGAGATCGACCTCTGCCAGGTTGGAACGATCGACCACGCAGGTAAGGCCCTATTATCGAAAATGTTCGCTCAGGGTGTTGGCCTGGTGGTGGGTAGGCACGCCTCGCCATGAACTCTGCCCAGTTAAACAGAATCATATGGCCCAGGACGGGGGCGAGTTATTTCATGATTCGGGAGAAACCGACACCCCGCTTGCGCTGAATCCTGCACAGAACATCTTCCAGTAGCTTGGGAAGAAGATTCACTCCTTTGTCTGGCACGAGCACGCACTTTTCCAGGTAATCGTCTGCCCCGGTCTCGATCAGCATCCGCCGGTTCTTTCCGAGAGACCGCTGACCACGACCATCGGAGTTCGGCCGTCCCCGTGTCCCGTTCAACGAGCGCAGCACATCCACGCCACTGATTTTCGGCAACAATAGATCCAGCAGAATCAGGTCGGCGCCTGTTCGCGAGCAGGCCGCAACGCCGACTCGCCTCCGCCCGCATGACTTCGTAGCCGGCTTCGACCAGGGCCCGCCTGTTTTCAAGTCCGTTGCTGCGGCTGTCTTCGACTAACAGAATCTTCACGGTCTCTAAAGAACCCTGGTCTGTCTATCGGCAGGTCAGCGGGAACCTTTAGCTTGTCCAAATTTATGTTCGATCTTCATCCCAGCTGTGGCCACCTGTCCTTGTCACGTGTCTATCTGACCCAGCCTCCCAATAGCTAAGTGAGTTGTTCGCTCATAAGTTCAGAGAGTGGCAACCAAACTTTGTAACCGAGCTTCCAAAAAACATTCCTTCAATCAAGTTTGTGGGAACGATCCATCACCCAAGGAGAAAGTTATATGACAGTGCCGGGAACAGCCCTCCCCATCTCACCACGTTTTGCCGCTAGCATCCTGACTGCTGGACTCATGCTGATTGGAACGGCGCATGCGCAGTTCCTGCGGAGTCATCCCGGAGCAACCTCCACCGTCGCGATCCTGAATGACACGTGGAATTTTGAGAACAATGAAATGCGCCGGTCGATCGCGTTTGCGCAGAAGGCGGACGAAGAAGGCTATTCGCCGGTGGCCAGCCTTTTTCGCGCTTCCGTAGCGGCTGAGCGGGTCCATCTACGCAATCTGGCCCTGGCCATGAAGAAATTGGGATATGAGCCGGAGGCGGTGCCCGAACTCGTTGCTGTGAACTCCACGGCTGAGAATCTGCGACTGGAACTCAGCTCGCACAGCATCTATCGCGAGAATGTTTTGCCCGCCCTTCTGGCACAGGCGCGTCAGGAAGGTTTCAGGGGAGCGATTCAGGGCTTGACCGATGCCGGGCGAACGGAAGAGTCCCTGGTAAAGTACTATGCTGGCGCCTTGGCACATCTCGACTCGGCAAAAGGCAAACTTAGCGAGACTTACTATGTGTGCAGCACATGTGGTTACATTACGACCAACCCAGACTTTCACATTTGTAAGGTTTGTTATCACACCCGGGAAAAACACGAGGCTGTAAGCTAACCAGCGGAGCTGTCTCGCTAGGGTATCGTTGCTGACGCTCCCTTCGGTGGTTCGCGCTTACCGGAGCGCGCCCACCTGAGGGCGGATCTGTTCTGCAGACGCTTGGCGTGTTCCCTCGGAACCAAGCGGGCGACGGTTTTGCTATGCTACCGCCGTGCCGCGTGCCTTCCTGGTCGATACCGACACCGCTTCCGACGATGCCGTCGCCCTCATCATGGCCCTGCGCGCTCCCGACGTGCACGTGGTTGCCATCACGACGGTCGCCGGCAACGTCGATGTGCAGCAGTCCACTCGGAACGCGCTGTACACGGTGGAGCTCTGCGGAGCCGATGTGCCCGTCTATGCCGGGGCGGACAAACCCCTCGAGCGGGTCTATGAGAACGCGACCTGGTTCCATGGCTGCGACGGACTGGGCGAACACGGCTATCCCCCGCCCCGTAAGTCGCCCGGAAAACTACACGCCGCGGACGCGATCATCGAGGCGGTCGAAGCCAACTCCGGCCTTGTCCTGATCACGCTCGCGCCCCTAACCAACGTTGCTCTGGCTCTGGCAAAACGGCCAGACATTGCGAAGAAGGTGAGCCGCTGCGTGGTGATGGGCGGCGCCCCTTGCTGCGAAGGCAATGTGACTCCTGCGGCCGAATACAACATCTGGGTGGACCCGGAGGCAGCGCGCATCGTGCTGCGCAGCGGCCTTCCAGTAGAACTGGTCGGCTGGCAGACTTCGCGCGGAGACGCCGTCTTGAATGAAGCCGACATCGCCAATATTCTCGGCTTCAACAACGCGCTCGCGCACTTTGCCATCGAGTGCAACAGCCACGCGCGCCGTCGGCACGCAGTGGAGCGATCACTACGTCGATGTGGAAATCCAGGGCGAACTAACCCGAGGCGTGACCGTGGTCGATCGCCTGAACGTCGCCGCCGATGGACGGAACCAGGTGGTCTGGGCGCCTGTCCTGCAAAAGGGTAAGAAAACAAAAGTGTGCTGGACCATCGACACGTCTCGCTGGAAGCAAGCGCTCTTCAAGGCCCTGCAATAGACGTCGACTAGAGCTGCTTACCGCTGTGCTCGCGCCATTTCGCGAATCTGGTTTAGATATCCCACGTAGATCGGGATCGGAATATCGGGAGAGTCCCCATCATTGAGGAAGTGCTCCAGCCGTACCTCCATCGGAATCGACCGTATTACTTCGCCGAAGCGTGCCATCTGGAGGTACTTCACCTTCCAAATCTCGAGCATCAGCGACCGGAATTCTTCGCTGATGAAACCGAGCCGTCGCTGTTCCAGGTAGATCGTGTCAAAATGATGTTCGGCGAGAGTCTTATGTATGGGATCGTCAGAGGCAGAGAACGCATATGCCAAGTGGAAGAGATCCGCGAGATCGCCCCACAGAGCTTTTTCTTCGAATGCAGTGAATCGGAAAGGAGAGCGGGTGCGCTGCTGACTCTCTCGCGCACGTTCCTCGCCGCGCAGTCCATGATGCGCCAACTCCTCGCGAAACCACTGCAGCCGCCCGCGAGCCAGGTTATGTCGCAGAAACTCGATCGCGTAGGCGTTCGGCAGATAGACCTTGGGATCGTCATCCAGACGCGCAAGCCACGGTTCCCAATCCTTCTGCTCCAACGTGCCGATCAGGCTTGTAAGTTCATCTACCGTGATGTCGGGGTGATACTTCACCGCCTGCCAGAAATGTTCCGTCGAGTCGTAGGTCGTACCATATAGCCGGATTCCTTCTTCGATCGGATACCAGTTCGACAGCACGCGACCGGCAATCGAGGACGAAGCGCTCCAGCAGTTAATGGAGTGCTTCCATTTCTTCTGCACTTCCAGAAAAGCCTCGCCGTATCCCTCCGGTACCGGCTCTTTTACCCGGGCAATCGCCTGCTGCAATTCCCCAGGGGTATGAGTGAGCAAGGCTTCCAACGGCCGCTCGTCCGCCATCGAGACCACGCGACTTTCGATTCCACGCCGCAACAATTCGCGTGCCAACTGCCTGCGGGACGCAGCATCGAGGCGACCATTCCACCGCTGCGTTTGAGAGTCGATGTAAGGAAACAATTCGGCGAGCGACCCGAACTCGATGAAGCCGTGCACCGCGAAGGCGACAACGTGACCGTCTTTCACGATGACAGTGGAAGGCGTCACCAACGCCTGCAGAGAGAGGCTCTGCGCCGTCGCGACTGCACTCAACGTCAGCAGGATCCATGCAACCCAGATCCCGAGTCGGCAAGATCCAAGCCGGCTTCTGGAGACAGTGTTCATCCCACGCGCAGCCTCGAGGTTGCTGTTGGAATTTCTTACTTTGCTCACTTGGCTGGATTGTGAACCCTAACGCTTCCTGGCGACAGGTATCATCTCACACAGTAGTTTTCGGGCCGTTGACCGCTATGCCGATCAGCAAGGGCAAATTCGCATGGATCGGGATTGGTTCTGCCGTCGCCGCTGCTATCGCATTATCGTGCCGCACTGCTGGCCGAAGGGGTCGCCCTTCAAAAGTTATGGCGAACGCCAGGATTTATTGTCGCATTCTACGTCCCACCGTGGTCCGACAGCCGAGCTATCAAGCACCCATGGTTGGTCTTCCTTTTTTGGCTACCGTTCGCAGTGGATTGGCTCATCCTGTTCAGCGCTTTTTGCGCTCTGGCTCTTCTCGTGTCAGGGCCTACCGGTTCTATAACCCGTAGCTGAACCACTGGCGTTACAACACCTCCCAGCGGCTATGTGTGATTTGCTATGCGAATGCGTCCCTAAACGGGCACCTCAAATTGGAAATCGATATCTCGTAGCCGCCTGTGGAGGAACTCTAGTGCACCACAGGCGTAGCGTCGGTGGCGACGCACAGCCACTTTCCGCCTTTATTCACCCAGGTGTCGACAAATTGCTCGCGGCGCACGTAGGACTTTCCGCCTTCGACGCCTTTCACCCGCATGACGCCGGTGGCAATCGCGGTATTTCCGAACACGTGAACACTCATCGATTCGGGCGCGACCTGTTGCTCCTGGGAATTGGTCGCCCGAACGCTGGCGAGAAATTCTTTTTTCGTCTGCACGCTGCCATCATCGTTCACCAGCACAATGGCGTTGTCGAGCAGCGCGTCCAGCGCCTTGGTATCGCCGATCTTGTAAGCCTGGTTCCAGGCTTTCTCCAACGCAATGATTTTTGATTGCACCGCAGAATCGCTATCTTGCGTCCGCACCAACAGGCTCGTCGTCCCCAGCAGAACCAGCAGGCACGCGGTTGATTTCATAGCGCGGCTCCTTCCGACAGCCCGATGGCTTGCAGTATAGGGCAATCGGCGCTCGCCGCCTTCGCTCAATCGCGCGGCGCTGTAGATACTTCGGGAACGTACCACCGCCAGGTCCGGCGACCTGAACGCTTGGCGTGGTAGACCGAAAGATCGGCCGCTTTGTAGATCTCTTGCCAGGTCGCGCCATTTTCGGGGAAAAGCGAAAGCCCGATACTGGGACTCGTTCTCAGCACGTGTTCGTTGAACGCCACTGGTTCGGCGACCGCCTCGAGGATGCGCCTGCAAATGGCATTGACGCTGGCCTCTTCGCTGGTCTCGGTCAGCAGAACGACAAACTCATCCCCACCGATTCGGGAAACCACATCGCACTCCCGCACAGTACGAAGAAGCCGGCGGCCAACCTCGACTAAAAGGGCATCTCCGGCGTCGTGCCCGAAGTTGTCATTGATCCTCTTGAAGTGATCCAGGTCAATCAAAAGGATGCCAAAGCGTCCACCTTTACGCCGGGCGGCAGCTGCGCAAAAGGCAAAGCGTTCTTCCAGCAAGCGGCGATTGGGCAGACCGGTCAGCGGATCATAGAAGGCCGTTTTTTCCAGCTGGCGCTGAATCTCGCGCAGTTCACCGGTGCGCTGCTCCACCCGTCCTTCCAGGTTCAGATTCAGTTTGCGGAGTTCGTCCTCGGCGGTGCGCTGTTCGTTGGCGGCTCCTCCTAAAAGCAGCACCGATGCTCCGAAGCCGATTGCCATCTGGGCGAAGAGGACCAGGGTGCCTCCCTGTTCCACGCCATAGAAGGGACCGCGTCCCGCCATCGTTCCCGCGATGGTAGCCAGCATGACAACTACGAAGACAGGATACGCGACCCGCAACGACAGCCGCACCGCCATCCAAAGTAACGGCAGGAGTACCAGAAACGACGCTCCCGCGTCGGCCGCGCGAATTCCCGTGGTTCCGAACAGCAGATACGCAACCGTTAACACCGAAGTCGCCGCGCTGATCAGGAATACTCCCATCTGCTTCCGGATCAAACGCAGGCAAGATGGCCGGGCCCAGCACAAGAGAAGGAAGGGTGTCAGTAGGATGGCAGCGCCTGCGTCCGAGAGCATCCAGTCGAACCACTTGTCCAGCAAGGAGCTGATGGGAGCATAGACTTTTGCGCAGATGGCCGTGGCACAAATGGTGGCCGAAATCGTTCCGTCTATGAAGACGGCGCAACACACAAAGATGACGTCAGTCACGCGAGAGAAGGGCTCATCGCGCGTCATGCGACCCCGGACGAGTTCCGCCGCTAGCAGGGGAGCTAAGGTGTTGCCAAATGAAAAACAGGCAGCCCATGCCAGCGGTTCGTGGAAACTGATCGTGTCCGTGAGCAGCGCACCCAGAAAAATTCCTGGCCAGCTCCACCGACCCACAGCCACGGCGGCAAACAACGCAACTCCGGCCGGTAGCCAAAGGGGCGCCGGCCACATCTGGTAACTCGAGAAATACCACTTCACCAGGGCCGCCAAGCCCCAGTAGGAACCCGCCAGCAGCGCGTTTTGCCAAAGCAGAGCTAGGGCGCGGTCCGCCGAGCCTGATGGCGACTCAGCAGATTCCGTAACTAAGGACGGCTGTCCCAGGAAAGTTTCGACAAGGTGCGCTGGCATAGAATCGACTGCGCCTCCCGCAGCGCCCAGGGGATGACCAGGTTACTTCCCGGGTTGGCACACGTATAGACCAACTCCGTTACAGATCGGCAGCTCGCCCCGGCGACTTGAGTCGTTTTCCGTGCCCCATTGCCGAGCCACCATGCAAACCCGGTGCGTGGTCACTCCCCACCCGCACACGACTCCCGATCCGTATTCCTTATTCCTTCATCGCAGCTTCCATGCCAAACTTCATGCGTCTAAGTACTTTAAAATCAGTAGTAAAATCCCACATCTAGACAAGTCTCTCCGGACTTCTAGACCCTTGTCTAAAATTGAGACAAAAGCAAAACGCCCGCTATCAAGAAGCCGGGCGCTCTGAGATAGGAACGGACGACGGACGACTGAAGACTGCCGACTAAACTAGCGCTTGCGCTCGTCCCCTGCGATCACACCGTCCTTGATAAAGATGACGCGGTGGGCGTATTCCGCGATGTCGTGTTCATGCGTGACCAGAACGATGGTGTTGCCTTCCGCCTGCAAGCGATCTAGGACTGCCATAATTTCATTTCCAGTCTGCGAGTCAAGGTTCCCGGTAGGCTCGTCCGCCAGGATGATCGAAGGCTTGTTGACCAAGGCGCGAGCGATGGCAACCCGCTGCCGCTGCCCGCCCGAAAGTTCGTTGGGTTTGTGCGACATGCGTTTTTCCATGCCCACCGCCGCCAGCGCCCCCTCGGCCCGGGCGATGCGCTCGTCTGCCGGAACGCCAGCATAGATCAACGGCAGCTCGACATTGTGAAGCGCAGTTGCACGCGCCAGCAGGTTGAAGGTCTGGAATACAAAGCCAATCTCTTTGTTCCGGATGCGCGCCAATTCGTCGTCATCCAGCTCGCTCACCAGCTGATTATTCAGCCAGTAATTTCCCTTGCTGGGAGAATCCAGGCAGCCGATCAGATTCATCAGAGTCGACTTGCCCGAGCCCGACGGTCCCATGATGGCCACATACTCGTTCCGCTGCATGCGCAGATTCACTCCCCGCAAGGCGTGCACCTGCTGTTCGGAGCCCATGTCGTAGGTCTTCCACAGGTCCTCGGTCGCGATCATGCACGTCTCGGGAGACGCCAACACTTCGGGCTGCGAGATACTCACTACTTCAGCAGTTGCCATCTTCTTCTTCTCCTGGTCCTCTGGGGACACTTACTCTCTCCCGTCTGGACGGCTTCCAATTGGACGAGCCACCCTGCCTTCCGTTAGGCCCGACTTTGTCGCTCGGTACTCGGTACTAGCAACTCGCTACTTTCTTCCTTCTTCGGCGCCGTATTATCAATCTTAATGCTGCTGCCGGGTTTCATCGTCCGAAGTACCTTGTAACTTCCCGTTACGATCTCGTCACCCTCCTTGAGCCCGGATAACACCTCAATATCCGTCGTACCTGCGACTCCCGTCGGCACAGGAATGAACTCGGCTTTCTTGTTGCGAATTACGAATACACCCTGAATCTCGTCGTTCTTCTTTTCCTTGGACGCGTTCTTCGGTGGCGCGGCTGCCTGCACCGAGTCCTTATCCGATTTTGCAGCCTCCAAATCCACCTGCTGCCGGATAGTCAGCGCCTGGATCGGAATTGTGACCACCTGGCTGCGCGTGGCGGTCGTAATCTTCGCAGTCGTGGAAAGTCCCGGCCGCAGATCTTCAGGCGGATCCTGCAAGGTCACGACCACCTTGAAATCCTTCGCCTCCTGGCTCGACGAAGTCGTTTGCGAAGTCGCCACACCTGTCGAGCGCACGATCGCATTATTGCCAATCTCTGTTACAACCGCGTGAAACACCTTCTTCGGGATCGCGTCGATCGTCACGTCCGCCGCCTGTCCCAGTTGCACGTTTACGATGTCGGTCTCATCCACCTTGACCTCGGCGGTAATCACCGACATGTCCGCCAACGTCATCAATGTGCTGCCCGGAGCGTTCTGGATCCCGATCACCACTGTCTCGCCTTCTCGCACCGGCAGATTCGTAATCACGCCTGCATAGGGCGCCGCGTAGATCGTCTTCTGCAAAACGTCCGATGCCCGCGTCAAGGTCGCATCCGTTTGCGTGATGTGTCCACGGGCCGAATCCAGCTGCGCTCTTGCCTGCGCCACGCGCGCTTCGGCCTGGGCCAGCCCCGCCTCCGACGTCTGCCACGTCGCCTTTCGGGTCTCGTAGTCGGCTCGGGAGATCAGTGCATCCTTGAACAATCCTTCAGCCCGGGACCAGTCCAGCTGGCTTCTTTCCGCGTCCGCCTTGGCCCGATTCAGATCAGCCCGAGCCGTGTTCAGATTCGCTTCCGCCGCGATGGCGTCCGTTCGCGAAGCCTCCAACGAAGCCTTGGTGGCTGCCACGTCGGCCGACGACTGCACGTTTTCCAGTTGCGCCAGAAGTTGACCCTTCTTTACCCGGTCACCCTCTTTCACGTACAACCGGGTGATCTTTCCAAAGGCGTTAGCGCCGATATTCACGTACGTCTTCGGCTTGATTTCTCCGGAGGCGCTGACGATCGCCGCCAGATCCTGGCGCTGTGCCTTCCCAGTCTGTACCGTGACAATGCCCTTATTGCTCTGGTGGACGACAATCGCCACCACAATCAGCAAAAGAAGAGCGCCGCCCAGGCCTATCAGTATTTTTTTCCAGGTCTTCATGCGTCCCGGTCACACCCCGCAACCGGCATCCGATCAAGACCCCCAAACCGGGCCAAGCTGCTGATGCCGAAACAATTCGTCCCCAAGGTGCTTGAGCGACGGGGTCGCACGTCATCAGATACGGTTAGCAGGAGCGGAAAGTTCCGCCCCGTTTGCCGACGGAAGTGAGCGCACCACTCCCGAGGAATCCGAAGATTGCCGCAGACCACGGGGTAAACGCTAAATTATAAACCTCCCCATTCGGGTTGACGAACATAACAGTTGAGGTACCCAGATTAGTGACCTGCGGGCAACCCGGCTTCCCTCGCAAGCTTCACATTAGACCGGCAAGGCGCACCCAAAGGCGCACCCAAACCTTGCCTTGCCGGCCGTAAGTACGTACAATTCAAGACAAGTGTGTCAGTAAGGAGTGCCCCCGTCATGGCCCAGGTAGGTTTCCGTCGGCGTCTTTTGGTTCCATGTCTTGCAGCAGTTTTGTGCCTGGTCGGCTCAGCTTTTGGGCAGGACGACAAGCACAAGTCCAAGGACCAGACTGCGGCCGGACAAGACGACCAGCAAACCGATCCCCTCAAGCGCCCGCTTGGGGAAGAGCAAAAGAAAAAGAACGCCAAGGGTCTCAAGATCGAGCTGAGCAAGACGTACAAGAAGTGGCTGGACGAGGATGTTCGCTGGATCATTACTGACGAGGAGCGCTCCGCCTTCAAACAGCTCTCCAACGACGAAGAGCGCGACCAGTTCATCGAAGCTTTCTGGCAGCGCCGCGATCCCACGCCTGACACCATCGAAAACGAATTCAAGGAAGAGCACTACCGCCGCATCGCGTACGCCAACGAACATTTCCCCGCCGGCATCCCCGGCTGGAAGACCGATCGCGGCCGCATGTACATCATTTACGGTCCCGCGGATGAGATTGAGTCCCATCCCTCCGGCGGCAGCTACGAGCGCCCCATGGACGAAGGCGGCGGCACAACTTCTACCTTCCCCTTCGAAGATTGGCGCTATCGCTACATCGAAGGAATCGGCCAGGAAGTGATCATCGAATTTGTGGATACCTGCATGTGCGGGGACTACCACATGACGATGGACCGCTCGGAAAAAGACGCTCTGCTCTACACCCCCAACGCCGGCTTGACGCTCTACGAGCAGATGGGAATGGCTAACAAGTCGTCCCGTTTCAACGGCGGCATGGAGCGGCTGGGAACCGGCCCGTTCACCAGCACGAATCAGTCGAAACAATTCGACCGGCTGGAGCAGTTCGCCAAGCTCAACAAACCGCCCGCGGTCAAGTTCAAGGATCTCGAAGAAATTGTTTCGCACAAGATCACAGTCAACCTCATGCCGTTCGACGTGCGCGCCGACTTCGTGAGGGTCACCAGCGATACGGTGCTGACGCCGATTGCGATTCAGATCAAGAACCGGGACATCACCTTCCAAAATAAGGACGGCGTGCAGCGTGGAACGGTGAATATTTTCGGCCGAGTGACCACGCTGAGTGGACGCATCGCGCAGACCTTTGAAGACACGGTGCAGGTGGACGTCCCAGCGGAGCTGTTGCCCAAGACTGCAGAAAATTCGCAGATTTATGGAAAGACGCTTCCGCTGAAGCCCGGCCATTACCGTCTCGACATCGTCGTGAAAGATGTGAGCGGCGACCGTGCCGGGACGTGGAGCAAGAGCCTGATGGTGCCGGATTTCAGCGATGACCGGCTCTCGGCTTCAAGCCTGATTCTGGCCGACCAGATGTATCCGGTGGCCACCAAAGATATCGGTACGGGGAATTTCGTGATCGGAACGATGAAAGTCCGTCCGCGCGTGGCTCCGGCAGACGGCAAGCCGATCAGCTTCAAGCGCACCCAGAAGATGAATTTCTGGATGCAGGTGTACAACCTGGGAGTGGACGAGAAGACGCACAAGCCTTCCGCAACGATCCAGTACGACGTCGTGAACATGGCCACCAACAAGGCTGTGGTGCACGCAACCGAATCGACCGAGCAAATGGGGAACATCGGGGAACAGGTCACGCTGCAGAAGAGCCTTTCGGCCGCGAACCTGGAACCCGGCGTATACAAGATCGAGATCAAGGTGAACGACAACATCTCCAAGCAGACCGTGGATCCGACGGCAACCTTTGCCGTGGAGTAAAATGGTCTGGCTTGACCCCTGAGGTAGTTGTAATGTTCCGAAAAGTCTCAAGCCTGATGGTGATCTTCGGACTGGCGCTGCCCGCGCTCGCGGCAGACAAGCCAGGTTCAATCTCGGGATACGTGCGCAACGGCGCCGGTGTCGTACAGATGGGTGCCATGGTTGAGATACTCGGCAGTGCCGCCCGTGATCTGAAAGTGTTCACTGACGAGCATGGTTTCTACTCCATTTCCAACCTGATTCCCGGCACCTACAGCGTGAAAGTCACCGCGCCTTCCTTCCTGCCCGCCCTGCGCGAACGCATCGGTCTGCGTGCAGGCGCAACCATGACGGTGAATGTCACGTTGAGCACGCTGTTCGAGGCCATGCAGTTAGGCCCGCTGCGCGGACCGGCGGACGACGACGACTGGAAGTGGACGCTGCGTTCCATGGGGAATCGCCCCATTCTGCGGGTGCTCGATGACGGGTCCTCCGTCACTGCTTCGAATGCCGAGTCTGGAGATCGTGATCTGAAGGCCAGTCTGTCGTTCCTGGCAGGCTCGCCCTCCGAGGGTTACGGCGGCGTCTCCGACATGAGCACTGGCTTCTCCCTCGAGCATCCGGTTTTCTCGGGAGACACCCTCGCTCTTGAGGGAAACGTCGGTTACGGGCAAGGCGCCGGAGTTGCGATCCTGCGCACCTCTTATACCCATAAGGCAGCCAACGGTTCCGAGCCTACGGTGGCGCTCACGGTGCGCCGGTTGGAGGCTCCGAATGTCAGTTTTCGTAGCCAGGGTCTGCAAGCCATCGGTCTGACCACGACCGACAACTTCAGCATCGGCAATGTTCTCGAACTGAAATTCGGCAGCGAACTTCAGACCGTCCAGTTCATGGGCAGATTCACCGCCTTCCAGCCCTTCGGCACAGCCGATCTGCATCTCTCGCCGAATACCGTGCTGGAGTACCGCTACGCCAGCTCGCGCCCAGCCCAGACTTACGATGGAGAGAGCACAGCCGTGATCGGCGGCGGCCCGCGCGTGAGCATCGCCAGTTTTTCGCCGGCACTCGAACGAGCGCACCATCAGGAAGTTTCCGTGTCGCAGCGCATGGGCAAGACCAAGATCCAGGCTGCCTTCTATTCCGATCGCGTCTCCAATACCGTGCTCACCGGCGTTGGTGGAGTCACGGATAGCGGCGAGTTGCTTCCGGATTTTGACTCGGGAACGTTCTCCTACCAGGGCCGCGATCTAGACACCAACGGTATGCGGCTGGTTCTACAGCGCAAGCTTGCAGCCGATCTGACAGCAACTTTGGATTATGGTTACGGCGGCGTGCTGGACCTCACCCGCCCCGATGTTCAGTTGCAGGAAGCCCGTCAGTCTCTGTCAACGGTGCGGCGTCATGCCGTGGCCGGTAAACTCAGCGGCCGCGTGCCCGGCTGCAAAACCCGTTGGACGACATCGTACGGCTGGGTCAGCGGACAAGCCCTCACTCCAGTCGATATGTTCAACGCCTCGCCTGGACAGTCGGATCCGTATCTCAACGTGTTTGTCCGACAACCTCTGCCCGGATTTGCTTTTCTTCCCGTCCACATGGAAGCCATGCTCGACTTGAGGAACCTGATGGCGCAGGGTTATGTGCCGGTGATGGGTCAGGACGGCCGCACTGTGTACTTGGTGCAGCCCGCACGCTCCGTGCGCGGCGGAGTTGCTTTTACGTTTTGAGGACGTTCGAAGTCAAATTTGAATCAAGGAACGCCCAGCTGCGGATGCTGGGCTTTTTCTTGCTCAGAACTACTCTGGAATCGAAGAGGACGCGTTGGCGTCAGGCGGCGCCGGTCTCACCCGCGCGCTCCGATGCAGAACTGCGGTCGGCACAAGTGCGCGCCCGCTCGAGCAGCAAGTTGCGCTCGCGAGCATTGCGGGTCAGCGAGGCGGCACGCTCGAATTCGACGCGGGCTTCCTCAAAGCGGTTGAGTTTGGCCAGCATATCGCCACGCACCGTCGGCAACAGGTGGTAGTTTGCGAGCGAAGGTTCGGAGGTCAGGGGATCAAGCAGCGCCAGGCCTTCCGCCGGGCCGAAGGCCATCCCGACCGCAACCGCGCGATTCAATTCCACCACCGGCGACGGCACCAACTGTGCGAGTCGTTTGTAAAGCGCGGCGATTCGGGCCCAATTCGTTTCGTCGCCCGTGCGAGCGCGCGCATGGCAGGCCGCGATCGCCCCCTGCAGCGCGTAAGGACCCGGTCTGGGATTGAGCGTTTCGGCGCGTTCGAGTGCGTTGAGACCCCGACGGATCAGGAGTTGGTCCCAAAGCGCGCGGTTCTGATCCAGCAACAGCACGGGCTCACCGTTCGGACCGACACGGGCGCCGGCGCGCGATGCCTGGATCTCCATCAACGCGACAAGGCCGTGGACCTCCGGTTCCTGCGGCGCAAGTTCGGCCAGGACGCGTCCCAGGCGCAGCGCATCTTCGCAAAGCGCGGGGCGCATCCATTCATCACCCACCGTTGCGGTGTAGCCCTCATTGAACACGAGGTAAATCACCTCCAGCACAGATGACAGGCGCGCAGCCAGTTCGGCTCCCCCGGGCACTTCGAACGGGACTTGTTTTTCGGCGAGCGTGCGCTTGGCACGCACGATGCGTTGCGCGACCGTCGGCTCCGGGACGAGGAAGGCCCGCGCGATTTCATCGGTGGTCAGCCCTCCCAACAGTCGAAGCGTCAGCGCGAGCCGTGCTTCCGACGACAGTACCGGATGACAGGCGGTGAAAATGAGGCGCAGGAGATCGTCGCCGACTGGATCGTCGAGCGCGGCGTTGAGATCGGGAACAGCCATTTCCCGCTCTTCGAGCTCGCGCGCCAGCTCTTCATGCTTGCGCTCCAGCAGGCTGCTGCGACGCAGCCGATCGATGGCGCGATGCTTGGCGGTTGCCATCAGCCAGGCGCCAGGATTGTCCGGCACGCCCGACTCGGGCCACTGCTCAAGGGCGGCTACTAGCGCGTCCTGGGCCAGATCTTCGGCCAGGCCGATGTCGCGAACGATCCGGGCCAACCCCGCAATCAGCCGGGCCGACTCGATGCGCCACACGGCATCGATCGCGCGATGGGTGTCGTTCAAGGGCACTCCAAGCGATGACAACATGTTCGCCACAGGAGCGCAAGAGGCCGAACGCGATGCGGTAGTTGGCCCTTGCTCCGTACCAGCCATGCGGTACTCGGTACTCGCAATTCGGTACTCAGTACCCACAACTCGTACTCGCAACTACTTCACCCCCTTCTCGGATCCCACGAGCGTTGCACCCGTCGGATGTAGATGATCTGTCCGGTAAGGTAAGCGTTGTGCGCTCCGATATGCGTAATCGCAGACGCCCATTCCTGCAACTTCTTATCGTCAGCGCCCTTGACGGCCTTCTCCCAGGCGTTCAGGACTTCGTCGATCTTGTGAGCCGTCTCCGTCCACTTCTTGGCGTCAAAGTTGTGAAGGTTTCGTTGTTGTCGCCGCGGTACTTTGGGCGGGGTCTCTCCCTTGAAGCGAGCCAGTGGGTCGGTGTTCCAGAACAGCCGGTGATTCGCGACCCTGCGCGATGGAATGGATTTCTCTCACGGATTGTCATTCCGACGCCGATCGTAGCGGAGGCGGAGCAACCCGCTTTTCCCACTCACAGGTGCAACCCGAGCAGCGCCCTGAACCTTGCCCTTGCTTCGCAGCGCGGACGGCTGCGATCATCGTCAGGTCTTAAATTCTGCTCTTATATGAGGCTCGTGTCATGCGCCTGTGGTCGCTTCTCCCCGTCCTGTTCGTAGTGGTCGCCATGTCCACCATGCTCTTTCCGCAAAACCCAGCCTGGCAACCGCCACCCGGATACACCAATCTGGCGCTCTGGCCGCACGGAGCGCCCGGCGCGACGCCCAATCCGCCGGCCGAGGTCGATATCACGGAACCCAGTCATGACTTGGTTGCCGGGAAACGCCTGGTCCGATTAGCGAACGTGTCGGCGCCGACGCTTACGGTTTACTCGCCATCCGGAAACAACACTGGTGCCGCCGTGGTCGTATTCCCGGGAGGGGCTTACCACGTTCTCGCCATCGACCTCGAGGGAACCGAGGTGTGCGACTGGCTCACCCCGCTCGGCGTCACTTGCGTGCTGGTCAAATATCGCGTGCCCGACTCCGGCCCCTATCCCAAGTCAGCCGCGGCCCTGCAAGATGCGCAACGCGCACTTGGAATCGTGCGCCAGCACGCAACTGAGTGGCACGTTGATCCGCACCGAATCGGAGTGTTGGGATTTTCGGCAGGAGCGCACCTGTCCGCGGCGCTCAGCACGCACTTTGAAAAACGCCTGTACGATCCGGTCGACCCGGCGGATCAGGTCAGCTGCCGTCCGGACTTTGCCGTCATTGTTTATCCCGGGTACCTCGCGTTAAGCGAGCAGAATTTCGCGTCCAATTCCGAGATCCACGTAACGTCGCAGACCCCGCCCTCGTTCATCGTGCAAGCAGAAGATGATCCGGTGCACGTCGAAAACGCCACCGTGTACTTCCTGCAGTTGAAGAATGCGAAGGTGGCCGCCGAGATGCATCTGTACGCCGAGGGAGGTCACGGCTATGGCCTACGGCGTACGGAGCGTCCGGTCACGGAGTGGCCACGGTTGGTGGCGAGATGGTTGCATACGATACACATGGTGCCCGCTCCCTAGACTAGTGTGTACCGTCTCAGAAATTTGCGCCACAAAGTCTGTCATCCCGACCGGAGCGAAGCGCAGTGGAGGGACCTTGTGTTTTAAACCTTTGCATGTCTGCGCTCCTGGTCTGAGATATTCAAAGCATCTCGGGGACACCCCACCAGCAGCTCGCGGAAAAACTCAACGACCTGCCTCGCTTCGAGAGGCGCGGCTTCCAGCCGTGCGTAAGGCTCCTAAAATCAATAGCGGCTTCACAGTTTGCGGAAGACTCTAAGGAGGTATCGGAATGTTTTCCATGCGGCCGATCGGTTACGTAAGAAGTCCATACCAAGAAACCCGCGAAGTTCCCCGAGGACTGGGAGCGAAACACGACGCCGGAGGGGATCTGGAAATTCTCCCGGAATTCGAGAAAGGCCTCACCGACATCGAAGGCTTCTCGCACCTGTTCGTGCTGTGGATGTTCGATCGCTCGGAAGGCTTCGAGTTGATGGGCACGCCGCCCAGCGACAATCGTCCGCACGGCGTGTTCGCCACGCGTTCGCCGTACCGTCCGAATCCCATCGGCCTGACCGTAGTCGAACTCGTGCGCCGGGATGGCCCTCGGCTCCACGTCCGCGGCATCGACATGCTCGAGGGGACGCCAATCCTGGATCTCAAACCGTACCTGTCGTCCGTAGCGCCCGAGGGTTTGCGGCGCGGGTGGTTGGCGGAAGCCGAAGCGAGAACAGGGAAGTGACGCGAGTAAACACCGCTCACAGCTCGCGGAAAAATGCGCAAATTCGTTTTGCTTCGAAGGTGCGCGCGGGGGCACAAGGCCGGCGCCGTTGTCTCGCCGCAATCCTGGAGTGGGACAGAGTTCAGTTCGGCTTCGCTCTTACTGGTGCGCCCGGAGGAGAATCCGTCTTGAAGTGCCTGTGCGTCCTCTTGCTCTGCACCTGTGTGCCTGCCCTGTCCCCAGCCCAAACCTTCTCCTGCCCTCGAAGAACAGAGGACATGCTGAACTACTTCGTGATGGCCTACCCCAATCGCGTAGACCAGCACATGGCGCCCGGGAACGCGAATCCCATTTACAGCTCCATTGTTCCCGACTACGCCAACAACACCTACGGCAACAGCGGCTATTTCATCTGGACCAAGAGCCCAAGCGGTTATCCCTGGGACGTGAAGACGTTCGACAGCAACTACATCTATGATCGCTCCACGGAACTGAACTGGAATGATCCAACCAGCTTCAAGCGCTTCAATCGCGACCTCCTCATGTCGCAACGCTGCCTGCGGACGGATCAAGTGGGCGTGACCCTCAAAATTCCCTGCTTCGTACACGCTGTATCAGTCGTAACTCGCAGTGCGCGCCGACCCTTGCGCAGCCTCTCGGCAACGTCGTGAATTCCATCTCAGCTCCGAGTTGGGTCAACGTGGGGAATGTCGGATCCGTCAAGACCCGATACTTCACCTACAAGTACGGCTGTAACCAGTACTATGCCAACTGCCAATATATGGAGGTTTACAGTCTGGGCCTCGGAATCGGCTTGTACGATTGGAAATACTACGTCAACCAGAAGGGTTCCTACGTGCTTCAGCAGGAGTCCGTCATCAACAATCAGCAGGGAGGCCAGACCACGCCGTCCCTACTCTCCGCGGACTCACGGCAGGCATCTCACCGCCGGGGCGGCGTAGCGTCCGTCGGCAGGGTCGTCTCCAGTCTTTTCAGAGTGCCGAGCGAGTGGGCGACGGATTCCCGCTCTCCAATGCCATTTTGTCGCTCCAGCAACTCACCTAACCGTCCCATCGCGACATGCTTAACTTTCTTGAGCTTGTCTGGAAATTCGTCGAGTTTGATCTCTACCAGACCGGCTTCCGTCAGCGATTTCCAAACTCGCTTAGTCTGGGCTTTCTCATCCGGCCTGTCCATAGTTCCTGCACCCCGGTCCTGTCGCGGCCGAACCGCTGACTTCAAGCGTTAGGCTTGTTTGGATTGAATTTGAGATAGATGTACGCCAGGAACTGGTTTAGTTCCGCCCAGAAAGATTGTTCCCGGTCCCGCGGGTCGACCCCACCCTCGGCCATCGAGACCAGCCGCTCCTCCCATGCCTCTCGCTCAGCCTGTGAAATCTCATCGGCATTTCGCCAGACAGGAGGCTGGGGACATCCCACAACCTTGTGCTCTGCGATCACTCGACCATCCTCGAGAATGAAATCTCGCCACACCAGTCCCCACCTAATGTCCTTGAGAACGCCCGATTTCAAATCATCCGCAGATTCGAACGCAATGGCTTCCCCGATCTCCGGAGGCCAAGTTGCTTTCATGCCTACGGTCTCCGCAGTCGTCTTCATCTGGGTACTCAGGCGGGGAATTACCTCTAATTGCTTTCTCCAGCGCCGGGAGCGCGGCCGACAATTTGAGACCGGTTGGTAACTGGCCTCGGCCATGGGTTCCGGGAAATTACGTCCTCTACCAGTTGCTCCACCATGGCAATAAAGGTTTCGTTAGTTCGTGCAGGAATCGCGTTGGCCAACGCCACATTGCGTGCGCTGAGTTGAGGAACGACTTCGACCTCCGGGATCGATTCGCTCTGTTGTCTCAGGTAACCGATCCAGAGAAGCGTGACCGCGTTGTAGGCCAGACTCTTCACTACGCTGATACTCGATGCCGTACTGCTGCCGTACCGCATTGCGATGCTGACCAGAATCAGCTCAATGCTGGCAAAGACCCCAAAACCGAGCGCAATCCCGAATACCCGTTGTCGCCAGCAATGCCTGAGGTAACGACAGAGGATCATCAGGAGGCAGAATAGCCCGCACTGCATAACCCGCACGCTGCGATCGAAGGTCAGTACGGCCGCCACCACCCGGTCTGCACTTCCTTCGTGGCTGGAAAGGGCGCTGACGATCGCCAGCAGAAGCAGTAGTCCGGAAGCCCATCGGAAGATGATCGAGCTCAGATTCTTGGCCTCGCCATATTCCTTAAACAGGCTGTGCAAGATTTCATCCATCACGGTGACTGCCAGGACCACGCTGATAGCATTCCCGGTCCAATAGGCGTCGAAGTAGGCCCCGTCGTAGTATCGGAAGGTGACGAATAGAAGACCCGACTTCAGGATCTGAAAAACAATGTAGGAAAAGAACCGCGGAAACGCATTGTGCAATTTGCGGTGGACCATGTAGGCAAGCAGGGTGACTTGCAGCGCCGGACCACCGAGCCAACTCAGATACATTAACCAGTTCATCGCGTCATGCACATCCGAGGCCGAGAAGCATACCTCTCCCTCGGCAGCCATGCAACATTAATTTTGGCGGCCCTGGTTAGTCTGCCTATACGGTCCTTTTATCGCGTCGGACTGCAGCCTCGCGCGCGGCACAACGGCATCGGATCGGTGCCATCGGCAAGAATTACGGTCTGTTCTGCCCGAATCCCAGGATCACCTTGGGCCGTGCTCTTCGGGATTGCGCAGTACATTCCGGCTAGTGCCAAAGCGGTCAGCAGGATTTCGACTGTCTTATTCATCGGGGGAGCCTCCGAAGTGCAAATTTCTAATGCGTCGCGAAGTATATGCCCAGAAAGTGGGATATGCGACCCTTTCCACTGTGAAAAATCACTATTTTTCGGTTCCCGCTACGAGTCCGGGTCTTGGGAATTGCCAGGATCGGCGGGGCGGGACTGGCGAATCTCATTGACGGGTAGCCCCGTCAGCTTGCTCACGACGTTTTCGATGTCCTCGCGCCGAATGGTCAACGCAGGGCTTTCATCGAGCTTGTGCGTCTTGCGCAATTGCGCAAGATTCTCCCGCTCCTTCCTTTCTTCATCCGAATAGAAGCGGGCCTTTTCAAATTCGTGATTCGCGATCGCAGTTTCCATACGCCGAACGATAAACCGGATGCGCTTCTGGACCTCGAAAATCTCGTCCGGAAGCTTGGCCTGGTGCAGTTGGGCGGCAGCTCCCGCTTCGTCGATCACGTCGACCGCCTTGCCGGGCAGTTCCCGATGCTTGATGCACCTGCTGGCGTAGTAGACCGCGTAGGCGATTGCATCGTCCGCGTAACCTACGCTATGAAACTGCTCGTACGCGCTTTTAAGGCCGCGCAGCACCTCGATGGCCTCATCTTCGCTGGCGGACGCAATCTGCACCGGCTCAAAGTGCTGGGCCAGCCAATGCTGGCCCCCGACCAGTTTCTCGTAATCAGCAGGCGTGGCAGTGCTGACGCACTGAATTTTCCCGGCGACGATCGGCCGCATCAGCAGTTCGGTCACGTGCATGGGGCTGACCGGGGAACTCCCACCCGGCAGGTCGAGCATCTGAGTCACAAAAAAGATCGTGCCTTCCTCGGCTGCCGCCACCAGCGCCCGATCCAGCCTCTCCTGCCAGGAACGATCCTTATCGAGCACTCGATAAGGTGGCAGATGGAGCGCCACAATCGATCTCGCGGCCAGCGGACGGGGAACGCTCCCCTCCACCATCCGCCGCGCCAGTTCTCCCACGATAGTGCGCTTGCCCACCCCCGGCTCCCCCACCAGCACTGGACTCTTGGTCGAGTAGCGGCAGAGAACCTCGATGAGCCGATCCAGTTCGCTCACGCGCCCGACCAGCGGCTGGGTCTTCTCCGCAGGATCGCTGAGATAGTTGCTCAACTCCCCCAGCAACGGTGGCCGACCGGGTTCTCGGACCGGCACGTCGGGTTTCGCGCGCCCGATTTCCTCACGAGCAGTGTCGAGCCGGACCCCTCGTTCACCCAAAATCTCCGCTGCAAAGCATTTTTCCTCGCGCAGCAATCCCAGGAACAAATGCTCCGTGCCAATATGCTTATGGCCGAGCTGTTCGGCCTCTTCCGCCCCATACGCCAGCACCCGCTTGGATTCGTTGCTGAGAGGAAGATCGACCGAGGTGGAAACCTTGTCCCGGATGGTGGTGTGTTCCTCGATCTGCTTTCGGATCGACTCCACGGTGGCGTGCGAGCGCAGAAACCGGTTCGTGAGTGCCTTGTCTTCGCGCATGAGTCCCAGAAGCAGGTGCTCGGTCTCAATATACGGAGAGCCGAACTGCGAGGCCTCATAGCGGGCAAAAAAGATGACGCGCCGTGCTTTTTCGGTGTATCGCTCAAACATGGCCAGCCCGTCGATGGAGGAGAAGGTAAGTGTATGCGACGACTGTAGCCCGTCCAAGGAAGGAAATCGTACCGCCGAAGCCGCAAAAGACCGTAGAAGCAGGTTGCTCTTTAGTCTTCAAATTGTTGTCATTCCGACGCCGAGCGCTGCGGAGGCAGGAGGAACCTGCTCACGTCGAACGCACAAAACGACGGTTTCCCCATCCTTGCGCGTTCTGCGCGCAAGAGCCTGCCCCGAGCGCAGTTGAAGCGTTGGGATTCCACACCCCATCGACAGTGGGTTTCAGGGACACACCGCTGCGACCCAGTTTTGTCGCTGCGCATCGCATGTTCCCTGGCTCGAGACGCCGTGACCGACTCCCGATTTCGACAGGAGTTTCCGCGCAGGTGGACGAAAAATCCCACCCTTCCTTTGCGGCGAAGGGT
>WNFQ01000779.1_pt1 | contig 21803 bp, 21 predicted proteins | sample 5400171 | NCBI WGS metagenome assembly WNFQ01 (sample SAMN13153356, study PRJNA577476) | soil metagenome | isolation source: 20 cm soil under Madrone tree | place: USA:California | collected 2016-06-14 | reverse complement strand
GGCTCATGGCCTCGTCGGTCATGGGGATGCTCCTGTCTGATGTGAGGTTGGCAACCCCTCATCTTCAGACAGGACGCGCCCATCCCGATACTGGCCGAGCCGCCTGCCGCAGCGCTCTACCGCGCGAGCGGTTTAGTCCTTTGGCACTTTTCGGACATGCCGCGATGTCTAACGTGAGTCCGGAATGGGCTGCAAAGCGGACATCGATGCCGAACCCATCCGTTTTCACGCGAACGCTTCCAGCAGCATCGACGTGATGCGCCTCGACCGGACGCTCGGCCAGTCGCGTTACGTTGCCTGCGCATCAAGCTGTATTTCGATGAGAACTTCCCTTGAAGAAGGGATCAAGCTTCACAGGTTCGCCGGTATCTTTCCAGAACAGTTTTCGACCGAGGCTGGCCGCCACCGCGAGGCGGTGGTGGCCGCCGATCAGCGTATGGTCATCCGTTGCTTTCGCGATGATCTCGCCCACTTCGTCCACGATGCTTCTCATGTGCCGCCCCCAATCCAACGCGCCGGCCCTGTTGACGCTCCATTCTGGCGACATCATGAAGGCCGGGACCTTGTGCAGCAAAGGTCAATGCGACCACGTCGGTCTCTACATGGTGCCGCAGGCGGCAAAAGTGCGAGTCGGTTCAACGTGTTGCGGCCGTTTCGCCGCTGGCGGATCACCCTCGGCATGTCGTGGCCGCAACGCCACCAGATCGGGTTGCATTTTTGCTCGTACCTGCAGGCCCGACACCGCAGCACCTTGGCCAGCGTGTGGGCGCGCTCTCAAGGATCGATGATGAGAGTTATTGCCGGCCGATTGCAGGCTGCGCAGTAAATTTGATCGCCTTCGTCGGTGGTGATGACCTTGAACCCTTTTGGCAACCGTTTGATTTTCCTTGCGGATGATTTTTCCGTCAAACTGGCAATACCAACCAGGGCGCAGTCGGGGCACCTCACTGCTTCTGCCTGCAGGTCAAATACGTTCATCGGACTTCTGTAGCTTGATCCCCTTGTAATCCTTCCTTACACGCCACAACGAGCGCAGCAACGGCGAGCAGCCAATAGCTGTGAAAAGAAACGGCCCCAGCGGGGGCGAGCTGAGGCCGTCATCTTGAGAAGGTGCCGGGGGCGACCCCGGCAAAGATTGATGTAGGTTGGCGATCCGCCGCCGCCAAAACTTCCGCGTGAAGAGTGGCATGTTTTGAATCTGCAAGTGGGTTTATTTCGGCCAGTTTGCTGGTATCAGGGGTTGTTCCACGCCGGGGCGGTGGTAAGGTTCCATGGTGACGCTGATTGAGCGTCACCTTCATGGACTTCTCCTTCGAGTGCCCCGTCTGGCGACGACCAGGCGGGGCAATTTCGTAAGCGGCCGGGACGGGCTGATCTATATCAAGGGCGCCATTGCGCTGACGGCACGAGCGGTAACGGAATCGGGTCGTCAAACCGTCGCTTCCAGCCGCGTTTGCTAATGGCGCCAGCCCTTCTTGTCGAATTCGATTTTGGAGCCTTTCGGCATCCGCGGTGCCGTATCATCGTCGATCGGGTTGCAACCTGGACACGGTGCTCCGGCGCCGCCACAGGTGCAGGCGTGATCGCCTTCGAAGGGCCTATCCGGGTGGTTTTCACAAACCCAGCCGCAATCGTCGCAAACGAGGCATTTCATGCGCCGTCCTCGATCGGCTCGCGCAGCCGCTTAATCGTAAACTCGATATTGAATTTCAATCGGAAGATTGAATAGACTCCGCCCTTATCGATAAGCGATGTTGCCTCAGCGCGTCGGGCAGGCGAAAGGGGCCATGTGGTCGGCAGCTAAAGCCGAACAAGTTTTCGCGGTCCATACCGAAAACCTCAAGGCGAGCCGTCAGAATAAACCTTGTGATTTCAGAGCCGATCTTTTTGGTCGCCACTATAGATCAATGTACGGTGCACCTTGGGGCTGAGGAAATGACATGAAGCGCGTCGCCATCTATCTGCGAGTCAGTACTTCGAAACAGGATACTGAAAATCAGTTGCGCGAGTTGAGCGCGGTGGCGGATCGATCGGGCTGGGAGATTTGGAAAGTCTACGAGGATGCCGGCATCAGCGGTGCCAAGGGTAGGGACAAGCGTCCCGGGCTCGACGCCATGCTAAGGGCCGTCAACGCCCGCGAGTTCGACATGGTCGCAGCCTGGTCAGTGGATCGCCTTGGCCGATCACTGACGGACTTGCTCGGTATCCTGCAAAGCCTTCACGAAAAGGGAGTGGATCTGTTCCTGCATCAGCAGGGGCTCGACACATCAACCACGGCGGGAAAGGCCATGTTCCAGATGCTGGGCGTGTTCGCAGAGTTCGAACGTGGCATCATTCGCGAGCGCGTGAATGCTGGCCTAGCGCGCGCCAAGGCGAACGGGACGAAGCTGGGCCGACGTAGTGTGAAACCATCAGTGGAAGCTTGCATCCGCCAGCTAAGGGCTGAGGGCATGGGCATCCTGAAGATCGGCCGCACTCTGGGCGTCGGCACCAGCGTTGTCCAGCGCGTGATCTCGGCGCCAAGCTAAAGATCGGGCCTAGGTGCAATTTATGCAAGCGTAGCCCACCACTCCCGCTCTAGCGATGTCTTTTAACACAAGTGGGGGTTGTCCGGCGCGACCGCCGTTGGCACAGTGGCCCCACTGCTTCGGGGCAATTCAGGGGGATATGCCAACGTGAACCACCAAAATTTGTCGTCTTTCATCTGGTCCGTGGCCGATCTGCTGCGGGGGGACTACAAGCAGTCTGACTATGGCAAGGTTATTTTGCCGTTCACGGTACTACGGCGCCTGGATTGCGTTCTGGAACTCACCAAGGCGAAAGTGCTCGCCGAGTATGCGGCGAAAAAGAAGGCCGGCCTAAATCCCGACCCGTTCCTGCTCCGCGCCTCGGGCCAGAGCTTCTACAACACGTCCGATATGGACCTCCGCAAGCTGATGGGCGATCAGGACCACATCAGCCAGAACCTCTATGCCTATGTTCAGGGATTCTCGCCCGCGGTGCGCGACATTTTCGAGCGGTTCAGCTTCTCGACCCAGATCGACAAGCTGGCGAAGAGCGGTCTGCTCTATCTGGTCACCGAGAAGTTTGCGGGCATCGATCTGCATCCCGAGGCGGTTGACAACCACGAGATGGGGCTGGCCTTCGAGGAACTGATCCGCAAGTTCGCGGAACTGTCGAATGAAACCGCCGGTGAGCATTTCACGCCGCGCGAAGTTATCCGTTTGATGGTCAATCTGCTGTTTGTCGAGGACGACGACGTTCTGTCGAAGCCCGGTGTGGTCCGTACCATCTATGACCCTACCGCAGGGACCGGCGGAATGCTGTCTGTCGCGGGCGAACACCTTGCCGCCCTGAACCCTCAGGCCCGACTTACAATGTTCGGGCAGGAGCTGAACGACGAGAGCTACGCGATCTGCAAGGCGGATATGCTGATCAAGGGCCAGGATGTGGCCAACATCGTTGCTGGCAACACGCTCTCGGAAGACGGACACCCTCACACCAAGTTTGACTACATGCTCTCCAATCCCCCGTTCGGAGTAGAGTGGAAGAAGGTCGAGAAGGAAGTCCGCAAGGAGCACGAAGGCCAAGGCTTTAACGGCCGTTTCGGTCCCGGCCTGCCTCGCGTGTCGGACGGCTCGCTGCTGTTTCTCCTGCATCTCCTCTCGAAAATGCGCCTGGCACAGGACGGCGGCAGTCGCTTCGGTATCGTGCTCAATGGCTCGCCGCTGTTCACTGGTGGCGCGGGGTCGGGCGAGAGCGAAATCCGACGATATCTGCTGGAGAACGATCTGGTCGAGGCTATCATCGGCTTGCCGACCGACATGTTCTACAACACCGGTATTTCCACCTATGTCTGGATCGTCTCCAACCGTAAACCGGTGCTGCGCAAGGGCAGGGTGCAGCTGATCGATGCTTCCTCGTTCTGGCAGAGGATGCGCAAGAGCCTTGGCTCAAAGCGCAAGGAAATGAGCGAGACGCATATTGCCGAAGTGACGAGGCTGTTCGGCTCCTTCGTCGAAGCGCAGCTCGCCACGGCGTTCGACGCTGAAGGCAAAGAAATCGCCCGGCACGTGTGGCGGGAGGGCGGCAAGCCGCCGATCGCACCCGAGGGCGGCAGGATGAAGCTCGCGCCACTCTCCCGCATCTTCCCCAATGGGGCCTTCGGCTATCGTAACATAACCGTGGAGCGACCGTTGCGGGACGAGAATGGGCAGATCGTGCTTGGCGCCAAGGGCAAGCAGAAGGGCAAGCCGCAGCCGAACAGCGAACTGCGTGATGCCGAGAACGTGCCACTGTCGGAAGGCATCGATGCCTACTTCAGGCGCGAGGTGCTGCCGCACGCGCCCGATGCATGGATCGATGAGGAGAAATCGAAAACGGGATACGAAATCCCCTTTACCCGGTATTTCTATGTGTTCGAGCCGCCACGTCCGTTGGCCCAGATCGATGCTGATCTGGCGCTGGTCACGGCCCGCATCAAGTCGATGATTGAGGGGCTGGCGGCATGAGTTTCCCACGATACGAAAGTTACCGGCGGAGTGGCGTTGATTGGCTCGGTAGCGTCCCTGAACACTGGTCGGCCGGGCGTGTCAAAACGCTGTTCGAAATTCGAAAGAGGATCGCTGGGGAACTCGGCCACGATGTCCTGTCAGTAACACAGCAGGGGCTCAAAGTGCGAGATATCGACAGTAACGACGGTCAACTGTCGATGGACTATTCAAAGTACCAGCTCGTTGAGCCTGGCGATTTTGTCATGAACCACATGGACCTGTTGACCGGGTATGTCGATGTGTCGAAATTTCACGGGGTAACGAGCCCAGATTACAGAGTCTTCACTGCACGAAAGAAAGAACTCTCGCTAAGGTTCTTCTTATACTTGTTTCAGAACGGGTATCAGCAAAGGATCTTCTATGCCTTTGGGCAGGGAGCATCCGGGCTTGGGCGTTGGCGAATGCCAACTGATAGCTTCAACGACTTTATCCTTCCTATCCCTCCGCTTTCCGAACAAACCACTGTCGCAAGCTTCCTCGACCGTGAGACGGGCAAGATCGATGCACTAGTGGAGGAGCAGAAGCGGCTGATCGAGCTGCTCAAGGAGAAGCGGCAGGCGGTCATCTCCCATGCCGTCACCAAAGGTCTCAACCCGAACGCATTGATGAAGGACACTGGCGTCGAGTGGCTTGGCCAGATGCCCGATCATTGGTCTCTTGTAAAGGTCGGTAGATATTTCAGGGCGAGCAAAGGCAAAGAGGGGCAACTGCTTACCAAAGAATACTGTTCGGAAAATGCGGGAGAATATCCCGTGTACAGCGGGCAGACCGAAAACAACGGTGTTATGGGCATGTTAAATCGGTTCGAATTTGATGTGGGAAAGGAAGGGGTTCTTTTCTCCACGACAGTCGGTGCCAAAGGCCATGACCGTGCGGCATCTACGTGACAAATTTAGCCTGTCCCAAAATTGCATGATCATTCAATGCTTGGGGAATTGTTGCGACGTGCGGTTCTATTTTTATCAATTTCAACCAGCGTTTCAGTATCACCGAAATTTAATCCCGGAACACATGCAGGCGTCATTTAGAATAGAAGACTTGAATGGCTACGATGCCGTTTTGCCGCCGATCGATGAACAACGCGCTATTGCGAATTACTTAGACCAAGAGATGGCCAAACTTGATGAGCTGTCAACCGAGGCTGAGGCTGCCATCACCCTCCTTCAGGAACGCCGCGGCGCCCTTATCTCCGCCGCCGTCACAGGTAAGATCGACGTGCGGCGACTGATCGACGGCGATGCTCCAATCTCAGACGCGGTTGCCGCATGAGCCTGCACAAGGAGATCAGCTTCGAGGACGAAATTTGCGGGCATCTCGCGACCCATGGCTGGCTCTATGCAGAAGGTGATGCAGTCCTCTACGACCGCGCTCGTGCGCTGTTTCCGGCCGATCTGGTTGCTTGGGTGCAGGCTACGCAACCCACCGCATGGCAGACGCTTGCGAAGAACCACGGAGCGAGTGTCGAGAGCGTGCTGCTGGACCGCATCCGCAAGCAACTCGATGATCGCGGCACCCTTGATGTGCTGCGCCATGGCGTCGAACTGATCGGGCTGCGCCAGCCGATTGCGCTGGCCCAATTCAAGCCAGCCTTGGCGATGAACGCCGACATCCTCGCTCGCTACGCCACCAATCGGCTGCGGGTGGTGCGGCAGGTGCGTTACTCCTCCGTGAACGAGAACTGTCTCGATCTCGTGCTGTTCCTCAATGGGCTCCCGGTGGCCACCGCCGAACTCAAGACCGACTTCACCCAGAGCATCGACGACGCCATGGACCAGTATCGCTTCGACCGCAACCCGCGACCGAAAGGACAGGGGACCGAGCCGCTGCTGAACTTCCCAAGTGGGGCGCTGGTACATTTCGCTGTCAGCAACAGCGAAGTCCACATGGCGACGCAGTTGGTCGGCCCTGCGACCGGCTTTTTGCCTTTCAACAGGGGCCACCACGGGGCGAAGGGCAACCCGCCCAATCCGGTCGGTCATCGCACCAGCTATCTATGGGAGGAAGTCTGGCGCCGAGATAGCTGGCTGGAGATCATAGGTCGCTACCTGGTGACCCGCCGCGACGACAAGAAGAAGATCAGTAGTGTCATCTTCCCGCGCTATCATCAGCTCGACGCCACCCGGAAGCTGCAAGCCAGGGTGCTGGAGGAGGGGGCAGGCGGCAAGTTTCTCATCCAGCACTCGGCTGGCTCGGGCAAGACCAACTCGATTGCGTGGTCCGCGCATTTCCTCGCCGACCTGCACGACATCAAGAACGAGAAGCTGTTCTCCACCGTCATCGTCATCTCCGACCGCAACGTGATCGATGCCCAACTTCAGGACGCGCTGTTCGACTTCCAGCGCACCACCGGCGTCGTTGCCACCATCAAATCGGAAGGTGCGAGCAAGAGCGGACAGCTCGCCGAGGCGCTCGCGGCGGGCAAAAAGATCATTGTCTGCACCATCCAGACCTTCCCCTTCGCGCTCGAAGAGGTACGCAAGCTCGCGGCGACCGAGGGCAAGCGGTTCGCGGTGATCGCGGACGAGGCACATTCCTCGCAGACCGGCGAGGCCGCCGCGAAGCTCAAGCAGGTGCTGTCCCCCGAGGAGCTTGCCGAGCTGGAGGATGGTGGCGAGGTCAGCACCGAAGACTTGCTGGCGGCCCAAATGGCGGCCCGCGCCAGTGACAAGGGCATCACCTACGTAGCCTTCACCGCCACCCCAAAGGCCAAGACGCTGCAACTGTTCGGGCGGCCTCCAAAGTCCGACCAGCCGATTGGCGAGAACAATCTGCCCGCGCCGTTTCATGTCTATTCTATGCGACAAGCCATCGAGGAAGGCTTCATCCTCGACGTGCTACGGAACTACACGCCTTACAGGCTGGCCTTCCGGCTCGCCAACAATGGCAAGGAATGGGATGACAAGGAGGTGTCATCGAGCACTTCCGTGAGAACGTCGCGCCTTTACTGGAGGGACGCGCCAAGGCCATGGTGGTGCTGGGGAGCCGCGTCGAGGCGGTGCGCTGGCAGCTTGCCATAGAACAATACGTCAAGTCGCGAGGCTACAAAATCGGAACACTTGTGGCCTTTTCGGGCGAGGTGAATGACAGCCAGTCCGGCCCCGATGCCTTCACGGAGACCAGCAAGGCGCTCAATCCCGGCCTGAACGGGCGGGACATCCGCGATGCCTTCAAGGGCGATGAGTTTCAAATCCTGCTGGTGGCGAACAAGTTTCAGACAGGGTTCGACCAGCCGCTGCTCTGCGGCATGTATGTGGACCGGCGCCTCGCTGGCATCCAGGCTGTGCAGACACTTTCACGGCTCAACCGGGCCTATCCTGACAAGGACACCACCTACGTACTGGACTTCGTCAACAGCTCCGAGGAAGTGCTGGCCGCATTCAAGACTTACTACGACACAGCGGAGCTGGAGGGCGTCACTGACCCGAACCTCGTCTACGACCTGCGGGCGAAGCTCGATGGGTCGGGTCATTACGACGAGTTTGAAGTGGATCGGGTCGTGGCCGTTGAGATGAACCCCAAGGCCAAGCAGGGTGACCTGATTGCCGCGCTTGAGCCGGTCGCGGATCGCCTTCTGAAGCGGTTCAAGCAGGCGCAGGAGAAGCTACTGGCAGCAAGGGCGAAGAAGGACGACAAGGCGGCCGCCGAGGAGGCCAACGGGGAGATCAACGCGCTGATCCTGTTCAAGGCCGACATGGGCGCGTTCCAGCGCATGTACAGCTTCCTGTCGCAGATCTTCGATTATGGCAACACCGCCATCGAGAAGCGGTTCATGTTCTATCGGCGGTTGATACCGCTGCTGGAGTTCGGCCGGGAGCGCGAAGGCATTGACCTTTCGAAGGTCAAGCTCACTCACCACAGCCTGAAGGATCAGGGCAAACGGCAGTTGCCGCTCGGAGATGGTGAGGCGTTTAAGCTGCCGCCGCTGTCGGAGGCAGGTTCAGGCTCGCTGCACGAGAAGGAAAAGGCGCGGCTGGAAGAGATCATCGCCAAGGTCAACGACTTGTTTGAGGGCGAGCTGACCGACGACGATCAGCTGGTGTATGTGAACAACGTGATCAAGGGCAAGTTGCTGGAGTCAAAGGAACTGGTTCTTCAGGCCAGCAACAACACCAAGGCGCAGTTTGCCAATTCCCCGACGCTCTCCAAGGAGATCATGAACGCCGTGATGGACGCGCTCGCTGCGCACACCCACATGAGCAAGCAAGCCATCGACAGCGAACGAGTACGAGAAGGACTGAAGGACGTACTTCTCGGTCCAGCGCAGCTTTACGAGGCATTGCGTGAGAAAGCAGGCGAGCACGGGTTGGAGCGTTGATAGTCGGCGATGTTATCTGAAAGGATCTTGACGGCGTAGACGACCCATTTGCCAGTGCCTTGCGAATAAACCCATTTGTACCAAAACCGGCGATAGCAAGATTATCCTCCGGGGAGGGAGAGAAATGGCGGAGCTCACCGAGGCCGAACTGCGCTTTCTGTACACCCAGCGCATCGACGACAGCGCAGTCATGGACTGCGCTCACATGTCTTCGCGTCGCTACAAATGGGCGATGGAAGAGGAGGGCTACCTCTGGTGCATCTCTCCGAGCCCTTGCTACAAGAGCCACCGCCTGCGCAGCCGCCCTGGCCACTGCATTCAATGCGACACGGCCCGCATAGCCTTCGTCAAACGCCACCACGCCGCGGCATACATCTACATCGCGGGCTTGCTCGAATGGAAGGTGGTGAAAGTCGGCAATGCGATCTGGCCCGAGCGCCGCGTCTCGGCGCTCAACTCCCGTCGATACGGCGGCATCACCGACTGGGTGATACTCTACCACATCAAATTCGAGGAAGCGGGCAAAATCGAGTTTGGCGCCCACGGGCGTCTCTACGGCTATCGCCGCGGCATAAAAGAGATATTCCGGTGCAATTACGAGCTGGCGCGGAAGGCGCTTACTGAGGCCTCGGCCAGCTATATCGGCAGCGATGAATGGGAGCGCCGACGGGCGGCGATCACCTACGGTTTTGAGGACGAATGAGAAACCCCGACATGCGGCGGGCCCTATCTTGGTGCCGCAAATTCTACATACACCTTCACAGAGCAGCTCCAAAAGAGGACGTGAGCCGACCTGCGCCGGTGTCATCGGATCCGCCGGCCTGCTATATGGATCTCAATTTCAGGTAGAATTTGCTTCAACGAACCCTCGCGGCATATAAAGATTATCTCACAGGAAGGGACATAATCGGATGAAGGACTCCACGTTATCGCCTGCAACCAACGCTCTCCATTGCAATTCGAATGTCTCTTAGCCTCGCCTGTGACAACAGCCAACGACATAACCATCCGAGAAGCCCTGGACTTGCTCGACGGGCCTTTCGTTGAGTTAGCGGACGGCGTTGCCGAAGACTTCTACGCGCTCTGGCTCGGTTCTGGGATTTCGCTTTCGCGAATGCCGGGGTTAGGCGAGGTGGCCATGGCTGTCCTCGATCACCTTCAACATCGTGTTGAGGTCGGCAACGCTGCTTGTCCTTACCGGAATAGTCTCGAAGCGATATTGGGCCTTGTGGGCCTCACCCCAGACGAACGGACGCGGGTAGATTTCACGAAGCAGGTCGCGACTTGGCCGGACATTGGTAACATTTGTAGTCGCATGGTGCTGCACTATGCCCGCGCCCTGGACCAGGCTCCGGCCGGCCAACCTGCCGACTACCTGGTTTGGGAAGCGGTGGACGTTGTCGGCCGGTACGGCGATCCAACCAAAACGCCAGCAGTGGAACATCTGGCAGTCGCCGCCTTGATCGCGGAAGGCGTCGCATCGGACATCGCCACTGCCAACTGGGATGCTTTGGTCGAGCGAGCAACTGAAACGCTCCTTGGATCCGACCCGGCTATTCTCCAGGTTCGGGTGCGACCTGAAGACGTCCGGGGAGGACCGGCCCGAGCCTATCTTTATAAGTTTCATGGTTGCGCCGTGCTGGCGGGTCAAGACGAGGCCGCCTACCGCTCGCGCCTCGTCGGCCGTGCGTCCCAAGTTAACGGCTGGGAAAAGAAGGCTGAGAACCGGGTTTTCGCACGTAAGCTTATCGACTTAGCATTATCAAAGCGCACTTTAATGCTGGGGCTTTCCGCCCAAGATGCAAACATCCAGACAATCTTTGTGGCTGCAAGCGAGGACATGGCCTGGGAATTTCCCTCGCATCCACCGGCCTTCGTGTTTTCGGAGGATCACATCGGCGTCGATCAGCGCGGCCTTCTGCGGAATGTTTACAAGGAGCAGTACGACCCCAACCAAGCCGCCATTGACCAGGAGGCCCTGCTTCGCGCCTATGCACGGTCACTCCTTCCTGCCTTGTGGCTGTACGTGGTCTGCGCGAAACTCTCGGCGATGATTGACGCAGCTGCCCCAGACCTAAATCACGCAGACCATACCCTTTTGCGAAATGGCCTCAAACTGTTGCGGAACTCAGTCGCGAACGCAGCGCCTCCGACCAACTACGAGGGCTTTCTGGCTGATGCGCTGGTGCGGGTGGGACGGGCGATGACCCTGTTTAGAGAAGGCCGTCAACCGTCCACCGGTGTAGGTCCCTACAGCCCGTTGTCGCCATCGCCCACTGCCGCCACCCTTGCTGACCCTGGGCTCGCCGCCTCCGGAATACGACAGTTCGCGCTTGGTCTTGGGCTGCTAGGGCTTGGCCAAGCAGCTGGACAATGGACTTGTACAGCACCATCTGTTGGTTTTGGTACAATGCGGGTGACCAGCCCAGCACGATCGGCGGAAATCTTTTTCGCAGCAAATGCTGCCGCTGCGACAAACCTTGTTCTTAATGGGTGGGTTTCCGAGGACCAAGACGCGATTGTCCTCCATAGCCAACGTGTGCTCCCATCAGCGCCTCGCTCGCCCGCAGGACCGCTCGGACGCACGGGTAGGCTGGGTCTGCGTGAGATTAACGTGGGGGAGCTTGCGGAAGGCGCGGTTGAACTGGATGAGATGTTGGCTCGATTGAAGGCGGAGATGGTCGTATGACGACGACGCCGATCGAACGTGTTGCAGAGGTGCTGGTCCGGGCCCACTATAGGCACGTGCCGCTTCCGCTGGAGATTGGCGGCTTGAAGATCGACGTGTCCGACGCCTTTGTTGGTACCGGCATAGCTCCAGATTTGATCGTGGTTGGTGACACCACCCGTGACAAGCCAAAGCGTCTTCTCCAGGTGATCGAAGGCATTGGTCGTGCGCTCGACATGATGGATTCCCGTCGTCCCCTCACCTTCGTAATCGTCGGTCCCCGTCCCAATTCCGCTGAAATCAGCGCCATGTCGCGATTCGCACGAGTGCTGCCGGTCGGCGAGTTAACCGACGATGACCATCTGCTAAATTGGCTCGCCGTTCTTTTACCCCTGAAGCTTCCAAACCCCAGGGACGAATTCCGCGACGTCGTCGAAACCCTCTTACAAGAGAGTGGGGATGACCCATTGATTGGCGCTTTATTGGCGAAGGCAGATGAGGGTGCCGAAGCCGTTGCTGCCGAGTTTCACGAATTCATCGCAGAACCTTTCGCCGAAGCCGCAGAAGCTGACGTCGAAGGGGAGGTCGAAGGAGAACCTCTTGCCCCGGTACCTGACATTGAATGGGACGCAGAAGCAGAGTCGTCAGCCGACGAGGCAGAACGTGGCACTGAAGGGGAGGCCGAAGCATGACGCCGCGTCTGCTATCACTCACTGTTGAAAACTTTCGAAGCATCCGCGGTCCCGTATCCGTCTCCCTTGACGCGCCGGTGGTGCTAATCCATGGCGCTAATGGCACGGGGAAGACCAGCCTTTTGTCGGCAATTGAGCTGGGGCTGACAGGTTCAGTCGCCTCCTTTGCGCGCGTTGACCCCAGATACGTCGAGGACCTTCCTCACAAGGACGCTCCAACTCGTGAAGGCCGCATCTTTCTGAAGCTGGGCGGCATTGCATCTGCAAGCGATGCTCGCATAATCGCCAACGGGCAGGCTATTTTTGGGGAATCTTTGCTCGCCGATGACGACGCACGGTTTTTCTCGGAGCGGTGCTACCTCGCCCAATCGAGCCTCAGCCGGCTTCTGGAGATTTACCAGCACCAGGACGCTCGCCGCAGCGACTCGCCACTCACCCGTTTCGTCAAAGAACTGCTCCGTCTGGAACGCTTCGATGCACTAATCGACGGCCTCTTTTCCGCAGGTGATGTACGTCGCCTTCGCGAGCCCGTACCGGACTATTGGTCTGCCCGAAATGACATTCCAGAGCTTGAACGGAAGACACAGGATCTTGCGCACGCCGTCACAACGATACGTTCTGATCTGGCTTCCCAAGAATCACTTTTGCGCAATCTCGCCGGCTCCCTGGCTCCTCCTTCATCCTCAGAGCTAGACATTGATGACCTAGACGCGAAGCTGACTGCTGCTTCTCAAGACGACGAACGTTCCCTCTTGAATTGGGCCCGAAGACGCCGAGACCTAATCGGTGCCATGGAGGAGGTTCGCGCTTCGAGCATCGGCCAAGCAGATGGCGAACGTCGGAGTTCCGAGGCTGACTTAGAGTTGAGCCGACGTAGCCTTGACGAGTGGTTACGAGGCGCTGGCGCCGAACTGGCGGCCGTCCTGACGGAATTACAAAATACCTACTCGGACGTACCCGGTATGGACCCTGACGCGGCTCACGCCCAAAAAGCAGCTTCCGCTCTGGTGAGCTCGGATCGTGAGCGTGTCCAGCGAGTACTCAACACGGATGCTGAAGAAGGTACCAAGCTTGCCGAATTGCGAGAGTCCATCCGCAGGGGCACAGCTCGGATTGACCTTATTGACAGGGAGCTAGCAAATGCAAGCGGCGCTAATCAAGAGTTAGCACAAGCCCTTGCAGCTCTGGTGCCGCACATCCACGATGAGACCTGCCCTTTCTGCGAGCGTAACTTCAAGGAGGTATCTCCCGAGGAACCCTTGGCAGCGCGCTTGGCCAATCGCATTGCGGGCCTAGTGGCGTCCGCTGGACGGTTGCAAAGCCTGGCGCGCGATAAGTCAAACACCGCAGCTGCTGTAGGCAAGGCGCAGCTGGATGCCGACACGCTAGATAGTCGCCAACTGAGTGATGAGCGGCGAACGGACTTGAAGCTTCAACTGGCGCGTCTGTCAGAGCTGGAGCTCCGGCTCCGAGGGTTGGAGGCAACCGCTCGTGAGGGGGCACAGAAGCAGATTTCCGTGACGCGCGCAGCGCAACGGATCGCCCAGTTAGGTAGCCGAGATACTGCCGTCGAAGGTTTCCGCGCATTGGCGGCCCAGTTGGTTGTAGAATTCGGCGTCGCGCCGGCGGCCGCCGGCGAGTCGCTCGCTGATGTCTTGCAGCGCCTCCACGCCTTTGCCGAAAAAATGGAAGGCGAAATCAGCCAGCGTCAAGCGAGTAAGCGCAACGCGGTAGCGGCTCTCAACGAAATCGTGAACCAGAGGGCCAATCTCCGCGCGGTTCTTGAGGCCGAAGAGCGAGTTCGTACCGATCTTTATCGACTCACAATGGCGAAGGTCGAGGCCGATCGTAGAATCGACCTGGGGAAGGACCTCGTGCGGCGCGCTCGGGATGTCCGAACCAATATGGTCAGGACGGTGTTCAACGATGACCTGAACGCCCTATGGAGAGACCTCTTCATTAGACTCGCTCCTGATGAAGCGTTTGTGCCGGCTTTCGCCCTCCCGCTGTCTTCGGCGGGCCCAGTTGAGGCGGTTTTGGAGACGCGCTACCGATCTGGCGGACGGGGTGGAAACCCCCGGGCAATGTTAAGTGCCGGCAACCTCAATACTGCTGCGCTCACGCTCTTCTTGGCCCTCCACCTGTCGGCCCGACCCCAACTGCCATGGTTGATTATCGACGATCCCGTACAAAGCATGGACGAGGTCCATATAGCTCAGTTCGCCGCACTGCTGAGAAGTTTAAAGAACGCTCAGCGCCAAGTCATCATCGCCGTGCACGAGCGGTCTTTGTTCGAGTACCTGACTTTGGAGCTCAGTCCAACTTTTCTTGATGATCGCCTAATAACCATCGAGCTAGGACGCGGCCCAGACGGCATGACAGTCGCTCCTTGGAAGCCAAGAACCTTCCTGCCCGACCGCGCTGTCGCAGCGTAGCTGAAGTGATTCGCTACAATCGTATCGCTCGGAGTGCTGCCATGCATACAGTTGGTCCTACTGGTGCCGCTTATTTTCACCTCGTTACCTGACCGTGTTCCCCTAGGAGAGCGGGTGAATTCACGACGCCCGCGACCTGCACCGGCCGCCGTTCGAAGAGGCAAGGACGTAAACTTGAACTCACCAAAAACCCTTGCTGAATCAATGGTTCTGCTACTCTACCGCCAGCAAGGAGATTCGCATGGCGGATGCCACATACAATCTGAATGGCGGGTTCAAGCCCACAACTAAAAGGTTCGCTGATTTAAGCGGACCTGATTTTTTCCCTACCCCGCGTTGGGCAACATTTGCTCTGATCGAGAATGAAAAATTCAGCGGCGAGATTTGGGAAAGCGCCTGTGGCGATGGCACCATGTCGCGCGTTCTAGAAGAAACGGGTCAGCCCGTGCGAAGCTCCGATTTGTATGATCGTGGCTATGGAGAGGTCGGCTTTGATTTCCTTGCGCCCCAATGGTCTGCCGACAACATCGTGACAAACCCGCCGTACAATTGTGCGGAAGGGTTTGTGGCAAGTGGTGTCAAGCATTCGAAACAAAAATTTGCGCTTCTCCTGCGGCTTGCCTTCCTTGAAGGCGCAAACAGAGCAAACACGATTTTCGCTAAAACACCACCCGCTCGCGTCTGGGTTTTCAGTGAGCGCATAACCTTCTATCCAAGCGGCATCGAACCGAAGGGGAGCGGAACAACTGCTTATGCTTGGTTTGTGTGGGATAAGGACGCACCGGGCCGATCCGAATTGAAATGGTTCAAGCCCGGCTACAAAACGAAGTTCGGTTAGGCGGCTTCTTCCTTTCCGTGCAGCGCGAAACCGCCCGGGATAGCAACCAGCTTGCCTTCATAAATGGCGTTGCCGGGAGATAGTTTGTGCGAGGTGATGTTGCGGACCTGCTGCTCCCAGAGCGCCTCATTGGGCCGGGTCTCCGATTGCTTCAGGTCATCTGCGGAAAGCTTGAGATGTTTAGGAATTTCCGCCACAAGTTCTTTGATCGTTGCCCGACCACTGGTGCGGCCCTTTAGGACCGTTTCGACGGCTTTAGCGACTTCATCTTCGGTAACTCGGGACATATTCCCTGCTCCATTCTGGTGGAGTCCGTAAATAGGGTTCCCGGTTGTAATTGCCAGTGGCCTCGTTCGAAAAGGCGAGTGGCCTAGCTGGGCCGGATTATCGCCAATGCGACGATCAGCATCGCAAATATCGTGCGCCAGCGTCAAATATGTAAGACTTATTGTAGGTCTACGAGCAGCGCACTGTGGTCGGTCAACCCCATCAACCGCGGTTTGTGATCGATTTCACATCTATAATTTGGAAAGCGATCAATGAATGCTTGGTTTCCGAAAGCATGATCGATACGAAATCCATTCTTGGCGGACCGCCAAGTCCACTCGCGCCGCTGGCCGTGACGGAAACGCCATAGATCGCTAAGGCCCGCTTGGTTGCAGAGTCCAATGAACTGGTCTGCACAGTCGAAGCGTGTTCCATTTCCTTCGATATCAAGGTCATTTCGACCGGTGTTAAAATCACCAATGATCAAAAGTGGCAGATGCTGGGCTTTAGCCGCTACCTCGATGCAGCGTTCAAAAAACGGGATTTTGGCCATTCGCTGCGGGAAATAGCATCCGATGACGGTAACGCTATTCAGACTCAGCAAAGCCATTTCGCCGGCGGGTGAGTTCGGCGGCGTAATCATCTCGCTGTACGTGAACTCTCCTGCCGCCAAAAGGGTGCTGTTGATCTTAGGACCTCGCACACCAGAGAATGACCGAAGGCCGCCAGACAATAAGCCATTCCTGAGTTGCTGACCGGAAGCGTTATTGCGCCATTCTGTGATAATCGTGGCACCAGGGCTTTGGCGCCCGATCCACTCGACCAAGTTGTTCATTCTGCTGCCGCCGCCGTGACGGATGTTGAGCGAGAGAATTCGAGTCATAGGTCGCTAATGCGGCTCACGGCGTCACCCTCTCTGCGCAGATCATGACCCGGTAGCAGTCTTATCACTTGGGAGCAATTTTACCCCACCTCAAACCTGGCTCCAGTTTGCCAACAGCTTCTCTGCAAATCCACGATCCCGTACCAGGCCGTCCCGGTGGAGCATCTTTTTGGCGCCGTAGCCAAGATGGCGCGCCAACTTATCCAATCTGGTCCGCCGCACATCGGGATGTTCGAGATAAATGAATGTCACCGGCCACCTCTTACCTTTCCAGGGTCGCGTGTACAGGACATCGGCGGGTGCATCGATCAGGCGGCGACCATCTGGCTGTTCAACGATCTGGATGACCTTATCGCCCTTCCGAACGGTGTTTTTCCCGATTCTGAAGTAGTCCGCCAAACATAGGACCGGCCATGATTTCGTCTGGCCTTGGCAATTTTCATTCCCTTTTCACTGGCGGCCTCTGATCCTTCCGGGAGATCCTTGAGTTCTAGTTGCGCGAGAAACAGCCGGGGCAATCCGCTCGCTGCTTTTCGTGAGCTGGCCTTTCGGGTCTCCTTGCTCCCGCCAGGGATGCGCGGTGGCCGGTACATTTTCTGCATTCGGTCGAGCCGTCCTGGGCTCAATTCATCTCGACAGAGATCTCGGACAAACGCTCTTGCCGATCGGACGACCGCCTGGTCGGACGTCTTCACCACTGCTTCCCTAAGCGTGCCGGCCGAGCGGTTGGACGCATTGGCCGATCCGACGAAAGCAAAGCCGTCGAAGGCGTAAACCTTGGCATGGAGCAACGGATAGCTGTAGATCACGACGCCGCGCTTCTGGAGGCGAATTAGGTCAGCGGGGTGTGTCTGGCCGCTCTTGACTGCTCCCTCGCTCGCGTCGATGACAAGGCGGCTGCCGGCGGGCAGGGGCATTAGCTTGCTTGCGCCTTGTCCAAAGTAGGCGACCGCGACGAGCGCCGGCTTACGGGCAGCTTTCGCCGATGCCGTGATCGATTTCCAGACACCGCGCGTTATGAATTGAGCCGTCATTGAAAACCAGCATTTGGTGTTGAATTTGGTTGCCATGTCTCACGGTAGGCGGTTTGGCGTCAACGTTTAGCGGGACAGTGAGTTGGAACAGTGAACCGGAGCCAGAGGATTGAGGAGCAACCGTGCTCAAGATTGAACAGACCGGCAGCCCCATACGGCGTCACCATGGGCAGCGCGAGACCCTGATCGGGCTCGGCCTGAGGCGAATTGGTCGCGTCGTTTATCGGCAGGACACGCCACAGACACGCGGCATGATACGCAAGGTGCAGCACCTTGTTCGGGTGGAGCAGACGCCCCCACCGCGAGCGTTCATTAGCGAGGACGATCTCAAGACGTTCGATGGATGGCTCCGGTATCAGGGCGTTGACGCGGACTTGTTAACGCCCGACCAGTTGGAGATGTGGCGTGGCATTTTTGATGAGGCCAGGGCGAGCAGTTCGGCCACCCCCAAGGTTGGGACGATAAAGCTCTCCAAGCCAATTCCAAAAGGTGAACATCGGTATGCGGTCGCGTTTCGCGATGGTTCCGATCTTTGGATGACGTTGTGGGTCAAGCGGACGAGGAAGGGCGAATTTTTCGTGATGTTGCCGAGCGGCAACCCGGAATGGGACCATCACAACAGTTATCATCTCGACGGCAGGAAGCACATGAAGGGCCGTGGCCGTAAGACGATGTTCCCGAAGAAGGGACAGCCTTTGACCGGCGCCTTCCGGGGAACAGAACACCTGGGTGCATTTGGCGGGCACAGCCCGAAAAGCCTAGGGGCGGTTTGCGATCCAAAGGCGTTCACAGGCGTGATGGAAGTCCCGGCCGGCGTGCTCGGACCTCTCGACGGCACGGTTATCGTTGATCTTGTAGAGCCCAACGGCGAGCCGCTTCTTTGGCCTAATGTCGTTCGGCAAGAAATTTTTCGCGACGTCGTTCCTTGGGTTGTGATCCGCATTGCCTCGTCCGGTTGACGAGCGAAGTCGCGGCGCGAGCACTCAACCAGGCGAGGTCCATTGGGCAAAGGCGCGTTCGTGTAAACAGGCTCGGCGCCCGAGGCGGCCTCCGACCGGGAGCTGCGTTCGACCTTGCCGAATTTGGGCGGCTACTGAGCAGCCCTCACGAAGATCGCGCGGGCCACGACGCAACCGGATCGGGTCGCCTGAGTGTCGTGGGTTCTGACCAAGGCGGCATCGCGCTCAAACCGGACGACGATGAGTGCGCCAACTGCCACCGCTATTGCCACCGGACGGGCAAGTATAGGCCGATACTAGACGGGAAAAGGCGCGGGGTAGGGGCCTAAAAACCCAACAGAATCAGGCAAAACATTCCCAATCGGGACGAGAACAAACAGGGGAATGGGGTTTTCAAGACCTGTGCTTAAACCACTCCGCCACCTTCCAGCTTAGGGGTTCAGAGTAAGCCCCCGCTTTACGCCTATCGCCGACTCGGAGTCTGCACAGACATGGCGGTTTGTCATGACGCCTGCTCTATGAGCACGACGTTATTTCCGATCATCGTATCGATCCGGTCGGCCCAATGCTGCAAAAGCTTGGTTCTCGGGCCAATGAGCGACAGCGGTCCGGTGCGGTTATAAATCGCCTTCACGCTACTTTCGTCGAGATGCGCGAGCTGCAATTCGATCACGTCACCGTCCCACATTTTATTCTCGTCGCGGTCACATTCACTGTTCGACAGGGTCGAGAACGTTGTGCGGAAGCCGTGGGCGCAATGCTGCTCAGCCGTATCATAGCCGAGATCACGTAACCGCCTATTCAGGGTATTGTCAGAGATCGGCTTGTCTTGACTACACGAGAAAACGAACCTCCGGCCGCCAGTCAACGCCTTCACCTGCTTGAGAATGACGAGTGCTTGCCGCGACAGCGGCACGACGTGCTCGTGCTTCATTTTCATTTTGTCTGCCGGGATCGTCCATCGCCCATTGGCGAATTCGGTCCACTCCGCATTGGCCACCTCGCCGGGACGCACCACCGTAAGCGCGATGAAGCGGACCGCATATCCTACCAAGTCGCCGAACCGCGCGCGATCAAAAGGAGCCGCGATAGTCCGGAACAATGTCGCCACCTCGACCGGGTCGGTCAGAGCAGGGCGCGGTTCCGATAGGTTGTCTATGAGCTGCTTTCTGAGATTGCGGAAGGGGTTATGATCGCTGCCATTGACGTCAGCGTAGACACAAATTTGCTCTCCGGCCGCGCGGACGCGGTCGCGCGTTTCCAATTTGCCGGTTTTCTCAAACTCTTTGAGGTAAAGGATGACGTCGGGGCGCTTGATGCCCGGGATGAGTCGGTTGCCGAACTTGCGCTTTAGATAGCCGACGTACCGCTCTTTTCCGGCCATCGTTTTTTCGTCTAACTGGGTGCGCTCTTTTTCCAACCATTCATCAGCCCATTTGGCAAACGTTCGGGCGGCGGCTTGTTCGCGCTTCGCTTCCTGCTTCGCCACACTCGGATCAATGCCATCTGCAAGTAGCCGCTTGGCAGCGTCGCGCTTGTCTCGCGCGCCGACAAGACTGATCAAAGGGTAGGGACCGAATGAAAGTTTCTTTTGCCTGCGGCCAATGCGGTAGCCCATGTACCAATGTTTCGATCCGCTTGGCTTAACCAATAGATACAGACCGCCGGCGTCGCTCTTCTTGAGCGCCTTGGCTTGTGGTTTTAGATTCCGGCACTCGATATCGGTCAACATCGCGCGTTCTCTCGATTTGATCCCGAGGCCAGCAACGAGGCCAGCAAAAAACGCGGCTGTTATCGGATGCGGTCGGACGACCTTGACCGCAGACTAATCAAGAAACCGTTGATTTACAAGGCAAAACTGCTGCTTCGATGGACGCTCTTGGACGTTGCCGGACATCAATGAAGAGGCAACTGGCTCCCCGGGCTGGATTCGAACCAGCGACCATTCGATTAACAGTCGAATGCTCTACCGCTGAGCTACCGAGGAATAGGCGAAAGGGCGTTCGCGACGGGCAGCGTATAACAAAGCCACCGAGGCTTGCAAAGGACGAAATAGGCAGCTCCGGCACGGTATCAAGAACAGGCTGAAACGCGCTGCGGGCCAATGATTTTTGCCAATTTCAGCGACCCAGAAAATCCGGTCCGGCACCTCACCGGACGCGCCCGTGGCTCCCCCGTGCCATGAACCGAGCGCCAAAAAGACTTAATGCCTGAGCAAGCTCCATCAACGCCGGTTCGAACCATCTGAGGTAATTCGATGCCAGATTTTCTGACCGCCCTGATGAGGCCGGTGCCGTCGATCGTTCCAAACGATATACCCGCGATGAGCGATGACGAGTGCCTCACCCGGCTTGCGCGAGCCCTTGAGACGCAGGATTCCGAGCAGCTGGACGAGGTCGCGAGGCTGATCGGACGGCTCGCGGTTACGATCGAATAGGTCGCTTTCCAGGCTACAACGCCACTGAGGGATGGGCGCGTCGCCGGCTCTGACGCGCGCCCTCGGCGTGTTGCGTTTTGGCGAGCCCTGTACCAAAGATGACGCGATCTTAAGCTCCCCCGAGCGGCCGCCCCGCTCGACTTCCAGGGTCCGTCAATGTCCGATTTTTCGACCGCGCGCCAGAACATGGTCGATTGCCAGGTTCGCCCCAGCGACGTCACCGATCTCAGAATTGTCGATGCGATGCTCACGGTGCCGAGGGAGGTTTTTGTTCCGGAACGTCAGCGCGCGCTGGCCTATCTCGATCTCGATGTCGAGGTCAGCGAAGGCGGCTCGGCAAGGCGCTTCCTGATCAAGCCGGCGGTCATGGCGAAGATGCTGCAGGCCGCCGAAATCAAGGATACCGACAGCGTTTTGGTGGCCGGCTGCGCCACCGGCTATGCTGCCGCGCTGGCTGCCAGGCTGGCGGGACAGGTGACGGCGACCGAAGTCGACCCGTCGCTGGCCGCGAAGGCCAGGGAGGTTCTGGTCCAGCTCGGGCTTGAACGGGTGACGGTCCGGACTGCCGACGTGGCCGAGGGGGATCCGGCCAGCGCGCCCTATGACGTGATTGTGCTCGACGGCGCGACCGAGATCGCCCCGGACCGGCTTTACGGACAGCTCAAGGAAGGCGGCCGGCTGGTCGGCGTTTTCGCCATGACCCAGCCGCCCCGGGCCATGAT
>WNFQ01000778.1_pt1 | contig 21811 bp, 14 predicted proteins | sample 5400171 | NCBI WGS metagenome assembly WNFQ01 (sample SAMN13153356, study PRJNA577476) | soil metagenome | isolation source: 20 cm soil under Madrone tree | place: USA:California | collected 2016-06-14 | reverse complement strand
CACTGAAGTAGGACGCGTCCATCTCGGTATCGTTCACGTCTTCAAACTGACCGAGCCGAAGGTGGAAAAACGCGAAGCGATGATCACCGGGCTGACATTTCTTCCAAAAAACGAATTGCTTGCGCGTCGCGAAACCATGGAGACATGGTCGCAGATTTGCGTGGATTCGCTCGACCGTTTACTGCAATAGCCGGCTTCGCTGGGGAAGCACAGCACTGAGTTGGTTAGCCCCCAGGTGGAGCCGAACCTGCAGGCGGAGCTGAACTTGGAGGTGGCGCGGAAGAGGCAGGTGATGCTGCAGGCGGAGGCGGAGCGGCAGGCGCAGGTGCGAACTGCTCGGCCTGCTTCACAAATGCGATCGTGTCGATTTGCCAGCGGCCCACCGGATGCGAAATGATGAGGTCAAAATCGGCGTACTTTGCCGGGTAATTTATGCGTGTATGGAAGCTACCGTGCGGCTCGAAAAATTGCGATTGGAATTCAATTTGGCCCTGCAGATCAATCGCGGTGGCGGGCGCTCCCATCTGCACAATTTCATTCATAAATTCCTGCTGCGCCGAGACTGGGAAATTCATGCGCGCCTGTGGGCTTAGATGCGAGGCGAAAAAAATAATGTCATGCTGGACTACAATTTTCTGTGTTGCTTCGTTGGCGAACTGTTTCCCTTCCCTGGCCATCTCCTCTTTCGTAGAGTTGAGCCACCAATAACCAATACCCAGTAACACCAGCACGATGATTAAAATAACCACCACCTGGCCCGATGATCTCAATCGAGTATTTAATTTCATTTTGTCTTGATCATTAATAACCGAAACCGAGGCCTTTTATCACTTCGCCGTTGCGGATTAACACACCATGGCTTTGCAGTCCGGTGTAACTGCCGAAGCGATTTCGGGCGTTTACTTTAAAATTAACCAGATAGCCGTAAAGCGGTTTATCCTTGGTGCCCAAGTTTGCCGGTTTCGGCCCGCCATCCCATTCAACCTTCGCGCTCTCCGAATCGATCAGTTGCGTCTCGAGCCATTTCATTGCGATTTCCTTGTAATTCGCAGGATACGGTCCGTACTGTTCTGCATCCGCCGGGCTTGTTTGCGCGCTTAAACTCCGGAGAGCGCACAGCATCAAGAGCGTGCAAACCGGCAGTACGGGCGACTTCATGCTTCGATCTTCTACTGTGGGCCGTCGTTGTCCAGCCTAATGAAACGACATCTGATCTTCCTGTCCGACACCCGAAAGCGGAGCTCTAGACGGGACCGGTGATCGCGTATCCCAGCCAAACTCATCGCAGCGGATGGTTCTCTTTTGAATTCATGATTAATATCCACGCGGTGATGACGAAGTCTCCGATTTTAATATTGCTCAGCATTGGAGTCGTCAGCGCTTTGACGTCCGTCGGCGGACTCGCGAGTCCAGCAGAAACTGCCTCCCCTGCAATCTCAGAGAAGTTTAGCTCCGTCGAACCCCGTGTTGGGATCAACGACTCCGGCCACAGCTCACCCGCGGTCATAGTGAATACAAAATCATTCGATCCAGCCGCCGCCACAAAAGCGTGGTTGGCTACTGTCCCGCAGGAGAAACGCCAAAAGTCGGACAGATATTTTGAGGGCGGTTACTGGCTGCTTCTGTGGAATTTTCTGGTCGCCGCCGCAATCTCTATCTTTCTCCTTGAATCAGGAATCTCCGCGCGCCTGCGCGATTTCGCCGAACGCATCTGCACGGGAAGCAGTTGGCTTCCTCAGTTTCCCCTCCAAATCGCCTGCTACGCGATTCCATATTTTCTGATTGTCGGCACGCTCGGTTTTCCGCTGGATTTTTATGAACACTTTGTGCGCGAACATCAGTACGGCTTGGCGACACAGAGTTTTCTACCGTGGTTTCGCGAGCAGTTGATCGGCTTTGGCCTCACAATAATTGGCGGCACGATACTGCTAATTGCTCTCTATGCCGTGTTCCGACGCGCACCGCGGACGTGGTGGGTTTGGGGGACAGTCGTGGCGGTTCTCTTTATGAGCGTTGTCGTCGTTATCACGCCTGTTTTCGTCGAACCGCTCTTCAATACGTACAAGGCGATAACCAACCCCGAAATCAGGAATCCGATCCTTGCGATGGCCCAGGCAAACCAAATTCCGGCAAGACAAGTCTTTGAAGTTGACGCTTCACGTCAGACCACGCGAGTAAGCGCAAACGTCGCCGGGTTTCTGGGAACAACGCGAATTGCCCTGAATGACAATCTTCTCAAGCAATGCACGCTGCCGGAAATTCGCGCCGTGATGGCACACGAGATGGGCCATTACGTGCTGAATCATGGCGCGAAACTGTTGACTTATTCTGCAACCTTCATCGTCATCGGACTCGCGCTTACTCGTCAGATGTTCGACGCCGCGGTGAGGCGTCGGGGCGTTAAGTGGGGCGTGCGGGGCATTGCGGATCCAGCCGGACTGCCGCTGCTCGTTTTAATACTGAGCACGTTACTTTTCATCGCGACGCCACTTCTGAATACCGTCGTAAGAGTGACGGAACGCGAAGCAGACGCTTTCGGAATTAACACCGCGCGCGAGCCAGATGGCATGGCCAGGGTGACGCTCAAACTCGGCGCTTACCGAAAGCTCGACCCGACACCGATCGAGGAATTCATCTTTTTCGATCACCCCAGCGGCCGCGCCCGCATACGCATGGCGATGGATTGGAAAGCGGCGAATTTACCGTGCGTCGAATCGGTCCCCAGTGGAAACAGCTCTACCACCGACAGTCACTAATCTGTTGAAACTGCTGGTGTGTACTGATCAATAGCCGCCGCCCATTTGGTGCGTCGTTGTGGTGGTTTGCATGCCTGTCGGCGGTGGTTGGGTAGTCACTGTGGTTTGACGCGTGGTGGTCGTGGTGGTCTCTGGTGTGCTGGAACAGGAGATCAACATCGACGCAACAATTGAGAGCGCCGAACCAAGTATGATTGCTTTTTTCATGGCGTGAATTGTTTCTTTCAACAAACGATTCGTCACAAGTCGCTTCGCCAGATGTATTAGCGGAAAGAATTATTTTTCCCGAGCAACCCAGAATCAGCTACCATTTGGACATGCTTCTTAGAGGACGAGTTCTAATTCTCTGTTTCGTCTTAGCACTACACCTCGGACTCGCGAGGGCTGTCGCCGCTGCCGATTGGCCGCAAAATTACGTTGTTCACGAGCACTCCGAATCGCCGGATGACCGCTACGGAGTGCTCGCGCTGTCGAAGGAAGCTGCGATCGAGCAGGATCAAACCGATGGAAACACGACATTTTTGGCGAATCTGCAGACGCGGCAGGTGCTCGGCGAAGTTCGCGGAACAGATTATTTCGAGGGACAGAACCATCGTGATCTGCAAGTCGTCTGGACGCCTGACTCAAGCGTCTGCGCGCTCGAGTATGAGGGAAGATACGGCTTCGATTCGGTGTTCGCGTTGGAATTGAATGGCGAGGGCTTCCGCCAGATCGACCTCGGCGAGCACATCCAAAAAAGTCTCGGACGACTGTTCGATGGATATGTAAACGCGTAATTTAGGTTCGCGCCGGATCACAAGCTTAAGGTACGGGCACTTAGCTATACGAATCCGAAGCAGCTACCGGACGAGCCAAGCAACTACGCGAGATTTCAGGGCACGTTTGACTTGAAGTCCGAAAAATGGACTGACTCCAGCGCACGTAAAATCAAAAGCGAAGATCAGGATGCTCTTAGCACTGCCTATCAGGAAGATTTCGCCAGGCACATGATCGTTGCTGCGGACTCGACGAAAGTGCCGGAAAACTTTACCGGCTCAGTGTTTTCATCTGAAGAAGAAAAAGCGGACGCTCTAGACAAAATCATGAACGATGTTTACGCGGCTGTTCGATCCTTTCTGCCACCCGGCCGCTTTGCCAAAGTGAAGCAGGAGCAAATTGCGTGGCTGAAAACTCGAGATGCCACGCAGTCAGCCGAGGAGAAATCCAAGCTGACCGAAAATAGAATTCGTGCGTTACAAGATTTGCTTTGGTGAGTTAATCCAACTGGATCTTGCCTCGCTGCTTCTTTAGCTCTCCACGTTTGCGTTTCGTTTCCAGAATTTTCTTTTTCAACGCAACTGGCCGCGGCGATTTTCTTCGGCGCGCTTTTTCGCGCTCCGCGATTTCAGTAGCGCGACGCTTTTGTTGCGCGCTCTCGATCGCAGCGAGCAAACGTTCGCGCGCAAGCTTGCGGTTCACTGCTTGCGAGCGCGAATCCTGCACGGTGACACTAATACCGGTTGGGCAGTGGCGCAGCGTGACCGCTGTTGCAACCTTGTTGACATTTTGACCACCCGGCCCGCTGGAGCGCGCAAAGCTTTCTTCCAGATCGGTCTCTCGGATGTTGAGCCGCGCCATGCGCTGCTCAACAGAATCGTTCGCCATCTTATCCTTGATTAGTTTTTGCGAAATCCCCAATCCGTAATCGAATTGCCGATGGCCGGACTCGAACCGGCACGGGCCCATTACAGCCCAACGGATTTTAAGTCCGTTGCGTCTACCATTTCGCCACATCGGCGCGGTGCTCCGTATTCTAGCTTGTTGCGCGGCGCGCGAAAATAAATTTCCAGTCGCGCGACCTGCATCGGAGTGGCGGAACGGTGTGCGTTGCGCGTGTGGACGAGAAGCTAAGTGCGTGTTGAACTCGAAGCGCTGACCTATGCAGCGACCAAACGCGTACTATCAGACCGTAGCTACTCTCTCTCGGTCGCGTGTCTAGCCGCGAGCGCTGCGCTCGCTCGTACATCGGTCATTTGTGCGTTTCCATGTGATCCGCGTGTTCTGATTCGCGGGTGCGCAGCGCGCCATTCCCGCTGTTTGCGGGTATAATATTCCCGCCAATATTCAGCGGTGCGGATTTGCGGTCGGCCGCGCTTTCTGACCTGATGCATGACGTGGAGAGGCTTGCAGCACATTGGCTGCCGCCAATCTCTTATACGGAAACGGCGCAACGAAGTTCCGAAAGTCCAAAAAACAGAGTTTAGAACTGCTTGAATCGCCGGCCGCGGCCGCTGTCATTCATATTAGTGACCGCGATTAATGTTGGTACCACTGCCGGGCATACGGCGAGCACCGAAAGGACGACTGCGTACCAATCAGCAAAGGTGTTAAAGGCGGCCTAAGTTTTGCCATACCTCCCCGGGGGTCAACCACGCCCCAGATGGGCGGAGAAAAACGAAATCCGAATCCCACATCGCAGTATATGCATAGCTCCATCCCGGCTCGACGTTCACGGTTGTCGAAGTGGGCCCAGCAAACCCTGTGCGCGGGACCTTGAACACGGTTAAGACATGGTGCCCGGCTGGCAACCATGTGTGATAGTTGCGACCCTGTACGATGCTCCCGACGGGCCTGCCGTCGATCGCGAGGTTGAAGCCCAAATTCCATCCAAAGTTCGCCGGCCTTAGAACGATTAGACGCCCGCTCGGCTGAGCGGTGGCAGTTCCAATCGAGACTGCACAAAGAAAAACAAGAATCAGAAGAACGTTGCTGATGAAGCTGTGTCTCGGTTTCATGACACATATTACGCACACGACTGGTTCTTCACCAGTGCTGATGCGGCGCCACGATGATTTTTACGTGGACTTCGCTAAACGCTCATGTCGATGGCAATTGCGGGCGTTATGCTGTGTTTATCTTCCATGGGCGCAGTTCGTAAAGGCAGACGAACTCATTTGTTCTTAATCTCGCTGACAGGCTGTGTTGCTAGCACGCACCGAAATCCGTAAATCACGTCGCGATCATTGCGATCGATGACATTGCGGTAGGAGGATTGCATCTCAAGACGGTTGCTCGTCGCCCATGAGCCGCCGCGCAGCACACCCCAATCGCGACTCGTTTCGCTGCTACCGCCTTTGTAAGGGTCGAGGCACCATTCCCAAACGTTTCCGCCGAGATCGAACAGCCCTATTGAATTCGATTTGAAGCTTCCGACGGGCATCGTTGCGCTGCGACGCTTTCCCGAGGCCGTGGCATAATTTCCTGCGCCATTGGGCGGTGGCCATTGCTTTCCCCACGGGAATTCATCTTTAATCTTGCCATCACGCGCTTGCGGAGTCGTGCCGCTTTCACTCATCAGACCCACAGCCATGCTCCACTCGGCATCGGTCGGCAGCCGGTAAGCTTGTCCGTCTTCAATCAGATTTTCGTTGTGTTCCTTTTCCGTTAGCCATTTGCAAAATGCCATTGCATCGAACCAGTTTACTTTCACCACTGGATGAGTCGGCGTCTGCGAAAAGTCCGCAGGCTCGAAATGCCGTCCGGTGGCACGGCAAAACGCTTCGTAATCTTGCACCCGCGTTTCCCAAACCGACATCTGGATATCGCCGAGCGGAACAAACTTCATTCCCAGCGAATTCGTGAACGGTTGCCCAGGCGCAGGACCGACATTTTTTTCCAAACGCGCCGCCAGAAACGTTTGCTGTTGCGGCTCAACTTTGCCGCTGACCGAACCCGGCTTGTAACCAGCCAGGCGCAGCTCGTAGTCCACGTCGCCCGGTTTCACTTCCTCGATCACCAACGGCGTTTGACCGAGATCTTTTCCGTTCGTGATCACCGTCGCGCCACCCGGTGCGCTGGTGATCTTCACACTCCCATTGGCGAAAACAAAATGAGCCGCGTTTTCCCGTTGGGCGTCAACGTTGATCTTTTGCTGTTCGTCAGGCCAGCCATCGAGATGCGCGACCAACTCGTGTTCACGCGCGGGCAGATCCAGTCGCAGCGGTGCGCGTCCACGCAATTTTCCGTCCACATAAATCTCCGCGCCGTTGGGGTCACTGGTGATACTTGTGATCGCGCTGACAAACGCAAACGACTTGCTGATTGTGTCGCCACGCTGCACTTCAACGTCACCGTGGAGTTCCCAATCGCCACGGCGCGCTACGATCGAATATTTACCGGTTGGAAGATCGGCGATTGTTTGCGGCGTCGCGCCTTCGCGGGAAATCTGACCATCTTCACTTCGCACAGAGAACTGCGCGCCGGCCGGTTGGGATTGTATCCGAATCGCGCCTTTACTCCGCACGAGGCGAAACGTGGCCAGATCAAGCGAACGTTTGCGCCTGAAGTCGATGCTCGTCTCCACCGGCTCATATCCCGGGCTCATGATGCGCAGGCTGTAGTTGCGCGCTTCCAAATCCGCGAATGTGGCCGGGCTTTTTTGCGCGTGATCGCCTAAAACGACGAGCGCGCCAGCAGGCTCAGTTTGAATGGTCGTTTGCAGATGCAGATCAATGCCTGGCTGCGACCGGCTCAGCCAAAACCAGATTCCTGCTATCCCAAGCACCAGGAGCAATGCCGCTAACGTGAGAATTTTCGCGCGAGATTTTGCGGGACCTTCGCCGCGCCCAAGTTCCGCGAGGTCCTGATGCATTTCCGCGGCCGACTTGTAACGCTTCTTCGGATCGTTCGCGCACGCCTTGATGAGCACATCGTTGAGTTGCAACAGACGTTCGCGATCCGGCCGGGTGCTCAATTGCGAATCGATTTCCGGGAAATCGAGTCGATCTTTTCCAGTGCAGGTTTCGTAAAGAACTTTGCCAAGACTGTAAATGTCGGCGCGCGGGGTGCCCGGTCCTTCTGGCGGCACGTAGCCTTCCGTTCCCACAAATGATTGCTGTCCGCTCGTCGCGACCAAGCCGATGTCGGCCAGCTTCGGCACATTATCGATGAAAATGATGTTGGAGGGTTTGATGTCGCGATGGATGAGCCCGCGACCATGCAACGCGCCGAGTGCTTCCGTCAGTGAAAGGCCCAGACGAATCGACTCGTCAGCGGAGAGACGTGTCTGCCGAGCAAGATCGGTTTTCAATGTGCGCGGTTGGTAACTGACGATATCGATTTTGCGCCCGGCCAGATGATCGTCGGCCACCTCCATGCTGTAGTAGAGATAATGGGCAGTCCGCCCGACGTGCAGAATGTTCATGAATCCCGCGTGCGCGCGAGAGATGGGCTCGAACGCGGACATGCCCTCGAATTCCCGCAGAAATGCGCGCTCGCTTTCAAACGTGCTCCGATAAACGACTTTGACCGCGCGAAACGCGCCGGTCACCGTCCGCGCCAGCCAAATCTCACCGTAAGCGCCCCGGCCAATCACGCGCAGCAACTCGTGATCGGGAATAATCGGTATCTGAGCGGAAACTTGATCGGGAATGGCTCGAATTTTACACAAGCCCCCGATACGAAGCAATTCTGGGGAGCATACGCGTCCCGCGTGTCGGGTTTTGGCGTCGCGCCAAAACGAACTTCCTCTTGAAGCTCGTTGCTCGCGCAAAATGAGACTCAAAAGACAAGTTCGCGAACGCCAGAGGCCTTCGCCAGCACGCGAGACGCGTGCGCTCCCCAGACGCCGTCCCCTCACCTCAGTCCTCTTCCATCATTCAAGGGGCGAGGCGAACCGGGCGAACATGAACCCGTTCGCGTTCCACGGCAGAGGTCACAACGAAGCGTGACTCTGCATCTTTTCCAGGGCCCGAATTTCCTTCTTCAATAACCCGCCGACGCGGTGTCGTGCGAGGTACACCTGGCCGACATTGACTCGCAATCGCGCGGCAACTTTTTGTGCCGGCCATTCCTTGCGTACATAGCAATCGAAAATTTGAAACTGTTTCGGCTCGATTTGCTTCTTCACGCGCGCGATCGCTGCTTCAAATAAATTCTCTTTCCACTCCGCTTCCCAGACGGCATCAAGATCGACGTTCTGCGAATCGGGAACCCTTTCGATCGTCGCCGTTGCGCGATCGTCCGCGGAACGAGGGCGTTTCGCATTGCCGGGTTCACGTTTGCGAAATTGATCGGCGATGCGCCAGCGCGTGATCTGCAACAGCCAGCCTTTGAACGAGCCGATTGCCGGATCGTATTTCAACTTGCCGATGTTCTTGGCCACGGTGATGACCGTTTCCTGCACGACCTCCTGCGCTTCGGCATCGGTCAGACCGGATTGGCGTGCGGCGGAGTAGATCAGCTTCGAGTAGGTATCGAAAAATTCCTGCCAGCGTATGCGATCGCCCCAGTCGGCCAACCGCTCGACCAGGCTACGTCGGGTAGCGAGAAAGCTGGCTTGCTTCACGTCCATACGGTAGGGATGCCGCGCTGCGGCGTCCAGGACAGCGCAGCGCGCTGTCCCTACCAAATTTTCTGAAAGATTTTGGCGCAGCACGCGTATTCCCCTCATGAAAACCTCAGAACTTCTCGCAAAATTCAATGACTCCACGTCTCGCATTGCCAGAGGGATGCGGCGCCTTGCCGAGCTATACTTCGGCAATTTTTCCTGGCGACCGCCGGGTTGGCTAAGCCGAACCGCCGCCGGGTGGGGTCGCTTCCAGCGCGCGCATCCGAGGGTAATCCTGTCGGCGATGATCGCCATTTTTGTGATTTCCTGCGGCGGTGCGTGGACCTGGAATTGGTATTCGCATCTTCCGAAACCCAGAAAAGTTTCGGCCAAGATCGTCCCAATTGAAGTCACGAAACTGGAGAAAGAACTAAAGTTTCCGCGGTTGGTAATTTATTTCAGCGAATCAGCTGCGCGCCTCGAAGATTTAAAGAAGCCGTCCGTCCAAGGCGTGCGACTCGAGCCGCATTTGAGCGGCGCATGGCACTGGGTTCAGGGCGACATCCTCGTGTTCCAACCGAGCGAAGATTGGCCGGCAGATCAGAAATTCAGCGTCATCTTCGACAAGAGTTTTTTCCCGCGGCACGTCTTGATGGAGCGACTCATCTATGAAACGCAGACGCCGCCATTCTCTATCGCCATTAAAGAACTCGAAATCTATCAGGACCCGACAAATCCGACACGCCGCGAAATCAGCGCGACGTTGGAGTTGACGCACGCAGTTGATCCCGGCGAGTTGGATCGACACGTCCAACTCACAATGGTTGGCGGTTCAAACATTTTCTCGGCTAACGATCCGGCGCCGCATTTTAATACTACCTACGGGCTGCATCGGCGCGTTGCTTACGTACACAGCTCCCCTATCGTGCTGCCGGACCAGGACGATTTTCTTAAGCTCACCGTGACGAAAGGCGTCCGCACCGCGCAAGGTGGCGCGCAGACGCGCGACGCAATCGAAGAAAAACTGCGGATCCCTTCGGTCGCGTCGATGTTTCAGATCGATTCCATTCAAACAACGATCGCGCGCGATAAGAATGGTGAGCCGGAGCAACTCATCGTTCTTACGACTACCGCCGACATCAGTACGCGCGAACTGGCGAAAGCGCTCCAAATCCGATTGCTGCCGAAGCGCAAGGTTTCAGAGGCTGAAAAAGAGGCGGAGGTTGAAAGCTCGGAAGAGGGCGATCAAACCTCCGAGGATTCCGGTGCTTCGAACGAAGAGACTGATTCGGATGATGATTCGGTCGGGTCGCAAGTAAAGGAAACCGAACTTTGGAAAAGCGCGACTGATGTTCCCGACGACGTACTCGAGGCTGCGCGTCCAGTGGTATTCGCGCCGGTCGAATCCGAGAAACCACAAGGTCGGCAACATGCGTTTCGCCTCCGTGTCGAGAGCGATGGCGAGCTTTATGTCCGCGTAAACAAAGGTGTCCGCGCATTTGGTGGTTTTCCGCTGAGTGAAGATTACAGCGCGGTGGTCAATGTCCCGGCGTTGCCACGCGAAGTCCAAATCGAAGGCCAGGGCGGTCTGCTTGCGCTCAACGGCGAACGAAAACTATCGATTCGCTCCCGCGGACTCAATGCGATCGAATATGAAATTGCGCGCGTCGCTACCACGCAGATTAATCATCTTGTCAGCCAAACCGAAGGGAAATTCCAGCATCCTCGGTTTCAGGTTTCCGATCTTTTCAATGAGGAAAACATTTCGCGGATCGCTCTCGAGAGGCAGCCCATCGCGCTTGAGAACAAATGGAAGGCAAACTATTCGGCGTTTGATTTCTCCGAGCATCTGCGCAAGCCGGCGGACGGCGGCAGCGAGCGCGGTTTGTTTTTCGTGACTGCGCGCGGCTGGGATCCGCTGACGAAAAAACCGATCAAGGCGGCCAAAGATTCGCGGTTCATTCTCGTGACCGACATCGGGATCCTGACCAAGAAAAATGCGGACGGCACTCACGATGTTTTTCTGATATCGATCAAGGAAGGCAAGCCGCTGCCGAATCTTGTTGTCGATCTTTTAGGCAAAAACGGCATTCCCATTCAAAGCGCTACGACCGACGCAAATGGCCATTGCGCGTTCGGGTCGGTCGAGAAATCGACACGCGAGAAGACGCCGGTCGCATTCGTTGCCCGCAACGGGGACGATGTCTCGTTCATTCCGTACGCTCGCGAAGATCGGCAGCTAAACTTTTCGCGGTTCGACATCGACGGAGTCGACAATGTTCTACCGGAAAATCTCGACGCGTTTGTGTTTACCGAGCGCGGCGTTTACCGGCCCGGCGACGACGTTCACATCGGCATTGTGGTGAAGCAGCGCAACTGGAATGGCCAGCTTGGAGGGCTCCCACTTGAAACCGAAGTGATAGATGCGCGAGATCACGCGGTCCAAACCCGGAAAATCAATTTGACTAACAGCGGATTCACCGAGCTGACTTATCAAACGGCCAGTGAATCGCCGACCGGCCTCTACACCTTCAACGTTTACCTTGTTAAAAACAGCAAGCGCTCAACGCTGCTTGGTTCGACCACGGCAAACGTAAAGGAATTTTTGCCGGATCGAATGAAGATCGAGACGCGGCTTTCGCAAAATGCGCCGCGCGGCTGGATCCAGCCAAAGGAAATGCGCGCCTCAGTTGTGCTCGCAAATCTTTATGGAACCCCGGCGACCGATCGCAAGATAACTGCGCGTCTCGAGCTCGCGCCGAGCGCATTCTCCTTCTCAGAATTTCCAGACTACATCTTCTTCGATCCGCTTTTCGACGATAAGAAAGAACGACATGAACAAACGGTCGAGCTCGGCGAAAACAAAACCGACGACTCCGGCAAAACGGAGTTCGATTTGCAGCTGGAGCGCTTTGCCGATGCGACCTACTCGATGCGCTTTATCGCGGAAGGATTCGAAGCGGAAGGCGGCCGCAGCGTGACCGGCACAACGACTGCGCTTGTCTCAGCTCTGCCGTATGTGATCGGCTGCAAACCGGACGGTGACTTGCGTTACATCGAAATGAACAAACCGCGCGCGGTGGATCTCGTCGCAGTCGATTCACAACTCAACCGCATCGCGATCGCAAATGTAACTGTGAACGTGATTGCGCAGGAACAAGTGTCCGTTCTGACCAAGCAGGAGAACGGCAACTTTGCCTACGAATCGGTTTTGAAGGAGCGCGTCACGAAATCAGAAAAGATCTCCGTTTCTGCAAATGGCCTTCGCTACGCCCTCTCCACGGATGAGCCCGGCAATTACATTTTCGAACTGCGCGACGATCAGGATCGCCGTCTGACGAAGCTGCAATTTTGCGTCGTCGGCCGCGGCGCAGTTTCGCGATCGCTGGAAAAGAATGCCGAGCTGCAAGTGAAACTCGATCGCGCGCAGTACAATAGCGGCGACGAAATCGCGATTAGCATCACTGCTCCCTACGCTGGTAGCGGACTAATCACGATCGAGCGCGACCGCGTCTATGCGCAGCAGTGGTTCCGAGCAGACTCGGCCAGCAGCGTGCAGCACATTCGTATTCCGGAAAACTTCGAAGGTAGCGGTTACGTCAACGTGGCGTTCGTCCGCGCGATTGATTCGAAGGAAATATTCGTCAGTCCACTGAGCTACGGCGTCGTGCCGTTTACTTCGAACAAGGAAAAGCGCCGGCTCAAAGTTGAAATCAACGCATCGGCGACTGCGAAACCGGGCGAACCATTGCACATCAATTACAAAACCGATCGGCCGAGTAAGATTGTCATTTTCGCCGTCGACGAAGGAATTCTTCAAGTCACCGATTACAAAACGCCGGATCCGCTCGGATTTTACTTCCGCAAATGCATGCTGCGCGTCGACACCGCGCAGATTGTCGATCTCATCATTCCGGAATTTTCGCTGCTGCGCTCGGTGTCGGCATTTGGCGGCGGCGGCGACATTCAACGCTTGAATCCGTTCAAGCGGGTAACGGAAAAGCCTGTCGTGTTTTGGTCAGGCATCGTCGATGCGGACGGCACGAAGCGTGAAGTCGTTTATGAGGTGCCTGATTATTTCGACGGCACGTTGAAGATTATGGCGGTCGCGATCGCGGATGACGCGGTCGGCTCGAGCGAGCGCGAGGCGCTGATTCGCGGGCCATTTGTAATTACACCGAGCGTGCCGGTGCTCGCCGCGCCTGGAGACGAATTCGAAGCTGGCGTGACCGTTGCCAACAACGTCGAAGGCTCCGGACCAAACGCCGAGGTCGAACTGCGCGCGCAAACCAATGAGCGATTGTCGATTTCCGGCAACGCCTCGCAGACGTTGCATATTGCCGAGGGCCGGGAACAGACAACGATCTTTAAATTTCGCGCAGCCGACAAGCTCGGCTCTGGAGAAATCACGTTCATCGCGCGCGGAAACGGTCAGCAAACAAAGCGTCGCGCCACTCTGAGCGTGCGGCCGCCGGTGCCCTACATGACGGATGTCCGCAGCGGCAGTTTCAAAGAGAAGATCGAAATCCCGGTGACTAGAGAAATGCACCCAGAGTTTCGCAAACTCGACGCGACCGTCTCGGTGCTGCCGCTCGGTCTCGCGCGCGGACTTGATGCTTACCTGAAAGATTTTCCGTTCGGCTGCAGCGAACAACTCACCAGCGGCGCGTTCTGCCGGCTGATGCTGGCTGACGAATCCGACTTCGGTTTAAGCCGCGCCGAGATTAACAAACAACTCGAACACACGTTCGCCGTGCTCGCACGGCGGCAAAATGACCAGGGCGCGTTCGGCTATTGGGTGCCGGAAACGGGCGATTCAATCAGCTTCGTTTCGGCGTATGTGATGGATTTTTTAAGCGAAGCAAAAGCGAGTGGATTCGCGCCGCCTCCGGAAATGTTTGCGAGTGGCCTGCGCAGCTTGCAAAAAATGGTCACGCGCGATCCGGCGAATTTTTCAGAGGCCCGGACGCTCGCGTATGCCATCTACATTCTCACTCGAGAGGGGGTCATCACGACGAACTACATTCTGAATTTGCGTGACTGGCTCGACAAGAACGAGAAAGAGCAATGGCAAAACGACATCGCAGGCGTCTATCTCGCAGGCGCCCTGCATCTGCTCCACAAAGATGCGGACGCTGAGCGTTTGATCGCGAGTTACAAGCTCGACAATCGCAAAACGATTGCGCGCGACGATTTCTGCCAACCGCTCGGCATGAACTCGCAATACATTGCCGTGATCGCCCGCGAGTTCCCCGCGCGGCTGCGCAAAATCTCAGCCGAGCAATTCCAAAACATTCTCAAACCGATCGGTGACGGCGATTTCAACACGCTTTCCTCTGCTTATGCGGTGCGCGCTTTGAAGGCGTACTCGCGTACGGTCACGCAAAACCCGCCAGAGCTCACAATCACGGAACTGCGGAAGGGTAAGAATGAAAGTCGGCTAACGAGTGGAATAAAGGCGCTTCTGCGCACGGAATTTTCTGGCAATACCACAGCGTTGCGGTTTGCGAGCAACCGGAAACTCAGCGGGCCGGGCGCGTTTTTCCAAGTCGTTGAAGCGGGCTTCGACCGCCACGCGCCAACCGAGTCGCTCACCAACGGCTTGGAAATTTATCGCGAATTTCTTGGCAAAAATAATGAACCAGTCACAAGCACACATCTGGGCGAGCCAATCCATGTGCGACTGCACATCCGCAGTTTGCAACGGCAACCAATCACCAACGTCGCGATCATCGATCTTTTGCCAGGCGGATTTGAGGTTATCGATTCCTCGGCTCGCACCGGCGCGTCTGCAATCCATGGCGCCGATTACGTGGATGTCCGCGAAGATCGCACCGTGTTTTTTGTGACCGCGCCGACAAACACGCTGGAGATCGATTACCAAATCAAGTCGTGCAACCGCGGCCAGTTCATCGTCCCGTCGGTGTTCGCGCAGTCGATGTACGATCGCAACGTTAAAGGGCGCGGCGTTGGCGGAAAAATCACGGTGACGGAATAGCTCAGTCACCGCCAGAAAAATGAAAACGCGTGTCATCCCGATCCCGCAATCGCGGGAGAGGGACCTCTCAAAAGCTCTTGTTTCACGGTACTTATCACCGGTGATCCGCGCTCCATCAGTGAGGTCCTTCGCCCTGCTCGGGATGACCGCGTGGTTTGCCTGGCTCCTACTACCGAAACCGCCGCTGCTCGACGGAATTTCATTTTCGCAATGTGTGCGCGATCGCAATGGCAAACTGCTGCGGGTTACGCTCAGCGCCGATCAAAAATTCCGGATTTGGACGCCGCTGGAGGACATTTCCGCGGACCTGATCGACGCAACGTTACGCTACGAAGATAAATATTATGCGCATCATCCTGGTGTGAATCCACTCGCTCTTGCACGCTGCGCCTTGGATCTCCTCCGTTTTCATCGTGTTACCGCCGGCGGATCGACAATTACCATGCAATTGGCGCGCCTCCGCTTTCACCTTCACACACGAAACATTTCCGGAAAGCTCGAGCAGATCATCCGGTCAGTCGAGTTGGAAAGGCATTACTCGAAAAACGAAATCCTGGAAGCATATCTCAATCTCGCGCCGTACGGGCGCAACATCGAGGGCGCCGGCGCCGCCAGCCAGATCTATTTCGATAAGCCGGCGTCGAAATTAAGCCGGCCAGAAGCAGTCGCGCTCAGCGTGATCCCGCAAAGCCCAACCCGCCGCGCGTTACATATCGATCGCGACAATCATTCCATCAATCTCGCGCAATCCAACTGGTACGACCGCGCGAAAATCGACAGCAACGCGGAATTTTCGATGCGTAATTTTCAGCCGCGGATGCAAACGGAACAAAAATTCTTCGCGCCTCATTTTGTTCAGCAGGTGCTCGAAAGTTCACATGGGCGTGATCAAATCATCACCACGCTCGATTTTGAAAAGCAGCGGGCGATTGAGCGAAGAGTCACCGGTTACATAGCAAGCAATCGCAATCGCAGCATCGAAAACGCCGCCGTGCTTCTCGTCGATACGCGAACAATGGACGTGCTCGCGCAAGTTGGTTCGGCAGATTTCAACAACGCTGCCATTAACGGTCAAGTGGACGGAACGCGTAGTCCGCGCTCGCCTGGCTCGACCTTGAAACCGTTTGTTTACGCGCTCGCGCTTGAGCAAGGATTGATTCATCCGTTATCGATCCTGGCAGACGCGCCGCGCAGTTTCGGCGAATACAATCCGGAAAATTTCGATCGCGAATTTCTTGGGCCGATTCGCGCGTGCGATGCTCTCGCGCGCAGTCGCAATGTGCCTGCCGTTGAGCTTGCATCGCATGTTGCGCATCCCACGCTTTACCAATTTCTGAACACTGCCGACGTGCATTTGCCGAAGCCGGAATCATTTTACGGACTCGCGCTTCCGTTGGGTGGCGCGGAAGTTTCGCTCCAGGATTTGGTGCGGCTTTATGCTGCGCTCGCGAACAATGGCCAATTGCGCCTGCTGCGGCGAATCGAAAATGATCCGGTCGCGAAGAGCCGACGTATCCTTTCGCCGGAAGCGGCGTTTCTTACTCTCGAAATGCTTGGGAACGTGCCGCGGCCGGAAATGAATTGCGCCGATGGCACTCACAGCGCGCCGGTGTATTGGAAGACCGGAACGTCGCATGGTTTTCGCGATGCCTGGTCGATCGCAGTGTTTGATCATTATGTCCTCGGCGTCTGGGTTGGAAATTTCGATGGGCGCGCCAATCCGGCATTTGTTGGCCGCACTGCCGCAGCGCCGCTATTATTTCAGATCATCGACAGTTTGCGCGCGGCGTGGCCGGAACCGAGCGTACCGCACCTGCCGCCGCCCGGATCAAATTTGAAACGGGTAGAGTTCTGCGCGTTGTCCGGTGATCTCCCGAACCAGTTTTGCACGCAGCATGTCGAAGGTTGGTTCATTCCCGGCGTGTCGCCGATCAAGACCTGCGATGTGCATCGCGAAGTCTTGATCGATGTCGCCAGCGGTCTGCGCGTGCCGCTCGATGACGGCACACGCCAGTTAAGACGCGAAGTTTACGAATTCTGGCCGGGTGAATTTCTTACGCTGTTCGAGCAGGCCGGCATTCCGCGCAGAGTCCCGCCCCCTTTCCTACCAAACAACGGTAGCGAGTTGGCAAGTCGCAGCGGACAAAAGCCGGTGATCGTTTCGCCCAGTAAGAAAGAAATCGTTCTCGCTTCGACAAAGAGGATTCCGCTACGCGCCAAAGCCGAGGGCGATGTCAGGGAGATTTTCTGGTTTGCGGGCAAGCAATTCGTTGGCAAAGCGGCGCCGAATCAGGTTGTGGAGTGGACCGCAACAGCCGGCGATTACGAAATTACCGCGCTGGACGATCACGGCCGCGCCGATTCGCATAGCGTCACTGTGCGATGAAGACCACGGTTCGTGACGCCAAAATATTTGTAGGACGCACAACTGTTGAATCCAAAAACGGAACCAGACTGCATCTCAGTGAAAACGGAGAACAATCATTATGATGCAGGATTTCAGGTTTGCTTTGCGGCAGCTTCTGAAGACGCCGGGATTCACTACCGTCGCGGTATTGACGCTTGCGTTGGCCATTGGCGTTAACTCGGCCATTTTCGCGCTGATCAGTGGAGTGGTGCTGAAGCCAGTTGTGCCGGTTCGGCCTGCTGAAGTTGTGAATGTGTTCACGGCCCGACAGAATGCGAGCCACGATTATCGCCAGTTCTCTTACAACGAATATCGCGAGCTGCGCGAGAACGGCGGCGACGTGTTTGTCGATGTTGCCGCGCTCGAGTTCGCCGTCGCCGGCATCGGGCGCGATCACGACATGCGGCGCAGCTTCGCGTTCATCACTTCAGAGAATTATTTGCCGATGATGGGGGTGCACCCAGTTGGAAGGGAGGGTTGTTATACATCGTTACACCGCCATCCACGAAAATGAAGTCGTGGTCGATGTGGATCACCTCCGGCGGAAAGTATGTCGGCGCCGCAGTGCTGGCACGCACAAGCTGCCAGACCGGTAACTTCAGATTGCAGCCGGGGCGAGTGAGATCGTTGTATTTTGCTGCGGGATTGTTGGTCAATGGCCATGGTGAATCGGTGGTTGCGTTGCGAAGCACCATCATGAGTAACGTGTGCAGTTTGTCGGAACCTAGCGTTGTATCCTCACCTATCGCATCGCGTAGCATTTGAGTAAGCTTGTCGCTTTCGAATTTCGTACGAAAGCGCTCCCAGAGGCGCGCCTTGTGAAACATTTCTGCGCCGCTCCGAAGATAGAAATCCCGTATCTCATCAGTGCTATGACCGAGCGCGATGAGCGTCGCGATAATCGCTCCCGTGCTGGTGCCTGCGACATAATCGAAATAGTCGGCGAGAACGAGCTTTGGATTCCCGCTACTCTTGCGCCGCTCCGCTTCTATCCCTGCGAGAACTTCGATGCTGATAATTCCCCGAATCCCTCCGCCATCGCATGCGAGCAATTTTCGCGAACAGGTTTTATTTAATTTGTCGCGGTAACTCATTGTTATCGATGATGGGCTTTCTGGTCGGCCAGGCAAGATCAATGGTCGATTTGTCTTGGCGTTCTTAAGTCATGTGCGTAAAACCAGTCTGTTATGCTGGCACAGGAGGAGCAATAACATGGCGAGTGATGTTTTCGTAAGTCATTCGATAAAGGATAAAGCTGTTGCCGAAGCGATCGTGGCACGGCTTGAAGCAGACTCAGTGACGTGCTGGATCGCGCCTCGTGATGTTGTCCCGGGCGCCGACTGGGGCGAATCGATTATCGATGCGATCGAATCCAGTCGCATTATGATTCTGATCTTTTCACGGAACGCGGACGCTTCGCCACAAATCAAGCGCGAAGTAGAGCGCGCTGTTAACAAGGGCGTTTACATCATTCCATTTCGGGTTGATGACATCCCGCCCACAAAGTCGCTGGAGTATTTCATCTCGACTTCGCAGTGGATGGACGCCTTCTCGCCGCCCTTGGAACGGCATTTGGACAACTTGGCGAAAACAGTCAAGGCCGTGTTGCAGAGGCCCCCTCTTCCCGGCGCAGACGTGCCAGCTCAACCGGAGAGACAATCGATCCCAACGCCGCCAGTTCACCCGTCTAGGCGTAAAGCTATTCTCATCGCTATCATAATTGCCGCCCTAGTGATTGTCGGCGGCGCGGGATGGTATTTCGGCCAGAAGAGAAAGGGCCCTCGTGAAAAGCCGGTCGCGATTCCAACAGAAACTTCAACGCCGGTTCCGATGACGCCGGCCGCAGTCACACCCGTCCCGGCACTCGTCCCCACCCCGGTTCCGACTCTAACCCCGCAATCGCCACCACCGTCGACCCCATTTCCCACTCTAACGACTCCGCCGCCACCATCGATTACGCCTGCGCGCGGACCATGGCTTTTCCCCGATTCAAGCTCTCGTTATCTGAGTGCGACTGAGCTCTCAAGTCTTAGTTCTGACGATTTATGGCGCGCCCGGAACGAAATATTTGCCCGGAGGGGCTTCAAATTCACGAGTGAAAGAGGAATGGAGCTTGCCCGCAGGCTGGGCAGTGATTATCGCGGTGTCGATGACAATCAGGACCGCGTTTTCAACAGCATGAATCAATTCGAAAAGGCGAACGTAAAGCTGATCCAATCAATCGAGAGCGGCCGATAATCGTTTTCCAGTATCGTCCGGAGATAATTGCTTACGCGAAATCCGTGGCGGAATCGGCTGCGGAAATAAGATCGCCACATCAACAGCGCAACATTTGGCGCAGCTCGTCTCTTAATTTTTCAGCAGCATCATCGATATGAAATAATACGACACGGTCGGAGCGTGCGATCTCACGCACTTCGGTGGATTTCGCTGCCTGACCATCGCGTACTGCGGCGCCTACTTCGTCCGCAAATCTTCCGCTTCCTTCGATGACGAGGAGTGGCCATCCATTGCGTGCGCTTTGCAGAGCTTCATCCCCCGCAATCGCACCACCGTTGACGAGGATTGCAACGGTCTGTGCTTTGAATGCGCGGGCGAGTTCTAACATTGTCGTTGTCTCGCCGCCCCAGTCGTTGCTCTTCACCAAAACGAAATGCGAATGATTTGGTTCCAGAAAGGCGCCCTCCGGGATATTGGATGCGCCTGCAATTTCGGGATTCGTAATTTTCCCTTCAGGTGCAATCCCAAGCAACTGAACTGTCGTATGCGATTGTGCAACCGCTTCACCCATCATCGCCATGACACCGGATTGTGTGCCTCCGTCGATAATCAGCGCACCTAGTTCGGCTGCCACTGGAATAACTCCTTCGGCAAACAAAGTCGCCAGACGAGTTTTGCGTGAATCCTCAAGGCCAGCCGCCCCGCCGAAGAGCAGAATTACAGCGCGTGGCGATGCAATTTCGAGAGCGTCCAGAATCGCCTTCGCGCTTGCATCGCGCGATGCGGTGATTACTACCGCGCGATTTCCATTCTCGAAAGTAATCGCGTTTTTCGTCAAGATTTTCATCCTGGCTTAAGGCTCTTCCGCACCTCGCAATTCGACGTCGCGCGCTGAAAGTTCATTGAGGATGCCATCGAGTTGCGTGATGTCGCGCTCAGTTCCCTCACGCGCTTGTTTCAGTAAACGCAAATTGCCAATCGTTGTTGCCGTTTTAAACGAGTCCGTCGCAGCGAGGATCGCTTTCGGAAGTACTCGAGCTGCCGTCGTCCAATCTTCCCCAATACAAGCTAGCTCGAGGACAGTGGCCAGGTCCCAATAATCGCTTGAGCTCACCCCGCCGCGACGCGCAACTGCGAAACTCACCAAAGGCACCAGGCGCTCAACTTCCTTCAGTGCTTCCGCGTCGCCTTTCTGAATGAGCAGGCTGATCGCATTTACGCCCGGATAATAATCGCGCGGATCGGATTCGAAACCTTTCGTGTAGGCGCTAATCGCGTCATCAAGCGCAGCGATTGCGGTAATCTTCTTGGCCTGTGCAGCCTCTTTATACATGTCTTTGTGGATGCGGCCCTTGATCCCCAGAGTCTCGGAATCGGGGCCACGATTCTTGACCAAATCGTCGAGAATCTTGAGCGCCTTCTCGCGATCGCCGGGCCTGTTCCGTCGGTTAAGCGCCAATGCGAGTTGCTGCTTCGCGACGACGTAGCCCTTCAAATAATCCGGTAAAGCATTGTAAAGAGCGACCAACTCTTCAAAGGCTTCAGCGTCGCGAAACGAAAACATCAACTCGATCAACACCGATCGTGGTACAACTTTCAGATCGCCCAGGTCGCCCTGAATTTTTAAGAGCGCGTCGCGTTTCTCCTCGCGTGTTGGCTGCGACCGCGCGCTTACAAGCACTTGGCGAAATTCCTCAACGTACTGAAGACGGTCCTTGAACGTCTCGGTGACGTCATCGGGTAAATCGATTCCCGGAAAATTTGGGATCAGTTGAAACAGAGGGCTGTCATTCACCGCAACTCCATCGATCGCTGCGCGCAGTCGTTTTGCGAGCTGACTCTGAAGTTGTTGTGCTGACGTTTCAGTCAGTTTGCCGTTTTCCAATTGGTAAGTGACCGCGCGGACCAGCGCGACATCAAAAGGCAGTGCGCTCACGTTTGCCAAAATCGGCACCGTCGTAAACGGCTTCGCGGCGTGCCGGATCCCGAATTCGTAAAACACGTTCGCGTTAGCCAGGGTGAGATCGGCAACGACAAACTCAGCCAGCAACAATCGCGCGAACATCGCGCTATGAATAATACCTCCTGTGCGTTCTTCATCGCCGCGCAACGCCTCCAAGCCA
>WNFQ01001673.1_pt1 | contig 21853 bp, 15 predicted proteins | sample 5400171 | NCBI WGS metagenome assembly WNFQ01 (sample SAMN13153356, study PRJNA577476) | soil metagenome | isolation source: 20 cm soil under Madrone tree | place: USA:California | collected 2016-06-14 | reverse complement strand
AAAATGCCGGTCACGATGAGAGGATGTGTCCAATCGCCCCATTGAAAAGCGGCGATTAAAACGGCTGGCACCCAGCAGATGATTATCCCGATGTACGGAACCATGGTCAGGATGACAACAAGGACGCCGATGAGGGGCGCAAAATTGAGCCCGAAAAGCGTCAGGACGCCGCCAATGAGCGCGCCATCGACTAAACAGACGAGCAACTGACCGCGAAAATACGCGGTAATGTATTTGTTTATCTCCGATAATACTTCAGCGACTTCATCCTTGAGCGGCGACGCGCGCAGCGGCAGATAATCTTTCCATCTCTTTTCGATGCGCGGTTTTTCATTCAAAAGGAAAAATAAATAAATTGGCACCAGGATAAGGCTGAGCAAAAAGCCTGTGACTCCAAGAAATCCGCCGATGCTTTTCTTCAAGATCCCCCATAATTTTTCCATCAGTGTTGGAAACGCCCGTTGGAGATTAGGGATTTGTTTTTCTACATAAGCTTGAATGCGTTGGCGTTCGGCAGTCGTAAGCTTCGAAGGGTTCGGCGCAATTGTCTCTCTCGCGGGTCCGATCGCTTGCGGCGACGTGGCCGGGTTTGGCGAGGCGGTCGCAGTCGTAGTTGGCTGCGGATGAGGAGAAGGAGAAGCAGGGCCGACAAGCCAGTTTGTGAAACTGGACGAGGCAGATTTTTCGCGCCCTCCGCCCAAAAACCCGAACGTTTGATCGAATCGATAGATAAGGTCGACGATCCGATCGCGCGCGCGCTCTGTATAGGCAGGGACTTCCTTTGCGAAATTTGCGCTTTGGACGGAGATGGTCGTTACGAGCCAGGCGATCAATCCTCCCAGCGCGACGACGCCGATGGCGAAAAGAAGAGCCACCGCTTTCGTGCGACTGAGACCGCCTCGGGACATTTTCGTCACGAGCGGGTCGAGCAGATAGGTGAGAATCATTGCGATGGCGACTGGGATCAAGATCGGCTGAAGGAAGCTGATGATATTGGCGCCGGTCCAGATGACCGCGCCGACGGTCACTATGAGAAAAACAATAAAGAGGGCGCTGAGGGCCGCCCACATAGTCTTGCGTTGCCAAGGAGTGGGATAGTCCTTCATCTATGGATCGTGCCGCCTCTTGTTTGTAGAAGACCTGCTGTGGATGGACAATCTGTCACTGCGTCGAATTCGTCTTTGCTGGCGAGCCCGTGCTGATGGTCGTTTTAGCGCTCTCGATTTTGTCTGCGAGCTTTTTGTTTTGCGGATCGAGTGCCAGCGCTTTTTTCCACGCTCCCAACGCCTCCGGCACACGATCCAATTTCAAGTAAGTGTCACCAATGTGTTCGAAGACGATCGGGTCATCATGCTCGATGCTTTTCGCAGCTCGAAGGAGGTCGGCCAGAGCTTGATCAAATTTGCCTTTTCGAAACTCAACCCAGCCCAGGCTGTCGAGGTAAGAGGCATTGTTGGGCTCGATCTGCACCGCGCGTTTGATCATGTCCTCTGCTTCGTCGAGATGCAGGTTGTGGTCTGCCCACATGTAGCCAAGATAGTTGTAGGCTTCCGCAGCGTTGGCGGGATCGAGAGCAATTGATTTGCGAAGCAAGTCCGCCGCTTTTTCGTAAAAACCCGCCTGTTCGGCCGTTGCGGCGTAGTTGAAATAGAATTTGGCGTTTACGATTTCATTGTCCTGATCGAGTTCTGCTTCGTGCAGCGCTTCCTCAAAGGTTGCCACCGCTTGCTGGACCTGTTTCGCCTCGCGCTGGGCCAGCGCCAGATAATAAACGATCTCCGGCGCGCTTGGGAATCGGCGTCGCGCTTCGGCCAGAATTTTCACTGCTCGACCCGCATCTTTGACGGGGCCGAGGAGTAGCTCCGCCAGCCGCAAGTATGTGCCGGCATGATCGGGATTAATCAGCAGGCTTTGCTCGTAATTTGCGGCTACCTTGGCAAACTTGGCTTTAGCTTCGTCAAGCCGTTTTGCGCGTTGAAGCGATCGTGCTTCATCATCCAGAACCTGGGCCAGCAAATCGTACGGCTGATATTTTTCCGGATGCTGTTTGATGATCTGCTCCAGCATCTCAACCGCTTTGGCGCGCTGGTTCGTCAAAATGAAACCGGTGGCAAGTTTTTCTCGCGCGTTCGCATCGTCGGGTTGCAGTTCGAGCACGCGGAGGTAGAGCGGAATCGCCTCCTTCAATTGTTGCGATGACGCATAGTAATCTGCCACGTCCTTAAGCACCGTGGGATCGTCATTGGCATGCTCCGCTGCCTTTTTGAAAATTTCGTTGATACGTCCCAATTCGTCGCCTTTCGGCTGCGAATCGGGCTTAAAAAGAATCGACGCGTAGAGTTTCCCCAGCCGGGTCCAGAAAGCCGCATCGTCGCTGTGAACTTTTGTGGCTCGATCCAAAGCCTGGATCGCTTTCTTTTCTTCCCCGGCCGCTAGTTCAATTTCGCAAAGATGCTGATAAGCCTCTATGTCTCGTGGATTCAGCGTGATGGCACGATTGGCGTAATCGACGGCTTGATCCGTTTTCTTGAGATACTTCGCATAGATAAAAGCGAGCTGGCTGTAAGGCTCGGCATTGTTCGGATTTGCTTTAATTGCGTCCTTCAGAATGTCGATGGCCTGCGGAAAATCATCCTGCCGCGTCAAAAGAGCGGCCACCCGCGACGCAAGTTCCGATTGACCAGGATCGACATTGAGCACTTTGCGATATGCCTCTAGCGCTTTATCAATCTCACCGTTTTCCTCATAGGCCGCTCCTTCGACAAAATAAGCGAGAGCTCCGGCTTTGCGTTCGCCTTCCGGGCGTAGAACGAGGTCTGCAGCCGGTTTAAGACTAAAGGAATCATCCTGGCGATCGATTTTTTTTATCCCGGCGGACGCAGGTTGGATCTGGGGTGTCGAATTACGCGGAGGCCGGGCAATCCCCGTATTTGCCAGGGCAAGAAGAACAATTACGAAAAGAAAATACGAGAGCGTGGGAACCCCCCACTTCATCTGCTCGATCATTATTACGACTCTAGCTTTCGGCAACGCGTTCGCAAACCAGTGCGGGCGAGCCTTAACAAAGAAGAATCACGCAACCGCTGGTTACGCCTTGTAACGAAGACGCTTTTTATGGCGATTTTGCTTCATCCGCTTGCGGCGCTTGTGCTTCGAAATTTTCGCCTTACGTCTTTTTTTGAGAGAGCCCATTCAGATTTTCAGATTCGCGAGCCGGATTCAACCATCTAATACGACTCCCTGCAACTCACTTCTTCACTTCGGAGGCCGAGCTCTTGCCAGCTAGAGTCAATCTCACTGCTGCCACGCGGATGGCGAATAACTTCGCATCGACGAGCAGAGGTTATTTCTTCATTGTCTTATCGCGCTTCGACTTAAATTCGGTTCCAGATTTCCATTCTGGGAATTTGTCGCCATTGGCGACTTGGTAGCCGACCTCGAATAAAAGGTCGATATCCTGCACGGCACCGGAGAGGTCCCATTCTGGATTCACTTCGTCCGAGACCTGATGATAATGATGCGCGGTGTAGTCGTCTTTCTTTTGTTGGCCGAAATCGGCCGGCTTGTCGATGAAATCTTTGCCGCCTCCAGTGTAAAGCGCAGGGACACCAAGCTTGGAAAATTCAAAATGATCAGCGCGGTAAAAGCTGCCTTTCTCTGGCTGACTGTTCGGTGTCATCTGCCGCCCGTTACGCTTTGCGGCCGTCGCGAGCATGTCATCAAGCGTTGAATTATTGTCGCTCAGGTCCTCGATATCGCGCGTTTTTCCCCATGGATTCACCGTGTCGATGTTGATATCGGCGAGCGTTTTCTCGAGCGGATAAAGCGGATGTTCCGCGTAAAACTTCGCGCCGAGCAATCCCGCTTCTTCGGCTGTCGTGGCCATGAACAGGACCGATCGTTTTGGCGGCGGATTCAGTTTTGTGAACGCGGCAGCGAGCTGGATGACCGACGCGACGCCGGACGCGTTATCGATTGCTCCATTAAAAATCTGGTCGCCTTGCAATTCGGGGTGACGCCCGAGATGATCCCAGTGCGCTGTATAAATGACGTATTCATCCTGCAATTTCCGGTCGCTCCCATCGAGTTTGCCGATGACATTGTGCGATTTGAATGAGTGAATCTGTTGTTTGATGTCGATGTTGGCTTTCGCATTCAACCCGACCGGCCGAAATTCCTTCGAAATCGCGCTTTTCTTCAGCGCGTCGAAATCCTGACCGCATTCGGCAAGCAATTTCCTGGCGACATCGAGTGTAATCCACGAGCGTACTTCTATGACGTCCTTGTTCTTGTTTGGTGCGTCGATCTCATAATTCTCCTTGGCCCAACTCGATTTCACGACCGAATAGGGATAGGCGGCCGGTCCGGTCTCGTGAATGATGACGGCGGCCGCGGCGCCTTTTTGCGCGGCGATTTCGTATTTGTAAGTCCAGCGCCCGTAGTACGTCATCGCTTTTCCCTTAAACATCTTGTCATCAAGTTTTGAGGGGTCTTTTGGATCGGGAATCGCGGGGTCGTTGATCAACATCAAAATCGTCTTACCGCGCACATCGGCATTCTTGTAATCGTCCCATCCATACTCCGGTGCGACGACGCCATAGCCGACAAAGACCACGTCCGAGTTGTTGACCCTGATCTCTGGTTGCAGACGTGCCGATGAGGCAACGAAATCGTCCGGATATTTCAGCTCGATCGTTTTATCGCCAACACTGAAAGCCATTCTTGGTTCGCTCTTGATGCCGGCCAGCGGGACTTCCTGCATATAACTTCCGTCGGGATTTCCCGGCTTTAGACCGATCTGTTTGAACTGATCACTGATGTACTTGACCGACAGTTCTTCGCCTTTCGTTCCCGGCGCGCGACCTTCGAATTCATCCGACGCAAGAATCTTGATGTGCGCGAGTAATCCATCGGGCGTGATCGCCTCCAGCGCCGGCTGCAATCGCAAAGCCAATTCATCGACCGCCAGACTCGACGTGGCGACGCCAAAAACCATTGCGACTAAACAGCATCCAATTTTCATTTCTCTCCTGTAGCGGCGCTCTGTAAACGCCGCAAGATCACCACTTTGACTGGCTTCGGCAATGAGCCGATCGTAATCGGGATTTGACCAGCCAGTTTGATTATTCATCCGGTTCGTCACCCGGAGGTCGAGAAACGAGTTTGGATCGACATAGTCACCGATCCAGCTCAGTGGCTCTCCTGCAACGGCCCGGCGGGCGCTTTCTTCTTCTCTGAGGCGCCGATTCCGATCTTTTTCAGGAACGGTTGAATCGATTGTTTCCGGCCAAGGAATTTCTCGATGGAGATATTGACATCGCGCGAGTCTCCAGGTTCGTAAATTTCGCGACGCAATCGCAGTCCGGCTTGCTTCTCGAGGTAACCATCCTTCGATTTCTCAAAGACAGTGGCCATATCGGCAGCGATCGCATCGGCCCAGGCATAACCGTAGTAACCAGCGTCGTAGCCGTTTAAATGGCCAAAGTAGGAAACAAAAGTCGTGCTCGGATCGATTGGCAGAAACACCTTCTCCAAGATCGGATTTGAGATCAGCACGCAATCGTACGGCTCATTTTCCGGATGCTGATCGTGCAAGACAAGATCGAGCGTCGCGAAAGCAAATTGCCGCCGGTAGAAGAGGCCGGCGCTGGCAAGTTTGGCGTCGGAGGGCGCTTCGACGAAATCGCCCGGAACATGAGTTCCGGCGAAGCGCCCGTATTTGGCTTTGGTGACAATCGAATGCAACGCGTGACCGAACTCGTGAAAAAGCGTCTCCACGTCGGTGTGGGTCATTAAGGACGGCTTGTCCCCAGTTGCGGGAGGAAAATTACAGAGCAAGGCCACCGTCGGCCGCTGGTATCTTCCATCCGGCAGGAGTTTACCGCTGATGATATCGAACTGTGCAAAGTGATTGAATTTTCCCTCGCGCGGAAACATGTCGAGGTAAAACATTCCGAGCGGTTCGCCGGTGGCCGAATCGGTGACGAGATAAAGTTGTAGATCCTCGATCCATTTGTAAGGCGCGGTCATCTTCTCGAATTTCAGACCGAAAATGTTTTGGTAAATGTTGAACATCCCCTCCAGCACTTTTTGGAATGGGAAGTAAGCGCGCAAGGCTTCAGTATCGACGGCGTATTTCTGTTTTTTGAGCTGATTGCTGTAGTAGCGCCAGTCCCACACGTCGATTTTCGCGGCCGGATCTTTCGTGTCAGCTGCTTTCATCTTTTGCAACTCCGACACTTCGCCGTCGAACTTTGGCTGAATTCCGGCGATCAGATCGTTGATATACTTTTTCGCATTCACGCCTGTCTTGGCCATTTTGATTTCGGTTTGGAAATCGTCCCATGATTTATAACCCAGCCGCAGGGCGATTTTGTTGCGTAGCGCCAGCATTTGGTTGAGAACGGGAACGTTTGTGTCTTTCGCGAGCGTTTCGCGAATAAGGTAAAGTTGTTTGCGAGTGCCTTCGCTCTTCGCGTTCTCTTCGACACTATTGAATTGCCAGGTGACATTTGCCATCACCGTGTAAGCATCATCCCCGGTTTTGACGCCGGGCGAGGCGAAGAAGCTTTCCGGCAGACCTTCCAGATCGGCCTTTGTGAAAATAACCGGACCAGTTGCCTTGACGATGTTCGTATCGAAATCGGTTCCCAGGTTCGACAATTCCTTGCGAAGGAGCTCGACTTCCTTGCGCTGATCGAGCGGCAATTCCAAGCCGGCACGCCGATAATCGCGCAAGGTTTCGTTGAGTAGCTTTTCGTCTTCGCCCGAGAGCTTGGGATGCGTGTCGGCGAAGGCTTTAATCGCCTTGTAAACATCCTCGCGGTAATCAATCCCCACTGCCCATTCCTGGAATGCTTTTACCGCCTCTTCGGCAGCCGCGCGCATGGCAGGATTCGTGTTCGTTTCCTTAATGATGGTCGCCTTATTGGCGGCAATTCCGGCTTGGTAAGTTAGATCGTCGAGCGCAACGACTGTGCTCTTAAACGTGACTTTGGCGGGATCTTGTGCACCGATTTGATCCAACGCTGTGTTCGCTTTGGCGATCGCATCTTTCATGGAAGCTTCGACCGCTTCCGGCGTTTGTTCCCATTCCGGAATCGTTAAGACAGCATTTGCTTTCGCGGCAGCCGCCCGAAAGTCATCGACCGATTTTGTTTCGGCGGCTGAAAGATCGACAAGCACGGAGCAGAGCAAGATCGACAGACACAACTTTTTCATGCGGAAAGGTTTGATTGATGAAGACAGCGAAGATTGTGTAGAAGACTTGTCCGGTAAAGCGAAAACGCGCTGTATCATGCGATGATCGAGAAATTTTTCCTCGCCTTTATTCCGATCTTTGTCGCCATCGACCCGATTGGGCTCGTGGCGATTTTCATTGGCCTCGGGACGAGTGCGTCCCACGAACGTCGACAACGGCAGGCCTTCCTCGGAATCTTCACCGCCCTTTGCGTAGCGGTCGGCTTTATTTTTCTCGGGAAAATTATCTTTTCTGCGCTCGGGATTACGGTGGCGGACTTTCAAGTCGCCGGTGGCCTGATTTTGCTCGGTTTAGCCGGACGCGAATTGCTCGGTCTAGGCCCACAGGATCGCGGCGGGGGCGATGAATTTGGCGTGGTTCCACTCGGTATGCCGCTCATTGCCGGTCCGGCGCTGCTGACCGCGCTTCTCATTTTGGTCGATACAGTCGGTCTCGTCTTTACGCTAGTCTCGCTTCTGGTGAATCTTGGACTGGTGGCGATCGCGTTTTGCAATGCGGATCAGTTTACCCGTTGGATGGGAAGACAGGGATTACGCGGCGTGTCGAAAATAATCGCACTCCTTCTCGCCGCGATCGCCATCAGCCTCATTCGGCGTGGGTGGCACACCGTAGGCTAATGTCCCTTTTCAGGCCGATTTTATAAATACCGGCGTAATTCGGGCTAGAATGGAACAGTTCGGCGGTTTTATTACCAGCCTGATAGCGACAATACGGGTAAACTAGTGGTGATGGTTGGTGGTGGAGGCTGTTCCGCACAGGTGAGGCGATCGGCAAATATTAATGCCGATAATTGTTTCATATTGTGTAACTTATGTTTTATTTTGCAGGCAACGTCGGTTGCCTCTATTAAGCCGTTGCGGTTGTCACGATCTTGCGCAAGATTTCATTAATTTCCAAGAAAGAGCCTCGGCGTCTCGTTCGACACGTCCGTTGACACGTTAGCGAACGTCATTACTATCGTCGCCCTTATGAGATTTCCTCTCCCACTAACGACCAAGATCGCGTCTTACATGATCGCCCAGAAGCTTCGTGGCACAAAGAAGTTTGCCACGGTGCTTCAACTTGAGCCGTTGCACACCTGCAACCTGACGTGCACAGGCTGCGGACGAATTCGAGAATATTCCACGTCGCTTAAGGATATGATGGCTTTGGAGGATTGCCTGGCCGCGGCGCAAGAGTGCAACGCGCCGATGGTCTCAATCTGCGGGGGCGAACCACTGATTTATCCGCATATCGAAGCGCTTGTGAAAGGCCTACTTGAACAGAAGCGGATCGTTTACGTCTGCACAAACGCGATGTTCATGCGCAAGAAAATGCGCGAATGGCTAGCATCGCGAGTATCAACGCAGAAAGAGTTCGTCGAATCGAAAATTACTGCTTTGGTTCAAGCAGGCCTTATTAGCGAGAAAGATGCGACGGAAATTCGCAAAGGACCCAAGGATCCCGCCAAGCTAACCATCGGGCCCGGCACCTGGATGTACTGGAATGTCCACCTCGATGGTCTCGAGAGAATTCACGATCTCATCGTCGAGCGCGAAGGTGTGTTCAAAGAATGTATTCTCGCGATCAAGATGGCGAAGCTTCTCGGCTATCAGGTTGCGACCAACACGACTATCTACAAAGAAACCGACATGCAAGAGGTCGAGCAGATGTTCGATTATCTTTCCGATCTCGGCGTGGACGGCCACACGATTTCGCCCGGTTACGAATATGACGCGGCGAAAAAAGACATGGTCAAGCGGTTGAATTTGCAACCGGAAAATTTCTTTCTTACCCGGAAGATGACAATCGAAAAGTTCCAGAAGATAGAGGAATGGATGCAGCGCTACAATCTTTTCGGAACGCCGGTTTATTTTGAATTTCTGGCCGGCAAACGCGATTTGACCTGTTCAGCCTGGGCCATCCCGACACGGAACATTCGGGGTTGGAAAGGTCCATGCTACCTCATGACCGACGCGCATTACTCGAGCTATGCAGAATTGCTGGAGAAAACACAATGGGAGCGGTACGGCGTCGTAAACGGAGTGGCGCGTGATAGCCGGTGCGAAAATTGCATGGTGCACTGCGGCTATGAACCTACCGCAAGTTTGGGTCTGCAGGCACAGCGCGGCGATACGTGGAAAACCGTTAAATTCAATTTCGGTCCGAAGCCGAAGCCAACCGGGCTTGGCAGCGAAGTTCTTGCTTTTAACGGAGTGACTTCTGGTAACGGACATCTCACGGGCAAACGTGCCGAGGTTTCAGCGCAGGCATCATAAGATCGACCTTCATTGAATCGACAAGATCGACATTATGAAGCGCTCCTCTGACGTAATCGCTTTGCCGAGCGCACGACCGGATCTTGCGCAGTCATATTCCGCAAGCGACTCCGGGATTGCACAAGCCATCAGTCGGGCACAGGAAAATCTCTTGCGGCAACAACGACCGGACGGTCACTGGTGTGGCGAGCTGATGGTGGATAGCACGCTTTGCTCCGATTACGTGCTGTTCATGCATTGGTGCGGCGACGTCGCTCCACAGCTGCAACAGCGTTGCGTCCGTCATATTGTGAGACGGCAACTGCCCGACGGTGGCTGGAACATTTATTACGGTGGTCCGAGCGAAGTTAACGCGTCGGTGAAAGCGTATTTCGCCCTCAAACTCGCGGGTTGCTCCGCGGACGCGCCGTTTATGCAGGACGCCCGTGCCAACATCATGCGGTTAGGCGGCATTCCGCAGATGAACACATTCAGTAAGCTTTATCTTGCGCTTCTCGGCCAATTTCCATGGAAATATTTGCCAACCATCCCGGTCGAGATGGTGCTGTTGCCAAGCTGGACGCCGTTTCACATCTATAAGATGTCATCCTGGAGTCGCGCTATGCTGATGCCCCTGTCCATCATCAGCCACTTCAAACCAACGCGGGTTTTGCCTGGTGAAAAGCAATTGCACGAGCTCTACCCGCTTGGCACCGAGCAAACCGATTTGCGGCTACCACGGAGCGAAGCTTTCTGGACTTGGCGCAATTTCTTTCTACGGGTCGATGATACTCTAAAATTCCTGCATCCGCTGCGGGTTCGACCTATGCGCCGACGTGCGCTTGAAGAAGCGGAACGGTGGATGCTCGAGCGCATCGGCGAAGGGAGTGATGGCCTCGCGACCGTTTTTCCGGCGATGCTGAACTGTCTGATCGCATTGCGCGCCCTCGGGTATTCGAAAAAAAATCCGGTCTACGTGAAGGCGGAAAAAGATTTCGCCGGACTATTTGTTGATGATTCGGAGGATTTTCGCATTCAACCTTGTTTCTCGCCGGTCTGGGACACCGCGATCAACATTATCGCCCTGGCGGAATCCGGCGCATCCCCCGAGCATCCCGCGCTGCAAAAGGCCGCCGAATGGCTGGTCAAGAAGGAAGTGCGGATGCGTGGCGATTGGACCGTGAACAATCCCCATCCCGAAGCGAGCGGCTGGGCATTCGAATACGATAACGTTTACTATCCGGATACCGACGACACGGCGATGGTGTTGATGGCGCTCCGCCTGGTGCGTCCGCAAGATCGGCGTTCCCTCGACGAACTGTTCCGCCGCGCAATTGGATGGCAACTCAGTTTCCAATGCAAGGACGGTGGCTGGGCCGCGTTCGACAAAGACGTGACGACCCAGTGGCTCGAAGACGTGCCTTTCGCCGATCACAATGCGATTCTCGATCCAACTTGCAGTGATCTGACCGCGCGCACGCTCGAGCTTTTTGGCTACATCGATTTCGACCCGAATCATCGGTCGGTGCGAAACGCTCTCAAATATCTGATCGAGACACAGGAAGATGACGGTTCGTGGTACGGTCGTTGGGGCGTCAATTACACCTATGGCACATGGCAGGTTCTGCGCGGTCTGCGCGCGATCGGCCAGGACATGACGCAGGACTGGATATTGCGTGGTCGCGATTGGTTGGAGAGCTGCCAGAACGATGACGGTGGCTGGGGAGAAACCTGCGCGACCTACGAAAATCCAGCGGCTAAAGGCATTGGGGAGAGTACAGCGTCGCAAACAGCGTGGGCGCTAATGGGGATTTGCGCGTGCGGCGACCTCGATCGGCCAAGCATTCAGCGCGGCCTGCGTTACTTACTGAGCTCGCAACAATCCGACGGATCATGGAAGGAGCCGCAAACCACCGGTACTGGATTTCCCGGTGTGTTCTATTTGAAATACGACATGTATCGACAGAATTTTCCGCTGCTCGCTCTGGCGACATATGTGAATTATCGCTGCGGCCTGGGCCATCAGCCGAGTGTTTATCGCTACAACGTGTAGGGTTCGGTGCGGGTTTCGGTCGCGACTGCCAGATCGGCAATCACAACATCGACCGGTTCTTGTCGTCTGACAATTGACCTCTATTGTTCGTGGCCTAACGTCATCATTATGGCTTACGAATTACCAAAACTATCCTATGCTTACGATGCTTTGGAGCCGCACATCGACGCGCGCACGATGGAGATCCATCACACCAAGCATCACCAGACCTACATCACCAATGTCAACAACGCGATCAAAGGCAAAACCGATCTTGAGAAGAAATCAGTGGAGGATTTAATCAGCGATCTAAGTGCTGTCCCGGAAGATATTCGCACAGTGGTACGAAATAATGGCGGCGGGCATGCCAATCATTCCTTCTTCTGGAAAATCATGGGCCCGAACGCTGGCGGCGAACCGAAGGGCAAACTCGCCGATGATATTAAGTCCGCGTTCGGAAGTTTCGATGCATTTAAAGAGAAGTTCGCTGCAGCTGGGACCGGTCGCTTCGGCAGCGGTTGGGCGTGGTTGATTAAAAACAAAAGTGGAAAGCTTGAAGTCATATCCACCCCGAACCAAGACAGCCCGCTCATGGACGGAAACACCCCGATCCTCGGAGTGGATGTTTGGGAACACGCCTATTATCTCAATTACCAAAACCGCCGGCCCGACTACATCAAGGCTTGGTGGAACGTCGTGAATTGGGACGCAGTCGCCAAAAATTATAGCTAGTGCTCGATCTAGCTTCTTACTGTAGCGGCGGTCTGTGACCGCCGCTAAACTTGTACGTGATTCGGCGGTCGTGGACCGCTGTCGCAGAAGAAGAAGATGGCTTATCTAAATGAAAATTATCTCAAGCTTCAGGCGGGATATCTGTTTCCCGAGATCGCGCGACGCGTCCGCGAGTTTTGCGAAGCCAATCCGGAAGCGGCCAAACGATTGATTCGTTGCGGAATTGGTGACGTAACCGAGCCGCTCCCGCACGCGGCTATCGACGCGATGAAACGCGCAGTCGACGAACTCGGGAAACGCGAAACATTTCGGGGTTACGGACCTGAACAAGGCTACGAATTTTTGAGATCGACAATCGCCCAGCTCGATTATCGCTGCCGTAACATCGACATCGCTGATGACGAGATTTTTGTCTCCGACGGGTCGAAATGCGATTGCGGATACATTCTCGATATTCTCGGCGACCAAAACAAAGTCGCGATCCCCGATCCGGTTTATCCGGTTTATGTGGATACCAACGTCATGGCCGGTCACACCGGACCAGCGCGTAAAGATGGCAGTTACGAAGGGATCATTTATCTGCCCTGCACCGCGGAAAATAATTTCGTCCCTGAGCCGCCAAAGGAACATGCCGACCTTGTTTACCTTTGCTTCCCGAACAATCCTACGGGCGCAGTCGCATCTCGGGAAAAGCTTTCGCGCTGGGTTGAATATGCGCGTGCACACGAAGCGATTTTGCTCTTTGACGCCGCCTACGCGGCGTACATTTCGCAGCCGGAAATTCCGCATTCGATTTTCGAAATTCCGGGCGCTCGCGAGTGCGCGATTGAATTCCGCAGTTTTTCCAAGAACGGGGGTTTCACTGGAGTGCGCTGCGGGTTTACGGTTATGCCAAAGTCGCTTCTCGCGCGGACGGAAAACGGCCAGCGATTGTCTCTTTATCAACTATGGCATCGACGCTGGAGCACAAAGGCGAACAGCGTGAGTTATCCCGTGCAGCGCGGCGCGGAGGCGCTTTATACCCCGCAAGGCCGCGAGCAGGTCTATGCGCTCATTGATCACTATATGGGCAACGCGAAAACCTTGCGTGAAGCTGCGGCCAAGACTGGCATTGAAGCATTTGGCGGAGTGAACGCGCCTTACATTTGGGTAAAAACGCCGAATGGCCTGACGAGTTGGGAAACGTTCGATCGTATGCTGCGTGATATAAACGTGGTCGTCACGCCGGGTAGCGGTTTCGGCGCGCAAGGCGAAGGCTATTTTCGAATCTCTGCTTTCAACAGCCGAGAAAATGCTGAAGAGGTGGCGCGTCGTTTGAAAAGTTTTCGTTAACGTCCGCAGCGATATAGCCAAGGCCGGCATATAGCCTCGCCCTTTACAGCGCCACCGCGTGGCTAGCAACGAAGCGACCACGGAATTTGGAAACACTCTTGTCGATCTATTCGAGGCGCGTAACGTTCGAGCCTCAAGAAATTCCGCGTGTCTGTTCCTGAACAAAATCTGCCGCAGCTCTATCGTTTTTGTTTCCTGATGCTAGGCGATTCAGGCAAAGCCCAGGCGGTCTTTCAGACGACTTTGCATGAGGCAGCGCGACGAGCAGCCCATGAGGGATTGCCGAATGAGCGGTTTTGGCTTTTTCGCGACGCGCGTTGGCGTTGTTTGGAAGCAAGCGAGACCGGTCTCCAGGCCGAACCACTCGAAATGGAGGAGCGGGAGATAACTGCAGAAGCCGCGTCACAGATTCAGCGGCTTGAGCCAATACAGTTAGCAATTTGGATCTCAGCTGCGCCCGAACCGCAGAGGACGGCGCTGGCATTCTTTTATCTCGATGAATTTGATTACAGCGAGATTGCTGATCTGGCGGAATTGAAACTGAGCGAGCTTTCTCGATTGCTAGCGGTGAGCCGGCGACAGTTTCAAGCCTGGCTGGATGCCACGTTCCCCGAGGGGCCGACGGTATGAAAACGCGGCGACTATCACGCCGACAACGCGCGCTTGCGAATTGCGCGCCCGTGAGTGAGGAGCGAATACGCGACCGTTCCATGCGCGCAGCGGTGCTCCGCGCTCGCGGCTCCAATGGATTTGCAAATCAACAGAGCTTCGATCGCGCGGTGGCCGCGTTGGTTCGTGCTATCCCCATTCCACCGGAGGCAGCCGAATGGTTTTCCCGTAAAGAGCTGATCGCTCCTTCGAAATGGACGTGGAAGAAGACGGCGCGCAATCCAGCTGTTCTCGCGATCGGGATTGCGCTGGTGGTAATCGCAGGCGTGTTTGTCTTCAATTTCGTCGGCAGGCTGAGTGATTTTCCAGGATCGGGAACGGCACGGAAATTATTAAGTATCGCAGGCTCGACACGATCGGTTCTCCTCGATCCGGTGGCTGGTGATGCGGGAACGTTGAGCGACTTGTTTTTTCTAAAACACGGGCTGGAACATTACGACGTGCCGGAGGAATTCGCCGATTTTCGTACAATCGGATGCCGCGTTTTCGATGATGATGAAGCGCGTCGCGTCGCGCAAATTTGGGTGATCGAGAAGCAGATGCAGTTCTTCCTTTTCCCAGCGGAAAGAAACGCCAAGACTGGCGCGGTGTTGCAGTTCCCGGGGTGGCGTTACGTTCGTCAAGAAGGCTGGGTTGGAGCGGTCATGGTGCGTAACGGGGTCTGCTTCATGGCTGCGCTTCGCGGTCGTGAAAAAGACCTCGCGCCATATATTTCGAAGACGAAGCAGTAAGATTGACGGCGTTGACATGCTGCGATGTGCCGTTGAACCTTTTCGCCGCAACGCCAGGGTAGCTCAGCGGTAGAGCAGGGGACTCATAAGCCCTTGGTCGGGAGTTCAATTCTCCCCCCTGGCAGGTTTTTCAAAATGGCATGGGTTTACATTATTCGTGGTTCCACCGGGCGGCATTACATTGGTTCAGCTATTGATTGTAATGCGCGATTTGCGCAGCATTTGCGCGGTCATACCGCAACCACTAAGCGACTCGGCAATTCGCTCGAAATCGTACCCAACAAGGAAGTTCCAACTCTTGCAGAAGCGTGAGAAATTGATTAAAGCGAAAGAAGAATCCTAAGCTCGCGATGTACCATTTACAGCGGTAGAGCTGCCCCGAAAGCATTCGGGGTCGGTCGGGAGTTCAATTCTCCCTCCTGGCAGGATCGTTTTAGATTTTCGTTGTTGGGGATTTCCGATTGCACGTAGCTCCGTACAGTCCATCCCGATCGCAGAGGTCGTTAGTCCGAATTTTATTCGACGTTGGATGTTGGCCGTTGGACGTTGTGCTGCGTCTTAGCGATGAATCAGGAGAGCTTTCTTGGAAACCTTTTCGGGCGCGGAAATTCCTATTGGTTGACACGCTTTGTCATTCTTCGCCTGCTCGGGTTTGTTTACGCGGTTGCATTTCTCATAGCTGCGCAACAACTCGTTCCGTTGATCGGTGAACATGGCCTCACACCCGCAAATCACTTTCTCGCTTCAATCCACACCCAGCTTGGTTCGGGAATGGCCGGCATGCTGCAAGTGCCGACGCTTTTCTGGTTCGGAATCTCCGACCACGCATTGTTGATCTTTGCATGGTTCGGTTTCGGTTTGTCGCTTATTGTTCTGGCTGGATACGCCAACGCCGTCCTCCTCGCCATTCTCTGGGCGATGTACATGTCGATCGTGCACATTGGCCAAATTTGGTACGGTTACGGCTGGGAAATTCAGCTGCTTGAAACCGGGTTCTTATCGATCTTTCTTTGTCCCCTTATTGACGGCCGCCCGTTTCCGAAATGCCGGCCACCGTTGCTCGTCATCTGGCTCTTTCGCTGGCTCGGCTTTCGCATCATGATCGGCGCCGGTCTCATCCAACTGCGGGGCGATCCCTGCTGGCGTGATCTCACCTGTCTTTATTATCACTACGAGACGCAGCCGATCCCGAATCCTCTCAGTCGCTATCTGCATTTCGCGCCGCATTGGTTCCTTCAATTCGAAACGGCTTGGAACCATTTCATCGAATTGATCGTGCCGTGGTTCTCTTTTGGCCCGCGCGCCGCTCGACATATTGCAGGCGTATTGCTCGTCAGTTTTCAAGTCGTTCTCATCATTAGCGGCAATCTTTCATTCCTAAATTATGTCACGATCATTCCATTTCTCGCCTGCATCGATGATACATTCCTGCGCCACGTTCTACCGGCGCGCCTCGTCAATCGCGCCGAACGAGCGGCGCAGCAGTCGGAACCGTCGCGCATCAACAATACGATCGCGGTCGCATTGTCGATCTTGGTGATCTATTTGAGTGCCGCGCCGGTGCTAAATCTCGCTTCTGGACGGCAATTGATGAATTATTCCTACGATCCGCTCGATCTTGTGAACACCTACGGCGCATTCGGTGCCGTTGGCCGCGAACGCCCGGAAATTATTTTTGAAGGAACCGAGGACACACTGATCACCGGCAACACGCAGTGGAAGGAATACGAATTCGACGCGAAACCGGGTGATCCGAACCGGCGGCCGCCGTTCGTGGCGCCGTATCAACCCCGAATCGATTGGCAAATCTGGTTCGCGGCCATGGCGTCCCCCGCCGAATATCCGTGGACGCTGCATTTCGTCTGGAGACTTCTCCACAACGATCGTGGCACGCTCTCGCTCCTCTCCAATAATCCATTTCCCAACGCGCCGCCACATTACATCCGCGCGCGGCTTTACCGTTATCGATTCTTACCGATTGGCGATCGAGCGTGGTGGAAACGCGAACCGATCGGCGAATGGCTGCCCGCTCTATCTACCGAGGATCCTGAATTCCGTCGTATCCTCACCGCGATGGACTGGCTCGATTAGAGACCGCGTTCTTTCAATCGAGTGATTGTTTCACGCAACATTCGGTAACCGAAGTGTCCTTGCCGCACTCGGAGCAGCTCCGATCCGCGCCATTTCTGTTGAATCGTCTCAAGGTCTGCTGGCCGGGCAATTGAATCGAATTCGCCCGCGACAAATAAGATGCGGTCACCATTGCACAGCGGTTGATTGTGCATCGGCGAGCTCAGATGAAAATGACGTGCTACAAGCGACGGTTCAATCTTCGCCCGGCGCAGTTCCCGTCGCATAAAACGCGCGCCCGGATTTTCCCAGATTGCATGCTCGACGTTTACGATCGGCGCCATCAATGCAACGAAGCGGAAATCGCGCTCGACCATCGCGAGGAGCGCACCGATCCAACCGCCGTAGCTTGTTCCGAGCACGCCAAACTCGCGGCAACCGCGGTCGCGCAACGCTGCTATTAATTGCCGCACCTCGATCACCCCCTGACGCAGCCCCTCTGCGTTGCGAATGAGGTCGGCGGTGATTGCCAGTTCGCCGTTCCAGTAGCCGGGCGGCACCCGAGAATAATGATACGGCAGATGCATGAAACATGCGTTCCATCCGAGGCCGTTAAAGTGGGCAGCCCAGCGACGATAGCCGATGTGAGTTGCCGACATGAGCGCGTGTAGTATCAGCACGGTCGGCGCGCTCCAACCGCGCGTACATCGGAAAAAATCTGCGCGAACCGTGTTGTTCGCCGGAAATTTGGTACTGATCGGACTGCACCAAATGAACGTCGCGCCGTTGCCAATCTCACTCGGAGGTCCGCCATTCCGTGGGACAGCGTAAAAATCGTGCGCGGTGAGCTTCTCGCATTCCGTTACGTAGCGCTCCATTTCATCGCGGCTGCGCGCATGCAGGCGGTGCCGTGACTGCAGCAAGTTCATTGACGCGCACATGAGTGAATCGATCGCTGTCGCAGCCATACGCCGGAAAGGATGACCGAAATTACGAGGACTTTTCGGTGCATCGAAACCCATTCGTTCACGCGGCGGATGCGGCAAATCGTCAGGTGTGAGTGAAAACTCTTCGCGCAATTCAGCGTATAGAATTTCAAATGCTGCAGCCAGTTCGCGGTCGATACAGGCCCGCGCGGCAGACTTCTCCAAATTCGGAAAATGCGGAATCGGATTGCCAAATGCGATCCAGATTGAGGTGTGTCGCAGCGGCAGCCAGTTTTTCTTTGAGTAGAGGCGGTCGCTGCCGATTATCACACAGGGCAGAATCGGAACTCCAGAGATGTGCGCCAGCGTCGATGCCCCAGGTCGCAGCGGCGCGCCTTGAAGCAGCGAGCGGGCTCCGTCACGAATGCCACCCTCGGGAAAAAGGCCGACAATCCGGCCCTGTTTGAGCCGCTGGATCGCGGAGCGGATCGTTTTCCGATCGGCCCGATGTCGGTCCGCCGGGAATGCATCGACGGCTCGCAAAAGAAATCCGAGCACCGGGAGCGGAAAAAACTCCGCCATTGCCATCCAGTCGATCTTTCGCCGCACGACCGAGGAAATGATGAATGGATCGAAATGGCTGATGTGATTTGCCGCCAAAAGAAATCCGCCATCGCGATTCGTCTTTTCCTGGCCGATTACCCGAACCTGTGACGAGTAACCAAACAGTAATTTCATCGACAGCGCTGCAATGCGATTGGCAACAGAATGGAAGAATGAGCGCACAAAATGCGAATTGATTGGCAAATTTGCTGGAGGCAAACGACCAAAGCAAATTGGAGCGATAACCGCAATTTGGCTGCCCGTTTCGAATCTGATGTGAGATGTTCTCACCTACGCGATTTGTCTTCCTCGCCGGGGTCTTTGTATTCTTGACTGCGGTGCCCGTCCAAGGCACTGAAGAATTTGCAAATCCGCCGCGGCCATTTCCGGTCGTGATGGGTGAACAGATCGCAGCCAACCTGGTCGATTTGATCTTTTTGTTCGATCGAGTGGCGAGCGATCCTCCGACCGCGAGAACCCCGGATTACCGCGAACGGGTTTCACAAGCTTCGTCTCCATTCTACAACGATTATCTGGAGTACCGACAAGGCAGGATCGACCGAGCCGAACTGGTGCGCCGATTGCCGCACGTGGCGATGGTAGGCGACAGTCTGACGCAACATTTTTATATATCGTCACCCATCAGCTTGTTTTGGCGAGCCAGAACCCAACGCCGGAAGAACTGGTTCCTCGATACAGATCCTGATCCAGCAAGCATCTGGAGTGTGTACGAAAGATTGGAAACTTTCACACCACTTGTCGCTACGGAGTACAATGGTGCTGGCGCGCTGGTTGCGCCGATCCGAGCAAGCGAAGGCATGCGCAGAAGGATCGTCCGAACGCGCAATCTGTCCGGACAAGCGCGTCAAATCCTGCGCAACAAAAGATTTCCAGATCTGATCATGATTTGGATTGGACATAATAACCTTGATTGGGTGGAAGGGCTCTCGCCGAACGAACGGGAGCATCCCGAAGAGCGCTTGCAAGAAATCGCAACGCAGTTTCGACAAAACTACACCGAGCCACTGCGGGAGCTGATCGATCGCGCAAAAACGGAGAATCACAAGGTGGCGATCGTCGTCTTCGGACTGGCGAATCTCGACACATTTTTTAAAGCGCGGCGAAAGGCAAAGGCGCTTCACGCGAGGAATCCGGCGCTCTATCCGTATTTCGAAAGCGGCAATCGCAGTTTCGAATCGCTGAAACCGCCTTATCAGAACAACATGGTCCGGCTTAGTTTAATGTTGAACGGCGAAATGCGATCGATGATCGGCAATCTGGATCGGCAGCTAGCGCACAGTTCTAACGTTCGTGTCCAATATTCTGATGCCCTGGCAAAAGTGAATTTTAGTCGCGTGGAGTTGATCAACGCCGCAGACGCGTGGCATCCGTCAGTCGAAGGCCACAAAGCTTTGGCTGCAGCCGCCTTTAGCGCACTCGGTCCAAGTCTCGCATTTCTGGGAATAGAACAGAGGCCGATGTCCAGGCATCAAGTTGTGTTCAAGAATGATCGCGCACCCGTTGCAGCAGTTTCTCCACGGTGATGCAATCGCGCCAATGCCATCAAGCTGGCCGTGCTTCGCGTAGATGCCAACCTCGCGGAAACCGACCGATTTCATAAGCGCACGGCTGGCGGTATTTCGGACAAAAATTCGTGAGACTACTTTCGAGAAGCCGGTTGCTTGCGCGATCTCGAACGTAGCGCTTCCAGCGCACGCGACGGGCTTGCTGGGATGCGAGCGCAGGATTACTCCCGGGTTCAGGCGATCCAATCACAGGAGAGAAGATCAAAATTGTCGATCAACTCGGCGAAGAAATAGAGCAATGAAAAACCATATCGTGCGGGCCATTGTCTGGCTGGTCCACCCAGTTTCGCTGCGCAGGTCTTCAGCTCTTTCTTGAAGAACTGAGCCAGATGCGACCGGACTTTGTCTGTTAACTGCAGCTTTTCCATCCCGGCCCAACTGTTGTAATCTGCCGTCAGTCGATCGCTTCGCTTGTCCGGATTGGCACCCAGGAAATGGAGGATGGAGCGCCGCAGTTCAGTGGGATTTCTTTGCAGGTCATCAAAGAAGTACACACGGAATAGGTCCGGACGGACATGGCGTTTCCATCGCGCAACGGTCGCGCTGGGATACGAGCGCAAGAGCATCCCTCGGCGGAGGAAATTCCGATTCACGTCGTCGATATCGGTCACGTCAAACGGCTCAATCTGGCGGTAACACACTTCCATGGACAAGTGCGACCACGCTCTCTCAACCGGGTCGCGCGCCAGAAAAATCACCTTTAAATTCGGGAAATGCTCGACGATTCGTCGAATGACCTCATCGCTCAGCGTCGAATAGGTCGGCGTGATGTCGCCGGAGAGGAGCGATGCTTTGGGTTCGAACAGCTGGGCATAATTCTCAAGGTCGATACACGGTTCGGCACTGAGGCTCTTCATGCTCTCCAGAAAGCGAAGATCGCGCTCGTCTCTGCAACGCGGAGGGCGTGCGCGTTGAACCCTGCTCAGTTCATCAAAATAATGCAGTTCCTTTATAGGAGGCATCCAGAAATCCGGATGCGAGTCGAGTTGTTGATAAAGCCACGTTGTTCCAGCTTTCTGAGCGCCCACACACAAGAAATCAGGGCACGCATCGCCGGCCGATGAGTGCTTGTCTTCCCCATAGCGGTCGTTACTTGCGCGAGATTTGAATGGCCAGGTCCAACGCACGTCGCATTATTTTCCAGCCTGCCCTTAAAAAGCAAGCCGGGACGCAAGGTACGGTTGGACGATGAATGTTGGACGTTTCCTCAGCCGATGAAGCTTCTCTGGTCTATCCGGAAATGTTCGCAGCCCCTCGACCTGATGTTTGGCCTGCTTTATCGGGCGGGCCGCGAACGCAAGGGAGTGAACATGAAATTGACGCGATCGGGTTTGCTCGCGGCGTTTTCGAAAGATGTCTTGATCTCTTCGTCGGTGAAACAACGGTCTTTTTTCGGAGTGCTCCAGCGTTCTTCATCATTGCTTCTGTCAAAGGGTACGCATCTGCTTTGCAGTATTTTCAAAAGCACTGGCGTTGCCCGGATCGCCCGAAGAGTTTTTGCCCAAGCCCGGAGAGACCTGGGGAAAACGCTGGTAGGTTCTATCTTTTAAGTTATCACTTCGACGGAGCTAATTCATCACGAGTTCCCTGCATTTCTTGAGATCCAGTTTGCCGGAGGCGAGGACGGGAATCGAATCCACGTTTTGAACACGTTTGGGGATCCACAAGTTCGAG
>WNFQ01003117.1_pt1 | contig 21869 bp, 30 predicted proteins | sample 5400171 | NCBI WGS metagenome assembly WNFQ01 (sample SAMN13153356, study PRJNA577476) | soil metagenome | isolation source: 20 cm soil under Madrone tree | place: USA:California | collected 2016-06-14 | reverse complement strand
CGTGACTCATCTGACTCCACTATGACTCACTAGCTCCACCATGACATCGTTACTCCACTTTGTAGTATATAAAGCCTGACCTCTGCAAGGGAGTGTCCCTCAGAGTGTTCTTCTTTCATAGCCCTGCAATAGCAAGCTTGTCCTTCTCATCTCTATCATCTACTTCGTGCCAAGGATCAGACCCTTGACCCTCTTACCCACAACTAAGGCACAGCCTCAGTTGTAGAACACTTCTCCCGAAACTATCTGAAACACTAGACCTCGTCAGTCCAGTGTCATCCCGAGAGCCTTAAGCACCTCCAGTAGAGACTTGTCATCAAGTGACCCTGCAGAGTCATAACACCTCAAGTGCCCCCACAGCAGAAATACAATTATACAAGACCTTGGCCTCCTTCCCTTGACTCATTGATGCACCAAGTTCCCACCATCAAGGCAAGAAGTAGACTTAGACAGTAAAGAAGGGTAACTTTGCACCTCCCATGCCTCTCATGGCAACACACCCATTGGTGACATAGCCTAAATTTCAAAGGTGTGCTACAAGTGTCCTAACTAATAGTACCACATGGGATTGTGGAGTCCACCCTAAAGAACGTTAACGGAATTGAAAAAAATAATTACCAAGCAAAAATGAAAAGAGGATAAATAGAGCCACGACAACAAAATTTTATGAGTACGTGTTTGGTGAATGTCTGCTGGGTGGGAGTAGGAGTTCCAGAGCAAATATGTCATACTCCAAGTCCTCAGACCTACACGACCCACACCTATTACGGCGTGCCTGCACAGAGTTATTCCGGGACTGCACCTTACTTAGACGGATTCTACTCCACCACCGGACATGAGGGTGTTTGGACCTGTTGATACTTTTTCCGGCGGATACAGCAGTAGTATCGGACGGGAGTGGTGTACTGGGAATAGATAACGCCCGAGTCCCTGTCAAAAAAAATACCGGGTGAAGTGCCAAAGCAATCAAGTTAGTTAGCTCTAAACGCCCGGCCCATTTCTAGAAAGGAAAGACGCATACGTATATGAGACCGCCAAGTCCGAATGCGACTATTCCCTCGATGAATACCCGAATTCCGCGTGCCCAGGTGCCAGGAGCCCCAATTGCGCACGTGTCGTGCATCATGTATGCAGTTGGGATACCGGCAAGGTACCAGGTGAACAGGATTGACAATCGGCGCCAATCCGGGCCTTGGGGGATGTTGTGTACAGCCAAGTCATCCACGCTAAACAGCGAGATCAATATTCATCGAAAACATCCTTTGAAAGAAGAAAAAAATACTAGAGAATGAGGGGAAAAGGTCGTACTCTAGCCTGAAGAGACGAGAGGGGAGCGAGACCACCGATAAGCAGATCGCGGCATGCCAACTAATGTACCACGATGCAACTGGCCAACAGATATCCCATTCCGTGTAGGATGGGTTTAACGAGCTACGATCTTGTGTGTCGCTGTAGGTGACAGTGGCGTAGATGATTGTCTTGAAAAAGGCGGTTATTGACTTGGGCGAGCCTTAAAAATTAATGGACGTACCAAGAATAAGAAGATACCTTTGATCACAAGTTCCGATAGACACCGATACATCTCAAGTGGGTGGAAGTGCGTCGGTGTTTGAGGTAGCCTCAAATATGCTGAAAGACGGGGCTGTGTATTTGGCAACTGTTGGCCATGTCACGGTTGGTTTAGCCGACAATACGGCTCAACCACATATCACCCCAGACTCCCATTGCTGTCGCCATAAGGCACTGCTCGCTTGGCGGCTGCGGGCACCGTGGTAGCGGCGTGGCACCGTGATGCTGGCGAATAGATACTATATATATCTGTTGTCATACCCGTGCTGACAGTCCAGACCACTTGCCCATCAGTCAATGCTCTGGCTCCCAGTTGTCTTATTTCTTCGGCGGTTTGTGGGCGCTATGATCAAAGCACACGCTACTAACATGACTCATATTTCAACACCTTCAGTGAAGACTAGACTACACAATGGGGGTTAAGATTAAGATAAAGGTGCAGGCAGGCCAAACAGGACGTATGGGAGGCACATGGCCGTGTGATCTTCGCACAGATGACATGGCACTATGCACAGCCAAAAGTGGAGTAGTTCACGTAGTTTAGTACTTCTCTGACAGGACTAATTCATAATTAGTGATAATCTTGTGGTCCTCATAGCGGAACCGTCCTTACTCAGTGTGACTAGAGAAGTCCAGCCTGTAAATGGATGACTAGGATGCGAAACTTATGAGTCTAGAGCTTCGGAATGTGTTCGGATAACTGCACCTTCTTCGACCTTCGCCTGTAGTGGCGTCATACTGTTCCCAGACATAGCTCGTACGCTCATACTCCTTCATGTAAAAGTCAGACTGTCGGACAACCCGAGTATATTTGATATAACATCTACGCGCCTTGAAAACATTGTTAATCACATTCTGGCGGAGTTCTGCGTAGATGGATTGAGCCTTTTCCTGGTAAGGCCCCTCGTGCGCGGCGTAGGTCTAGCCATGTGTTGAAAAGCGTGGTCACTACGCAGGTTTCACATCACTCACCTCGTGCAATGCCTGCAATGCGAGATAGTTCATTTGGATCCAGATAGGGCCTTTCCAGTAGTTCTCGCCCGTTCCAAATTCAGGGTGGGACGCCGACAAGCTCCTGAGACCATACGGCGACCACAAGTGCAGGGGGTCGCGCAACAAGTCTAACACGGAGCCAAGGCGTGGGGATTCTGGTGGTAGCAGGGACAATAGGAAAGGGAACAAAGATATATAGCCCTTGTGACAGACGTGGTATGAGTCGTCTGTGAAGTAGACGGGCGTCAGGCGTGCGATCTATTGTCTAGGAAATGGAGAGCCGTCGTACCGTCGTCATCCACGCCTACATCACAATACATCTCGGAATCTTCGCTCCAGTGTAGGTCTAATCACCACAGTGGTCAGGGAGTTAAGGACACAACAATGAGAACTCGGACCATCGATATTTTGGATTATGGCTTTCTCAATGCTGGCATAATACTGTCGATCTTCCTCTTCCCCAACAAACTCGGCGATTTGCTTCATTGTCCTGGAGAAAAGACCCATCCAGGAGATGAGGTCGACATGTAACTCTCCAATGTGTGGCGGAGCCCTAGGATAGTCATCCAATCCACTGGTCAGGACGTGCTTTTCTGATCGACCACGCCACCGGTAAGCTTCCGTCCTTGACCGAGCCTTGCGCCCATATTGTTTTAATTGTCCACGTTGAGTGCGCCTAAACCATTCGTAATGACGCTTGAGTGGTTGGTACATAGATTGCAAATAGGACAGCGCAAGGTCTCGATCTTCAAGATAGCGGTTACCTTTCGAATATTGTGGCGTTGAAAGAGGTGTCTGAAAGCCTCCCACGCCAAAGTCTAAACCCAGATCCTGGTCAGTGGGGCCAGCACGACGCCTGAGGCGTTTTACAAAGGCCGTCACAGCCATGGTCAAAGTAGGAGGGTTGGCGAAGTTGGGAACCTGTGCCTGAAATTCCGCCGGAACCTAATAATCGCGGTATCTAGTCAAGCATTCAACAGTCGTGGAGGAATCAATGACATGCCTTGCTACGCGCTTCTTCACCGAGGATCTGTTCGCGAGCAACCCAACCGTCGTCATCAATCAGATCTATCCAGTCCTTCAAGATTTCTAGGCTGTGATAAAGGTCAACAGGAGCAACCGAGGACATAAAATGACTAGCCTAAGGTCATTGTCCCATTCACCAATATGCAAAAGGTGGAAGCCTTCATCCCAATAGAAGCCTCTCGGGAAGAAGCTACGGCTTGGTGTTGCAGTCAACAGGGCCTTCGGCTCTGTCAAACGGGGACCCTCGATCCTACGTCCTCTATCATCATCATCGCTATCAGTTGGAGAGCTGTCGTCGTCCCAATCATAGGAGAAGGAAGGATCTACGATCGATGTACCATAAAAGTATCCAATGCCACCGAGCAAGTTTGAGGTGATTGCTTGCGAAAACGCTTCAAGTGCATCCCGTTTTGGAGAATCAGGAACAGGAAATGTCTCACGGAAACGTTGGCTAAATGAAGTGGAAAATGCAGCAATTCCTTCGTCAAGGGTAGCAGCTGCGAAACCGTTAACCCTTGTAAACGCTGTAATTAATCAATGTGACACATACTGCTCAATTTCGTCTGTGCACTTCGGCTTTCATAAAATATGTCAAACTGGAACTTTCCGTCAAAGAACTTCTGGAACGCGAGGAGGTTATTTGCTGAGAGTGTTTCGTCAGAGAGCTGAAGGGCGTAGGACGGGTCAGGATGCAAATCCGACCCCTTGACATTTTTCACGGCATTCCCCGCATTCTCGGCAATTTCTCTTAAGATGAAGTCTGTTTCGTGGTTAGCTACCTTTATTGGGACGGAACGCGTATGTACCTGCCTTTTGCCTGCCATATGTTTCCCGGGGGAACACGAAACCCGCTGTAATGTGTTCTCCCTATACGCTTGGCGAAAACATCCGAGAATAGACCATCGGTAAAGACTTCGTTGTTAGGGCCTACAGACTGCACTTGGAATTTGTGGCTGTGTTGAGCGGTAAAGACGTACCGTCGACGATACGGATGGTAAAGTCATCAAGGTCTGGTGTTGAACCAGTAAGAACAATGGGACCTTCGATGCCCTGATGCATTCATTCAATTGTCGTTGTCAGAGAAGGCAAGAGTTGCCGCATACGTTCTCGTCTTCGTCTGTTTCCAACTCAAGACCTCCCAAGCCTTCCAGACCAGCGTAGAAGATAAAAGACGTGCGAGAGGGTATTCCTGACAACCCAATAGTGAGTGTCAACCAGACGTGTACAAAACGCTCGAACCTTCGTTGATGGGCTCTCCCTTGATACGTGCTGCCCAGCTTCCGCCGTGCTCGCCACCGTCGACCATTAACAACTCGGTAGTAACTTTGACGTTATTCTCTTTATCTTTCAAGACTTGAATACCGCCTTCCCTGGCATCGAATTGGGTCCATGTATACCCATCCAGCCCGTCTCCCTGGTCGCATGCATGGCGCGCCTCTGCGGAGGGAATCAGAAAGGCGGTGCACACGTATCACAAAAGAAATGACATACTTGTGAATGATTGATAGTTTTGTGTGCCAAACCAAACGAGACCAGTCATTAAAGATTGAGGAATCCGTGGCCTAAGACCAAAATAGAGGTTGGGGCGGAATGTTCCCCATACGAGAGAGCTAGAATTGTTTAGAGACTGTGGAGTGACGGAGGGTATTAAGGACAGAAGAATAATCCCAAGTAATTGCATTGTTGCCGGCTGGCAACTCTTTCGATTTTGTCGTTGTCGTTGACAGCCACGTGTTGAAGTCTTTATGGGATACGACGGTAGTGTCGGAACCGTGACGTTGTCGGCAATATCGCGTAGATCTTATCACTATCAACCTTTTGACTCGCACGGCCATGGTCGAAATCATCATCCGCAAACGACAACGAGAGCATGCTGTGTTCACCCAACGAAAGTTTTTCAAGAAAACTGCCAGAGGAAAAGTCGTCAAAGGTGCGCGTAACACTCCATTTGTAACAGGTGTTCAAGACCTTCTCTAGTCATCAGAGAAAGATATCTCAGGGACGATGTTTCCTGCGGAATTGAGAAGTGTAGAGAATGCATCTCTTCTCCCGGTCCACGTCTCCCTTTCGGTGGTGCTGTCGACCACAAGCTATTTCCTAACGGTCACTTCGTCCTACCCGACACAAATGTTTTCCTCGCACAGGTCTGTCTTCCACGTCGCGGAGAGACTTGCTCTAATTTCTCTCATAGATGGACCTCATGGAGTCAAGCTATTTCAACACGCCTATTATACTACTGCAGACCGTGCTGGAGGAAGTTCGACATCGGTCGCTTCCGCTTCACAACAGACTCAAGGCGTTAATGAAGTCAGACGATAACTGTACTTGGATGTTTTACAATGAATTTCGCTCGTGAGTACCATAACATGATTGGAGACCACTGTCCCATCCATAACAGAGAAACCGCCGTGGTTCGCGAAGCGGGAGAAACTCCCAATGACCGCAACGATCGAGGTGCCATTTAGTCTCCTGCTTCAAAACCTCCTCTGATTCAGTGTTCAAGCTATCCGCGTTGGAACTGCCTGGTACAACACCCATATATCCCTTACACGCCCACCAATTCGAGGGCAGCCATCACCATCACTACCAACGGTTGTACTTCTGACTGACGACGTTGATAATCGATCGAAAGCTGAGAATGATGGGATACCCTGTTCTTCAGGTGAAGGACAATCTCGCTCACAGACACGACTACGAGCTCACCAATTCGTTTACTCATAGTCCGGCGATATGTCGAAGGCATGCGCGAGTCTACTCAACTTGTGGATCTTTTATCAGCAGGATTCAATAGCATTGAGCCAACCGCAGCTGCGGGGCGTCCTTCATTATATCTTGAGGTGAGCAGCTGCCTGTGCCCATTCCTCTTAGTTATAACTGAGTATGGTCATGAATAAGTATTTGTCCATCGGTGCTCTCGTGGCCGGAGTCAAAGCAGGCCAATTACATCAAGGGCATTTCAATGCGAACCAATTCAACTTTTTGGAGGTTAGTTTTATAACTGGATATACATGACTGTAGTGCTGATAGAGGTATTAGGGTAGCGTCAATGTGGAGGCTTATAGCAAGCCAATCCTTTTGATTGGTCGGGAGAACATGAATCGCGCCGTACAAGGAGACATTGTGGTGGTCGAAGTGTTCAGCGAACAGGAATGGAAGGCGCCTGCAGAAGTGGTGATTGACCAGGATTGTAAGTCAGAATTTCTCCTCGCCCAGATCACGCTGACCAAATGGAAAGTTACGCTCAAGAACGACGATGCAGAAGAGTCCGACGAAGAAGGTGATAGGGTGATTGTGGATGAAAAAGCGTTACGGACTGAACCTTCTCGACCAAAAACTGAGAAACAGCCCACGGGACGCATTGTCGGTATCATCAAAAGGAATTGGAGGGCGTATGTGATCATCGGTTTGCCGTGCTACCAGTATTGACCTCGCTCTTTTCTCATATAGATATGTCTGCCACATCGACAGTACTACGTTGAATTCATCTACGACAACATCGCTCTCTCAACAGACCGTATTCGCAACGCCAGTCTCTCGTCTCCTTCCACGTATTCGAATGCGTACCCGCCAGGCACCAGCGCTTATTGGTCAAAAAATTCTTGTCACAATAGACAAGTGGGATATAACGTCGCGCTATCCCGAAGGTCACTTCGTCCGAGCCCTCGGAAAAGTCGAAAGCAAGGAAGCAGAGCAAGAAAGCTTGCTGCTAGAGTTTGACGTTCCGTATAGGCCTTTTGGGAAGGCCATCTTAGATTGCTTACCGCCTGAAGGCGAGCAGTGGGTGGTGCCACCGAAAAAGGATTCTGACCTTATTTGGAGAGACCGTGAAGACTTGCGACAACTCAATATATGTAGTATTGACCCCCCTGGTGCGCAGATCTAACTCTTGGCGGAAAGGCTTCATGATTAACCACTCGCAAAGGCTGTCAAGACATTGATGATGCCCTACATGCCCGTCGATTGCCGAGTGGGAATATTGAAGCAGGCGTCCGTGAGTGTGATGCATTCATACAATTAAAATACCCTTATGCAGGCCCGATTTAGACATCGCAGACGTCTCTCATTTTGTTCTCCCTGACAATCCGATGGACGTCGAAGCCGCTGCACGTGGAACGACAGTGTATCTCGTTGACAAACGTATCGACATGTTGCCTGCCCTTCTAGGGACAAACCTTTGCTCTCTCCGGCCCTTTGTCGAGCGATTGGCTTTTTCGGTAATCTGGGTAGGCTACATGTTACTCTTTGTGAAGAGTTTCTGACAACCTCTCTATGTATAGGAGTTGACAGCTGATGCAGAAATTGTGGACGTCCGGTTCACCAAGTCCGTTATTGCCTCTAAATGTGCATTCACTTACGAGGAAGCACAAATCCGCAAAGATGACCCGTTCGTCAGACTCGTTTTCACGTCCTTGATCGATCTCATAGGATAGGCAGACATCAGCAGGACGATCTAACAAATAGCATCCGCCTTCTCAACAACCTCGCGCAGAAATTGAAGGCAGGTCGCATGGCCGCTGGAGCACTCAATCTCGCATCGCCAGAGGTCAAGATTCACCTCGATAGTGCCGAGTCCTCAGACCCCATAGACGTTGAGCAGAAGGAACTGCGGGAAACAAACAGTCTGGTCGAAGAATTCATGCTTCTCGCGAATATAAGCGTTGCTCGAAAGATCCAGGAAGCATTCCCGCAAACCGCGGTTCTCAGAAGGCACATGCCACCTCCGAAAACGAACTTTGAGAAACTCCAGGATATTCTCCTTAAGCGCCGCGGGATATCATTAGACGTGTCCAGATCTGGCGCGCTAGCAGCGTCGCTGGATAAGTGCATTGTGGGTCTCCTTTAGACGACCGATTTTACACACGAAACCACTGAGATTATGGTTGCAGGATCCCAAAGAGCCTGCATTCAACACGCTCGTCAGGATCATGGCGACGCGTTGCATGTTGTCGGCAGAATATTTCTGCTCCGGGAGCGTGTCCAAGGAAGCTTTCGGACACTACGGCCTGGCTAGCGCAATTTACACGCACTTTACAAGCCCCATCCGACGATATGCTGGTAAGCACAGGGTTCCGTTCATGCCCTCACAATTGCTAGAAACCCTTTTAGATGTGCTTGTGCATCGGCAACTTGCGGCGGCGATTTCCTATAACCCCCTGCACGCATCTCTTCACTCAAAAACGCATGTTGAGCGTACCCTAGATGTCGTGAACAGAAGACATCGCATGGCGCAGATGGCAGGCCGCGCAAGCGTAGAGTTCTACGTTGGTCTCGCACTCAAAGCCCGAGCTGAGAAATCTGGGCCCAGGAGAGTGACCGAGGACGCATTTGTCATCCGGACTTTCCGAAACGGGCTCAATGTATTCGTCTCAAAGTCGGTGGCACTTTTCGTCTTCCAGAGTGCAGAGCGGAATATCTAACATGAATCTCGATGGTGTTCATTCTACAGGCTCGGTATCGAAGGCTTAGTTACGTTCAAGCACGAGACAAGATTTGACGCGGATAACTACACTTTTACGATAGGATCGGCAGGACCAAGAGGTGAAGACGTAGAGATTGCCGTGTTCGACAAGGTGAGGGTGAGCATCGAAGTAGAGAAGGACAAAAACACACAGAGAGGGAAAGTAAAGATGTTCCTTGCGAAGCCTATAGATTCCAGAAATATGTAGCTCTCATACTAGGAGCCAGTGAAGAGAGCAGGATACGGCGGATGGAGTAGGAGTGGTGGAGTCACTGAGGTGTGCCGGCAGAGCGACTAATAAGCGTGGCACGGCTGTTGTGCTTTGTTGACTCGACTGGACCAAGCCACACTCGCTCTCTTCATCGCCCTTGCCCTTCCCCTACTCTTGCATCTTTCTTTTAACCCTCCACCCCAGCGTATCCTCAAGTAACTTTTCGCCTTTCACTTCGTTAAACCACAATGCGTTCCAAATTCAAGGATGAACACCCCTTCGGTGAGCAGCGGCAGCCGCGTGGGGTTACCCGCGCATTTTGGTGCGGGCCCTCTTTCTGATCTGATCGTGTTTTCCCCCTTGTCTACACAGAGAAACGCAAAGCTGAAGCCGAGCGCATTCGTCAGAAGTATCCCGATCGCATTCCTGTACGTTGTAATATCGTTTCTATGAGGTGGTATGGTGCCCCGATGTAACATAACTTCTACGGCCAGGTCATCTGCGAGAAGGCAGACCGGACGGACATCCCCACGATAGATAAGAAGAAATATTTGGTGCCCTCTGTACGTGAATCCTATGACCATGCCACGCCAAACGATCTCCTGATATCTTTCTCCTCCCACCCTCTCACTCTTTTTTTTATCTTCTCACACGCAGGATTTAACCGTCGGTCAATTCGTTTACGTGATTCGCAAGCGCATCAAGCTCGCGCCTGAGAAGGCTATTTTCATCTTCGTGGAGGAAACCCTACCGCCAACTGCGGCATTGATGAGTGCAATATATGAGGAGCATAAGTAAGCGACGATCCGCAGCAGCCTTGCTTCGTCAGCACTGACTCGTGAAATATCAGGGATGAGGACAACTTCCTCTATGTGAGCTATTCTGGCGAGAACACGTTTGGTCAGGATGGCTGGTTGGAAGTACCATCGGACGCTTGATGAAGTTCCTTCAGGTTGTTTTCCTCAAGTATAATTATGTTTTTTCCAGTCGTGTTATGACACCAGTTCTTTTTGGACGTGGGCGTAGAACGAGTCAGTCAACAGCTCTTTTTCTGTCCAATTGCATCACCCGTCCTTGGCGGCTCGGGTCCCTGTGTCTTGCACATCATCGCGTAGTGGGCTAGCCTTGTATTCTATTTTGATTGTGTTTTTGTCGCAATATCGTTTGGCTGATTAGGCCATGTGCATTCGAGTCAAGTCATGGGGAGTTTTCGGATATGTCCGCCCGTTGCCTTTCCCCTTTTCCCGTGCCCAGAAGGCATCGGGTTTTGGAGCCCACCTGGTCCATATTTACTGATGTAGGTTCGCTGGGACTCTCACGTCCTTTCGATGTTAACTTGGAGATCATATTTCTTGCTGGTACGCTTCTCGTCGATTACTGGCCCCTAAGAATCTGTTGGTTGCCACACCTGTGCGTAAGGGTACAACTGGAGATGAAGTGGTGAGGCTCAGAAATTCCTTCACAGAAAAGTGGTTGAATTGTATGACATTGAGTTATTGATCAAAATCACACTTTTCACCTACTTTTCTGTGAAGGATGTTTCTGGTCTCGATCACATCGCCCCTCCCAAGCCTCCGAGGGGGGACTTGAAGCTGTTGCTGGACATTTCTCTTTCTTCTTCCTTCCGTCGCTCGTTCGCCGCTGCCGACTGCTAGCTACTGTAGACCATCCATCGTCCACGCTTTTCCACGATTGTTTTTTTCAGAGACAATGCGGTTTTGGTCTCTCAAGCTGCTTTGTGGCGGACAATTTACCCATTCTGTTCCACACATATCAACTGCCACAAAGAAAAGTCACACTCAATCTATATACATGGTGGAAGGCGGGGGTCCTGTCTTTATCCTAATCTCCCCTAAACCCGTAATTGATCAACTTTTCCACCCCCCCCCCAACGCCGCTGCTGTAATTATTGCTCTCCTCTCTCACCGGGTGTAAACTATTTCCTTCATTCACACCACACCAACTTGTCTGTGACAAGATGCCTCGTTCTGAAGTCACGATTCCCCCATGGCTCCCCGGTTTTTCGTCTTACTGTGAGTCCAGGAACATTCTCTCATGTTATAATCGTGAAGGTGTCGAACTGACCAGGACCAATTTGTTCTCCCCCCTCCCCCTCCTTTGGTCGAAGTCTCCCTGCTTGTCATTAATGCCCTCCTGCCTTTCATCGCCATCATCACTCTCGATAACGTCGCCACAGGTCCGCAGCGACGTCTTTTTCCAAAGATGTGTTGCCACTGATCCCGACTCATGATTTCCTTTTTATTTTAAATCTGAAACACCAGGTCTAGAGATGACTCTGGTAATCTTCAACTCACTAGCCAGCATCATCCTCGTCGCAATGTGAATCGTCTAATTACATGAAAACCACTGCCTTGGTCTCAAACGGTTCCTTTTCATATGATGACAGGTTAATATACAAGATACTTATGCGCTCATGCGTGTTCGACGACATTAAGCATGACAAAAAAGCCCTTTTCTGCGTTACCATACTCGATTTTTGTGAGTTCGCCCGTTTTCGGGCCATGCAACGCTGATGTCACTATTTAACCGTAGGTGCGGCGGTCGGATGGCCGATTCGTTTGGATAGGGAGGCAAGATTCTGTGCTAGGCTGGAGCGACGCGGCACATCATGCCACACCGCGCTTATCATTTTGGGAGTTGTCTTGGCCTGGATCTCTGTTATAGCGGGTGCGTAATGTCCCCCCAGCCACCGATCTTCTCTTCGATAGCTCAAATGGTTATATATACATATTTTTCCGGAAGAAGAGGAGACCCTCACCGTTGCAGCTCGACTCGTCTAGACCGGTCATCTCATCGCCGGTACTTATTCACGCTGGGCAGTTCACCGAGGGGGAGGACCACGTCAAGTTTGGAGACTTTACGGATATCCCTTTGGAACATTTGGGGCAAGGAGAGGCAGAGGAATCATGGAAGCCATAATCCAAACGCGGGACGTTTGTTTTTACGATATATGCATGATTAAAATACAATCAATGTACTTGTACTTATCTCCTAGGACACAAAGCGCCGATACTTAAATTCTAGAAGAAGCGATTCACGATGAATTCGTGACCTGAACGAGGTCAATGCCATCATTGGAAAAAGGCAAAATCATCCACTTCGCGCCAGTAGGCATCTTCGTCCTCTTCTCCAACAGAAGTCTCTCCAGGCTGAGGTTGTGGCTGTGGATGCCGGAAATCACCCACCACGGAGCCGACGTCCATTAGCGAAACTTCGGCCAGCGCAGGCTGCGGTGGACGCGCCACCACGCTCTTCGCTAAAGTATCGGTCGTCGTAACGTTGGTGAGTGCCGGCGCCGGTGCGTTTCCCAATTCCTCCACGAGCGTTTCCACACCTCGAGACGTGACAATGAAATCGACCGAAGCGGGTGCACACACGGAACTAAAAACAACCGTCAGTCGACGAACGGCGACCCGGACGACGTCTTCGTCGTCCTCAACTAGACGCTGCCGCTTGCGGTCGTGTCCCTCTGAGGATAGCGTCGCCGTCGCCGTCGCCGCCGCCGCGGGCGGGGCTCCGTGATGGTGGCTGTGGCTGTGAATGGGGAGGTGGCGGTCATAGCGGTAATGATTGTAGTAGTTGTGGCGTCGCTCTGTACGAGTAAGCATGATGCGTACATTGACTTGGTTGGCCCACACGAGGCCGAGCGCAGCACTCTTTTTGGAGAAAACACCATCCCCTTCTGCACGGCCGAATAGGCGCGCATGATCCTCATATATGAGTTCTCCGGGAAAGCCCATATCTGCGTCTGGAGGGCGCTCCCACACGTCCTTCACGCGATTGATGGCTACCACTGCGAGCTGGTGCGTCGCTGCAAGGGCGTGCAGCTGTACCGCGATGGCGGAGAGGTTGCGCGAGCGGTCGGCTAATGTCGCTGTCGATATTTTCGCGTCTTCCATAAGGAGATCGGCGAGTGAGTCAATGATAAGGAGCTTGAGCGGGGCAGAGCGGGCTTTGGCGGCGTTGATGGATGCAGGGAGAATTTCGGAGAGGGCGTGTAGGAGGGAGGGTACGGTTTTCGTGGCGCTTGTTTGGATATTGTCGAGTGTGCAGCGTGAACCTGCTAAGAGAGGGTGTTCGTGCAGTAGCTGGACCAAGCGGGGAGTTGGTAGACTGGTGGAGGAGGTGAGGTAACATGCTGAGCCGTTGAGGCCGCCTTGGTCGATGGGTAGCTGCACAAGAAGTGAGAGTTGCAATGCTAACTGTGTCTTGCCAGCTCCGCTGAAAACCTGAATTATAAGTCTTCAAGTGATGGTGTATGTGGTACAATCACTTGCCCTTCTCCAACGAATTCCCAGACCATACCGACTCTAATACCACCCCCGAGCATCTCGTTGAGTGTTGCGTCGCCAGTCGTGATGAGTTCGCTGCCGTTGCGCTTGACATCTCTCAGAAGACTTGGCGGGTGGGCTAAAACACGAGCTATAGAATCGACGATGGTCTGCACGGCCTGAGGAGCCAATCTACATCGTTGCGAAATATCAGAGAGAGGGAAGAGGAGGACATCAGAGGCAGTGACGAAGCCGCCTGTGAAAAACACGGCTATAGATGGCGGACTACTATAGAGGCAATGACGCACCCGTTTTCAGAGCTGATTGTTGACTATGGGATATTCCAGGTATCGAAGATAAAAGGGTATCAGCGGCCATTGTTTGGACGATATTCCTCTCAAGACAGTCATCGGTTCAGCATGTGTCGGCGTGTTAGGCCCCCAAGTCGGCGTGGAAGAAGAGCGCCGGTGACCGTTCAGTACCGTACTTCAGTCTCTGAGCCACCTCAAGCGATGGGCCCTACCAGTAGCCAGAACAGCAAGACTTCTCGCTCTCCGACACCGCCAGAGAGTGATGATGACGGGGAAGAATGGCCAGTGCACGGAATCGTCGGTGAAGACGTCGACGTTTTTAACATCTCAAGGTACGGTCATACTCCCTTGAACTCCCACTCATCAAGCTCAGGCCTCTTTGCTCAGTTACGAGGCAAGCTCAGGCTCTCTCTTTTCTCATTCCACCGCTCGTGTTAATCTACGATACACAAGGTCCGATGGCAAAGCTGGAGTCGTTCAGACGGCACAAACACCACTTGGATGCGTGACTTTGAAGGCGACCCGGCTTTCGTCGTCAGCTGGAACGAAGCAATGAAATACCAACGCCTCGAAAAGGCTCGTGAATCTCAGTCGATAGATATAACGCAATTGGCTACGACGCCGATGCATGATAGATTGACTTTTGAGCGCGCTCAGGCGGTAGAGGAGAAGATGGCCGAACGCCGACGAAAGGGTGCACCTGGCAAAGTCTATCAGGGGTGGATGGCCGAGATTGACCGACAAGTAGCCCACCACCAGCGGCGGGGAGAAAATAACCCATCTTCCTCCACGATGCCCAAAAAGCGTAGGAGGGAACCCTCCCTTGATCGGTGCGTTTGCATTTTCTGGAGTTTACGCCTTGGTACCACCTTAAAAATGCAGTAGGGGTTCCTGGGAAGCAACTCATGCCGAAAGCTCGCGTTCGGCTGCACCTCGGAAACGGCAGATTTCTGTGACGTGGGACATCCCTGGGGAGGGGACTTCGACTGCATCCGACGGTGACTTTGACTCTGAAGCGGTCTGACGCTTGATCAGACACGGTGCTAGGACGTCAAGTACCTTAGCACATACAAACTCTGCTTCATCTTTCACGTACATATGGAACACGAATGTGTCTTACACCTTTCGTCATCACATACTGGATTTTGTTGTCCTCCCAATGGGAAGGCGTAAACGGCATGAAGGGCGGGCCCTCCCCCGAGTGCGAAACCCGACGCAATCAGCTTTAATAAGACAGCGGTCACGATAGCTTCCGATTCTTTCCGAGTTCCGAATCGAAGCGAAATCCACACTCGCCCACCCAAACGTACTCGGCACAAGAATAGGCTAAGGTGGTACGACGACATCTGAAGCGCCTCGTACTTGATTAGGCAGAGGGGATCAGAGGTGCCCCTCTTTTCCAAAGAAGCGAAACTAGGACGCTCGGCGCGGTCTGCGGCCGTTTGTAGTGAAGACACTTGAAGTCAGGATCTAGGGTGCCAACGGACAAGTCATTGAGGTCAATACTACGGGACTCTGTATTCACAGACACAGAAATTGCGGAGACAGACGGAGGTTCATGCTCACCCTAAAATCCCAAGCGACCAAGATTCGTCTCGCTCGCCAGAGAGCACCTACTGTACCCTTGTCTAATAGTATGGGCCATAACTGGGCCATCCAATCCTTTCAGCACCCACAGGATTATAGAGCCTGCCATTCCCCGGGCCCCGCATGCATGCAACGCCTAGCGACTCACCCGTACACAACCTGACGAGGGCATGGAGATCGACGGGTGTGGAGTCAGTGGTCAGGCTGATAGCATTATGTGATATCCAGAGGTAGATTTCCACATGCCATGCATGGAACTAGCTGGCGACAGGGAAGACATTCAGTAAGTTAATCAGGGACTGAAATACCGTACGGCTCGGGCGTGCCAGTGGCCATAAAGGAGCTTTAATTTCAAGTGTGATGACTGCAACAATACCTACGGATATTATGATAATAATTGTCCTTAGCAACACGAGTCCGAGTCGGCAGGGGTACTAGGCTATGTGTTTACCACTATTCCATCTCGACAACAGAACGAGGGTAGACAAAGTAAAAGGGTGAAGTTGAATTGAAGCTTCAGCATGTCCGCGTGACAGGCGTTGACACATGCACAATTGCTTTTCAATCCCGACTTCGACGAAGGCACAGCAAAATCGTGCCCATGGGTCTGCGGCCGTCCATCTTTCATATATATTCCAGCGAACTGTCCTGCAGCAAGCCCATATCGACCTCCATCACACTTTCATCGTCCTCGAATCCGTCGTGAACTCCCTGTTGCCCGTCTTGGCAATGCTCCTCCACTCTACCCTCATCCTCCTGGAATAACGACCATACGCTTTCACTCTCGGGTCCAGCCACGACCAGATCCATCACGTCCCGTGCGGGATCAGCGAGTTGCTCCAACAACATCCGGTCAGAGCCCGACACCTCGTCTGGAGGCTCCGCGAAGCTCAGCCGCCCAAGCGCCACGACGAACTGGTGCCCTATACCGTTGAAGTGGCGCGGTGGCGCTGCCTGCAGACGCGCACGCAGACTGGCGGGACCATTTGGAATCCGAAAAATGACGTAGTGTAGGAGTAACATGCCTCGCGCGATCCCAGCTACTGTCCTGTGTCCATCCGTCAAAAAAATCTGGGAGGACAAAGAGGTGGAAATACGAACTCAGAGAGAATCACTTCTGATACTGTGAGCTCCGGATCTTCTTCCCATAATGCCGTGGAAAGGTCCGCGAGTAGCTTGACGAGAGAAGGGATGAAGAAAGGTGACTCGGAAAGGATCAATAAGGCATCCTCATGGGCAAGTGCGAGCGATGTGAGAGTGGTAAGCACAGAAGCGCGAATAGAGTGTCCCTGAAAAACGGGAGTAACTATGGGTGAGCCAAAAATATATATATCTTGAGACTCACTGCAACGCTTGTTCTACGCGAATCCATCAACAAAGCGCACATTCTATCTACCTGCGGTAGTTTGGCGAAATCTCTACCGCTTTCCCGTGGGTCCTCGGGGAATGATAACAGCGAACGGAAGATCCCAGCTCCTGCGAAGGTGTGAGCATACAATCGGGATCGTGCGCCGTTCAAGATAACACACGGGTCGAAAGGTATGAGAGGGTGCGCGTGGAGTTTTCTAAATAAGACGGCGGCTGATCTTTGCTGAGCATCATGGTAAGTACATCCGCGGTCTGTGGGATAACGGCCAGTCTACAAGCATGTAAGGCCAAGTGGAATAAGAAACGATGGCATGGCTCAACTGGGGCTGATACTCCGCCGGGAGGGAATAAGTAACTGCGTCAAGTAGAGAAAAGACCTCCTTTCCGAGATCCAAATAGTCTGGGTCTTTGCTGTTAGTATTTGGGGGTCGTAAAACGTTGACAATTATTGCACAGATGGTTTGGAGAAATGGGGGGCCATCAAAAGGTTTCAATAGATTTATCACAAATGACGGCAGGCAGATTACGAGGTGTCGCAGTAGGTTAAGTATGGAAATTAGAGGCTTCAACTAGAATTGTGTTCAGTATTGGACATAGAATGAGAAGTCTAACTGACCCGGACATCGAGAACCATTACATTGGTGATCTGTGCTAATGAATTCCCGACAACACGCACAAGGGGCCCGTACTCGGCCGAGCCTACGACCGCACTTATAAGCGACGTGCAGGCCGAGTGGTGCGTGCCAGTGTGATCTGCAGCAAGTGGTGGCTGAGCAAGCAGAAGTTGAATCGTACTTGGGGCATGTGGCGACGTTGCATGGGCGAGTACCAATTGTCTCATCTGTTACTGGAGTGTGAAGCCCAAGCATGAGAGAAAAGGCAACTGGAGACACACCCAGTTCACCCAATTGAAAGCTTTAAAGACCTTCGAGACGTCAGCGATCGGCTGCGGCGTCTTCGCATCATCGGCCAGATCCATGCGGGGATCTAACTCTGGATATAAAATGCTATCAGCCAGACCACTGACTACACTCCCGTCGACCTCCATGCCCTCGTCAGGTTGTGTACGTGTGGGTACGTTTACTGGACCACTGATGAACGATAATGGTGACAGATCTAGGTCCTGCTCGTGTGTTCTTTCACTCTCCTCTATCGCCGAAGGGTGTGCCTTTTCTTTGCCCTTTTTCTGGGGCGGCATAACAAACGCGTTCACAAATCCCGGTGGAGGTGGACGCCCCTTGGTTGAGAGATGCGGAGGTGGCGCGACCGGCCGCTGAGATAGGCTTTGGAGAACAGCGGTACGGGATTTATGGGGAGTCCACGGTGCATCTGAACGTTGTGACTGGGGAGATCCAGCTGGCTGGGAAGATACTGGGACACGCGGCAGGGCCCTACGAGAAACCTCTATTTCGTGCTGCTTAAATTTAAGTTGCGTACGCAGGCTGTCAAGCTCGTTTTCTAGCCTAGTCTTTGCCGCGGCTTGAGCTGCTTCCAGATTTTCCTTCGCCTCCCGTAGTTTTTCCGTCTCTTCGTTATGCGTAGTCTTGACCTACGAATAATATTAGCTTTGTGAGCCCACTGCCAGCAGGGGATCGTACCCTCTCTAAAGTGGAGCGCAAGATCTCAACTTCGCCTATCTTGGAGCGTTTTTCAGAAATGGCCTGGTCAAGTGATCGTTGTTGTTCCGAGTTTTGTCTTTTGAGCTATTGAATAAGAATTAGCGAGAGAAAAATAGCCGGGTTGGGCAGAACCTGCCTCTTCCACCTGCGATCTTAAGGAGTCAAACTCATCCTGAAAAGTGGGCAAGTCCCCGTTTAGCAGAACGATATGGTTTTTAAGTGTGCATTGGCGTTGCCTCACCATCTGAGATTTCCCTTCCTGCCGTGATCCCCTCATCTCATACTGCGAGGGTTGTCTATGTGGTTGCAAATGTTGCGGTGGCAGGGATCGCTCACGATGTTGAGTGTGAGACAAACGTTCGAGTGGAGAGTGAATGGTGGCCTGAGAAGGATTTGCTTCTTGTAAGTGCGCTCGGGGCACTGCAGCCTGTGGTGGAGGAGAGTCCGATGCAGCGGTCGAAGAGGAGCGCCGGATCGCCTGACCATCCACCTCCGATAGTGCACTACGTACCGCCGCGCGCATCGAGTCACTGAACGAGGAAGATCTGGCGAGGGTGCTCGGGCGGGAGGCATTGGCAGGAGTTGAGCGACGAATGGAAGCCTTTCGGGTGGAGGGAACAGCACTTGTTCCTGGTGTGAGTCTTTCTCTGTTGGATTGCGGGGCAAGACTGAGTCCGGTTTGGGCGGGAGGCAATTTACTTGTCGTGTCGTTGGGAGAACCGACAGAGGCTCTGGGGAGATGGCCCTGCTGTGTTGGTGTGGGGAGCAAGATGATATCTGAATGTACATCCACATTAGATCCACGAGTGTCGTTGGGTAACGCAGCTAGACTCGCTGGGGGCTCCGATTGCTGGCTACCAACAAAGAAACGTCCTGGACCACTGTAAAATCCGTTACTGATAGTTATTTCCGGGAGGTCCGTGTCTTCCAGGGAGAACCTTGACTTGGGTAAACCCTTGGATGGGGATGACATCTTGTGAGGCTGCTGCTGCTGCCCCTGTGGCAGTGGGACCCACCCATCATTTGTCTTGAGCCGTTTGGCGGGTTGCAGTTCTACTGGAGATCTTGGATGAGAGGTTGATGGAAGTGCGGCGACAAGGTCCCGTTCTGTCGCGTCGAGGACGGCGAGAGTCCTTTCATCAAGCACAAGGTCATCAAAGCCATATTCGTCGTCTGATGTGACCATTACCGCTAGTCGGTTCACCTTCCACACACGTCAGGTTATCTGAGAAGCCCGCGCGATAAAGAAAATGATAGCAAGAGGACTCTCACATTTCTGAAGGGAAACCCGTAACGGCGAGCAAGCGCGACAAAGACGCGTTTGCACTCGGTTTCTTCCGAAGTCAGGATTCCACATCACGTGACTTCGACAAACAGCAGTATCCTCCTTTCTTAGATTCAAGTTGCTGGTGGACAGCCGGTGTACAACCCTTCGAATAACCGTGACGTTCTATTTTCCCCGAGTACGAGTTGTGCCAGTGTCTATCTACAATACTTCAAGTTATTCATGCTCCGGGATTCCTATCAGTACGTCCTCCAGCAGTCTTTGATCTCGATCCGACTAATTGGGAGTGGAAGCAATTTCTCGCCATGCCCGTCAGCAGACTCAACAATCTGCGATTTTCGTCAAAGCCGTACAAATGGATTTGCTACGCTACAGGAATCATCATTGGGGCCCGTGGCCATCTTTGCACAAAACGCGACTCCCCCAATCCTGTTTCTATAGACTACGACTCTGGCCTCTCTGCTGTGTCCATCGATCTATACTACCATACCACCGACCAAGAGCGCTTGATCCCAAGCTTGCCGACCCAAGGACAATGACTTCCAGGCGGACAAGCACCGGACGGGGTAATTTCCGCCGGGATGTGGAGGACCGGGATGGGAGTTGTGTGGCGACAGGAGGTTCCCGCGATTTTTGTGATGCTGCACACCTTCTTCCCCACAGCAAGGGCAACACGGTATGAGACTCCTGTTCAACATTATCCTCACTTATGATCTTATCGGTGGCAGTATATCGAGACGTTCTTCACCCCAGTTCGTCCTCACCCCAGAGCTACCTCATTGCCAATGGCTGACTTACTCTTTTGGCTACAGCATATTACAGTATAAGGCATGACTTCAGCCTGAGAATGTCGTCGGGACAAGGGAAAGGGGCCCAGAACAGTAGGCGGGGCATTATCCCTTCAGTGCTCTGGACACGAACTTTCGTTCTGACATTAGTAGCCGTGGGACATTAGTCGCTGTAGTTACCTTGTACTACATACGAGCCTTTGGTTTCTTCCTCGCGAGAAGCGGTTTGAGGTATGGTTAAACGATAGCGTGCTCTGAGCCTGAGAGAGAGGCACCGTCACTGTGACGGCTCCGGGGCAGGTACTGTAGGGAAAAAGTGTTAATGCGGAATTTTCACTGTCACCGGGCCGTTTTCTCCGCTACGCTCAGCTGCGCTGCTCCAGCACTGGAAGACTACAGAAGGCTCGGGCTAGACATCGCATTCTGTTTGCCCACTAACATGTCTGTACTATCAAAGCTTCCTCAAAAACTCTCGTCCCCGTTTGCTTTGCTCGGTGATGAGGCAAAACTCGCATTTCGCAGTCAACCCAGCGGAATCTCGAAATTGGCATCCATTCGTGTGCGTCAGTTCGTTGCGTCAAGGGAATTGATAGATAAGCAAGCTCACGCGGGCTCGAACCGTTCAGCATATAGCAGGGAGTGATGCGTACTGGGATCAGGTATGCCCGGTCGTGTGTTTTCTTAGACCTTTGCAGCTGATCTCGCCAATAACTACCGCAAGTATACCGTTCTCTTCGATTCGGCTTCTGACGTTTTCTCCCTCATTTCACCTCAAGACAGTGAGTTGCGAGCTCTTTTAACTGCCAATATCTTGTGTTTGCTTAGATTTATATTTCCGAAGTTCGGCGAGCGTTGGTTGAAGCGCCTGAAAACATCGTCACTCTCATCCGTGTCATGACTTCCCGTCTCTTTAATCTGGTCACCGACCACACGTTCCCCTCTGCTCCGAAAAAATACGTCACCTCCTTCGCGTCGTCGCTCATCAAAGGCGGCGTCACTGAGCGCAACACGACCAAAGAGGTGTTGAACTGCCTCAGGGTCCTGCAACGCGTCCTTCCCGTGATTTTTGAACTGGAAAGTGAACCGAGCGTCTTCGAGAGGGAGGTCTTGTGGAAGAGGGATGTTGTTGAAGGCCAAGTTTACCGCGAACAAACTGAACAAACGCCCCAATTTGTTATTGAGGATGACGATGACGATAATGAAAACGATGGAGAGAGTAGTACATCTGCGGCTGGACCATCTCCCCAACCTCGTCAGAAACAAATCTCAACACTTCCTTCCATTGCAGAAAGGCTCTTGAGCTGTTTGGTAGATCTGCTGTTCTGCTGTGGTTTTACTCTTCCTCCGAAGCTACAGGTAGAC
>WNFQ01000775.1_pt1 | contig 21869 bp, 19 predicted proteins | sample 5400171 | NCBI WGS metagenome assembly WNFQ01 (sample SAMN13153356, study PRJNA577476) | soil metagenome | isolation source: 20 cm soil under Madrone tree | place: USA:California | collected 2016-06-14 | reverse complement strand
ACAAATGATGATGGAAGGTAGATGATCGATGCAAGAAGGAGTCGACGCGCAGCCGCTCTGGATCTACGAAGCACGAATTGTGCCCCGCAGTAGAAAAACCCCAAACTGAGGAGCAAAGCTCCCACGGAGCAGAGAATTCCTGGCTGGCCTAGCGTGGCGGGCTGCAGACTAAGAGGAAGCAAAGCCATTAGGGGCAATATGGTTAGCGAAGTTACAAAATGAGCTCTTCGCTGCCCATGAGGCAGCACGACGTAACCCGCACGGTCGTAGTCCTCGCGGTACATCCATGCGATTGCCATGAAATGAGGGAACTGCCACAGGAAGAGCATGGCGTAGAGCATCCATGCCTCCAAACTCAACCCACCCGATGCCGCGGCCCAGCCGATCAGGGGCGGCATCGCACCCGGAAAGGCCCCGACCAGTGTACACAGAGGTGTTTTCCGTTTGAGCGGCGTGTAGAGAAACAAGTAAGACAGAAGCGTAACAATCGCGAGAAGACTCGCGACGACATTAGCGGCTATTGCAAGATGAATGCTGCCCACCACCGACAGCGCCACACCGAACCATAGAACTACGGAGGGTCTGAGCCTGCCGGCAGCGAGCGGTCGCCGGGCAGTCCGGCGCATCTGCGCATCGAAGCGCCGCTCGACGTATTGATTCAGCGTACCGGTGCCACTGGCAACCAGCAGAGTACCTACGAGAGTGTGAACGAGCAGCATCAACGGAAAGTGATGAAGTTGGCCTGGCCCAGCCAGATAGAAGCCGGTGAATGTCGCGATGGCGATCAGGAAGTTGACTTCCGGTTTGGTGAGCGCCCAATAATCGGACACTGCGGCATGCCTGCTAACAGCGCGAGTTCCCTGGTGGTTTACTGCGGCCGCGGGCGGAGTGCCGATAATAAGGATAGGTTCGGTCGCCACGTCTAGAGCACCTCCACCTCGGAGCCATTTATCGACCCTGCCCCTACTTTATGCAACGCACCTCGTGCTGGTTGGTGGGAGTGCTCATTCAGGGGCGAGAGCATCTGCATTGTGATGACGACTGCAGGAATCAGATATGCAAACGTTACCCAGACCCACATCAGGGCGCCCGCAGACTCCTGGTCCTGAAGGGGGGACAGACTGAACAACTGAGTTGTGGACATGTAGCAGGGGTAGACCAGGCGGTTACAAAACACAAGGAATGCCGAAAGAATGTCACAAGGTAGCGTGGCGAGAAAGAGGTACAAGGACATGGACCATCGCGGCGACCGGGCCACATTCGGCACGGGCTGCACGACGGGCCACCAGAACAAAAGGCCAGCCAATAGAAAACACGCGTCCTCGGCGCCATGCGCCCAATGGGACCGCATTGCCAGCTGAAATGCTATGGGAAGATGCCAACCGATTACCGCAGCCGTGCCCGCCAGCCAGCACAAAATAGGATGCGTAAGAGAGCGTCCAAGCCATCGCGCTGGCCAGCTCCTGAGAAGAACATCACTTTGAATGAAACGATTCGGGAGCCCGCGCAGAAGAGGCAACACCGGTGCCGCTGCCAAAATCAGAGGAGTAGCAACCGTCATCAACAGAAGGTGCTTCACCATGTGAATCGTGAGCGACTGATGATCAAGTGCGGCGAGCGGAGACGCAACGGCAGTCCATGCTACGAAGAGTCCACCCATGAATGCGGCAAGTCGCCAATTGGGGATGAGGTTCGGGAAAGCCCTTCGAAGACGAAGCCATCCGTGCACGTAGACCAATGCTGTGACGACCAGCGCGGACGCAGCCGCGAGTGGGAGCGACCATAGCTGCATGTGTGCATGGGGCTCGGACATGGCTAGGTTTAGCGTGGGGATACCTCGCTCGCGCCGAGTACGACCGCTTGAGAGGCATTGCGTGCTGGCGCTTGACCTGCCGGGTGCAAGGTCTTAAGGAATGCCACCAGCGCAGTTGTCTCCGCCGGGCTCAGGTTTTTTCCGTAAGCCGGCATATTCCCCCCACCCTGGATCACCTGGCGAATAAGTTGGTCTTCGGTGAGGCGCAGAGCAACACTGTCGAGCGCCGGCCCACGCTGCCCCCCTTTGTCGTCCAGAGAATGACAGTTATGACACTGCTTGGCTTGAAAAACGAGCGCACCGTGGCGCTCCAACGCTGTCCGACCATGCAGGAATTCAGCCGGAATCGGCTGGCTGCTCCAAGCATCCATCACGGGGCTCCAGGGCGTGTGCTCAGCTAAATGAGTCAGAGTGCCGAGGGCTACTGCGATCAGAAGAATCATAAGCACGGCAATCGGCCTGCGCTTCCAGCTCTTCTCACCTTCGCCCGCTACAAAGGGAAGCGCCAGGAGGACAATGATTCCGATGGCAGGACCAATCAGCAGGATGGGCGTCTCGGCAGATGGGGGAAAGAACGAGAGCAGTGCATAGAGCCACAGGAAGAAGAAATCGGGACGCGGAGCGGTCTGAATAATTGTCGGATCCGGCTGGCCGCCCGGGCCGAAAGGGCCAAAATAGACGGCGCAGGCAGCGATCGAAAAAAGAATGAAAGCGGAGAACAGTATGTCCTTCCACACTGCCTCAGGCACGAACGGCACACCCTGCTTGTGCGTGAGTTCGTGATATTCCTGCAAATACGTGGCGCGCCGGACGATGCGACCTGGCATGGGCCATTCGTTGATTCCCAGTTTGAGCACCATGAGCAGGTGCACGCCGACGAAAGCAATCAGTAGTCCCGGGACAACAAAAACGTGCAGTGCGAAGAATCGTGAAAGCGTCGCGCCGGCAATGATCGGGCCGCCGAGCATCAGGTTCACAGCCCAGGGCCCGATCACCGGGACACGGCTTGCGATCGATGCTCCGATACCTAATCCCCAGTATGCATCTTGGTCGAACCGAAGAACCTGGCCAGTAAAGGCCATGCCAAGCGTTACAAGCAAAAGAAGGACGCCCACGATCCAGGTCAGTTCTCTCGGAAACTTGTAGGCTCCAAAGAGGAAGACCTGCACCATGTGGATCAGGACAATCGCAACCATGAAATTCGAGCCCCATCCGTGCAGGGCCCGAATGAACCAACCCAAGGAGACGCCATGATTGAGGGTTTGGAGGCTGTTCCACGCCTCTCCCGCAGAAGGCACGTAGATCATTGCGAGCAATATGCCGGTAACAATCTGGAGCATGAAACACGTAAGCGCGGCGCTGCCGAAAACATAGAACCAGCTCGCGGTCTCGCGCGGAACCGGGTGCTCGGCCGTCTCGCGAATCGGCGCGCCCAGCTGCAGCCGCAGATCGAACCAGTCACCGAGTTTCTGGATCAGGCGCATGTAGTCATCCCTCCCGCCTTATTTGCCAAGGGCTGACCAGGAGTCGGCATTTCGCCAGCCTTGATCAGAAGTTTTCCACCCTCGATCTTGTAGTGGTACTGGAATAATCCACGCTCGGGAGGTCCAGAGGCACGCGAACCATCCTGGTAGTAAGCGCCGCCATGGCAAGGGCACATGAAGAGCTTCGACTGAGGGAACCAGCGAACCGGGCATCCCAGGTGCGCACAGTTTATGGCAAAGATTTGGAACGTCTGATCGTCAACGTTCCTGACCCAGCAAGCGATGTCGTCGGTTTGTCCGTCCCACGAATTGACGACTGGATTTCGATAAGTGGCGAGACGAGTCTGGCCAGAAGGGAACTGTTCCAGGCCGCCGAGAGAGAGCCAGGACTCGTATCCGAACTTCTTTTCGCGAGTCACAGGCGAAAGCAGGTAACGTACGATCGGCACCGCCAACAAAGCGCCGACGATACCGTTAAGAAACAAGCCGAGCTTCACGAGCGCCGCTCGTCTAGAGATTCCGTTTTCTGGACTCATCGAGATCCTCCCTTTGTCCGGTCCATGAAAGAAATCGGGTACGGCTGGCCCGGGAGCTGTGGCCGTTGGCTAGAAAGCCATGCCACGACATCAGAAATGTCTTGGGCCGACATGGGTCGGCCCTCGACGTCACCGCGCCAGTCCGGTGCACCCAGTTCAGGCCGGCCTGCAATCACGATCGTTCGAAGTTGTTGATTACTTGTCAGAGCAAGGTACGAACCATCTATGATCGAGCTGGCCGTACTCCCTCCACGGCCGCCGACTCCATGACAGGAGGAACAGTACGTGCGATATGCATCGGCGCCACGTTGCGGATCGCCAGGAGCCTGCGCTGCATAAGACGGCGGAATCTGATCGCCGAGAGCACCGAGCTTCGCCCAGGATCGGATTCCTCGCACAAGGGCGTCGATCTGCTTGTCGGTGAGCATTCCACCCGCACCCTGCGCAAAGGCGGGCATCGGAGTGCCGGGAACTCCGCTTGCCGCGGTGCGGCGAATCACCGTGTCGTCGGCAACAGCGAGAAAAACTGGATCGGCCAGGGCGATGGCTGCTCCGCCTTTGCCGTCGGCGCCATGGCATCCCGCACAGTTCTGGCTGTAAAGGAGACTGAAGTCCGCGATCTGATCGGGCGAAACAAGAGCTGAGCCTGGTGCAGGACGGCCAGGTGAGTTGCTGCACGCAACACATACAGCAATGGCAAGAATCGCGAGCGCGGAGCCGATCGCCTGGCAGTTCATCACCGGGATTCGCCTCCATTCTTCTCATCGCTGGCTCCCGGTACCTCGAATCCAGCGCGGAGAGCAAAGGGAAGGTGCTGCCAGGTTCGTACACGTTCCTGTCGGGACACTACGACGCCCGCCACAATGCCAAAGCCGACTTGGGAAAGGACAAACCAGACCCAGTCAATTCGGTGGTTAAGCAGTGGATCAATAAACTCAACAAGCGTATGGACCAGGCCCGACCACAGCACGGGGGCAATCAAGCCGCCCAGGAGAATCGGGCGGCGGGGAAACATGGGGAGCATCGCACCGTAGAGAAGTCCGACGAGTAAGGAAATGAGCAAGTGGACGACACTCGCGATGAGCAGGAAGTCCCAGTGAAAGACCCCGATTTGCTCCGCAGGGTGCCTGCCAGGAAAAAATCCGGCAGCCAGAACATTGATGGCATACCATATGCCGCGCCGGCTGATAATCCCATAAGTCACTGCCAGAAAAGCCATGGCAACACTACCTGCCAAGCCACCCTTTACACCGGCTGAGATGGGGTAGATCTCCAGCGGCAATCGTGCTCGATGCAATTCTTGGGTCATCCACTCGACCGCCGCCACTCGTGGACGGCCGGTGCTGACGGGCATAATTGTTTCGCCAGCGGCCACTGATTCGTGCCTCTCTTGGGGCAGAACGTCGCAGAACCATCCGATGCACCCGCTCACGGCCAAGATCGCGCCGAGAAGGCTAACGGATGAACTGGTGACCAAACCCGCAAAGACCAAAGTCAGGCCGAAGGCCAGAACGATCGGCCAAGCTGTCGGTGCCGGCATTTCGATCGGGCCTGTTAGCCTGTCAGATCGCGCGAGCGCGTCGATGGTCATCTTGTTCTCCATTCAACGCCCAATCACATAAACGACGGTGAAGACCACAATCCAAACTGCGTCCACGAAGTGCCAGTAGAGAGACAGCACGTCGAGGCGCTCGGCGTGCTCTTGCTTCACCGTTCCGAAAAGTGTGAATGCCATCACGGCGGACAGGCACACGAGGCCTACGACCACGTGAAAACCGTGCAGCCCGACCAGCGAGTAGTAGGTGGTTCCGAACAAGTTGGTATTGATCGTCAAGCCGTCCTCATAAATCATGCGGCGCCACTCTGTTACTGTTCCGTAGAGGAAGAGTACGCCGAGTGTAATCGTCAGAAGCCACCACGCGCCAAAATGTCCCACGTTACCGCGGCGAAGAGTTTTGACGGCGAAGTGAATCGTCAGACTGCTGGAGAGTAAACAAACGGTATAAAAGATCGGGGGCGAGAGGACGTCTCTCGGCATGGGTCCAGAGAGGCTCTTGCCGACATAAAAAAGGTAGGCCACGACAAAGATGGTGAAGATCGCCGCCTCGGCCGCGATCACAGCGCACATTCCTACGCGTCCACGCGTGGGGAGCTTCCACTCGAATTCTCGCGCTGGTAGGTTCATTGTTGTCGCGCTCAATGTCGTACTCATCACGCTCGCTCCTTTACTCATATTTCCAGTCCGGATCGTCCGGATGCTTCAGGTCCCAGAGCGGGCGGCGACTCTTGACCGTTGGAATAACGGAGAAGTTATATGCAGGCGGCGGCGAATTCGTGCACCACTCTAGAGTCCAAGCATCCCAGGGATCGCTTCCAGCGGCTTTGCCACGGTAGTAGGACCAGACCAAGTTTCCCAAGAAGACCAGGATCCCGGCAGCCTGAAAAAAAACCCCGATGGTGACAATGAGGTTCCAGGTGTCCCAACCACGCCCCGGCTCGTAGGTGTAGATCCTTCGCGGCATGCCCAGCAGTCCTGGGATATGCATGAAGTCGAAGGTGAGATGGAAGCCAATTAAGAAAAGCCAGAAATGCAGTTTGCCCAACGTCTCGCTGTACATCTTTCCTGACATCTTCGGGAACCAGTAGTAAAAGGCTCCGAAGAGCGTGAATAGAATGCCGCCCACAATCACGTAATGAAAATGCGCGACAACGAAATACGAACTTCCCAGCTGCCAATCAAAGGGCGCGCAACCCAACATGACTCCGGTGAGGCCTGCAACCAGGAATTGGAAGAGAAAGGCAATGCAAAACAGCATGGGGGTCTTGAACTCAATCTTTCCTCCCCAGATGGTTGCCAGCCAGTTGAAGATCTTGATGCCGGTCGGAACGGCGATGGCCATGGTCGAGAGCACGAAAAAGGTGTTAGCGGCCGAGCCCATACCGACCGTGAACATGTGGTGGGCCCATACGCTCATGCTGATGAACCCGATCGCGACGGTGGCCCCGACCATGACCGGGTAACCGAAGATCGGCTTGCGTGAGAACACTGGAATGATTTCTGAGGCGAAGGCGAAGGCGGGAAGGACAAGGACGTAGACTTCGGGATGTCCGAAAATCCAGAAGAAATGCATCCAGATCACCGCGGAGCCTCCCGCCTGCGTATCGAAGAAATGTCCGCCCAGATAGCGGTCGACCAGTAGCATGATCTGCGCCGCCGTCAGCGGACTCACGGCAAGTATCACCAGGCCGGCCATCACGAGGTTGAGCCAGGCGAACAGCGGCATTTTGGCCAACGTCATGCCTGGGCAGCGCATGGACAGAACGGTAGCCACGATGTTGATCGCCGTGCCGATGCTGCCAAAACCGGAGACCAGCAGTGACAAAGTCCAGAAATCGGTACTGTGTCCCGGCGAAAACGTCTGCGAAGTCAGCGGTGCGTAGGCAAACCACCCGACGTCGGGAGCATTTCCTGCTCCATAAAGGCCGTTGGCCCCAACCAGACTGAAATAAAGAAGGAGACCGCCAAAAGCAGTCATCCAGAAACTGAAAGCATTCAGACGCGGAAAAGCCATGTCCCGCGCACCAATCATGAGCGGGATCAAGTAGTTGGCGAAGCCGAACAGGATGGGCATGACCACGAAGAAAATCATGGTGGTCCCATGCATGGTGAACATCCGGTTGAAAACTTGGGGCGAAACAAAATCATTATGCGGACGGATCAGCTGGATGCGGATGACAATCGCTTCGATCCCGCCAATCACGAGAAACACCAGGGCATAAACGATGTACAGGATTCCCAGTCGCTTGTGATCGACCGTCGTAACCCATTCGTGGAGCGTGTCGACAAAGGTCCGAGACTCCGCGGACGCACTCGGCCATGCAATGGGCTCAGTCGACATTGGAAGTTCTCCTCATGGCATTAACGAAGCGTCTCCAAGTAAGCGGTGAGCGCATCCAGTTCCTGATCGCTCAACTGCATTGCTGGCATCAGGGAGCCAGGCTTGATGGCGTCAGGATTCAAAATCCATTGCCGGAGGTTTTCCGGGGTGTTCTTCGCAGCACCAGCTGCAATCGTGTCTCGACTCATCAGATGCGTGAGGTCTGGGCCGAAGCGGCCATTGGCTACGGTTCCCGCCACGGTGTGACAGTTGATACAGGCCGTCGTTTCGAATACTCGTTGCCCGTGGGAAACGGCACTACCTACGATTGCCGGTTGACGTTGCTCCTGAATCCAGCGATCGAAGTCAGCACGTGGCTGAACGTAAACGCGCAGCAGCATCTTGGCGTGCTGTGTCCCGCAATACTGCGCGCACTGTCCCAGATAAACACCCGCCTCATGGGGATCAATCCACATACTGTTCGGATGGTTGGGAATCAAGTCGGTCTTTCCCGCCAGGCGCGGGATCCAGAAGCTGTGGTCCGTATCCGCCGAGAGCAGCTCGATGAAAGTCGGCGTCGGTTGATTCTCATCGCTTATCGGGACATGCAGTTCATTCGCGGTCACGACCCCGAGTGCTGGATAGCGGTATTCCCACCAGAACTGATGGCCAATGGCGGTAACCTCGATCGCGTTGTCGAGTCGCGCGGTCTTCTGCAGGCTGGCAATCACTCGCGCCGTTGCCATGAAAAGTGCCACAACAATGAGGACTGGGATGACGGTCCAAGCGAGCTCAACCTGATTGCTGCCGTACACCTGGGGAGGCTCGCGTCCATCGTCATTCTTTCTCTTCCTGAACTTCACGACGGAGTAAAGCAGCAAGGTGAAGACGACTAGAAAAACGGCTCCTGTGACCACGAGTACAAACAGAGACAGCCCGAAGATCGATTTGGCTGGGGTCGAGGCGGGAGCGAAGATATTTGTCGGGCTCAAGGGCGGGGCGAGGTCTGCAAAAGCTGCCGCTGAGCAGCAGACACAAACGAAAATCTGCGAACCCACGACGCGCCAGTTGGTTGAGCCACGTGATCGCAATTGGTCCCCCTAAATTCGGCTTTGAATAGCGGACCGAATTCAGAATCTGAGTGTTTTCATCAATCCCTTACACACTGCACATGACCTCATCCAAGCCTCGTGACCCTGCCAACCTGGTTTTCACCGGGTTAGGGCCTACGTCTCGGAGTCCTGGAATCCAGTGTCGACATCAATCTCTTAGCTGCCGGCGGGATGGCGACATGCCCGGACAGCACGATCTGCCTTGCTGGAAGTTCCTGTCCCATTGAACAGCAGAGACAAACGAGAATCTGCTTCCGCAGTTTGCGCCAGTGTCATCTTGTCTTCATTTCTCTCTGCTGAGGAAGCATTTAGCCTGCCAAATTGTGTCAATCGAGGTCGGCAAGAGGAAGCAGCAGATTTCCCCGGCGACACTGACTCTCGCCTGGAGGAGGTGTCCGCATTTCGACAGGAAGGTAGGAGCGCCAGCTGCGCTCACCCCCACACCGATAGTCGTGATCCTAGAATGCGACGATGCCGACGCCGGTGACGAACGAACACTAACCCTCGCGTGGCTTAAGCCGGCTTACGCGATCTGTAACCGCCCTCTGCCTCCACAAGTGGGACATTGACCAGGTGCTCGCTAAGGAACCACGTCTGCAATTCGTTGCTTCGCAAGACCTGGCTGACGATCAGATCGTTGGTTCCGTCATCGCCCAAGCGCGACGCGCGGGATGCGAAGTCACGGCAGTCGTGAATAATGATTTGGTGTGCGTCGAGCAATCGAGACAGTTGCACCGGCACTTCTTCACGGCCGCGAGGGGGTCGCGCGATGCGGGTGGTTTCTGCCACATCCGGTGCCATGGCTAGGCTGATTCCGCCGAGCAATTGAATTCGCTCTGCGATGGCATCCACCAATTCCGCCTGCTGTTCAAAGTGCTTATCGAACAAGAGGTGAAGCTGGTAAAAGGTGGGACCAGCTACCTGCCAGTGAGACTTTTTATACAGGTCACGAAGCGTAATCGTATCGGCAAGCAACTGATTGAGGCATTCGGTCATTTCCAGTCGCACGGGTTCTTCGAGCTCGAGCGGAAGCAGGTGATTGACCGTGCCGTATGCCTGAATTTCTGGAGCGTTTTGGTGAAACCGTGGCTGGGCACTGAGCAGCGTCTGATTGCTAGTTTTCTCCATGATTGACTTCTCCATACTGGAGAACAAGCATTTGGCCTGCCAAATTGCGCCAGTTGAGATCAGCAAGAGGAAGCAGGTGGTTGGCGCCGCAACACCGACCCTCCCAGCGAGGACGTGTCCGCATTTCGACAGGGAGGTCGGATCGCCGACTCTGCGAGAACAGTCATAAAAGCAGGGGACCTGGGATGCGATCAGGCCGATAAGGCACAGGCCAGCGTTTGTAATGTCTCACATCCCATCAAAGTTACATTTCACTACAAGAATAGTGGCGTCGTCGTTGAAGCCAACTTCCCGACAGAAATCGGCCGCAGTCTCAAGGATATGGTTCATCAGCTCGTCCGCTGAAAGCATAGAACTACTTTGAATCAGGGCTGACAGACGTTCCATCCCAAATTCTTCTCCCTGTGGATTTTCTGCCTCGGTGATGCCGTCGGTATACAGAACCAAAATATCGCCGGCAGCGAGGTCGGCTCGATTGATTTCACAGCCCACGCTGTCGAACATTCCGACCGGGAAGCAGGACGAGTTCATGGGAACAACATCATGAGTCTTTGCTTGAAGCAGGAGGGCGGGATTGTGGCCACAGTTGACGTAGCGAAGGGAGTGGCTACATGCATCAATGTCCCCAAGGAGCAGTGTCACATAGCGGTTGCCTTCAGATACGGAATAGATCCCGTTGTTCAAGCGATCCACGACCTCCAGCATATCCCGTTTCTCACTCGCTTCCAGTTGCACTGCAGCCGCCGTCGCGGACATCAGAAGGGCAGCAGGAACTCCCTTTCCGGCGACATCAGCAATCACTACCTGGATCGAGTGGTCATCGATGGGGATGTAGTCGTAGTAATCGCCGCCCACACCTCTTACAGGCTGCATCATACCGGCGATGTCCAGTCCGGCGATGGATGGGCGACGGATAGGCAGAAACATCCTCTGAACCCGCGCGGCCAGTTCAACGTCCTGCAGGAGCTGATCGCGCTGCTGGCGCACCGTCTTATCAAGCTGTTCTTTCTGTTTCACGTATCTCTGGATGACGTAGACGACGAAGGTGAACCCGGCAAGAGCGGTGAGATTGTGTGTAATCCGGGCCTCGGCGCTTATATAAGGAGGTCCGAAAAGGTCGTGCAGAAAGACGCAAACCACAACCAGTCCATAACTGATCTGGCTGCGCAAGAACATGGCGCTTATCCCAAGGGACAAGAAATACAGATATCCCAACGAGACAGAGGTGACCATGAAGTCGGCATAGGCAACCGCACCAATCGATCCGAAGACCAGCGCCGCGGGCAGCCATTGAGGGCCGTCGGCCGCCACATCCCCTCGCAATAGCGATCGCGAAGACAGCGACGCTAGAATTCCAGTCTGCATCCCCACGATCACCCAATCCGTAGTCCTTTTCTTGAAGTCGTCCTTACCAACCCGTGTTGTGATTGCGCGATAGGCCCCGTTTTGGGTGTCCCCTCAGAAAACTTGAGCCTTCTTCAGGTCTAACCACCGATGTGCACCATCGTCCTGGATGGCGGTACGAAGCTGGCTTCCCCAATGTGATGCCGCTCTTCCTTACGGCCGACCGCACTACGGATAAACTTCATCAGATCGTCGTCCGAGGCGCCGCGACGAATCAGCTCGTGCAGATCGTGGTCCCAGACCGAAAAAAGGCAAGTACGGATCTTGCCATCGGAGGTGATCCGGATACGGCTGCAGTGGCCACAGAATGGCTGAGAGACGGGTGCAATGATTCCAATCTCACCAATTCCGTCTTCGAACACATAGCGCCGCGCTGTTTCACTGCGTTCGCGGGGAATCTCGACAAGCTGAAGATACTCGGCCATGCGGCGCAAAATCTCGCTCATTGTAACCACGACTTCGGGAGACCAGACGCGCCCCTCTTCGAGCGGCATGAACTCGATGAATCGCACCACAACGCCTTCTTCACGGGCGAACTTGCCGAAAGGCACGATCTGATCGTCATTAAATCCGCGCATTAATACGCAGTTGATCTTCACGGGATCGAGGCCCTCGCCCCTCGCGGCTCGGACGCCAGCCAGTACGCGAGCGAAGCCCGTTGGAACACGCGTTATCCGGGCGAAGCCATCCGGATCCACTGCATCCATGCTGACAGTGACCCTGCGCAGGCCGGCATCTCTGAGTGGCCTTGCCATTTCTGCGAGAAGATGTCCATTTGTGGTGCATACGCGCCTCCGAATAACAGCAAACAATCAACCCTCAGCCATCCGCGTTCAGGCGCGGGTTAGTACCGTGACTTCCCAGCACATTCCGGCCGTCATAGAAACTGAATCGCAACTGCTGAATGCATTTTCGGTTCCAAAATGCGACGAAGGAAGTTTGGCGTTTAGATTAAGATGCGCGATGTTGGTCATGTTAAGGCGCAACGGAGTTGTGAGCCGAGGCATCAGAGCAACATATGGAAATGCACCAAGCGCAAAGGTCGCCTTCGCAGTCCCGCCTTTATAGACTCCCGTCCCGCTGCGAAGGCGGCCTTTGCTTGCTGCGTCCTTGAACGAACGTGGTTTCCGGGGGTTGAAGTCCCTTTGTCGCCCGTCTCGACACACTACCAAACCAAAGTCCAACCTGGCCCTCTGCGATTCTGCTTGTCTTTGGGGCGGGTCACCATGAAGCCCGTCGAAATGCGGACACTGAGTCAACCGCGGGACGCTTTATCCGACTCTCAAAAGGCCACCTCTGACCACTCGGGTAATTTCCGGCTGAAAATACACAGCTGGGCTGGCTGCCGGTCGATTGGAAAGTGGCATGCATCTTGCTTTCGTAACAGGAGGGAAAGACAACATGCAAACGCCAGAGGCATATATCGGAAGCGAACAGCGCCTCGACGTCCGCATCCCCGAAACGAGAGTTCAGGAAATGAGCGACATTCTCTCGCGCCGCCTGCCGTCGTTACACAGAAACGCCTGCCGATACCTGGGCAATGCAGCCGACGCGGAAGATGCTGTTCAGGATGCACTCCTGTCCGCTTACAAGCACTTGAACCAATTCAAGGGGGAGGCTCAGATGTCGACGTGGCTAACCTCCATTGTTACCAATTGTGCGCGGATGCAATTGCGCAGACGGCCACGCCAGACCCAAATGTCGCTGGATGAGCTATTCGGCGAGAAGCAGGAACATACCGTATCGGAAATATTGGCGCACCCCGGACCAAGCCCAGAAGATGAGTGCCGCAACGCCGAGCTTCACGGTCACATCCAACGCTGCGTGGAACAGCTCTCGCCGTGCCTGCGCAAGGCATTTCAGTTGCGTGACGTGCATGGTCTGACCACGAGCGAAGCTGCGCACATTCTGGGAGTGCCAGACGGAACGTTGAAGGCTCAGCTCGCGCGGGCACGCGCGAAACTCAGGCGTCAAATGCGCCGGGTGCTCGATGCGAAGCGTCGTTCAACGCCGACCTGCACAGCTTTGTCAGTTGTTGAAATGAAGCAAAACAAGAACCAGGTTCCCAACGAATACGCCGCGCTATTGGTCTAAGGGGCTAAACGAGTGACGGACGGCGGACGAACTACTGTCCTTAATTGACGAACTGGAAGGAAATTCCATGTGGATTGTTCGACTCGCATTACGGCGGCCCTACACATTCGTGGTGATGTCGATCCTCATCCTGATCATGGGGGGGCTTGCGATCGTTCGCACTCCGACCGATATTTTTCCGACCATCGACATTCCCGTTGTCAGCATCATCTGGAGTTTCAACGGTCTCGTCCCTGAGGACATGAGCGACCGTATCGTTAGCATCACGGAGCGAACGCTTACCACCACCGTCGACAACATCGAACACGTCGAGTCGCAGTCGCTTAATGGAATCGCGGTTGTTAAAGTCTTCCTGCAGCCGACCGCGAACATTCAACGCGGTATTGCGCAGATTACGGCTGTTTCTCAAACCCAGCTCAGGCAACTTCCTGCGGGATCGACCCCGCCCCTCATACTGGCCTACAGCGCATCCAGTGTGCCTGTTCTCCAGTTGGCTCTGTCGGGACAGAATTTGTCGGAGCAAGAGCTCAACGACTATGGCCTCAATTTCATTCGGACGCAGCTCATCACCGTGCCTGGGGCATCGGTACCTTATCCCTATGGCGGCAAACAACGTCAGGTGCAGGTCGATCTGAATACGACCGCGTTGCAGTCGAAGGGCTTGTCCGCGCTGGATGTAGTGAATGCGATCAGCGTGCAAAATCTGATCCTGCCCACGGGAACATCCAAGATCGGCTCCAAGGAATACGATGTTTCCATTCCCAACGCAGCCCCGCAGACGATTGCGGACCTGAACCGAATCCCGATCAAGACGATTGGCGGCACCACCATCTACGTCAAAGATGTTGCTTGGGTGCGCGATGGCTTTCCGCCGCAGACCAACATCGTGCGAGTCAATGGGCAGCGCTCAGTATTGCTGACGATCCAAAAGGCGGGGGATGCGTCAACGCTGGACGTGATTGCGGGCATCAAGTCCCTTCTGCCGCAAATCAAGGCAACGGTTCCAGCCGCGCTTCAGATAACCCCTCTGGCTGATCAGTCGATCTTTGTTCGTAGCGCGATCAGCGGAGTGGTTAGGGAAACGCTGATTGCCGCCTGCCTGACGGCTTTCATGATTCTCACCTTTCTGGGCAGTTGGCGAAGCACCGTGATCATTGCGACCTCAATCCCGCTTGCGATCCTGACCTCCATTATTGCGCTCAGTGCGATCGGACAAACGATCAACATTATGACGCTCGGTGGACTCGCCTTGGCGGTCGGCATTCTGGTGGACGACGCCACAGTCGAGGTCGAGAACATAAATCGCAACCGGGAAGCAGAACCAGACAAGGACATGGACGAAGTTGTTCTCGACAGTGCGTCGCAAATCGCGACCCCTGCCTTTGTGTCCACGCTTTCCATCTGCATCGTCTTCGCTCCGATGTTCTTGCTGTCCGGTGTGGCGCGATACCTCTTCGTGCCGCTCGCTGAATCGGTGGTTTTTGCTATGTTGGCCTCGTATTTCCTCTCGCGGACTATTGTTCCAACGATGGCGAAGTACTTGTTGCGGGGAGAGAAAAAGGAAAGTGCAGATTTCGTCACCCTCAATCCGCTGGTACGATTCCAGAGACGCTTTGAGGAGGCCTTCGAGAGATTTCGCGGCAGCTATCGCAGCCTGCTGGAAATTTGTCTCCATCACCGGCGTGCTTTCCTGATTGCCTTCTTCGCGAGTTGTCTCGGCTCACTGGCGATTCTCATTCCATGGCTGGGCCGGGATTTCTTCCCCAGCGTTGACAGCGGCACGTTCAAGCTCCATGTGCGCGCTCCCACCGGAATGCGTATTGAAGAAACTGCTAACCTTTGCGACTTGGTCGAGCGGTCGATTCGACAGCAGATTCCTGCCGGTGAAGTCCAGAGTGTCATTGACAACATCGGTCTGCCGTACAGCGGCATCAATCTCTCTTACAGTAATTCAGCGCCGGTGGGCACATCGGACGCCGACATTCTTGTGACTCTTTCCGCCGATCATCATCCCACTGACAACTACGTTCACCAGCTTCGTCTGGCGCTTCCCAAACAGTTCCCGGGGGTTACGTTCGCTTTCTTGCCCGCCGACATGGTCAGCCAAATTTTGAATTTTGGCCTGCCAGCCCCCATTGATGTTCAGGTTGTAGGAAACGATTTGGAGGGAAACCGACTGTATGCAGACGCCCTGCTCGCGAAAATGAGGTACGTTTCAGGAACATCGGATTTGCGAATCCAGCAACCCTTCGATCAGCCCTATTTGCGCCTCAGGGTCGAACGTACCAAAGCAGAACAACTTGGATTTACCGCTCACGACATCGCGCAAAATCTCCTTGTATCGCTGAGCGGCAGCTTCCAAACTTCGCCCACCTTTTGGGTAGACCCAAAGAATCGTGTCAGCTATCAAATCGCGACCCAGACGCCACAATACCGCGCGGACACATTGCAGAGCTTGGAGAACATTCCGATCACGGGCACCGATCCGACCGCTGCTCCATCGCTCATGGCCAGTCTGGTAGCCGTGCAACGGGGGGCGGGAATGGCGGTCGTTTCGCATTACAACGTAGCGCCAGTGATTGACATCTTTGGCGCTGCCACGGGACGCGACCTGGGTGGCGTGGCCGGCGACATCAATAAGATCATCGAGGCAACTCGCCAGCAATTACCGCGCGGTTCTCGAGTCGTTGTCCGTGGGCAGGTTCAGACGATGCGGGCCTCCTACATCGGCCTTCTGAGCGGCCTTGCGTTTTCGATCGTGCTTGTATACCTGCTGATCGTAGTCAACTTTCAGTCATGGCTGGATCCTTTCATCATGATTTCCGCGCTGCCCGCGGCGCTCGCCGGGATTGCCTGGTTCTTGTTTATCACGCACACCACTTTGAGCGTACCGGCCCTCATGGGAGCCATTATGTGCATGGGCGTCGCCACCTCAAACAGCATCCTGGTGGTGAGCTTTGCAACAGAAAAAATGACGGAAGGAAGTGATTCCGTCAGCGCGGCACTGGAAGCAGGATTCACGCGTTTCCGCCCGGTGCTGATGACTGCCCTGGCCATGATCATCGGCATGGTGCCGATGGCTCTCGGACTCGGCGACGGCGGTGAACAAAATGCTCCCCTTGGCCGGGCGGTGATAGGGGGACTGATCTTCGCGACGGTTTCGACGCTGTTCTTTGTTCCGGCATTTTTCAGCGTTCTACAAGGTTCACGCCGGCATTCAGCCCAGACTGAACAAGGACACTAGGCACCAAGCCATGGGGAGTTATTTTATGTTGCCTCAAACTGAAGATAGACGACATATGGGCGAGCAAACACTCCCCTTGAATCATGTGGGAGCAGGGAAGCGTTCGCGCAAAGCCTGGCTTGTCCTCGCGCTTGCGGTGATTGCGGTTGCCGCCCTCTTGGTTTCGGGAATCTGGTCCCGCGTCAAAGCCGGCACAACTCTACGCGCGGAGACAGCTCAAGCCGCCCTCCCCGCCGTGTCGGTTGTGTCCCCGAAACAAACAGCGCCCGCCGACGAAATCATCCTGCCTGGAAACGTGCAACCTTTCATCACCTCACCGATTTACGCCCGCACCAACGGTTATCTGAAGAAGTGGTATTTCGATATTGGGGCGCACGTTAAGCAGGGGCAACTCCTTGCTGTCATCGAAACGCCGGAAGTCGATCAGCAACTCCAACAAGCTCGCAGCAACCTGCTAACCGCGCAGGCAAATCTCGAGCTCGCTTCCATTACCAAGACCCGATATCAAGGACTTCTGAAGAGCAACGCCGTGGCACAACAGGACGTCGATAACGCGGTCGGCACCTACAATGCGAATAAGGCAATCGTCGAAGCAGATAAGGCAGCCGTAGAACAGTATTCAGCACTGGTATCTTTCGAAAAAATCTACGCCCCCTTCGATGGCGTGATCACCGCGCGCAACACCGATATCGGCGACCTCATTAATTCCGGAAGCGGTGGCGGGGTGAAAACCGACCTCTTTCACATCGCTCAACCGGGAAGATTGCGTGTTTACGTAAACGTCCCGGAGGAATACTCGCAGGGGATCAAATCCGGTATGACAGCAGATCTCAGTCTGGCTGAGTTTCCCGGGCGCAAGTTTCAAGGGAAACTGGTGCGCACTGCCGAAGCCATCAATGTGACGACGCGCACCCTGCTAATCGAAATTGACGTGGACAACCCTGCGGGCACCCTGCTCACCGGCTCCTACGCAGAGGTCCACTTGGCGGTTCCGACGCAGGCTTCAACCTTCCTGCTTCCGGTCAACGCTCTGCTATTCCGCTCGGAGGGATTACGCGTCGGCATCGTGAGAAATGGGAAAGTCACGCTCTCGGCCGTGACTCCCGGGCATGATTTCGGCAGTCAGATAGAGATCATCTCCGGCCTCAAGGCGGACGATCAAGTCATTGTCAACCCACCCGACTCCATCGTTTCCGGACAGGGAGTCCAAATTGTTCAGGCAACATTGCCGGGGGATACCAAGTGAAACGCCCTCGAAAGATGATTTTGATTGAGGACCCGCGGCAAGCACCTTGGCTGGGAGTTCTGCTCGCGGTAGCCGTGCTCCAGTTGGTTGGATGCGCGGTTGGACCAAAGTACCACACTCCCGTGGTGCAGGCTCCGCCAGCATATAAAGAGCTAGGGGACTGGAAGCCTGCCCAACCCAATGACCAGAATCTTGGCGGCCCGTGGTGGACGATATTCCAGGATCCGCAGCTGGATGCGCTGGAACTTCAGGTCAATGTGTCGAATCAGAATCTAAAGGCGGCAGAGGCGCAATATCGGCAAGCGCGAGCTGTTCTGCACTACTATCGGGCTGACTACTACCCAACCGTGACGGCTGGGCCATCAGCGACTCGAACGCGCAATTCAGCCCACCGCCCTCCCCCGAATTCGATCTTTAACGGCATCACCTACAACGACTTTGTGCTGCCGTTCGACGTATCCTATCAGGCCGATGTCTGGGGACGAGTGCGGCGCAACGTGGAGTCTTATCGAGAGCAAGCGCAGGCGAGTGCGGCGGACCTGGCGACGGTTAACCTGAGCATGCACGCGGATCTGGCCGTTGATTACTTTCAGGCCCGCAGCTTGGATGCCGAAGAACAACTTCTAAACTCAACGGTTAAGCAGTACGAGCAGGCCCTGGAACTGAATGAAAGTCGCTTCCAGGGAGGGATTGCTTCGGAAGTGGAAGTCGAGCAAGCGAAGACTCAGCTGCAAACTACACGGGCAGCGGCGATTGATGTCGGCGTGCTGCGCGCGCAGTACGAACACGCGGTTGCGATTCTTATTGGAAAACCTCCCGCGGAGTTCAGCCTTCCCCCATTGCCGCTCACCGCACCGCCTCCACACGTTCCGGTATCGGTGCCGTCAGAACTGCTGGAAAGGCGTCCGGATATCGCGGCCGCGGAGCGACGGGTAGCGTCTGCCAACGCCCAAATCGGAGTTGCGAAGTCGGCCTATTACCCGCTGATCAGTTTGGGTGGCTCGGGAGGATTTGAAAGCTCTAGCATCACCACCCTTCTCAATGGGCCGAGCGGCCTCTGGTCTGTGGGACTGTCTGCCGTTGGAACTGTCTTCGATGTGGGAAGACGCCGCTCCCTCACCGACCAGGCGCGTGCCGCCTATGACCTTCAAGTCGCTGCTTACCGACAGAACGTGCTGACTGGATTCCAACAGGTGGAAGACAATCTGGCGGCGGTGAGAATTCTAGAAAGCGAGGCCAAGGTCCAGGACGAAGCAGTGGTTGCAGCCCAGCGCTCGCTAGACCTTTCGATCACTCGTTACAAGGGGGGAGTCACAAGTTACCTCGAGGTGATCACCGCGCAAAGCGCTGCGCTTGCGGATGAAGTGACAGCGGTCAATATCCTGGGCCGGCGAATGGCCAACACAGTGCTGCTGGTTCAGGCCCTTGGTGGCGGATGGGAGCGATCGAATTTGCCGGAGCGACCCGAATGCTGCGGCAAGCTTGTGAGCAGTAATTCGAATTGACGGCTCACGAATGCGGTCTTCTTCGAGGTCGAATGGTTCTGGGGGATGAGAACTGTGTCCGCTGATACGATGACTGCTTCGGTTCAGACGATCGAGCGAGGTTTTTCCTCTTCCCGCTCCGATTTGCTTGCGATCGAGGAGCCTCTGCAGTTTTGTCTGAACGGCTCCCCGCTCTCGATTACCATGCGCTCCCCCGGTTCCGATCTGGACCTCGCCGTCGGGCTTCTGTTCACCGAGGGGATTATCAACGACGTGGGCCAGATTCTGTCGATGCGCGCCGAATCCGCTGATGACACCTTCGAAAACTCTGGCGATAGGGTGACAATCAGGTTGAGGCCGGAGGTTGCCATTGATCCCGGCCGCATCCGGCGCAACTTCTACACAAGCTCGAGCTGTGGCGTTTGTGGCAAGCTTGCCATTGGCGCGATTGAAATCCGCCCGGCGCTTCCAATGCGGCAGTCTGGCCCGCAATTCCACGCGGACCTCATCTATCGTCTCCCCGATTTGCTCCGGCGGGCCCAAGAGACCTTTGACTGCACGGGTGGAATTCATGCCGCAGCGCTCTTCTCGCCCGAAGGGGCCCTGCTCGGTCTTCGCGAAGATGTCGGCAGGCACAACGCAGTGGATAAGCTGATTGGTTTTGCTCTGCGCGACGGCACGGTGCCTCTTGGCGATTCACTCATTCTGGTCAGCGGGCGCGCAGGGTTCGAACTTGTGCAGAAGTCTGTAATGGCGGCGATCCCGGTTCTTGCGGCCGTCGGGGCGCCATCGAGTCTGGCCGTGGAGGTAGCGCAACGTTTTGGCATGACCCTGGTGGGTTTCCTTCGCGGCCAACGTTTCAACATCTATTCAGGTAATTGGAGGATTGAGTGAAACTTCGTATTCACGAGGACTCGCTGCGTTTGCGACTGAACCGTTCCGATGTCGAGCAATTCCGGGAGACGGGCATTTGCGCGGAATCGCTACGATTTGGCTCGGGTTCGCAGCTGATTTACACGCTGGAAATCTGTTCGCGGTTGACAGTGATGGAGGCCCAGTATCGCCAGGACTGCATCCGTATTCTGCTGCCGATCGAGATGGCCCAGAAATGGGCGGGCTCTGACCAGATCTCACTTTCCCTCAACCGCGCCGATGGTAGCGGTCCCACCCTATTGATCGAGAAGGACTTTCAGTGTCTTCACTCCGACGAGAGAAACCCGTCCGACGATGCGGATGCTTTTCCAAATCCCTTAGCGGGCGATCCGGACATGGAAACCGTCAGGTGAACCATCGCTCGATCAAGCGCTAAATGTCCGCTCGGTACGCACTGCTGTTTGTATTGCCTGCGTCGAGCTTGCTCTCGGCCGATGGTCCGTCGCGTGAGTCCTATAGCCTCCCTTCGAAGCAGCAGATAATCACTTTCCTGACGGAACCATAGAGTGGTATCGCTATTTTTCAGTGGAGCGACAGGTAGCGACCGAGCCGTTCGATCTCTTGTTCTTCGGTGACAGTCACCCGTTCTCCCGTTCTCCACCGTACTTGCGAGTAGTTAAATCAGCGTCCATTAAGGGCACATTGACCGGCCAATGTGCGCTCATTTTTCCGTGAGGTGATCGAGTTCGCGGCTGATGTTGAAGAGCCGTTGGGTAAGCCGTCGAAGTTTACGACGGGCGTTGTGATCTTCGAGCTGAAGGCGAAACATCTCCAGAAGGTGACGGGTGGCGGAGATTGCATCGCGAATGGTGGAAGGGTCGGAGCGAAGCGGGACTGTAGTTTGGGGGAGGGGGAGTTGGGGAATGTGGTGAAGATGGACGGCATTTTGGCGAGCAAGGCGAAATTCCTATTGCAAGTCTTGCTGAGTGACTTGTACATAGCGCAGGGTCATGCGGATGTCTTTGTGTCCCAGCAGTTGCATCAGAGCAGGAAGGCTGACACCGAGGCGCAGCATCGAGGTTGCGTAGCTGTGTCTCAGACGATGCGGGTTAACCGAGGTGGAGCAACCCGAGCGACGGGCAGCGTCGGCTAAGGTGCGATGGAGAGCGCGGTACAAGGCGTGACGCTCGAAGCGGCGGGGGAGTAAGAAGCCGTTAGACTGCACCGTATATTGGGGGGGGAGGCGTATCGGCGTCATCCCATCCATAATCCAATATCGGATAAGTTCCATCGGCACTGAGCAACTCGTTGGCGGTGTTTCGAAGTGTCACCAGAAGATTGTTCGGTTCCATAGATGTCCCACAATATAGGCCGGGAGTCTGCCAGTCCCGGCGATCCCACTCTCCGCAGAACAGCCGTCAGCTCAGAGTCTCTGGCGGCTCGAGCACGAATACTCGCTCGCAGCCAAACCGCTTCTACCTAACCTGTCTTTCGCGTGCGCCGTGAAAAGCGCTGGTCCACTGCGGGTGAAAGTCCCGCCCGGGAACTGGTTCGCTCCACCCGGTAGCAATCG
>WNFQ01000774.1_pt1 | contig 21884 bp, 19 predicted proteins | sample 5400171 | NCBI WGS metagenome assembly WNFQ01 (sample SAMN13153356, study PRJNA577476) | soil metagenome | isolation source: 20 cm soil under Madrone tree | place: USA:California | collected 2016-06-14 | reverse complement strand
CCGCCACCAATTCCAACTCATCGGGCCGATTCAAGCGCAGTGAATAAGTGCCGCGCTGTTTGTCCCACTCCCATTTTCCAAAGGCGATAAAGCGGGCCCCCGGCACCAGACGTTTGGCATAGTAGGTGATGATTTGCTGAGCTCGCGCGCCGGAAACAAACCACCACACCACGACCTGACGCCCGGTGCGTTGCTGATCGATCGCGCTGACTTCGAACTTATAGAGCCGCTGTTTGAACGAGCGGCGGTTACGTACCTGATAGCCGCCGGAAACCTTCACGGTAAGATCCAGCGAAGCTTCTATCTCGTGATAGAGATGACGAATCTCGACCATGCTCGAACGATCTTCGTAACGCGCTGGAAGATAATCGAGCAGGTCTGAGATGGTGACCGTGTTGCTGTCTTTGCCGGGAGAAACTTCAGCCAACGCCAGCGCCAGTTGACGTGCGCTCTGTTGACCAAAGCGTGGGATTTCCGCCGCGTGCAGATCGAGAATTTTATTATCGAGGGAGATAGATCGACGCGACGGCATGGGCCCGATCATAACACAGCAAATAAGCTCGCGCCGCCATTGCATTCGGCTCGATATTTCACTCTAGCGCGAGGAGCTAAAGCACTGTGCAGAGGCTGCACGAAAATGCTGAGCACCCAGTCCGCGTTAGCGGACAGGACGGATGAAAATAGCCCAGCGATTTTATCGCTGGGATAGCAGCGAATGTGAGACGAAGTCCGTGAAACGGACGACTGAAAGCAGAGTAGCTATCCAGGGAAGATCACTTCAGCCGTCGGCTTCACGGACTATAGATCTCTTCGCTCGCGCGGACTAACAGAAAGACCTTTGGTGCAAAGCTACACACGGGAGTCAGTCCTCCGCCTGACTCGCAAGAGTCGCTGTCCCAGCTCGCTCTCATCGACACCCTTCACCCAACCATCGCGATAGATCTCTTGTCCGGCAACGATGGTGCGCAAGACATCTCGGCCCGAAGACGAAAAGACTAACGCGGCGACGGGATCGCCGACAGGCCCCTGGTGCGGACCGTTGAGACTGACAACAGTCAGGTCGGCCTGCATACCATCGGCCAGGGCGCCTACTTGATTATCCAAGCCCAGCGCACGCGCACCGCCGAGCGTTGCCGTGAAGAGGGCTTGTTCAGCCGTGACCGGGGCGGTAGCCCGACCGCCAGGGAGGGCTCGCATAGCATCGCTTTCATCAAAACCAGAGGCTTCCCTGACGGTCGGGCCGCTGCCCCAATCCAGGCGCGCGAGCAGCGTGGCAAAGCGTGCTTCCTCCAGCATGTCGCAGGTGTTGTTACTGGCCACCGAATCGCTGCCCAAGCCAACCTCGATTCCATTATTGATGAATTCGGCGAAAGGCGCGCGGCCGTGACCCAGCTTGGCATTCGACTTTGGACAATGCGCAACGCTCGCGGAGTTCTGTTTGATGAGTTCGAGATCGCGCCCATCGACACTGATGCAGTGCGCAAGCAATGGGCCGGCTTCCAGGACGCCGTGTCTCTCCAGGTATTGAATCGTCGAGATTCCGGGGGCTTGCCACTCAATGCCGCGGGCTCTTAACCCTTCCGCGAACACCCCCTGGCCTTCAAGCATGAATAGTTTCTCAGCTTTCGATTCCGCCGCGTGCATCGTCACAGGCAGTTTCTCGTCAATCGCCAGACGCGAAATCAATTCCAACTGCGGCCCGCTAACGCTATAGGGCGCGTGCGGCGAGACCCCAACTCGGACCAGTCCACCTTCAAGTGTGCGCAACTCTGAGATCTGATCGCGTAGCTTTGCGACATTCTCTTTGGCAAGATTTGGATCAGGACCGAAAGACTCCTGATAGACGATGCCGCGCAGTCCAACCGAGTGCAACGCGCCGATGGCCTGGCTGGCGGCCGAACTGGCGTCGCCCAGACAAGTCACGCCTGCGCGGGCAGCTTCAATCGCGCCGCAGGTTGCTGAAAGCAATAAGTCTTCGGCCGTCATCGCCAGGCGCGCAAGGGTGAGCTTCTTCAGCCAGGCGAAGAAATCGTTTTCTTCGCGCTCGAGTAAGCCGCGCATTGCCGTCAGCTCCAGATGCGAATGCGCGTTCACAAAGCCCGGCAGGATTGCGGCCTCGCCAAAGTCTTTGGCATTGGCCTCGGGAAATCTGGAAACGATCTCAGTTCGCTTGCCTACGGCGATGATTTGAGATCCCTCGAAGGCGATGGCGCCGTATTCGATGGCTGGAGAAATGATTGGCAGGACCCAGCGAGCGGAGTAGATGACGGTCATTGTTGGAGAGTGCCGTTTGCGATTGATTACACAGGGTCGGCTTCGTGTGAATTCGTGGATCGAGTATCTGCCCACTGAGGACGATCCACAAAGTCACACGAAGAATCACGAATCACAGGATCGCCGGCACTGGGTGCAAAGCCGACACTGCCGGGCGCGCCATTCTTCGCCGATCTTACTCTGTGATACCGAGCGAGAATTGAAGTGACATAGGCGCGGGTAGAAGCGATATCGATGCGGCCGATAAATTCCTGTTCCGTCAACGGCGCCGTGCCAGGAGCGACGCGGCTCCACTCAGCCGCTCGACTTGGTCCGGCATTATAGGCGGCGAGAATACGCGCATCTCGGCCCGGCGTGTTGCGATAATCCTGATCCGCCTTTTCCAGGTACCAGCATCCGATCTGAACGTTGCGTTCCGGATCTCGCAGAAGCGTTGCCGGGTCCATAGAGGTGCGCTGTTCCATTGGCGCTACGCCGCTCTCGGCGGCCCACTCGCGTGCCACGACCGGCGTTACTTGCATCAGTCCGATCTCGCCGTTGCGGCCTTTCTTCCAGGGACTGAAATAGGTTTCTTCGTACACGATGCTCCAAACCAAATCGGGATCAATATGATGCGCGGCGGCTGCGCGCGCGATGAGCGAGTCGTAGCGATGAATCCAATATTGATCCAGGAGATACAGGCCGCCGGCCAGACCCACCAGCGCGATGAGGATGATGATAAGCAGTCGCTTCATTCAGTGAAACACCCGAGGGACATACAACCACGCGGAATCAAGCGACGTTGGTCTCCAAACAACGGTGAGGGAAAGCCGGATCTAGTTAGCGCGCGAAAAGCGCGACCAAAAACTTTCCGCCGAGCTGGATCGGTCTACGCCTTCATAGCGCAGCCGCTGGGCCCGATCGTCAAAGACGTGTCCCTGCAACCAGACTTCAGCGGAGAGGGTTGCGCCCACGGCCAGGCGGCCACCACTCAGGGCCCTGGTATTGACCAGAACTTCGAGCTTCAGTCCGTTGAGATCCAGGTAGATCCAATAAAGCTCGCTTCCCGAAAGCGGATTTCGCAGCGGCTTAAAGGCGATCACTCGACCACGCAGGATCCAATCGTTTTCGTGCGCGGCGCGCGAGGGTGATGCCTTTTCAAGCGGCAGCCAGCGCGAGTTCATTTCGCGCGAGCACACGCGCGCGCGATAAGCCAGCCCGCACAATCCCACATGCAAAGCCGGCGCGCGAAATCCCGAAGCCCCAACTTCGGTAAGATTCTGCAACTCAAAGAGCACCTCACTATCGGTTCCATCCGCATAGCCGTGAACGACCGCTTCGCCTGCTTCATCATATTCAGTGAGGGCCCAGGGAGCGATGCGTTGCATGTAGCGGGCGCGAAATCCGGGGCGGCAGTTGGCGTAAAACACATCCCCGGTTTCCGATTCGTACAGGACCGTCCAGACTTCCAACCCCTCGCCGAGCTTCCAGCAACGTCCGTGCAAAACGGCGCCCCGCCTTAAGAGCTGAGTTGGCTCGCCCTGGTTTTCAGCGCGCTCAGCCAGGAAGTTGATGGCTTTCTCGCTGGGAACCTCGAGGCCGATGGTTTCGAAAGTGGCGTCCATTGATCTATTAATTTTCAAATCTCAAATTGAGATTCGAGATTCTTGAAATCTGAGAAAGTTTCGATCGCGTCACGCGCTTGCCGAATCCTATCGTGCGGCCCGCTTCCGTACTTTGACCCTGGGCGCGCCCACCAAAGACGGCGCGGCAATGCTGATTTCATCGTTGCGGGGAGCGCGCTTCTTGAAACCACGAATGTTTCGCTCGGGGCCATACTCGGGGCGGGTTCCCGAACGAACCATCTCGGCAAACAGATCAACGTCATAGTCCGCTTCGCGCGACATGGTCTCGCGAATTTGATGAAGCACGGTCAGGAACTTCGGCCGGCGGTACATATCGTGACTCTCGATTTTTGATTTCTGGTTTTCGATTGTCCGTCTCTCTTTCGGGTTTGCCACTCGTCGCTAAACAATGGATCGGCGGCTCGTCTATCAGAACTTACGATCTCGGATGTGAAATTTCAAATCGCAACCGGCGATCTCAGGGTTGAGACCTGAAGTCTGAAATCTCAGTTCCTTCCGAAACCAAAAACTCCGGAGTTACGATCATGGGAACAAAAAAGCCGGCCGCGGTATTAAATAATCGAATGCGAGCCTGCCGGCGAACGTTCGCCAGGTGTCCGAAGTTCCATGTAACTAGATAGTCGATTTTATGGAATGAAGCAACTGCGACGTGCAAGGCGTCGGCGATGAATTTGCGATGAAAAATTCCGCGTGAGACATAACCCTCAGCGAGGATGGCAGCCTCTTCGCTGAGTTCGACCTGTTCCAGATCTTTTATCAGTTTCAAGTATGCTGAGCGATGCGGCTCTGAGACGCGTTCGAGCTCCCTGACTACCAGCGGCGATATCACCGCCCGGTATTCCGACAACTCGTGCTCCCACCAGCGAATTGTAAGATCGCGCCGGAACGGCTCACCATTGTCGAGATAAGCGCCGATTACCGAAGTTTCAAGATAAGTGCTGGGCTTCATGACCTTGTGATCGCGTTCTTACCTCGTGCCTTCCGGCGTTGGCTGGCCGATTGACGGGGCCGGATTGTCCAGCGGCTCGAGCCGCACAACGCTTCTGAAAAAATCGAAAACGACTCGATAGAAGCGAAGGAAGTTGCCGCCCAGAATTCCACTCTGGAGAAAGCCAGCGGTCTCGTTCACCGGATCGAGATCAAGCACCGCGGCGTCCAATTTCTCGCGGGAATATGTGCCCAAAGCCACTCGGGGCAGGAGGGCCATCTTCACATCGTCAGCCACACCCGCAGCGCCAAAAACACGCATGCGGCTTTGTTTGATGAACGGCTGTGCTTCCTCTCGGGAGGCCAGCTTTTCAGAGACCACGGTGACTGTAGCCCCTGTATCGATGATGAAGTTAAGTGGCTTGCTGATGCCGGCAATAAAAACTTCGCCGCTTAGGAAACCGCTGGAGGTCGTCCGGACTGACACATTAATTCCGGGGGGCGCTGCTTCAGCTTTCACCGGATTGCCCTGACCGTCAATGACGCGGGCGGCATCGGCGTCAGCAGTGCGTTGACGAACCAGAGTCATGCGGCGCGATCCATAGTCGACGGTCGTCACGACCCGTCCCAACGCCGCAATCCCTAAATAACCGTCAACCGGATTGTGTTCATCAAAGAAATGACGGATGTACACCGGAACATTCGTGACCCGAAGTTCGCCAATGTCAATTGAGTTAAGGTACCCATACACGATTTCAAAGCGGCCACCGCCGCCCACCGCCCGCGCCAAACCGCCGTGAGCTACTGCCCTGAGGCCCAGCTTACGCGCCGTAGCCTCGGAAAGCACGGACATGCCTGAGCCAGTATCCAGCACGAACCGCATATAGTCTTTCGATCCATTGATGCGAATTTTGATTATCGGTCGATAGTCCGGGGCCTCAAATTCCAGAACTGTCCGATCTGCTCCCTGCAGTTCGTAGAGCGAGCCCTGCTGTCCCAGGTAACGTAGAAAATCGATCAGACCACGAATGCGCGCGCGCCGCTCGGCGTCTGTAAGCGGAGCAATAACCAGGAACCGTTCATAAGCATCGGCTGCTTCCTTATAACGCTCGAAGCGCGCGGCGGCTTGGCCCAGGTCAAAGACGTAGTCGGGTTCATTTGGATCGATATCCACAGCGCGCCGTAAGCCGGTGATACATTTCGCGGTGCGATTCTCGTAGTAATCGACCATCGCCAGGCCGGCAATGGCCATTGCTTCATTCCCATCGAGGGCCAGTGCCGTACGAAATTCTTCTACCGAGAGCCGAAAATCTCCTGACGCCAGCACGGCTGAACCCAACAGAGCATGAGCCCGCGCGGACAAAGGATCGATAGCTATTACCCGCGCCGCATGATCGAAAGAATCCTGTAAGCGGCGCAGTTTAAGCAGCGCGTGGCTGAGTCCCAGCCGCGCCTCTTTATCGTGTTCGTCTTTGGCCAACACTTCACGATAGAGCTGCTCGGCACGCTCAAAATCTCCGGCGCGCAAAGCTTTCTGCGCTCGGCTGCGCGCCTTTTCGTTGTCGGGTGAATGCGCTATTACAACAGTTGCCAGGGCCAGGCAAACCAAAGCCGCGGTCAGCCCGCTGATCGCTGAGAGTGAAATAAACCTGGTAAGTTTGAGTTTCATTTCTACTTCAGAATCTCGCCTGTCTTCATCGACCAAAGCACCAAATCGAGTTCATCAAAATCAATCCCGGCGTCCGTGGCGAATTGCCGCATTTTACTTTCCGTTTCCAGATAGCGGTGGCGATTGGCAGGCGGCTTGGGCGAATCGATCACGCCGAGTTCCGCCAGGCACCGCACGATGTGCTTATCCAATATGCTGTACCCTTTGAAGCCGATATTACGCAAATAGTGGCTTGCCTCTTTATAGCCAAGGCCTTTGATGCGTGGCTCGGTCGCCAGCCAATCGCGGCGATCGAAGGGATCGCCAAAACCATTCAGACGTTCGCGCAACCGCATTGCGCACGAGCCCTGCAGGTAATCGCGCGTCGTCACCACGTACTCGGGCCGAGCATTGGGAAAGCGATGTGCGCCGGCCGAAACCAAAGCGCGCGTCATTGCTTGCTGACGTCCGTTAGCGAGCAGTGGTCTGATTGCTTCGACTGAGCGCAGTCCCATCTTAGCTGATGCTCCGGCGGTGAAGATGCAAAAGACCATCTCTTCCCACAATCGTGCATCGGAAGCTGTTTTCCACACCTGGTGAAACTGTCGCAGCCGTGCCCGAATCTCGTTGCGCCGCGCCGCATGTGCGCCGCGCACACTTTCAATTGTTACCGGTTCTGGATCGCGTGCCACGAAGTCTCTTCAATGGTTGAATTCTAGGTGCGCCCTTGTTTACCTGTCAACGAAGTTACGGGCGCGAACCCTCTGCGGCGAGCACTTACTTGAGCAATGCTTCTCTCACAATTGCGCTCTAACTGTGGTAATGCCTCTGATTTGAATCACGATTCGTTTAGAGGGGGGCGTTGCCCGCCGGTCCAGCGTTACTCAAAATGAATTCAATTTCTTCTCACAGGCACCGGCGGTCGACGTCCGCCTCTAAACGGAAATAGGTCGCTACCCTGCTATCGCAGAACAAACGTTCGAGAGATGGATTCGAACCAGGAGCATCCTGCTCAAAATGCTCGGCATCAAACGTCGCGCCCGATCGTATCGGCGCCGAAAGCGACTCGGCTTTCATGTTATGATGCTGAAGGAGAGTAGATGGCGCTACGTTAGTTGGAGGCCCATGCAGTTGTTCATTAAGTCGGCAAAGATTTTCACGTTGGTGCTGCTGGGAAGCGTGTTAGCAGTCGGGCAGCAGGCCCCTCCGGCGCCGGCTCCGCAGTCTGGTCCGAAGCAAACACAGCCCCCGGTCTCCGCGCCTGCGACAGGTTCATCGACTCCCGCCGGTCTGAATCTGTCAGGCAACAATGGATTGGCTCAGCCTCCCTTCCTGACGCCGATTTATGGCCTGCAAGGCGTACTGGCCGAGACCATCGAGGGCAGTACTCTTGCCTCACAGTCAGTCGACGAGAGATTCAATCCCGCTTCTTCGATTAAATTGGCCACGAGCCTTGTGGCGTTACAGACTTTCGGGCCGGAGCACCGTTTTCTAACTTCCATATGGGCTGCTGGAGCGATCGACAAGACGACCGGAACACTGAATGGCGACCTGGTCGTTACCGGACGCGATCCTTCGTTCCACTATGAGCACGCCATAATGCTGGCCCGGGAACTGAACGTCCTGGGAATCCGCACAGTCAACGGCAACCTGATTGTAGCGCCGGGATTTACGATGAATTTCGACTGGTCGGCTAAACATTCGGGAGATGAATTCCGGAACACGTTCGACGCGGCTCGCCGCCCAGGCAGCGCCACCCGCGCGTGGATCGAGGAACGAAGTTTAGTCGCCGACAACCAAAGCCTGAGCAGCGTTCCGAGCGTGGTGATAACCGGCGAGGTCCAGGTGGGCGCAGCTCCCGCAGGAGCGATTCCGCTGCTTACTCACAAATCAAGCAAACTGGTTGACGTGCTCAAGGCTCTGCTTTGCTTTTCAAATAATTTCATGGCTGAGCGGATTGGCGAATCGCTCGGCGGTCCACAAACCATCCGCGCAACTCTGATCAGTAAACTTCAGATCAACCCAGACGAAATTGCCATGTCGTCGACCAGCGGTCTGGGTATCAATCGCTTCACGCCCCGCGCCATGATGAAAATTCTGCGCGGACTGCGTCAGGAACTACAGCGAAACAAACTTTCGCTTTCCGACATCCTGCCGGTGGCCGGAATCGATCCCGGAACATTGGAAGATCGATACACCGATCCGTTAGAGCGCGGCAGCGTGATCGCAAAAACCGGGACTCTGGTGCGAACCGATGGCGGCGCCAGCTCGCTGGTCGGGCAAATGAAAACAAAGAGCGGACGCGTGGTGCTGTTCGTCATCCTCAACCAGCATGGCAATGTAGTACGTTTCCGGCAGAACCAGGACGGCATCGTCGCCGCGATTCAAAATACCCTGGGTGGTCCGGCGGCTTTCGACTATCGGCCCATCAGGTTGTCGATGCGGCTCGCCGATTCTGATTATGAAGCCGCGAAAGCTCGCGGCGAATACGAACCTCGCAACTAGTGCTCGCGTTTTACCGATCTCCATCGACCGGCAGATCCTCAGTCAAAAAGACAAAGATGGCAGATTGAGACGGTCAGCCTGAACGAGTCGGCCGCTGCCGATCGCGGACGTGACCTCAGTCAAACAATTCTTCCCCATCTCCAGACCTAATCGACGTAAGTTCCAGTTGGCATGAGGCTTGCTCCGCGCGTAGGTGGCCAGGACCACGCTTTTCTCTGCCGCACATCCTGAAATGACTTTACCGCTCCCGTCGTTATAAAAATGAGTTCCACCGAGGCACATATCAAACTCTGCAACTCACTGATGGCCGCCGACCGCGTATGGGAGGCGACCATCGATACCCTCACCGACGCTGTTTACATCTTTGGTTCGGATAAACGCCTAAAGAAAATTAATCGCGCTGGTGAAGGTCTGGAACTCGCAACGCGCTCGTTTCTGGCAGGACGCCGTTGCTGCGATATGGTTTGGGGATTGGAAGAAACGGGGTGCATGGTTGATCGTGCCATAGCAAACGGCGCCGAGGTCGAAGTAGAACTTGGATCTGAGAACAAAGCGCAACGGCCGCTGCTGGTCCGGGTAATTCCCCACGGCCAAGATCAGCCACAGGGCCCTGTCCCCGGCTGCATCGTTATTGTCCGAGACATCTCTGAACTGCGTCGTGCCGAAGCAGAAGGAAGTAAGAATCGAGCCTTTCTCGCCAGTTTGGTGGACCTCGCACCTGATGAGATCTACACGCTTGATGTTGAGCGACGCTTTACCTGGATGAATCAGCGCGCCGAAGTCGACAGTGGATTGACGCGCTCAGTGCTGCTCGGCCAGGACTTCAACATGATTATTGCGGCTGAGTCGCAGGAAGAAGCAAATGCCGCCGTGCAATGCACTCTGGGTGGTGAAGAGAAGCAGTTCGAGGTGCGCACGATTTGTACCGACGGGCGAGTGCGCTGCATGGAGGCGCACACTTCGCCTTTGTGGAGTGATGGGAACATCACCGGTGTCATGGTCTTCATGAGTGACATCACTGAGCGCAAACTGGCCCAGGCCCGCGCCGCGCGATCCGACAAGCTGCGTGCTTTGGGCGAGTTGGCGGCCGGCGTCGCGCATAATCTCAATAATTCTTTGACGGTGATTCAGGGACGGGCCCAGCTACTCTTGATGCGCAGTTCTGCCGAGGCAGGAAATAAGAAGAGTCTCGAAATTATCACGCAAGCTGTGGGCGATTGTTCGCAGACCCTGCGGCGTTTGCTCGATTTCTCTCGCCGAGAATCGACCCGCCACCCGATGCCCGTCGATCTGGGTGAACTCATTTCATCAAGCGTCGAAATTGCAAGACCCAAGTGGCAGGCATCATCGAGCGAAAGGACCGGCACCATTGAGGTGCGCATCGAAACTCCGGCGCCGGCCTTTGCCTTGGGCGATTCGGCCGAACTGCGCGAGGTGGTGCTGAATTTGATTTTTAATGCAGTCGATGCAATGCCAAACGGCGGCACGATCGAGGCCGGCACTCGGGTGGAAGGAAAGACAGCGCGCTTCTGGATCGCGGATACCGGCGCCGGGATTCCCGCCGAAGTCATGGCGCGGATCTTCGAGCCTTTCTACACGACTAAGGGCGAGCGCGGCACGGGTCTTGGCCTCTCAGCCTCACATGGAATCATCGAGAATCACTCGGGAGAAATCAATGTAATCAGCGAGGCTGGGAAAGGCACTCGCTTCGAAGTGAGCCTGCCGCTCCACGAACCTACTTTGTCCGAGGCGGCGATTCCGGTGGCGCAAAACGGCAGCACCGGGTCGGCGCGCATCCTCGTCGTCGAAGACGAAGAGAAGGTGCGAGTCCTCTTGAACGAGGCGTTTCGCGCTGAAGGTCACGAAGTAACCGAAGCCACTACCGGCGCTGAAGCTCTTAAGTTTCTGGATAAGCACGAATTCGATCTGATGGTTTGCGATCTGGGATTGCCGGAGCTGAGCGGGCTGCACGTGGCGCGCTGGATCAAAGAGTTTCGTCCCGGCTTACCGGTAATCATTGCCACTGGTTTCGCAGAAATGATCGCCGAAGAAGACTACCAAAAGGCCCGCATCGATGACGTCATCCGCAAGCCCTACTCCCTGACCGACGTGTTGAAGCGAGCGAACATGGTTCTAGCCGCGCAGCCCAGGTCCCGCGAAACCGTTCTCGTCTAACGTCCACGGATATCACTCTCTCCGTTCCCCATTTTTTTCGGCGCAATTGTGTGCTGCTTGCAGTCCGGTCATGTTCCGGGGCACTAGCCCGACCGTCAGGGAGGGCCCACTTAATGCACCTCGGAGCCCTCCCTGACGGTCGGGCTAATGCCCCGAAGACTAGCAACACACCCTTTGGATGTGTCGCTTGACACCCAGCGCATCGCAGTGAATGATGAGCGTTGAAGCTTCGGGTTTCAGAAATCAGATCGCAGAGTCTCAGATCTGAAATTTGAGATCCGAAATAATCGTCATTCATGCCTGACATCCTTCTCGTTGAAGACAAAGAAAGTCTGCGCCGCGTGCTGCGGCTGACGCTGGAGCACGCCGGCTATTCGGTCACCGAGGCCGCCGATGCGCGCGAAGCCATCAATGAAATAGGTCGTGTTCCTCACAAGGTGGTGCTGACTGATCTGCGCATGCCCCACGGCACCGGCCTGGATGTTCTGCGCGCCGCGCGCAACGCCGACGGCGACGTGCCCGTGATCGTGATGACGGCGTACGGCTCGATCGATGAAGCCGTGCAGGCGATGAAAGACGGCGCTCACGATTTCCTTCAGAAGCCGGTAGATTCGAATCATCTGCTGTTGCTGGTCGAGCGTGCTTTGGAACAGTCTCGTCTGCGCACAGAAAACATTTTGCTGCGCGAAGAGTGGTCAAAGCGTTATGGCTTTCCGCGAATCATCGGTGAATCAGAAGCGATCAAGCGGGTCGTGGCCGAGACGCAGAAAGTTGCGCAGACGGAAGCGACCGTGCTGCTGCTGGGTGAATCAGGAACCGGCAAAGAGCTTTTCGCGCGCGCGGTTCATCATCTCTCTAATCGTCGTGACCAACCATTTGTGGCCATCAATTGCGCCGCCATCCCCGAAACGCTGATCGAGAACGAATTGTTCGGGCACGAGCGCGGCGCCTTTACCGGCGCCGGCGATCGCCGGTTGGGTAAATTCGAACTCGCTTCCGGAGGCACGGTTTTTCTTGATGAAATCGGAGAATTGCCGCTGGCAGTGCAGGGCAAACTATTGCGCGTGATCGAAGAAAAGTCAGTCGATCGTATTGGCGGTCGCGGTCCAGTCCCGGTTGACGTCCGCGTCGTCGCGGCAACTAACAAGGACCTGCGTGGCGCCGTGGACAAAGGCGAGTTTCGCGGCGATCTCTTCTTTCGGCTGGCGGTGTTTCCCATCGAGATTCCGCCGCTGCGTGAACGCGGCGAGGACGTGGTCTTGCTTGCACGTCATTTCGCGGCCCAACTCGGAAATGAACTTCGCGGGCGCGCGGCTACGCTCAGCGAAGCCAGCCTGGCCGCATTGCGCGCACATCGATGGCCGGGCAACATCCGCGAACTCGAGAACTCGATCGAGCGCGCTTGTATTCTGGCGGACGGCACCAGTCTGGAACCGCGCGATCTGGGTTTTGCCGCCCTCGAGGCGAGCGATCCGAAGACCTTTGGCTTTGATACCTCCGGCTCGCTGAGCGCTGCAGCCGACCGGGCCGTGGCACTTGTCGAGCGGCGAAAGATCACCGATGCTCTGATTGAGCATGACGGTAACAAGACGCGGGCCGCGGAAGCGCTGGGAGTCAGTTACAAAACGCTCTTGACCAAGATCAGGGACTACAGTCTCTAAAGCTACGATGAATGACGAGCAAGACTACGGTCCCCCCTCACACGATCCAAGCTCTGGCTCTGAGGCAAGCTCACAGCCTTCAACTCCCGCCTCTCAAGTTAACGAGGGTTTTAATCCTCGCCGCAACGCCGCTGAGATCGCCGGCGAAACCGTCGCCGTAGTTGGTGAAGCCACGGGCCAGTTTGAGCGCCCTCCGAGCGTCGAGCGCGGTGAGCGCGAAAGTACTTCGAAGTCCGCGTTTCTGGTCGGCGCCGGAATTTTGATCAGCCGCATTATTGGCGTCGTCAGGCAGCGGGTGTTTGGTCATTACTTTGGTGTTTCGCTCGCGGCTGACGCATTCAACGCGGCGTTCAGAATTCCGAACTTTCTACAGAACGTGTTCGGTGAAGGGGCTCTCTCGGCTTCCTTTATTCCGGTATACGCCAACCTGCTGGCAAGAAAAAACGAAAAAGAAGCGACCCGCGTGGCCAGCGCCGTGCTCACGGTACTGGCCCTCGTGACGTCGCTCATCGTCCTGCTGGGCGTGCTCGCTACGCCCTATATCGTTTCCATCGTGGCGTGGGGGTTTGTCAGCGAGCGCCGAGAACTGACTATCCGGCTGGTGCAAATCTTTTTTCCGGGCGCTGGTCTGCTGGTGATGTCCGCCTGGTGTCTCGGGATCCTCAACAGCCACCGAAAATTTCTGCTCTCCTACACTGCGCCGGTGGTGTGGAATCTCGCAATTATCGCAGCGCTGATTTTCTTTGGCAGTCACTCGGGTTACTTAGACGAAGTGCAAATGGGCCAGTTCCAGGCTCGCCTGGCAGTTCTAACCGCATGGGGCTCAGTCATCGGCAGCGCGCTCCAGTTTATCGTCCAACTCCCCACCGTGCTTTGGCTGGTCCGCGGGTTGCGGCCGGTGTTTGATTTCGGGAACGCGCACGTTCGAACCGTGATTCGTAATTTTTTTCCGGTGTTCATGAGCCGCGGAGTGGTGCAGATTAGCGCCTTCGTAGATGCTGGTCTCGCCAGTCTCGTGCCCTACATCGGAGCGGTCTCAGCCCTTGGTTATGCGCAGAGCCTCTACACGCTGCCGGTAAGTTTGTTTGGCATGTCCGTTTCGGCCGCTGAGCTCCCAGCCATGTCCAGCGCCCTCGGCACCAGCGACGAAATCGCCGCCCAACTTCGCCGCCGGCTGGACGGTGGTTTGCGGCGCATAGCGTTTTTCATCGTGCCTTCGGCTATGGCAATGCTGGCGTTGGGGGATGTAATGACGGCGGCCCTCTATCAAACGGGCCGTTTCAACCACGGTGATTCGCGATATGTTTGGGGCATCCTGGCCGGCTCTACGATTGGGCTGCTGGCCTCGACCCTGGGGCGTCTCTATGCCTCGACCTACTACGCCCTGCATGATACGCGAACGCCGCTGCTCTTCGCTGTCATTCGAGTGACTTTGACAACTGTCCTCGGCTATCTGTTCGCGATTCCTTTGCCGCCGGCGATTGGTCTCGATCCGAAGTGGGGAGTTGCCGGTCTGACCGCGTCGGCGGGTATCGCTGGTTGGATCGAGTTCGCTTTGTTGCGCAGGACCCTCAACATACGGATCGGCAAGACTGGGCTACCGCTCATTTTTGTCGCACAGCTTTGGCTGGCCGCTGCTGTGGGCGCCGGCGTTGGATGGGGCATTAAGCTAAGCATCGGCAGCCACCATCCGGCAATTATCGCAGTACTGGTCCTGCTTCCTTACGGTCTTGTTTATTTCGCTGTAACTGCCGCACTGAAGGTGCCTGAACTCGACACTGTCTTTGGCCGCATATTCAAATTGGCCGGCCGTCCGAAGTAGCTGATCCGCCAAAAAGCAAAGGCTTCGCGAAACCTCCATGATTTGCCGACGTCCCGTGGGCGGGGAATGGCTCAGATATTCGCTTTCCGGCTTGTTTTCTGTTTGTCGAGTCAGAATGCCGACACCTGGTCGGGGCTCAGCATTTAGCGTTTCTCTGGGCCTCGATAAAATTTCTGGAGAACGCGGCTCATTGCGTCTTTACCTCAATATCCCGAAAAGACGGATAGGTTGGAGCAGCGGCAAGGCGGCGGGGAAACACCCCGGCAGCCTCGTTTTCTCTTGTCGCCTCATGCAGCCCTGCCGGTTTGTTTTCCGGCCTTAATTGACCCGCCTGTAGCGTTCTCCTTATCATCGCTGAGTGAAGCCTGTCATTTCGTCGGCGCAGATGCGCGAGATCGATCTGAAGACGACTGAGCGGTGTTGCATTCCATCGTTAGTGTTAATGGAAAATGCCGCGGCTGCGGTTGTGCGCGCCGTCGCAGCGTTGGCCGGTATAGGGGACCAGTCGATCCTGGTTCTCTGCGGAAAGGGAAATAACGGAGGTGATGGCGCCGCAACGGCCAGATTGCTTGTGGTGGCCGGAGCGAAGGTTGACGTTGTGCTATTCGGCGAGATCAAAGAGACAAAGGGAGATGCGCAAACAAATTTCGAGAAGGTCAGGAATCTCGATCGAGATGTAGCGAGATTTTTCGAATGCGCGTCAGCGGAAGAATGGCGCACGCTGCAACGCAATGAGTTGGCCAAGCCGTACGCCGCAGTTATTGATGCCCTATTTGGCACCGGGCTGACACGGCCTCTCAAGGGACTCTACAGTGAAGTCATAGGTTATCTGCGCGAGCTCCGTAGACCAACTGATGTAGATGCGCCACCTCGCACCGCGATTATTTCCATCGATATACCTTCGGGTCTCAATGCTGATTCAGTTCAGCCGATTGGCGTGGCTGTACAGGCAGACGTTACCGTCACTATGACCGCGCCAAAGCCCGCTAACGTTCTACCGCCCGCATCTACCTACAACGGAGACTTGATCGTCGCGGATATTGGTTCGCCGCCTGAGTTGGTTCAGGAAGCAGAGTCTCACCTATTTGTAAGTGAAGAGGCCGACGCGCGCCGTTGGTTGATTAAGACTCGATACGCTGCCGACTCCCATAAGAACTCTCATGGTCATGTCCTGGTGATCGCCGGCTCACGGGGATTTACCGGAGCAGCCGCGCTTTGCGGAAACGCCGCCATGCGCTCGGGCGCTGGTTTGGTAACAGTCGGTACTCCGGTTTCTTCCCAGCCGCTGGTAGCCACACAAGTAATGCCTGAAGTGATGACTGCATCCCTCGCGGAAACTGATCGAGGCGCGGTCAGCGACGAAGCCGCAAGCCACGTCTTGAAACTCGCTGAGCGCGCTAACGTGATTGCAATCGGGCCGGGATTGTCCTCCGAAGGAGATCGAACGCGCGCTTTTGTTAGGACCGTGGTCGAACAGCGCCAGACGCCGCTCGTAGTTGACGCGGACGGATTGAATTGTCTGGCCCCCTGGCCTGACGGGTTGCGTGGGTCGCCGGATCTACCCGTGATCCTAACGCCGCATCCGGGCGAGATGCTCCGCTTAATCGGATCAAAAGATAAGTCAGCGCTTGACGATCGAGTTGCGGCCGCAAGCCAGTTCTCCGTCGCCCATGAAGTAATCCTGGTCTTGAAGGGCACACGGCCGCTGGTGGCCGCACCTGATGGCCGGGTGTTCATTAATCCCACGGGCAATGCAGGTTTGGGGACGGCCGGCGCCGGCGACACGCTGACCGGAGTAATCGCAGGTTTCCTGGCGCAGGCTTACGGTACTCTGAAGCAGGAAGCGGACGTATTAGAAACAGTGATCGCGGCGCTTTACATTAGTGGCCTGGCCGGCGATCTGGCCGCTGAAGAAATTGGCATGCGAACGATGGTCGCGTCCGACATCCGTGAACATCTGGGCGCCGCTATCTGCGCACTGGATCCCGAAGGCGAAATACCTTTACCGCGCGCTGAACACTAGCGCAGAGCATTTTCGAACTAGCGTCACAAGTCATGAACACTCCGCCCCAAACCTCGGTTCCCGCTGGTGAATGGATCTCTTTCAACGAGCAGGAAACTTTCGATCTCGGCGTGCGCATCGGTGAACAACTGTCAGGTGGCGAGGTGATTCTGCTTAACGGTCCGCTGGGCGCCGGCAAGACTGTTTTCGTGAAAGGCGTCGCGCGCGCGTTGGGCTTGGACGAGGAGGAAGTAACCAGTCCGTCGTTCACTCTGGTCAATCTTCATCAGGGACGGCTTTTGCTTTATCACCTCGATCTCTATCGTCTTGCGGAGGGAGCCTCAGCGGCACACGCCGTCGATCTGGACGAGATTCTGAGTGATGAAACCGCGGTGGTAATCATCGAGTGGGGCGAGCGCCTGGGGCGTTACCCTCTGCCTGCTGATGTGCGGCGCATAAAGATCTCAGGCGATGGCGACGAGCCACGGAAGATCACAGTTAGTGGCACAGACTTCAGTCTGTGAGTCCGAGTCTGGGATCACAGACTGAAGTCTGTGCCACTCGGGGCGCGAGCCCCAGCCTTTGACCGATCGTGGTACAATCATCACTCAAACAACTTAATCGACAGATTCAGAGGAGAATTTAAAGAAAATGCCTTATCCAGAAGAAGTGATTCAACCGATGCGCGAAGAGTTAACCCGTCTTGGCGTTCAGGAATTAAGAACACCCGAAGCAGTCGACGAAACACTCAAAGACTCAAAAGGGACCGTGATGGTGGTCGTTAATTCAATCTGTGGTTGCGCGGCGGGTAAAGCGCGTCCCGGTATTGCAATGGCCCTGCAGAACGCCGTCCGGCCTGACAAAGTCGCGACTGTCTTTGCCGGAGGCGACATCGAGGCCACCGAAAGAGCGCGCAGTTACTTTACCGGTTTCGGTCCATCATCGCCCTCAATCGGCCTTTTCAAGGATGGCCAACTTGTCTACATGATGGAGCGCTACCAAATCGAAGGCCGAGGCCCGGATCAGATTGCGGGAGAGCTGACGCAAGCTTTTGACAAGTATTGCGCGGCGGCCGTGGCGACACATAGTTAGGGAGTTAGTCTCACGAAAAGAGAGACGCTCTGAACGACGCCTCGGACCTTTCCAAAAACCACTTACTAATAGGTTTGGGCAGGCCGAAACCTGCCCATTTCCAATCCGCTGATCACCTTCCGCTTAGTGGCCTCTGAAAACTATTCTTTCTCAGGTCGGCGGATGCCCAGGTCATCGCAGATCCTTTCGGGCAAGGTGCCTTTTGACTTCGCGGTGTCGAGGAATCGTAGAGGCAAGTCCGTTTGCAGGATTGCGATAGACCGTATGACTTCCGCCTTCGCGCACGAAGACGCATCCGTGGGATTCGATGTGACGGAGGAGGTCGGCCCTTTTCATTCGCTAAGCTGCGCGCAGGACTAGTTGTTCCCGAGTCACTTTCGAACCTGGCGAGTACTGCCTTTCGAATTCTTCGCGGTTGGCTTCCAGAATTAGTTGAATAGCCTCGCTCAAGTTCGAGCGTACTTCCTCCAAAGTTTCGCCTTGAGTATTTGCTCCTGGTAACTCCGCAACATAGCCGATATACCCGCCCTCTTCGGCTTCCTCGTAAATTGTGGTTAGTGTGACTTCGGTCATGGTGCGGTGATAATACTATTGGTCACTAAATGCTGACTACTATGCCGTGCAACAAATGTGGGCAGGTCGAAACCTACCCATACCAAACTCCATGGTGAATGGAACTAAGCCCTCCCTTACGGTCGGGCTACTGCCCCGTTTACTTACTAACGGTTCGGCCCCGGCACGCGGGGCCCGCTTGGGCCTTATCAACCTTCTATCGTGGACATGGCCGTTACTGCTTTCTTCTCGTAACCGGCGATGACCGCGAGGTTTCCTTTCTCAACCGCGCTTAATGAAGCGTCGCTGAAATTTGGGTTGGCTTTGTACCAGTCAAAGCTGGCAAAGTATTTTTGGGTCCACTGATCCTTGAAAACTTTTCCATGACGCGCGTAGATTTCGTCGCGCATCTTACGCACGTCCTCGAGAAACAAACCCTGCAGCAGGGCCCGGGTGATCGGTTTGTTGCTAATCGAATCGTGCAGCTTGTTTTCGTACTTGACGATGGTTTCGATGTTGGTCTTGTCGGGGCCCGAAATGTCTTCATCCTTGAAATCTTCTTTCGGGTCGTACCACGGCTGGCCGCCGAAATACTGCTGAATCCAGACAGTCTTAAAGATCCGGCCGTGACGAGCGTAGATTTCGTTTCGCAGCAAACGCAGCTCATGCAGACTCAAACCGCGCAACATCGCATCAGAAATCAGTTTGTTCTCGAATAGCTCCATGTCGCCCGGTGAGAGAGCCACGCGACGCTGTTGTTTCTGGATGCCCTCGATCAGTTGCAGGTTCTTCTGCTCGACTGCACTCAGGCCTTTCGGATCGTAGTGAGGGGCGGGCCGGTACCAGTAACGTTCGTCAAAGTACTGTTGCAGCCAGACCGTATCATCAAAACGTTTTCCGTGGATTGCTTCGATCTCAGCGGCCAGCACTGTCCATTCAGCGCTGGTGTGGGGGCCGAGTTTCTTTCGGGTCAAAGCGCGGTCCTGATAAAGGCGCATGTCGCCGGGTTGCACGGTGTCATGCTTTCGCGCTTCAGCAATACGAATGACATCGAGGTTCTTGCGCTCGGTACCGTTGAGTGCGGAATTCTGAAAATTCGGATCGGCCTTGAACCAGGTGCGCGATTCCAGAAAGCGTTTGATGTCCGGATCTTTGAAAATGCGGCCGTGCTTGCCAAAGACAATCCCCCGGACGAGCTTTAGATCCTCCAACGCTAACGCTGACATATCCGCGGGCGACACACTGTGGCCGGCAAAGTCGAAGGTCTCCCAGGTCTTGACCGCGGCATATTCGTCCTGCGCGCTGGCGACGGAAAAGGCAGGCAGCACCACGACCAAGAGCAGCAACGTGAGACACAGACGGGAAAAACCAAAGGGGGATTTCATAGAGTACCTTTCTGATCTAGCGCACGCTTTCCAGCTTGCGCACCCAATGCGCCGCATGTACGTCGAACATATGCGCAAGTTAACAACTTGCGCTACAACTGCCAACCGTGGTTGCCCCACTCACTAACGCGAGTGGTACTGACCTCACCTCGGCAAGTCAACAGCTTGGGTTGCCTCTCTCGGACAAGTGCGCAAGTGACAGCTTGCGCTACACCTTATCCAAAGATGTCGCGGACTTTGTCGACGAGCTTCTTGTCTTCCAAATCCGGAGTTTCGATCTTTGCCAATTGCTCGAGAAGCTTGCGCTGTTCCCGGTTCAACATAGTCGGCGTGACCACAGACACTGATACAAACAGATCGCCCTTGCCACGGCCACCCAACACCGGCATTCCCTGCCCGCGCACACGGAAAACCGTGCCCGTCTGAGTGCCGGCCGGTACCTTGAGCGATTGGTCGCCGGTCAGGGTCTTCACACCAACCTCAGCGCCGAGCGCGGCCTGCGCAAACGTGACCGGCACCGAAGCGTATAAATTATTTCCCTGCCGCTCGAATTGCTCGTGCTCAGCCACATGAATGACGACGTAGAGATCGCCGGGCGGACCACCGTAGACGCCGGACTCGCCTTCGCGTTGCAATCTAAGTCTCGATCCGGTTTCAACGCCGGCAGGAATCTTAACTTCGATTGATTTCTCCTGCTCGACGCGACCGGCGCCGCGACAAGTTTCACACGGAGAAGTAATCACCTGGCCCGCACCGCGGCATGACCCGCAAGTGCGCGAGACGGAAAAGAATCCCTGTTGAAAGCGTACCTGGCCCGCGCCTTCGCAGGTCCGGCAAACTTCTGGCTGAGTGCCTTCCTTCGCGCCAGACCCCTTGCAGGATTCGCAAGTTTCCAGCTTAGGGATGCGCAACTGCGCGGTCAGGCCGGCCGCAGCTTGTTCCAGAGTTATTTCGAGATCGTAGCGGAGATCGGCGCCGCGTTGTGCGCTTGATCGCCGAGAGCCGGTCCGGCCGCCTGCGAACACGTCGCCGAACCCGAATAGATCGCCGAGGATGTCTTCGATGTTGCCGAAGCCGGGTGCGCCCCAGGCCGCGCCGGCGGCGCTGGAGACTCCCGCGTGTCCAAAACGATCATAACGCTGGCGTTGTTCTGCATCCGAGAGCACTGCGTAAGCTTCTGCCGCTTCCTTGAATTTTTCTTCGGACCCAGTGTCGCCCTGATTTTTATCAGGATGATGCTGATGGGCTAGACGCCGGTAAGCGCTCTTCAAATCCTGTTCAGTCGCAGTGCGAGCCACGCCCAGCACTTCGTAATAGTCGCGTTTATTAATTGCCATCGTTCCAGGTATCAGTAATGAGCGGCCAGCGATTGAACCGTTGAGCCGGCAATCCACTGACCGCTCGATAATTGTAACGCAAACCCTCAGTCTGCGCGCAAGCGCCGGACGGTCCGAGGAAGTGTTCTTTGAGTCTTTCCTTACATAGGCTCAATTCGCTCCCTTGTCTTCCCGCTCGGCCTCCTCCATTTGCCTCATCATCGCATTCGTAAGTTGCCGGGCCAGGCGGTCGACTGAGTCCAGCGCCATGCGAATCGCGCCCACCTCTGCCGCGCCAATCGCAGTTTCGCCTTCCCGCAAAATAGTCTGCCCATCCTCCTGGGCTTCTTTGGAAAGCAAACCGCCAAATTCCAGAAACGCCCGTTGAGTGTTCTTCACCAAACTGGTGAGCTTGTTATTTAGATCCACCTTGTCGCGCAACTCGCGATCGCTTTCGGCTGAAGTTTCCGCTTCGGCGATAATCCGATCAATTTCGTCCTGCGATAATCCGGAGGTAGGAGTGATGCGCATCTGCTGTTCGCGGCCCGTGGCCTTGTCGGTCGCCGAAACCGAAACGATGCCATTCGCATCGACTTCAAAACTCACTTCGACCTGGGGCACGCCGCGCGGCGCAGCAGGGATCCCGACCAACTCGAATTTTCCCAACGAACGATTGCCGGTTGAGACCTCGCGCTCGCCCTGGAGAATGTGAATCTCAACGGACGCTTGATTGTCTACAACCGTAGTGAAAGTAAGACTGTTGCGTAGCGGTATCGTCGAGTTGCGCTCAATGATCCTGGTAAATAGTCCGCCGCGAGTTTCGAGGCCCAGGCTTAAAGGCAGCACGTCGAGTAACACAATGTCCTTGACGTCTCCGGTCAAAACGCCACCCTGAATGGC